>Ga0308161_1000066_pt1 | contig 321746 bp, 291 predicted proteins | sample PhyFR2_FD_201034 | JGI IMG/M metagenome (GOLD analysis project Ga0308161, IMG submission 201034) | Phyllosphere microbial communities from UC Gill Tract Community Farm, Albany, California, United States - DLSLF.R2 | ecosystem: Host-associated > Plants > Phyllosphere > Unclassified | place...
GGGTGATCAGCAGCAGGTCGTGGCTCAGGCTGGTACTGTTGCCGTTTGCGTCCGCAGCCCGAACCGTGATGCTGTAGTTGCCATCCTTTATCGTCTTCAGCTCGCTGTCCGATATCTGGACCTGCCACTGGTCCTGCCAGGTGCTGCCCTGCCAGACCCGGCCATCCAGCGTCAGCTCAATGGTTGTGCCGGAGGGAAGATGGGCCGCGGTGCCGGTGAAGATAACGCCGTAAATCCCCTCTTTATAACTCACGGTGTTGTCGCCGTTGACGGGATCCAGGGTAAGGGCTGGCAGGACAACCGCGTCGGTTTCAGCCGCCGTGGAGGTGCTCACTAATGTGGCTGTTTCCGCCGCGTGTGCGAACGTTAAGGTTGAGGCCGCGTCGCCGGAAGTCCCTTCCGTGCCAGACGCCGTCTTCTCAGACGCCTGCGTCTGGTTTTCTGCAACAGAAACTCCAGATAACGCTGGCTCTGAGGCTGCTGTTACGTTGGCCGGGAAAGGGGTCAGCGCATTCGCCCGATCGACAGGCTGCAGGGCGGGCGTCAGCGTGATGACAGCCTGATCGTCGTCCATTGTTTCTGTACTGAATTGCGCCTGCTGGAGCAGACTGCCCTGCTGAAACAGTAATGTACTTCGCTCACCTGCCACCTCAGTAAAGAAGTGCTGATAGCGGAGCGTGTCGCTCTCCGGCAGATTGAGAATAAGGTCATCCCCCTGCTTCTGATAGGAAGCAATCTGAGACGGTAAGCCCTGCAGCGTAATAATGGCGGGTTCGCTCAGATTAAAAGATGACGAACTTTGTGCCTGCCGGAGCAGTGGCTGACCGCCTGTCAGCGAGACGACCGTGAAACGGTCCGTGCCTGAAAAAGCCATGGAGATTTCCTTATATACCAGGTAGTGAGTCGCAATGCCGTTAAAAATAAAGCGGCGCTTTACTGATTTCAGGCACGCAGATGCCAGCGACCAGATAAAGGTGCTGAGCCAGACCCGATACTCAACGGATTAATCGCAATCCGTAACAAGGATAATGGTTAAGAAGAACAGCCAGATTAAATAATCAGTTCCACGGACAGTTTCTGTCTGCCAATGAGATAAATCAGCACCATTCATTGCAAGAGTTCGAGCGTCGGCTCATTCAACCCCTATCAATCTCAATGACTTATTGCCATTAAAACAGGAATGGTTGACGCTGGATAGACATAAACTATCCTTCGCCCGCCTCTCTGACTACCAGGTAAAATCTGGAATTTCACCAGGTAAATAGTTGATGGTTTCTGTTGTTTTAAATATTTTTTGGCGTCTGAATACGATCCGCCCTCACGCCTCTTCTTCCTGTCCCTCAGATTTATTAACGGACAAAATTTATCAGTTAATTTAAATAATAAGGTACAGATGGCAGTGGCTCTTCACGGCAAGCGCCGCCTGTCGCGCAGCACTTTCCAGCCCCGGTTGATGCAGAACTGGCCCGTCAGTTGATGGAAAGTCAGCGTGCAGGGATGGACAGATTTCTTTGCGAAGTGGCGCGGGTGCGCAGCATGGCATTTATTTTTGCAACGTTAGCGGTCCGCGGCTGGCTCAAAAACAGACGTGTACGTTAAAACGCCGGTATTGATGGCTGATTTAAACCTGAACGTAATATTCTGTTTATAAATGGCAGCACGATTTAATGTTAACCGGAAAGTAATCATGCATTTAAATAAATATAAGCGTTTATTCAGGTCCGGGCTGACTATTCCTGTCAGTGTTCATGTTCTCAGGGATGTCCTGAATTAATCTGGTCTGCTCATCCCGTGACGTTATTCCCGGAATACCTGTTATGCCGTTTGTAAGGCATGGCGACCGATGTTCACATTTTATCTGCCACGGACTATTTCGATTTGACCAGCCAGTAGCCGCGAACAGCGCAGGGATTATTCCCCATCCACTTCACTGACCACAAAGGCGTGAAGAGAGCCGTATTCGCGGCACATCAGATCGGTTGTGCAGAGAATGCCCCCGCTACGCCGTAAACGCATCAGACGTCCGCAATCCGGCTCAGTCAGGTTTGATCTCTTCAATAAGCGTCTCGCCCTGATTACGGATGCTGCCTACTCTGGCTGACACAGGATGCCAGCAGAAATCCTTTTCTGGCAGCGCCGCATCCTGAGCGATCTGCTGCGCCCGTTCAGGCGTGGTGTCTTCGCTTAACCATTCGCGTACCGCATCCGCTGTCAGAACCAGCGGGCGACGGTCGTGGATATCGACCATGCCCTTGTTACTCGCCGCTGTGACGATAACGAATCCTTCATGCCCGTGATCCTGACCGTAAGGCGCCCTGCCAATCGCCGCAAAAAACAGCGGCACGCGCGTTCGGTGGTAGATGAAATAGGGCTGCTTTTTATTGCCGTCCCGCTTCCACTCATACCAGCCATCGGCAGGCACGATCGCACGACCATTCTCCCATAGCGGCCTGAACATGCGGCCGGTTGCCGCCGTCTCACCGCGGGCATTGATTAGCGGCTGCTTGTGCCACCACGCCGGGCCGTAGCCCCAGTAAACCGGGTCAAAATGCAACGCATCGTCCCGTTCGTTCAGCAACAGAACCTTAGTGCCTGGCGCAACATTAAAACGCCCGATCGGTTCCGGGTCATAAACAATTTCATCTGCCTTGAGTTCAAGAGCGTCAAAGTAGTCATCTCTGCTGCTGTACTGCGCAAACCGTCCACACATAGATACCTCCTCTGCTAAGGATAGTGTGATATGTGAACGTCAGGGATGTATCCGGCAACCGGCGGCGGGATTTCTGGATTTTGCAGAGATCCGGCATGGGTTTACCCTGAGATGTTTTTCAGATCGGCCGGACAGATTGTGTAATCGGCAATCACACCATAAGGTTAAATGACGTCATACAACAGCAGAGGTAGAGATGCCCGACGTAATGCTATTTGGTGAAGGCTGGAAAGGTGAAAAAAGGTCAGTGAGCGTGGCAGCGCCTGGTGATTACATCAGCTATTTATCGAAAACAGACTTTACCCAGAATCAGCTCGAGATTGTGGCGCCAGGCCCTGTGCGTTTCAATCAGGGTTTCCGGGTTTCAACCTTTCGCTCTCAATCCGGACAGGCCTATCTCATCGCAGTGTCAGGCGACAGGCCATCTGATGAGTGGGTGGAACAGGCTGTTGCGTCTCATCAGCCCGCACCACTTGAGGGATAGCCTCGCAGAAGAAGCCAGCATAAACAGCAACAGGCAGTCAGTGTTATTTCAGGACAGACGGAAGCGCAGATTTTTTGCAGTCTGCCTGAACAGAACGCGTAATCGGAAGGAGAAGTGAAAATGGCTTACAGACCGCGAACGTGCCCTTTCTGCAATTTCCGGGGGCCCCGAAAGTGCCCTGACGGCAAGTTTTCCTGTGACATGTGCGGCCTTGAATGGAAGCCCGAACAGGATAAGCGCGACAAAGACAAACCATGAAACCGGCGTCTGTGGCGTTATTTTCTGCCGGCATTCGACAGGTGAAACATGAACAGGGCTGACCTGATCGGGAAGGGGCTGCTCAGATTAGCGCGCTGTGTGATTGCTCAGACCAGACTGCTCCCCCTTCCCATCCGCATCCGGTGCTCACAGAAGCCGAACGTTTTTCACCGCAGACGCGATCCGGTGTGTTGGCAATGTCAGGACCGGACATCAGCAAGTCACTGCTTTTTGCTTCAGGGCGGCCCTGAACGTCATAAATCATCAGCCAGCCAAAAACAGTAACTGAATTGCGTTAACTGCCTACCCTTAAGCAAAACGGCTCACGACGCGTGAAATAAGGTTGCCCTGACATCATGCTGCTCTCAGCGCGTTCGCTTTTTCCATACAGGTTGCGCCCCCCATTCAGCAGAGTGAATTGTTCCAGCTAAAGAATAATGAAATTAATGGGGGGTGACGTTCACCTCTGCATTTACAATTTTAAGGCGGCTTTTCTGCATAAAAATGCAATCAGATGAAAAGAAAGTTGAAATTGAGAACGCTACGGCTTCAGCATGCCTTTTAATCTCAAACCGTATGAATTTCTGGTCTGAAAGCATATTGTGCTCACTTTTCGAAAATTCGACACTCACGCTACCTATCCAGACGGAATACTGTATAGTGCCCTGGTCAGCCCAAGCTGACACTGCGTTTTTTCCTTTTTTGTTCCAGTTTACGCCTGTGTAACGCGGGCTTTTTTGCCATCGCTTAACCTGAATTCGAACCCGGAAATAAAAAAGCGTTACATAGCTCAACTTTCGCGATTTCCAGGTTTAATATGCCGAAGCGCCCTGAGTTTTAATCTGGCTATACCTCTTTATCAGCGGCCTGCTTTTTGCGCTTATTGATGACTGTAAACCGGTATTCTGGCTTTATCACCGCCTGCGTTTGCGATCCAGACAAGCGTTGCGGATGCTGTGGCGATCTATTTATCATTCTGATGCTGACATTATTAACAGAAACAGGTATATGGCACCTGAACAACCTGAAGGTTAAGCTAGCCTGATGTCAGCGTTCACTTTCTTCATTCCGTCTGCCGAATAGTGTCAGACTTCTTTCGTTCCCCAGCCCTATCAGGCTTCTCTGAATTTACCCGGCATAAAGCGACAGGCTTTGTAATCGTGTAGCGGGCTGCCTGGTTTTATCGCCATCTGCAGTCATAATGCCTCTGATCTGAATGAGTCAAACGTCTGACGATACTTAGCCTGCCAGCGATAGGCATTACAATAGCATCCTGAATGCAGATTCACGGACTCCTGAAAAGTTGAACGTTATAAATTCTCGTGAGGGTTAAACAGCAGAGGCTTTAAATCTTTAAAAACAGTTCGTCTGATTTTACCCGCCCAGAGTGCTGTTATTTCAGAGAGTCAGATTATGCTGTCGCACACTGCCAGCGGTTGAGTATCCGCCATTCTTTAAGGACTTTGATTTTCAGAATTTTTGGGCTTTTCACTATCAGGAATAAAAGTTAAAGTTTTGCGTTTTAACAGGGGGGTATATGAAAAACGTAGTGCTGAGCATGCTTGCTAAAATCTCAAACATCGATGCGAATATGAAACAGCTGACAGCGCGTGTTGAAGCACAGTCTCTGTTGATCAGCGCACTTGTGCTGGCCGTCAGCAAACAGGGCGGCGTGACCGAAATGATCGAGAGCGCTAATAAAGCCATTAATACTGTCATTGATTCCGCTGAGTCGGATGAAATACTTAAGTCCGATGCTGCCATTCTGCTGAGTGAACTGCAGAGCCTGCTGACTATTTCAGCCGCTGTAGAGGGTGCCGATGAAGAAGTTAACCATGAAGGGCTACATGCGCTTCAGGGTGTGGCTCCTCTTCAAAATGACAGTTAATATCAGACGTTACTTTCTTCCCTGATCAGGATGCCAGCGCTATTTTCAGTGCTGGTATTATTCACATCAGGCCCGCCAATCCCGGATGCCTTACTTATTAAAACCCATGCCATCGCATCTGCATTAAAACCTGATTCACTTAAAGCCGACACTGTTGAATAAAAGACTGGTAAAAAACTGACACGTGTCGCTGTATTTTATCAGCCAGCCAGTTTGTAAAATATATAAATTTAGATTGAAAAATAATAATAAAAAACGCCGCCTTATTCAGCAGCGAACCGTAAATGATCCCCTTTTTTGCAACGTGATCTTCTGGCATACCCTGGCGCGTACAGACGAAGCGCTATCCATCACGATATAGTTTCTCCCCTGCCTGCGTGCACGTGATGAAAATCACCTGACCCTCTGATTTTACTGCAAAATCCTGCTCAGCCATCGTCAGTCAGGACGGACGCATTCGTTTTTTTGCGAATCTGAATCATGAGTTCTTCTTGATATATTGACATCAACCTGAATTTATTTTCTATAACGGCGCGATTACCGCTTTGCTTACGCTATAATGAGTTCACCTTTCGTCGAGGGTGTAAGATTTGTTATTTAGCGTCCGGGTGGTTTCTCATCATCACGCTGAATCCCTTTTTACTTTGTCTGACGTCAGTTGCGCTGGTGTTCGCCTTCTGGCTGTTAAACTTCACAATACAAGGCAGAACGCGTTTGTACGTGACAGGTAAAAAATTCACGCAGCATTATTGCTCACCCGCCAGAGCGGACATTTTACCGACAGACAAAAAGAAGAATGTATGTGCAGAAGTGAAGAAGAATTAGTGAATATCGTGATTGGTGAGGCCGTTTTATCACTCGCGGACGATTATCTTGATATCAGTGTCGTGACGATTGTTGATAAGCTTAAACAGATGCTGAAAGCAGAAACTGATGAAAGTCGTCGTAAGAACATCATTGATGCTATTCAGAAGACCTGCCTGAGTCCTGCACTTATCCGTAATGACACGGCCCTCCCCTTTGACGCTGACAAGAACACCGCCAGGATTGTTCAGGTCTGGCACTGAGTCGATTTACCGTGTCAGTGTTCTATGTGTACAGCGCAAAACGGACGGCGTGATGCACCCACGAAAGCCTGGCGAAGATAAATCAGAACGCAGGCCAGGGTCTCAGCAGGCCCCTTTCCGTCTGGGATCGTCACCCTCTGCACAGCGTCGCCGGTTTTGCGCAGGCTGAGATAGCCTCTGAGGATTAAAATATCCAGGTCATCACTGTCAGGCATACGTTTTATGAGAAAGCCACTGAGGTTTCCGGCTGCCACTGACAGATTCACAGATCATGCTTCAGGCGTCTCACGCCAGCCGTAAAAAGAGTCCCCTTTTCCTTCGGCACCTTACAATCAGGGCGCGGCAATTTCACTCATCGCCATCTCACCTTCATGGGCTGCAACGCGATCCGCACGGTAATAGCGCACCACATCGCCCACAATCAGTAACGACGGCGAGACCGGTTTTTGCTGTTCAACTGTTTCAGGCAAGCCGGCGAGTGTGGTGATCAGTACCCGCTGGTTCTGACGCGTACCGTTTTCAATAATTGCCACCGGCGTTGTCGCGCTGCGGCCATACTCCCGTAACCGCGTGCTTATCACCCTGCTCCAGCTTAACCCCATATAAAACACCAGCGTCTGATTGGTCGCGGTCAGGGCCGCCGCATCCAGTTGCGGTTCACCGCTGCGTCCGTGCCCGGTGATAAAACGTAATGACTGGGCACAGTCACGGTGCGTCAGCGGAATGCCGCTGGCCGCCGCGCACCCCACGGCGGCAGTAATGCCGGGAACCACTTCGCAGACAATATTCGCCTGCTGCAGGCTGACCATCTCTTCCCCGCCACGGCCAAAGATAAAGGGATCGCCGCCTTTTAAACGCACGACATTGCGCCCGCTGGCGGCCAGATCCACCAGCAGTTGATTGATCTGCGCCTGCTTCAGGCCGTGGTGGCCCGGCTGTTTCCCGACGTCGATACAGAGCGCGCTGCTGGCGACTTCCGCCATCACCGCTTCGCTGACCAGGCGATCGTAGACCACGACATCCGCGCGTTGCAGCAGACGCAGCGCCTTGACTGTCAACAGCTCCACATCCCCCGGCCCGGCGCCGACCAGCCAGACCTTACCCGGGCTGGACGCGTTTTCCGGCGCCAGCAGTTTATCCAAAGCGTTAATCGCGATTGTCATTCTTCCTCCGGTACAGCAACGGAAAGCAAAAGGTGTTTTAGCTCCGGCAGGCAGGAGCCGCAGTTGGTACCACAGTTGAGCGCATGACCCAGTGCCTGGGTGCTGTGACATCCCTGTTTAATCGCCTGTAATATCGTGTTTTCCCCGACGCCAAAGCAGCTACAGATCGTCCGGCCTGCCTCAGCATGCTGTGCCGACTGTCCCGCCAGCAGAGCATGCCGTTCGGCCGCATTTGCCGGTGCCTGACGAAAAGCCTGCGCGACCCAGGCATGATTGATTGCGGGTAGCGATGCATCGGCATAAAAGGCCAGTTGCAGTTCGCCGTCGCGCCAGGCCAGCAGGCGGTAATGCGGTTCCGCTGCATGGGCAGTTTGCAGTTGCAGCCCGTCGGGCGGAAGGATTGCCGTGATCCACTGGTCTGGCGAACCGTCGCCGGCCAGGCTGAAACGCTGCGCGCCCTCATAGGGTGTACGCGCCCAGTAGCGCAGTCCGTCAGGCGGGCTTACGTCGCGCTGCCAGAGCCAGCCCTGCCAGCGGGTGTTGAGCGGCTGAATACGTACGGCGGTTTGTTTGAAAGCAGGCTGTGACGAGACCGGACAGCGGGTAGAGGCCACCAGACTGCCGACCCTGCCCTGCAGGCTGAACTGCCGGTTCCAGTGCATAGGGACAAAGATCTCGCCGCGCCGCAGCCCGCTGTCAAACGTCACGCGCACGGTCATCCAGCCTGATTCGGACTGCACCCGTGCCAGTGCCCCTTCGCACAGGCCATAGCGTTGTGCGTCCTGCGGATGGAGGGCGGCAAACGGCTCATCACAATGCTGCATGAGTCGGGGAACCAGGCCGGTACGCGTCATGGTATGCCACTGATCGCGGATCCGCCCGCTGTTCATCAGTAACGGGTAAGCCGTTCCGGAGACCACTGGCTGTGGCGTGGCCGGTGGCAACAGGCGGGCTTTGCCATCCGGATGATAAAAGTGGCGGTCGCTGAACAGCCGGGCGCAGCCCTGGGGATAACGGGCGTTGATCGGCCACTGCACCGGCTTCATCGCTTCCCATTCTGCGTCGCTGATACCCGCCAGGCCGCTGATATCAAAGGCGCGCTCGCCGTTGTTCTCAAATCCCGACAACGCCGCATGTTCGCGGAAAATGGCGGCCGGATGGCTCCAGTTAAAACCTTCACCGAAGCCCAGACGCTGCGCGACCTGCGCGAGTAACCACCAGTCCGGCTTCGCTTCTCCGGCCGGGGGCATGAACGCGCGCTGACGAGAAATCCGGCGTTCAGAATTGGTCACGGTGCCGTTCTTTTCCCCCCAGCCCTGCGCGGGTAGCAAAATATGCGCAAAGGCAGTGGTATCCGTCTGCGCCAGGACATCGGACACAATCACCAGCGGACAGGCCGCCAGCGCACGGGCAATGCGGTTACCTTCCGGCATCGAAACCGCCGGATTGGTGCCCATAATCCACACGGCTTTGATGGTTCCGCGATCGATGGATTCAAAGAGATCGACCGCCGTCAAACCGGGCTTCCGCGCCATACGCGGACTGCGCCAGAAACGCTGTAAACGGTCGCAATCGTCTGCGGTGAAATTCATATGTGCCGCCAGCTGATTGGCCAGCCCCCCGACTTCCCGTCCGCCCATCGCATTCGGCTGCCCGGTCAGCGAAAATGGCCCGCAGCCGGGTCGGCCAATTCTGCCGCTGAGCAGGTGCGCATTGAGAATGGCATTGTTATTGTCACTGCCGCTTTGCGACTGGTTGATGCCCATACACCATAGGGTCAGCACGCGCTCATGCCGGGCGAACAACCGATAGAAGGCGGTGATCGAGGCCTGGCTGAGATCGCAATGGGCGGCCACCGCTGCACCATCCCACCGCCGCGCGGCCTGTAAGGTGGCGTCCACACCATCCAGGTGCGGCAGCATCGTAGCGTCAATGCCGCCATGCTGCTCCAGCCAGTGCAGCAGGCCCGAGAACAGCGCCGGATCGCTGCCCGGCCGGAGCGGTAAATGCAGATCGGCGAATTCACAACTGGCCGTACGGCGCGGATCGATGACCACAATCTGCATATCCGGGCGCTGTTCTTTTGCCTGTTTCAGGCGCTGAAACAGCACCGGATGGGCCCAGGCAGCATTTGATCCGACCAGGATAACCAGCTGGGCCTGATCCAGATCCTCGTAACAGCACGGTACGGCATCTGCCCCAAATGCCCGTTTGTAGCCTGTCACCGCTGAGGCCATACACAGACGTGAATTGGTATCGATGTTGGCGACGCCGAGAAAACCTTTCATCAGCTTGTTCGCCACATAGTAATCTTCCGTGAGCAGCTGGCCGGAACCGTAAAATGCCACCGCCTCCGGGCCGTGTGTATCGATAATCCTGCGCAGACCGTCAGCCGCGGCATCCAGCGCCGTCTCCATGCTGACCCGCTGGTGATGAAGCTCGGGATGCAGCAACCGTCCGGCCAGCGTCAGGGTTTCGCCCAGCGCCGCGCCCTTGACGCACAGTCGCCCCGCGTTCGCCGGATGACCGGCATCGCCACTGACCCGGACCGGCGCGCCCGGCGACTGCGTGACTTCGACGCCGCAGCCCACCCCGCAATAGGCGCATGTGGTTTTCATGATGCCTGCGCCATCAGGTTAAGCGGACGGTTCGCGACCCAGACCTGACCGTTCTCCAGTCTGACCGGCCAGCAGCGCAACTGATGCCGGGGATTATCAAGGCTCTGTCCGTCGCGCAGGCGCACGCGCTGTTTGTAAAGCGGCGAGATCACCACCGGCTCCCCGGCAACATCCCCCAGGATGCCGCGGGACAGCACGCTGGCTTCGCTGCCTGGCTCACGATCCTCCAGGGCATAGCAGTCATCCCCCATCCGGAATAATGCAATACGGACGCTGCCCAGACGGGCTCCGATGCCGGCTCCGGGCGGAATGGCCTCCAGTGGGCAGATTTCGCTCCAGGGCTCGGCGGGAAGATGCATCAGAGGGATACCTGTGGCCTTATGCGGCTGACGCTGCCCGCGCACGCGGGCATAGTGCAGTGTTTCATCCGGCTGATCGCTGTTCACTGTGGCGGTAAACAGCGCCCGGCGTGACGAATCGGCCAGCGTGGTCTGCCATTCGCACTGCCAGGTGTCCACCACCTGCTGCATCTCCTGTTCCAGTGCAGCGGCGATGCCCAGGCTGTCATGAATGACCACCTCACGCAGGTAGTCCAGCCCGCCCTCCATGTTATCCATCCAGACGCTGGTGCGCTGCAGGCGATCCGCCGTGCGCACATAGAACATCAGAATCCGGTCAACGTACTGAATCAGCGTGTCATCATCCAGATCGCTGGCAAACAGTTCGGCATGACGTGGCTTCATGCCGCCATTGCCGCAGACATACAGGTTCCAGCCATTTTCCGTGGCAATAACCCCGATATCTTTACTTTGTGCTTCCGCACACTCACGGGTACAGCCGGATACCGCCATCTTAATCTTGTGCGGTGCGCGCAGGCCCTTATAGCGGTTCTCCAGCGCGATGGCAAAAGCGGTGGAATCCTGCACGCCATAACGACACCAGGTCGATCCAACACAGGATTTCACCGTCCGCAGGGATTTTCCGTAGGCATGACCGGTTTCAAAACCGGCCTCCAGCAGGGTTTCCCAGATAGCAGGCAACTGATCAAGTCGCGCACCAAACAGATCGATACGCTGGCCGCCGGTAATTTTGGTATAGAGATCGTAACGCGCGGCCACTTCGCCAATGGCGATCAGTCCCTGTGGCGTGATCTCGCCCCCCGGCACGCGCGGGACGACCGAATAGGTGCCATCTTTCTGGATATTGGCAAAGTAACGGTCATTGGTGTCCTGTAAGGGTAAATGTGCCGGTTTCAGCAGGTAATCGTTCCAGCAGGAGGCCAGCAGCGATCCCACCAGCGGTTTACATACCTCGCACCCACAGCCCCGTCCGTGGCGGGTCAGCAGCGCATCAAAGGTTTTGATGCCGTTGACACGGATCAGGTGATACAGCTCCTGACGGGACCAGGCGAAGTGCTCACAGATATCTTTTTTAACGGCGACGCCCAGATTTTCCAGCTGAAACTCCATCACCTGTCTGACCAGCGCGGCGCAGCCGCCGCAGCCCGTTGCGGCTTTGGTGCAGCTTTTTATAGTGGCCATGTCGCCACAGCCACTCTGCACCGCCTGACAGATATCGCTTTTACTGACGTTATGGCAGGAACAGACCTGAGCACTGTCCGGCAGCGCAGCCACGCCCAATCCTTTGGCCGGCGCGCCATTCATCACGGGAAGGATCAGTGCTTCCGGTGCCGCCGGCAGCGGCATCGCGTTTAGCATCATCTGCAGGAGCGTGGCATAGTCGCTGCTGTCTCCCACCAGCACGCCGCCCAGCAGGCGGCTGTTGTCGTCACTGACCACGATCTTCTTGTAAATGCCCTTTGGCCCGTTAGCCCAGTGGTAGCTGAGGCTGCCTGCAGTTTTGCCGTGCGCATCGCCAAAGGAGGCAACCTCCACGCCCAGCAGCTTCAGTTTGGTGCTCATGTCGGCACCGGTGAACTGCGTGGGTTCGGTCGCAAGATGCCCGGCCAGCACCCGCGCCATCTGGTAGCCTGGCGCCACCAGGCCAAAAATCTGCCCGTTCCACAGCGCGCATTCGCCGATGGCATAAATGTCACTGTCACTGGTCTGGCAATGATCATTGATCGTAATGCCGCCGCGCGGCCCCACGCTGATGTCGGCGAGCCGGGCCAGCTCGTCACGCGGACGAATACCGGCAGAGAACAGCACCAGATCGGTGGCCAGCTCGCCGCCATCGGCAAAGTGCAGCACCAGACTGCCGTCGGGCCGGGTGGCAATCTGTTCGGTCTGTTTCGAGGTATGCACCGTGACGCCCAGCGAGTCGATTTTCTGCCGCAGCATCAGCGCTCCGCCTTCGTCCAGCTGCACGGCCATCAGGCGCGGCGCAAACTCAACCACGTGTGTCTCCAGCCCCAGCTGCTTCAGCGCATTGGCGGCTTCCAGACCCAGCAGTCCGCCGCCGATGACCACGCCGCGCTGACTCTGGCGGGCGCAGGCGGCGATGGCATCCAGGTCCTCCAGGGTGCGATAGACGAAGCAGCGTTCGCCATCATGGCCTGGCACCGGTGGGATAAAGGCACGGGATCCGGTAGCCAGCACCAGCTTATCCCAGGCCAGCTCACGGCCCGAACTGTCACGCAGGCTGCGCTGCTGGCGATCGATCGCCTCTACCCGGCAACCACTGCGCAGTTCAATCGCGTTCCGGGCAAAAAAATCCTCGCTCACCAGCGACAGCTGCGTGGCCGTTTTACCCGTGAAATATTCAGAGAGGTGAACCCGATCGTAAGCCTGATACTGCTCTTCACCGTAGACCACAATGTGATAGTGCTGATGCAGGTTACGGGCAACCAGCTGCTCCAGAAAATGGTGGCTGACCATGCCGTGACCCACCACGGCTAATACAGGTTTCATTTGGCTCATCACAGGAGTTCCTGCAGCCAGCGGCTGCGTTTCAGGTTCATCAAGGCCGAACAGCGTATTCACAGAAACCGGTTCGGCGTTATGGAGTGCGTTCAGCAGCGCGCCGCTTTGCTGGCAGTCGCCATACAACAGCACGCCGTTGAGTCGGCCATTTTTCAGGAAAAGGCGGCGATAGTGCCCGGCGATGGGGTCAAAGCTGCTCACGGATGGGGCATCCTGAATGTCGCCAGCGCTGAACAGGGAAATGCCGCTGACTTTGAGACGGGTGCCCGTCGCCGCGCTGCAGAAATCTGCCTGTGGCCGGTCGGCCAGTTGCGCCGCGAGAATCTTCGCCTGGGCCAGACAGGGCGCAACCAGACCAAAGGTCTCGCCGCTGATTTCACAACATTCACCCACGGCATAAATGCCGGCGTGCGCACTGCGCAACTGGCGATCCACCAGAATGCCACGCTGGCAGGGAATACCGGCGGCCTGGGCGACGGCGATTGCCGGCTGGACACCGATAGCCATCACCACCTGCTGTGCCGCCAGCTCACGGCCATCCTGGAGGATCACGCTATCCGTCCGGATCGCAGCAAGGCTGACATTGAGTTCACAGCGAATGCCGCGCGCCTGAAGCTGCACCAGCAGTAACGCCGCCGCCCTGGCATCCAGCTGCTTGTCCAGCAACCGCGACTGCCGATGCATCAGCGTGACCTGGCGTCCCTGCGCCTGAAGTCCGGCGGCGGCTTCGATACCCAGAAAGCCCCCACCGACCACCACTACCGGACCCTGCCCCGCCAGCAAAGTGTCGACATCCTGCAGCGTGCGAAAGAGGCTGACATGCGGCAGGTCGCTGCCCGGTATAGCGGGTCTGCAGGGCTGCGATCCGGTCGCCATGACCAGGCGGTCCCAGTGCAGCAGACGCTGGTCGGTGCGTAACGTCCGCTCAGCGACATTTACCTGCTCCACCGTCTCTCCCGCCAGCAAGGTAATGCCGTGACGGTGATACCAGTCAGGATCGTGGATCAGGGTGTGATCGACAGTGGTTTCCCCGGCCAGCAGCGGCGACAGCAGCACACGGTTGTAGTTGCCGTGCGGCTCACGACCAATCACCGTGATGTCGTAACGCGCGGGCGCCAGCTGCAACAGCGTTTCCACCATGTGCATGCCCGCCATCCCGTTACCCGCAACCAGCAGCCGTTGTTTCATGGTGTCGTCCTTATGCCGCCGAGGTCTGTTTTTCGTAGAGAAAATGCAGCACTTTCTGGCGCAGCTGGTGATAACGCACGTCATCCGCCAGCGCCACGCGTGAACGCGGCCGGGCAAGGTCAATCGTCAGGATATCGCCCACCTGCGCCGCCGGACCGTTAGTCATCATCAGCACCCGATCGGACAGCAACACGGCTTCATCCACATCATGCGTAATCAGGACGATGGTGGTGTTCAGCGCCTGCTGGATGCGCATGACGCTGTCCTGCAGATGCGCGCGCGTCAGGGCATCCAGTGCACCAAAGGGTTCATCGAGCAGCAACACGCGCGGTTTCATGGCCAGCGCACGGGCGATGCCGACGCGCTGCTTCATGCCGCCGGAGATCTCACCGGGGCGCTTATGCATGGCGTGACTCATTTGCACCTGGTTCAGGTTGTGCTCGATCCAGTCACGCCTTTCCGCCTTGTTCATCCTGCCTTTAAACACCTGCTCTACCGCCAGCTCAACGTTCTGATACGCCGTCAGCCAGGGCAACAGCGAGTGGTTCTGAAACACCACGGCGCGCTCAGGGCCGGGACCGGTGACTTCGCGGTTATCACATAACAGGACGCCGCTGGTGGGTCGGGTTAAACCGGCAATCAGGTTGAGCAGCGTGGATTTACCGCAGCCGGAGTGGCCGATCAGACTCAGGGTTTCCCCCTGATGGATATCGAAGCTGACAGTATCGAGCGCCAGGAAATCGCCGCCGGATGTGGTAAAACGCTGGCTGACCTGCTCTACGCGAATGATAGGTTGCATCGTGTTCCCCTTATTTATCCCAGCTAAAGCGGCGGGCCAGCAGCATCAGTCCCTGCTCCAGCAGCAGGCCGACGACGCCAATCAGAAAAATGGCAATCAGGATGTTTTCAACGTTGAGGTTGTTCCACTCGTTCCAGATCCAGAAGCCGATCCCCAGGCCCCCCGTCAGCATTTCCGCAGCCACGATCACCAGCCAGGCGATGCCAATCGACAGGCGAACCCCGGTCAGCACCGCAGGCAAGACGGCGGGAAACAGGATGCGGCGCAGGATGGTCCATTCCGACAGTTGCAGCACGCGCGCGACGTTCAGGTAATCCTGAGGAATGCGCTGTACGCCTTCTGCGGTATTAATGATCATCGGCCAGATAGAGCAGATAAAAATGGTCCAGCTGGAAGCCGGTTCGGCGCGCTGGAACAGCAGCAGGCCAATCGGCAGCCAGGCCAGCGGGCTGACCGGACGCAGTAACGCAATAACCGGATTGAACATGCGCGCCATAAAGGTAAAACGCCCCAGCAGAAAGCCTGCGGGAATCCCCACCAGCGCGGCCAGACCAAAGCCGATAGCAACGCGCTGCAGCGAGGCCAGCACATTCCAGCCGATGCCCTGATCGTTGGGGCCGTTGTTATAGAAGGGATCAGCGAAGAGGATTTTCGCCGCGTCCCAGGTGGCATACGGACCGGGAAAGCCTTTGCTGTAGAGGGCCGCGATCTGCCAGACCAGCAGCAGAAGCAGCACACCGCACAGCGCGGGAATGGCACGCTGCAAAAACGGACGCAGGCGCGCGGGTGATCGCATCTTTTTTGGCGTGACCTGAAGGGGCACGACTGTGGCGCGGGCGGGCAGCGTCTCAGGCTGGGTCAGGGAGCGAGTCTGGCTTTTCATCACGACCTCTCTTTGTGGCTAATGGCAAAGCTGGCGGCGTAAGCGGCAGGATTTGTACCATCCCAACTCTTGCCGTCCATCAGGGTGCTGCTGCGCATCTCACTGTCGGGCAGCGTGACGTTGCCGACGGCGCTGGCGGCCTGTTTATAGATATCGATGTGGTTGACCTGTTTTGCGACAGCCAGATAGTCCGGCTCCTGGGTCAGCATTCCCCAGCGTTTGAGCTGGGTAAGGAACCACATGCCATCGGAGAGATAGGGGAAACTGACGCTGCCGTCGTGGAAGAAGCGCATGGCGTGCGGGTCCTGCCATTTCTGTCCCAGCCCGTTTTCGTACTGGCCGAGCATGCGGCCTTGCAGAATCTCAGGTTTCGTATTGATCCAGGCGCGCCCGGCCAGCACCTGCGCCGTTTCGCGGCGGTTCTCATCGGAGGCGTCGATCCAGCGTGCCGCCTCCAGAACAGCCGCCGTCAGCGCACGCGCCGTATTGGGGTTCTCTTTCACCCACGCGGCGCGGGTACCCAGAATTTTTTCGGGATGATCGGGCCAGATCTGCTGACTGGTCGCGGCGGTAAAGCCAATATCGTCGCTGATTGCACGCTGGTTCCACGGCTCGCCCACACAGAAGCCGCTCATGTTGCCAATCTTCATATTCATCACCATCTGCGGCGGCGGCACGACAACCGTGCGCACGTCCTCAAACGGATTGATGCCGGCATTGGCCAGCCAGTAGTACAGCCACATCGCGTGAGTGCTGGTAGGAAAGGTATGAGCAAAGGTCAGACTGCCTTCAGGCTGACTGTCGATGTGCTTTTTCAGGCTGGCGGCATCGGTGACCTTCTGCGCTCTCAGCTGGTTCGACAGGGTGATCGCCTGACCATTGTTATTCAGCGTCATCAGGTTCGCCATGTCATGCTGCGGTCCGGCCACGCCCAGTTGCAGGCCGTAGATCATGCTGTAAAGCACATGTGCTGCGTCGAGTTCACCGGAGGTGAGTTTGTCGCGGACGGCCGCCCAGCTCGCTTCTTTGCTGGGTTGCAGCGTCAGGCCATATTTTTTGTCAAAGCCTTTGACTGACGCCATGATGACCGGCGCACAGTCGGTCAGCGGAATAAATCCTACCCGCACGGTGGCTTTTTCTGGCGCATCGGAACCCGCCGCCCATACGGCGTTGCGCAATCCCGGCAACAGCCACAGCCCGCCAACCGCGGCGCCGGATAACAACAGTTGACGACGAGACAGTGAAACTGGCGATTTGCTCATTTTTTGCCACCCTCAGGAAATAAAAAAAGGCGTCCTCTCCGCTGCTTTCACAGGGAGATGGACGCCTTTATCCAAAGCACTCGCTTTACCGCCGTTGGCAAAGCAAATACACATACTCAGTAAGGTAAAGCAAACCGCGTGCCAGATTTGAAAAGGTTCTGCGCACAGCGCTTCAGGGTTTTGTCTGGCCAGTTTCTGACCGTTTCTGCACGTTGGTGACGCAGATCACGCACAGGTATTGTGCAGCTAACACTTTAGAGTGACTTCTTCATCGTGGCAGCCACCGTGACGATCGCCTGGGCGATTTCCGGCAGCCGTTTATTCTGATCCATCGCGCTTTTACGCAGCCGTTGCCAGGCCTGCTCTTCACTCAGCCCATGCTGCTGCATCAGCCAGTTTTTGGCCTGGTCGAGCAGTTTGCGCTCTTCCAGCGTGGTGCGCAGGGTAGCCAGCTCACTGGCCTGATGCTGCAAACGCTGGGACTGCTCCGCGATCAACGACAGCAGTGAGCGACCAAGCTGGGGTGCCAGCCCGTCACTGTTCAGCGCACCGGACTCGGCAGGCAGCCAGTCCGCCCCGGAGACATATAACGTAAAATTGCAGCCCGGCTGCGCCACCTGCAGGGGTTCAGCCGCCTGATGCCGGGCCAGTGCGATGGCCTCGCGGCAGCGCGACATCAGCGTGGCTGACAGCTGATCTTCCAGCAATTTCATTTGATCGATGCGCTGTGACAGCAGCGAAAACCAGTGCAGTGCGCCGCTGTCCTCCCGCCGCCCGTCAGTACAGGCGATGCGCCGCAGGCGTTCAATTTCGCGACTGGCCTGCGCCAGCGGCTGCCAGTGCTGCAAAACCGCCTCATCGGCAAACTGCTGGAAGGTCAAAAAACTCTGTTCCTGTGCTTCAATTAAGGCCACCATGCCGCTGCGCTGCTCTGCGCTGAATTGTCCGGCCGCAAAGCCGGCCGCGCCGAGTGCACGCTCCTGCCCCGCCAGCTCTTTGCCCTGCATAAAGCTGAACAGTGCAATGAGCGCGCGGGTAATGTCAGGATGGCTGGCGGTGTCGGCGGCCTCAAACACCAGGTTCAGCAAGCTACGGATAATGGTGTTGAATGCCGCAACGGCTTGGGCGTGCGCAATCTGCTGTTGCGTAATCTGCTGGCGTAACGCCGGTAACCCGGCCAGGGCCTGCAGCGCGGCGGCGATCAGGTTGCAGAACCGGCTGTATCCCGGCTGGGCGTCGGCCTGGGGTAAGGCCTCGCAAAAATCCCGCTGGCAGCGCGTCACATCCTGCTCACTGGCGAGCCGCTGCTCGCCGTAAAGCCGGCCTTCTGAACATATCCACAGATTGCTCGCCCCCCGCTCACGCTGAAGCTGATGAACCAGCTCGCTGACGGTAGTAATGAGCTTACCGGTCTGACGAAGGCGCTGCAGGCTGGCAATATCGCTAAGCCGTGAGGCCTGTAACCAACTCAGTGCGTCATCCATTGCTGCCCCCTCTGATGCAAAAAGGGAGTCAAGCAAAAGCCGTGCCGTGTTCGACACATCTGAATCAGTGGGCGCGCAGATCGCTTTCGGGAATTACTGAGAACCGATGTTCTGAACCGGGGGGAATGAGGGGCCAGGCTACGACGTGTGGATCTGAAAAATAGGTGACCAGGCGGTAAAATTGCTGCCTTCGTGGGGAGGAGGAAAGTAAAGAAGAGGCGGAAGCCTGCATCACCTGTTGAATGGGTATCATGAAGGAGATGTATCGTCAGTCCGTTTTACAACACGCCTCCGGACTTACGCCTTGCCTCCTCTTAAGGCAAACCTGACGAAATGCAGAAGCCAAAAGTGCTGAAACTCGCAAATCAGGAGTGAAAAACGGCCCATTGTGACGGTTTCTGGCTGCTACAGGCACGAACGCCCTGAGAATGCGTTGATGCCCTACAGGCAGGTGAGAAACGAAAATCGCTGGCAATCCGAATCGGGGATAATCTCATCCGGTTCGTTATGCCGGGCTCGGCATCAGTAAGAAACAGAGCTTTTATTGTTGTCTGTGATCAGATGGAAACCGACTTAAATCAGTTATGCCAGCCGTTTTCGTGTTGCGATATTGATATCAGAAATTTCACGGCTATTTGCAAGCGCACCCGTATCTGACGCCTGATACGCTTTTAATAACCGGAACGTGACGTCAGGAAATTAAGCCAGACGATGGAATTTTATTTTTTAAGAGAAAACATGATTTTGTAGCGCCGGTATAAAATACGCCAGCACTTGAGACATTAACAAAGTTTTACACTTGCCCGTCGTTCCTTAAATTTAGCGTTGTGATATTACCTGCATTATCCGGCCAGTCATAACAGAGCTAAGCGCAGCACAGGCATGCCAGTCTCATCAGGGTGTTCCCGTCACTGTTCTGGGCAGACGCCGGCCTGTTGTCATCGGGCACTGATATTCGCTGCCCGTTGACGCGATATTTCATGCCGGCTGGAGATGCTTTTACAGAATCCCCTCTTTTTTGCCGGTTCATCCCCCATTCTGACCTCGTTAATGCGGACCCTGGCACCAGCGCTCCTGATTACGCAAAACTATGCTGATTCCCGTGGCGCTCCGTAGATAGGGACAGAATGCCGATGAAATTCAGGACATTTACAGACGGCGCAAAATTTGTCCTTGCAACGATGGACGTTATCGATAGACTATATACGAAACATATACGTTTTATATAAGGCTAAAATGGGTATCGTCAAAATCTCCGAACTGATGCACGAGAATCTGCGCATCGCCAGCCAGGCGATGAGCCGCTCGATTAATGCGCAGGCAGAGCACTGGCTGAAACTGGGTATGCTGGCTGAACTCTATCCGCAGCAGACCCAGCAGGAGCTGGCACAAATGCTGATCCGGCTTGAACTGCAGGGCAGCGCCGATATACGTCATATGCTCGCAAAAGAGAGCCTCACCGCACAGGGAGATGTGTCATGAACAGCGTTAAAATACATACTGCCGCAGAGATCGAAATGGCGCGCGCAGCCGGTCAGGCGGCGGCTCAGGTGCTGGCGATGATCACGCCTCACGTCCGGCCCGGCATCACCACCGAAGAGTTGGATGATATCTGTCACGACTTCATCGTGAATGAGCTGAAGGTGACGCCTGCGAATATCGGCTATCACGGCTATACCCGCACCACCTGCACCTCGGTCAATCATGTGGTATGCCACGGCATCCCGGCCGGCAAGAAACTTAAAGAGGGCGATATCGTCAATATCGATGTGGCGATCATTAAAGATGGCTGGTACGGCGATACCAGCCGGATGTATTTTGTCGGCACGCCGTCGGTGCGGGCTAAACGCCTGGTCGAGATCACCTATCAGTCAATGGTCGCCGGGATCAAAACCGTCCGGCCTGGCGCAACGCTGGGCGATGTGGGCGCCGCGATCCAGCGCGTGGCGGAAGGGGCCGGTTTCTCGGTCGTTCGGGAGTATTGCGGTCACGGTGTCGGGGAGATTTATCATACCGACCCGCAGGTGCTGCACTACGGCACGGCAGGGCAGGGAATGCCGCTGAAGGCCGGGATGATTTTTACCATCGAACCGATGATCAATGCCGGTAAAGCCGGAACCAGCGTACTGTCGGATGGCTGGACCGTGGTGACCAAAGATCGCTCGCTCTCTGCACAGTGGGAACACACCGTGGCCGTGACAGAGACCGGCTTCGACCTGCTGACGCCGTGGCCGGAAGGCACCGGCGACTATCCGGCGATTTAATCAGACGTCTGAGACCTGCCTTCAGGCTGCGCATCGGCTTCTGACCGCAGCGTATCTGGCGCACTGGCGCGCCAGATACGCACATCGTTGCGTCCGGCACGCTTGACCCGATAGAGCGCCTCATCCGCGTATCGCAGCCACGCATGAATTGACGCAGCATCACGCGCCGCTGCGATACCGATGCTGACCGAGCACTGATAAGTTGAGGAGGCGGGCAATCTCAGCAGCGAAATGCCCTGCTTGATTTGCCCGGCCAGCAGCATAATGCTGGTCTCATCGGCATCGCGGACAATCACACACAGCTCATCTCCGCCAAAGCGGGCGGGCACATCCTTCAGGCCCACGCTGTCACGCAGCAGTGCTGAGATCTCTGCCAGCAGAAAGTCGCCCGCTTCATGCCCGAACGTGTCGTTAACCTGCTTGAAGCGATCGACATCGAGCAGCATCAGCCAGGCATTGCCCTCGCCTCGCTGGGTACGCAAAAATTCACTTTCCAGCCGCCGCTCGAACAGACGCCGGTTAGGAATCTTCAGGCCGGGATCCATCAGCGCGATGCGTTCCAGCTCGCGGTTCTTTTTTCGCAGACTCAGCGTCAGATGGTGTGAGACCACACTCAGCACCAGCAGATAAGCGCTGGCCAGCGGCAGCGTCAGCCAGACGGTGCGGGTACTGAACGTCATCAGTACAGGCGCCCTCTGCGCCAGCCAGACCAGCAGGAAAGCCACCAGAAAGGCCTGCAGGGCCGATTTCAGCTGGACCCAGCCGCCCGCGGAGTAGCGATCCGAAATCAGAACCGCCATGATAATCACCGACGGCAGCGGGCTCAGCGCCATCACCGCCACCCAGACGCCGCCAAATGCCGCATCCAGCGTCAGGTTCTTGCGTTCAAATCCGGTGGGATCGTGCGATCGCAACGCCAGCCTGTACGCAATGTAGGGCCAGATAAAGGCGTTGGTGAACAGCAATGCACACACTTCTGCACTTTTTCCCCTCTCCATCAGCACTGACAGAATCGGCAGAAAGCAGAGAAACGTGCCAAGCTGGCGCATCATAAACATACGGCGCACAAATCGCGTCGATCGGCGCTTCAGCTGGGCATCGTCAGGGGTGTAGTAGTTCATAGGCAAACTGAAGCAGCGAATGGTTACTGCAGTTTATCGGCAAATGATAAGCCGCGATATATTATTTGCAGAATATTCTTATTGCAGGATTCGCAGGATCTACTAGCAACCTGAACCCTGCAGTCAGCCTGCGCTGAGATAAGTATGCCGCGCACCGTGAACGCGCGCGGCCTCCTTTACCGGCGCCCTTTCGCCACCGAAGCAGACCAGCTGAAATCCCCGACTTCGCTGGCGGTCAGTGAAGCGGGCTTCTTCTTACGCAGCGGCTTTTTCTGCTTCTCCGCCTGCACTCTCGCCTTCTCAAGCTTGTGGGTCATTACCTGCTGACGCGCCTCGCTGGTAAACTCTCGCTCTTTTTTGCTGTCCGGTTCCTTGCCGGTTCGCTGACGATATTTCTCGGTGAGCGCCTTGTACACCTGCTCAACGGCCAGTCGCTCGTCGGCGTCGAACTGATCAATCGAAATCATCTTTTTATCGTTCATAGCGGCATGTCCGGTTGCGGGGTGTCCGGGCAGTGTACCCCATTTGCCGTCCGCTCATGCAGAGGATTACTGCCAGACGGCAGGGTTGCCCGGATAACCGGTAAATTTTCTTAAACCTGCCGGGTAACCCTGCTGAAAACAGGGTTATCTCTTAATATAAAACTAATGTTTATCAGGTTAACTGGCAGTGACCACGTACTGCCGAGGAGCTGAAGGAATGATAAAAGAGACCGACCGCCTGTCACAGGCGCTGTTACGGCGACATGGGATTGGCGTGAAACAGAAACGCATTCACTTTCGGGGCAGAGACCTGCTGTTTCAGCTGCGCAACGCACGCTATGATGTGTTTAATGGCGATCGCTGCATTGCGACCGTAGAAACCAATAACATCAACGATGCAATTAAGCAGTTTAAAGCGCTGGACAATCCTGAGGAGAAATAGCCATGCCGGACTATCGCCTTTTTCAGAAGGCACAGACGCTCAGAGCGGTAAATCGTCTGCGGCAGGATCAGCAGGACGCATTGATCGGCGAAGGCTATCGCCTGCTCTGGAATGAAGTGCATGCGGATAACGCGGAAGCCGCTCTGCAACGCTATCAGCAGCTGCGGCAGGAAGATGCGAAGAGCGCGCAGGGATTTGCCACGGATTACGTGCTCAGCAGCGTGCTGAGCCTGATTGCCCGTTAATTCAGCGCGGCAACAGCACTACAGAGCCAAAGTTACTGTTAATTCCTGTTGTGCTGATTAAAATGGCGCAAACTCCCCGAATACAGGTTCCTGATGAAAATCACCATTCACGAAGAAGATGCGCTGTTCATGCACAACTTCTTTGCCGCGCCCTGCAACACCCTCGAAACGGACTCCCCTGAAGCCCTGCAGCTTCAGCAATCGCTCCAGCTGGCTATCCGGCAGAAAGAGGCCGAGTCACGCGAAGACGGGAAGCGCAGCCTGACGTTTATCCTGCTGTTCCTGTTCTTATATGCGGCGCTGGGCGCATCGCTGACGCTGGATCTCAGCAGCACGCCCACGGCACACAGGAGCATTGCATATGCGCTGGAAGCGATTCCGGTACTTATCGCCTTTTCAGGCTTTTTTATCTCTATTCTCTATCTTTTCCTGACCCGGGCCAGCGCCAGAAAGCAGCGTAACTGGGAGAAAACTATTCTGGTGCTGGAAAAGTACACGATCGGTAATCTGTTCAAGGCGACCCACACCCAGGGCGGTGGCACCAGTAACTATTCTGTACCGAACCTCTCCATTTCGCTGGCCCTCTTTATCTGCGTGACCTGGCTGGTGATCTACAACTATCTGACCTTTACCACCAGCGGCGTGTTTGGCAGCGTGATCTCGTTGTTTATCAGCACCATGGTCTATGTCATCCTGGATATTCAGCTGCTGAAACCCTTTGTTCATGCTGCCGTGAACCCCGAAGCGGAAAAACAGGATGCTGAGAAAGAGCAGGAATAACGCCTCACCCCGGCGCTAACCCGAATACCCGGCTGATGACCGGGTATTTTTTTGCCGCCGTTACCAATCCCCTGCCTGACCGATGCGCACCCGATGCCGGTAACAGCACGGGCAATGAAAGTATTAGTATGTTGTAACTATAGTGAATCATGTCTGAAACGGCGCGGCCGGGGCGATCCCGGTCAGGCCCGCCGTCTCGGCGGGCCTGCGGTTTTACCAGTGCGTTTTCTGCATATCGATAACGAAACGATATTTCACGTCACCTTCCAGCATCCGCGTAAAAGCCGTTTCGATCGCGTCGCCAGTGATCATCTCCACGTCAGCCGTGATGTTATGCTGACCACAGAAGTCGAGCATCTGCTGCGTTTCCTGAATGCTGCCAATCGAGGTGCCGCTGATGCTGAGACGACGGAACACCATCGGCGTGACGTTCGGTGAAGGATGCGGCCGATCGGGAATGCCCACCAGCACCAGCTGGCCGTTGGTTTTCAGGGTATTCAGATAAGGATCAAGATCGTGCGGCGCCGCCACACAGTCGAGAATAATATCAAGTGACGCCTGGCAGGCCGCCATTTGCGCGGGGTCGCGCGAGACCACCACATTTTTCGCCCCCAGCCGCCGGGCATCCTCGCCTTTCGACGGTGAGGTGGTAAAGAGGGTAACGTCTGCGCCCAGCGCGCTGGCCAGCCTGACCGCCATGTGGCCCAGCCCGCCAAGGCCGACCACCCCAACGCGATCGCCCGCTTTGACGTTGAAGTGCTGCAGTGGCGACCAGACCGTGACGCCCGCACACAGCAGCGGTGCCACCGCGTTCAGCGCCAGATTGTCAGGCACGGTGACGACAAAATGCTGATCGGCAATGACATACTGCGCATAGCCGCCAAATGTCGTGTGGCCGGTGTATTTATCAGTGCCGTTGTAGGTCGGCGTGAACCCGGCTTCACAATACTGCTCTTCCTGCTGCTGGCAGAAGTGGCACTCGCCGCAGGAATCGACCATCACGCCCACGCCTACCGTCTGACCGACACTGAATTTTGTGACATTGTCACCCATAGCGGCGACCCGCCCGACAATTTCATGACCCGGCACCAGCGGATAGCGGCTGACGCCCCACTCATTGCGTGCCATATGCAGATCGGAATGGCAGACGCCGCAGTAGAGGATCTCAATCCTGACGTCGTCCGCCTGCAGGTCACGAATGTCCGCCTGGCCGGCACGCAGCGGCTGGTCGGCCTGGGTCGCTATCAGCGCGTTAATTTTCATTGGTTACCTCTTCTCACCGGGTGGATTTCAGGAAAGCGGCACACTATAGACACACAGGCACTGGTTTGGTAGTAGTTACCTTTTGGTTACCACTCTCTGTGAGGTTCTGATGCCGGTCTGGGTCGAAGGAAAACTGTGCTTTTATGCGGACTCACCGCCGCGTCGTCTGCTGGAACTTTTTTCGGTGAAATGGAGCACCATGGTGCTGCATGCGCTCTATCACTGGCCGGAACATCGCGCGCGAACCGGTGAACTTGAGCGCAGCCTGCAGGGCATTTCGAAGAAGATGCTGATTCAGACGCTGCGGGAACTGGAACAGCGCGGACTGGTAGCACGGCAGGTTTATCAGGTGGTGCCGCCCAAAGTGGAGTACAGCCTGACGGCGCTGGGTCATACCTTTTCCGGGCCGATCGAACAGCTCTATCAGTGGGGTCTGGAGAATCAGGCTGCGCTGGATGCGATGGAGAATCATCTGCGCAGCCATCAGGAGAGTGACGGCTGACGGGCCGTCAGGCCGGGCGCCGGGGGTGTCAGTCGAACGGAAATTCGCGCGCCAGCACGCGGGAGATCACATTCAGTGCGCCTTCGTCGTTGTTGCTCTGGGTCTGATAGCGCGCCACGGCCGACACCGCCTCTGCCGCGTTGGCCATCGAGAAACTGAAACAGGCCTGGCGCAGCATCTCGATATCGTTGGCGCTGTCACCGATCGCCAGCACTTCGCAGTCGCTGATGCCCCACTTCTCCTGCAGCAGCGCGATGCCGTGCGCTTTATGGCAGCCGGGAATAATCAGGTCGATAAAGCCAAAACCACTGGAGACCGGATGCATGATATTTTCCAGTTCGCCCAGCGAAGCGTGCAGGCGTTGCAGCAGGGCATCGACCCCTTTGTGCTCCAGCTTCAGCGAGAACTTAAAAATGGTGTCGTCGATGGCGTAGAGGTCATCGCGTTTCTCCAGCCGGTGATAGTGGTTCGCAAGCTTTGCCACTATCTCGTCAGAAGCAGAGCTATGCATATAGGCGCTGTTGCGTCCACAGACCACCACCGCGATATCGGGCTCATCCGCCAGAATATCCAGAATTTTGTGCACCTTCTCGCGGGCCAGTTCGCCGCAGAAGATCTCCTCATTGCAGTCAGAGACCCAGGCACCGTTCTCTGCCACGAAGGCGATTTCATCTTTGATGTCCGGAAAATAGCGCTGCAGCTGATAATACTGGTTGCCACTGGCGACCACAAAGCGGATCCCTTTCTCCTTCAGCAGCGCATACTGACGTGAAAACCGCTGAACGTTGTACTGCTTATTGTCGTCCAGAAAGGTGCCATCCATATCCACCGCAATCATCTTAACCGCCATCTCACCTGCCCCTTTGTGTTTGCCGTCTGATCCTTTCGGCTGATTGATTTGATTCATAAAGCTTACTCGCTGTGTGGATTAATGAGAATGCAAATAGTGACTTTGCTAACGGCTTTCGGAGCGTTCCGGTGCCGGAGTTGTGTTATGACGCACGGTTTTTACCGTTAAAAGGATGTTAACTTCAGCCCGTAAATTACGAACGAAGGTTATTTCAATTACATTCGTAACTCAACCCCGACCTGACAGGAGCCTGAGATGCAGAATTCCGTCCGTTATTCTCCGTTACCCGACGACATCGGATGCGCGATACGCGCGTTAAAAAAGCAGCTGCGCGCACAGATTGGCGATGTCGATGCCCTGTTCCGTGAGGTCTGCGAAAACATCACGGCGGCAATCGCGGCGGCCAAAGCCGATGAGCAGCGCACGGGCAGCGCCTGGCCCATCGTCCCCATGCAGGAGATTGCCGCCGGAGAGGTTTCCGATGAAACCCGGGCGCTGATTAAACGTCGCGGCTGCGTGGTGATTAAGCAGCACTTCGCGCGTGAGCAGGCGCTGGCCTGGGATAAGTCGATGCTCGACTACCTGGACCACAACCGGTTCGATCAACAGTATCGCGGGCCGGGCGATGACTTTTTCGGTTCGCTGGCCGCTTCACGGCCCGAAATCTACCCGATCTACTGGTCGCAGGCGCAGATGCAGGCCCGGCAGAGTGCAGCGATGGCCGCCGCACAATCTTTCCTTAACCGCCTCTGGAAAGCGGAATCGCAGGGTAAGCAGTGGTTCGATCCCGATGTCAGCATTATCTATCCCGATCGCATCCGCCGCCGCTTGCCGGGCACCACCTCTAACGGCCTGGGGGCGCACACGGATTCCGGCGCACTGGAGCGCTGGCTGCTGCCCGCCTGGCAGCAGGTTTTCGGTAATCTGTTTAAGGGGGATTTTGCCGCCTACGATCCCTGGGATGCGGCTCATCGCACGGAGGCGGATGAGTATGATCTGCCCGGCACCACCAAATGCTCAGTGTTCCGCACGTTCCAGGGCTGGACGGCGCTCTCCGATATGATCCCCGGTCAGGGCCTGCTGCATGTGGTTCCGGTGCCACAGGCGATGGCCTATGTGCTGCTGCGTCCGCTGCTCTCTGATGTGCCGGAGGAGGAGCTGTGCGGCGTTGCGCCAGGCCGGGCATTGCCAATCAGCGAACGCTGGCATCCGCATCTGATGGCCGGGCTCTGTTCGATACCCGCCCTGGAAGCCGGCGATTCGGTGTGGTGGCACTGCGATCTCATCCATGCCGTTGCCCCGGTCGAGGATCAGCAGGGCTGGGGTAACGTAATGTACATTCCTGCCGCGCCCATGTGTGAGAAAAACCGCGTCTACGCCAGAGAGGTTGCACAGGCGCTGGCGCAGGGCCGGTCGCCGGGCGATTTTCCACCGGAAGATTATGAAGCAGCATGGGAAAACCGCTTCACCCCGGACGACCTTAACCCGCACGGGCGCCGGGCGCTGGATCTCGGCTGATCCGGCGCACAGACGCCGGGTAAACCCTGTTACACTGGAACGCCTGTTAACAGCGAAACGGTATTATGAATCCGCGACATCATCACATCATTCAACTGGTCAATAGCCGGGGCAGCGTGCCGGTCAGCGAACTGGCGCAGCTTACCGGGGTATCCGAAGTGACGGTGCGTCAGGATCTCACGCTGCTGGAGCGCGATCGGCTGCTGCGCCGGGTGCACGGCTCTGCGCTGGCGCTGGATAGCGATAACGTCGACACCCGCATGAACACCCGCTATCCGGTCAAACAGGCGCTGGCGCGCCATGCGGCCAGCCTGGTTCAGCACGGGGAAGCGGTGTTTATCGAAGGGGGCAGTACCAATGCCCTGCTGGCGCGGGCGCTGGCCGACCGGGCCGATCTCACGCTGATTACCGTCAGCCACTACATCGCCCAGCTTCTGCGTGAAGCCGCCTGCGAGGTCATCGTTCTGGGGGGAATGCTGCAGAAGAGCAGCGAGTCGGTGGTCGGCCCGCTGACCCGCTACTCCATCCAGCAGGTTCATTTTCACCGGGCGTTTGTCGGGGTGGATGGATGGCAGCCGGAGACCGGTTTCACCGGCCGCAATATGCTGCGCTGCGATGTGGTGGATGCGGTGCTGGCCAAAGGCGCAGAGAGTTATGCCCTGACCGACGCCTCTAAATTTGGTCAGGTTCATCCCTATCCGCTCTCTTCCGGTTACCAGGTCAGCCATGTGATTACCGATGAAACGCTGGAGGCGTCAACGGCCGCGCAGCTCCGGGAACGGGGGATCGCGGTCAGCCTGGTCGCGGCAGATTAATCAGACCCTGGCCCCTGAGCCACGGAATCACGCAGCATCAGGCTGGCGGTAAAGGGTGCCGGAGGATGCCAGTCACCGCCATCCAGCATGGTCAGCAGCCGGTGGATCGTCTCATCGATCATGTCGGTGACCGGCAGCTTCATACTGGAGAGCGACGGCGTGATGTAGGGCGCCAGCGGGATATCATCGAAGCCAATCACCGACACCTGGTCAGGCACCGCGATCCGGCATTCCGTCAGACGTTTAATCGCCCCGATCGCCATCTCATCGTTACTCGCCACCAGCGCGCTGAAGCTCACCCCGCGTGCCAGCAGCGTATCGATGGCAGCCATGCCGCTCTGCGCCGTCCATTTACCCGTCACGATGCGGTCCGGATCGGCGTCAATGCCCTGAGCAGCCAGCGCCGCGCGATAGCCGGAGAGGCGCTCGACGCCGGTAGGTGAGTCCAGCGAGCCGGTGATAAACGCAATCTCCCGGTGGCCCTGCGCCAGCAAATGGTTCACCGCCGCCGCGCTGCTGGCGTGCTGATCGCTGAAGATGCAGTAGCTCTGATTGATGCGCAGCCGCCGGTTGATGACCAGAATCGGCTGTTTGTGCCGGGAGATGATTGCATCCAGGGCATCGATGCTCAGAAAGCGCGGGTAGATGATGATGCCGTCGCAGCGCAGATCGAGCAGAAACTGAATCGCCGCCTGCTCCTGCTCTGCGGTGTGTTTTCCGTCTGCCAGAATAAGCTGACGGCCCTGCTGCTCCAGGATACGCGCGGAGTGCGCCATCAGCTCCGTGAAGTAGCTGCCGCTGTAGAGCGTGTTGGTGATCACCAGTCCAATCGTCTGAGAGGTGCGGGTCGCCAGATTGCGCGCCAGCAGATTGGGCCGGTAGCCGGTTTCAGCGATGGCCTGCAGGACCTGCTCCCGTTTTTGCTGGCCGACATAGCCATTGCCGGAGAGCACGCGTGACACGGTCGCTTTTGAGACACCCGCCCGTTTTGCCACTTCCTGAATCGTTGCCATGATGCTGCTCCTCTGCTGCGTCCGTCATGCAGTCTACCTAAGCCTCTCAATATTGGAAATATTTACCCGGCGTCGGCGCAATCGCCGCCCTGCGCACCAGGTGACGCACTTCACAAAACCAAAAACTGCCTGATTTTCGGGCTTGCCGGAGCATGTAAAGGCCTTCATGATTTTGTGAAACCGGTTTCCTATCGGCCTGCCCGCAGGCACATAACACATAAAAACTTTGACCGATTTACCCTACAGAGAAGAGCGATCATGTCCATAAATTATGCCGGGGTCTCACGCGCCATCGTCGATGCGCTGGGCGGCCTCAACAATATTGAAGCCGTGACTCACTGTATGACCCGTCTGCGCTTCGTGGTGAAGGATGAGACGCAGATTGATTATCCTATGCTGAAAGCGATCCACGGCGTGATGGGCGTGGTGCATAACGACACGCAGTGTCAGGTGATCATCGGAAACAACGTTGCGCAGGCCTATCAGGCGGTGCTGGCGCTGGGCTCACCCGATGCCTCATCCGCCGCGCCGGTGAAACGCAAAATCACCCTCAGGAGCATCGGCGCCGGGATCCTGGATGCGCTGGTCGGCACCATGTCGCCGCTGATCCCGGCCATTATCGGCGGGTCGATGGTGAAACTGCTGGCGATGATTCTGGATATGGCAGGCCTGTTTGAGAAAGGCTCCTCCACGCTGGTGATCCTCAACGTCATCGGCGACGGCGCATTTTTCTTCCTGCCCGTGATGGTGGCGGCCTCGGCAGCGCTGAAATTCAAAACCAATATGTCGCTGGCGATCGCAATCGCCGGGGTGCTGGTGCATCCCACGTTTATCGACCTGATGGCGAAAGCGGCGCAGGGGCAGCCAGTAGCGTTCGCCCTGATCCCGGTGACCGCGGTGAAATACACCTACACCGTTATCCCGGCGCTGGTGATGACCTGGATCCTGTCGCACATTGAGCGCGGCGTGGATCGCATCACCCCGGCCGTGACCAAGAACTTCCTGAAACCGATGCTGATTGTGCTGATTGCTGCGCCCATCGCGATTGTGCTGATTGGCCCGATTGGCATCTGGATCGGCAGCGGCATTTCTGCGCTGGTCTATACCGTGCATGGCTATCTCGGCTGGCTTTCCGTGGCGATTATGGGGGCGATCTGGCCGCTGCTGGTGATGACCGGGATGCATCGGGTCTTTACGCCAACCATTATTCAGACCATTGCCGAGACCGGTAAAGAGGGCATGGTGATGCCGTCTGAGATTGGCGCCAACCTGTCGCTGGGCGGATCGTCCCTGGCGGTGGCGTTTCGCACGAAAAACCGCGAGCTGCGCCAGACCGCGCTGGCTGCAGCGGCCTCCGCCATTGTGGCGGGCATTTCAGAACCGGCGCTGTATGGCGTGGCGGTTCGCCTGAAACGGCCGCTGATCGCCTGTCTGATCAGCGGCTTTATCTGCGGCGCGGTCGCGGGAATCGGCGGACTGGCCAGTCATTCGATGGCCTCGCCCGGCCTCTTTACCAGCGTCCAGTTCTTCGATCCCGCCAATCCAATGACGATTGTCTGGGTTGGCGCGGTGATGGTGCTGTCGGTGGTGCTGTCGTTTGTCCTGACGCTGCTGCTGGGCTTCGAGGATATTCCCGAGAGCGACCCGCAGGCCGCACCGCAGCCATCACCCGTATCGGAACGCACCCGCACGGTTAACAGCCTTTAAAGGCTCCGGTCAACGTGACCAGAACAAAGAGGATTGCATGTCTGAATCAAGGTTTCCGCAAGGATTTTTATGGGGTGGCGCGCTGGCCGCGAACCAGAGTGAAGGCGGTTTTCGCGAAGGCGGAAAAGGCTTAACCACCGTGGATATGATCCCGCACGGGCCGCACCGTATGCCGGTCAAGCTGGGGCTGGAAAAGCGGTTTACCCTGCGTGACGATGAGTTCTATCCCAGCCATGAGGCTATCGATTTCTATCACCGCTATCGGGAAGATATTGCGCTGATGGCGGAGATGGGGTTCAGCGTATTCCGCACCTCGATTGCCTGGAGTCGGCTCTATCCCAACGGCGACGAACCGGAGCCGAATCCGGCGGGCATCGCTTTTTATCGCGCGGTGTTTGAGGAGTGCCGGAAACATCATATCGAACCGCTGGTGACGCTCTGCCATTTCGATGTGCCGATGCATCTGGTCACCGAATATGGCTCATGGCGAAACCGGAAGATGGTCGACTTCTTTGCCCGCTACGCCCGCACCTGCTTCGAGGCGTTTGATGGCCTGGTGAAATACTGGCTGACCTTTAACGAGATCAACATCCTGCTGCACAGTCCGTTTTCCGGCGCGGGGCTGGTGTTCGAACCCGGCGAGAATCAGGAGCAGGTGAAGTATCAGGCGGCGCATCATGAGCTGGTCGCCAGCGCATGGGTGACACGCATCGCGCATGAGGTGAACCCGGCGAATCAGGTCGGCTGCATGCTGGCTGGCGGAAACTTCTACCCCTGGTCCAGCAAGCCGGAAGATGTCTGGGCGGCGCTGGAAAAGGATCGCGAGAATCTCTTCTTTATCGATGTGCAGGCGCGGGGCGCGTACCCCGCCTACGCCGCCCGCCTGTTCCGGGAAAAGGGGATCACCCTTGATATCGCCGACGGGGATGATGAGATCCTGAAGCACAGCGTCGATTTTGTCTCGTTCAGCTATTACGCCTCACGCTGCGCCTCGGCAGAGATGAACGAGCAGAACAGCAGCGCCGCCAATGTGGTGAAATCCCTGACTAACCCGCATGTGCCGCGCAGCGAGTGGGGCTGGGGCATCGATCCGCTCGGCTTACGCATCACCATGAACATGATGTATGACCGCTACCAGAAGCCGCTGTTCCTGGTGGAAAATGGCCTGGGCGCGCGTGACGAACCCGACGATAACGGCGAAATTCGCGACGACTACCGCATTAGCTATCTTCGTGAACATATTCGCGCGATGGGCGATGCGATAGAGGATGGCGTGCCGGTGCTGGGCTACACCAGCTGGGGCTGCATCGATCTGGTGGCGGCCTCGACCGGTGAGATGAGCAAACGCTACGGGTTTGTCTACGTTGACCGCGACGATCGCGGAAACGGCACGCTGGCACGCACGCGCAAGAAGTCATTCTGGTGGTACAGGAAAGTGATCGCCAGCAACGGCAGCGATCTGGAGTGACACCGTCACTGAATGCCGGCAACCGCAGAGGCTGAGACGCGATTGCGGCGTCTGTGCCGATTGTGCTCCGGCAGGAATTATCGTATAACCAATGTCTCCGAGGGGTGTCCTGTAACGGGCTGAGATGGCGTAAGCCGAACCCTTTGAACCTGATCTGGGTCATGCCAGCGAAGGGACGGGTCGGCAGAATCTACTGCCTCATTGCCTGCATTATCCCCTGTTCCAGACCGTATGCCCGGATCTCCCTGACTACCGGAGATCCTATGTCACATCCGCTTTTCGACACCGGCTTTTATGGCCGTCTGCGCCAGCAGGCGGGTCCGCACTGGCACGCCTATGTTGCGCACGACTTTGTGCAGCAACTCGGCCAGGGCACGCTGCCTGTCGCCGCCTTTCGCCATTATCTGGTGCAGGACTATCAGTTTCTGCTGCATTTTGCCCGCGCCTGGGGCCTGCTGATCAGTAAACTCGCCGACCCTGACGCGCTGCGCCATGCGACCGCCTCGCTTAACGCCATCATCAGTGAACTGCCGTTGCATCAGGCCTACTGCCGGCAATGGGGCATCAGCGAAGCGGCGATGGCAGACGAACCCGAAGCGATGGAGACGCTGAACTACACCCGCTATGTGCTGGATGTCGGCCACACCGGCGATGCGCTGGCGCTGCTGACGGCGCTGATGCCGTGCGTCGCCGGGTACGCGGAGATCGGCCTGAGCCTGCTGCACGACCCGGCGACCCGCTTTGAGGGCAACCCCTATGCGGCGTGGATCAGGAACTACGGGGATGAAAACTATCTGGCGGGCGTTCGCCGCTCGCTTTCCCTGTTTGAACGTCTGGCAGATGAAGGTGCCGGGGAAGCACGTTTTCTCCGGCTGACGGCGATCTTCACCACCGCAACGCGGCTCGAATCAGCCTTCTGGCAGATGGGCCTGAACTATGCCTCCAGCCCGGCGCACGGCGCATGAGGGGCGCGACCCCACCTGTCGCGCCGGGGATTTCGGTGCGTCAGCTCAGCCTGTGTTTCGGGCAGCGACCGCTCTTCAGCCAGCTCGACCTGGCGATTGCGGGCGGGGAGATCACCGCGCTGCTCGGTGCCAGCGGCGTCGGTAAAAGCAGCCTGATGCGGGTTATCGCGGGCCTGACACCGCCCACCGCTGGACAGGTCAGCGGCAGTGACGGCCTGCCGCTGGGCGGCCGCATCGCCTGGATGGGTCAGCAGGATCTGCTCTACCCCTGGCTGACGATAGAACAGAATGTCTGCCTCGCCAGCCGCCTGCGCGGGGAAAAGCCCGACCGCGACCGGGCGCAGCATCTGCTGGCGCGGGTCGGGCTGAGCCAGTGCGCCCGCGCACGGCCCGCGACGCTCTCCGGCGGAATGCGGCAGCGTGCGGCACTGGCGCGGACGCTCTACACCCGCCAGCCCATTGTCCTGATGGATGAGCCTTTCTCGGCACTGGATGCCCTGACCCGCAGTCAGATTCAGACGCTGGCGGCCGACGTGCTGACAGGTCACACCGTTCTGCTGATTACCCATGATGTCGCGGAGGCCTGTCGGCTCGCACACCATTGTCTGGTAATCAGTCCGGCGGGTGTGGAAGCCTGTGCGCCCCTGGCGGGCGCCCCCCCGCGCGCCGCCGATGACCTCCACGTCATTCAGCGTCAGGCCACGCTGCTGAAACAGCTAAGCGGGGTAGCCGGATGAAATTACAGGCAGGCTTTTCCGGTCTTCGCCGTGCCCTGATACTCGCCACCGGGCTGATCGCGGCGTGGTGGCTGGCCACGCTCACCGCCGTGCCAGCCTTTCTGCTGCCCTCACCCGCGTCGGTCGCCGCCGCGCTGTGGCAGAACGCGGACTATTTAACCCATCACACGCTGATCACCCTGTCCGAAATCCTCAGCGGCATGGCTGCCGGTGTGCTGCTGGGCGGCGCACTGGCGCTGGGTATGACCTTTTCGCCGGGGCTGCGGCGCTGGATGATGCCGCTGGTAATCAGCAGCCAGGCGATCCCGGTGTTTGCTCTGGCTCCCCTGCTGGTGCTCTGGTTTGGCTTCGGCATGGGGGCCAAAGTGGCGATGGCGATACTGGTGATCTTCTTTCCCGTGACCTCCACCTTTTTCGACGGCCTGCGTCGCGTCCCGCCCGGCTACCTCGATCTGGCCCGCACGATGGGCGCGTCACAGGGGGCGCAGCTAGGGCATGTCCGGCTGCCCGCCGCGTTGCCCGCGCTGGGTTCCGGCCTGCGCATGGCCGCCGCCGTCGCGCCCATCGGCGCCATCATTGGCGAATGGGTCGGTTCCGCGGAAGGGCTGGGATACGTAATGCTGAACGCCAATGCCCGGATGCAGAGTGATCTCTGTTTCGCCGCCCTGTTTATTCTGGTGCTGATGACGCTGGCCCTGTGGCTGATCCTCGATCGTCTGCTGCGCCGCCTGATCGCCTGGGCACCGGAAACGCCTTAATGACCTCACTGATGAGAAACCCCATGACAAAAATGCCCCTGTTTACCCTGCTGTTCAGCGCCTCTCTCGCCGCTCAGGCGCAGACGATGGAAAAACTGACGCTGGTGCTCGACTGGTATATCAATCCCGATCACGCGCCTCTGATGGTGGCCCAGCAGAGCGGGGCCTTTGCCGCTGAGGGGCTGGAGGTGACGATGATCCCGCCCTCCGACCCTGCGCTGCCGCCGCGTCTGGTGGCCGCGAAGCAGGCCGACCTGGCCATCACCTATCAGCCGCAGCTGCACTTCTTTGCCGATCAGGGCCTGCCGCTGATGCGGGTCGGCACGCTGGTGAATACGCCTCTGAACACCCTGATGACGCTGGATAAATCCATCCGGCAGCCGGGCGATTTAAAAGGCAAGCGCATCGGCTACTCCGTCAGCGGCATCGAACAGGCGACGCTGGCGACCATGCTGGCGCACAACGGCACGGCCAGCGACCAGGTGAAACTGGTTAACGTCAATTTTCAGCTGACCAGCGCTCTGCTGACCGGCCAGGTGGACGCGGTGATCGGCGGCTATCGCAATATTGAGGCGCTGGAACTGAAGCAGCAGGGAAAAGATCCGGTGGTCTTCAACATCGAGGATTATGGAGTACCGGCCTATGACGAGCTGATCATCGTCGCCAACCGGGATGAGGCGCATGCAGAGAAGATCCGAAAATTCCTGCGCGCGCTGAAGAAGGGGAATGCGGAGCTGCAGGCGCATCCTGAAGCGAGCTGGCAGGCGTTTGCCCGCCTGCATCCGGAACTGAACACACCGCTGAATCACGAGGCCTGGCGCGCCACGCTGCCGCGGTTTGCGACCGATCCGGCAAAACTGGATCGCGCCCGCTATCAGGCCTATGAGCAGTTTCTGTTTGCGAACAAACTGATTAAAAAAATCACGCCGGTTGAGCGTTACGCCACCGGCAGTGAGTGAGAAACCCGCCCGCAGCCCGCGCTGCGGGCGGATTCAGGCGGGCGACTTCGGCAGAAGCCAGTGCTCTATGTCGCTGGCGGGCAGCGGTTTCGAGAAGAAGTAGCCCTGGATTTGATCGCAGCCGTAGGTTTTCAGCAACGCCAGCGTGGACTCGGACTCGACGCCTTCCGCAAGCACGGTGTAGTTCAGCTCTTTCAGCATCTGAATGATGCATCTGACGATGATTTTTGACGCCTCATCCTCACACATCCGCGAGATCAGCGAGCGATCGATTTTGATCACATCCAGCGGGATATCCTGCAGATAGCTGATATTACTGTAACCCACGCCGAAATCGTCCAGGGAGATGACGAAACCGTGCGATTTCAGCGCGGTCAGCCCGTCGATCCCCACATTGCTGCGGGTGATCAGTTCATTCTCCAGACATTCGATGCCCAGAATCGCGTTCGGCAGCTGCACCGCGGCCAGTTTTGCCACCAGCCGATCGGCAAAATCAGGACGGCTGAAGTCGCGTTCGCTGACGTTGATCGACACTGGGATCAGGTTATATTCACGATTCCACTGCGCCAGCTGCGCAACGGTGTGGTCGATGACCCAGTTCGTCAGATCCGAGATCAGGTTGGTTTTCCCCGCTAACGGAATGAATTCAGACGGGAAAAGTTCACCGCGCTCAGGATGGTTCCAGCGGATCAGGGCTTCCAGGCCGACCGTCTTACCGGTTCTGAGGCAGACCTTGGGCTGCCAGGCCAGGTAAAGCTCTTCATCTTTCTTCAGCGCCTGTGCGAGGTCGTTCATGATCATAAAATCATCGTTGCGCCGGGTGTCATAACTCTCGTCAAACGACATGGCGCTGATCTCTTCATCGATCGCCTCATGCAGCGCACTGACCGCCTGCCGCACCGTCTCGTTGGCATCCATCTGACCCGGCACGAACTCGGTTTCACCGGCGAAAACATCCAGATCCAGGGTAATATTCTCCGCCAGATCGGCCTTCATCCCCCTGAACAGGTCGGGAATGGCGTGGGCGGTGTAGCGGCCCGAATAGGGCTGGATAATGGCAAACCGGCCGGGGGCAAACGTATAGAGCGTTTCGTTGTCCGGCAGATTCAGGCGCTGTGCCGCCTCCTGCGCCATCTGCCTCAGCAGTTTTTCCATTGGCGCAATGCCCACCGCGCGCGAAAGCTCATAGGCACGAATGATATCGAGGCAGTCGATCAGGATCAGGCGAAAGCGGCTGTGCGGCTCGGTAATGGTCAGCTGCTGGATATCGCGGATCAGACGCGGGCGGTTAGGCAGATGGGTGATAACATCGGCAAAACCGGCGTTGTTCCAGGCATCCAGAAAAGAGGTGACCAGCGTAGCCAGCGAACGCAGCGTGGCCAGCTTTTCATCGCTGAAGGGATGCGGCTGCGTATCGGTAACGCAGAGCGTTCCCAGCATGGCGCCGTCCAGATTCTGCAGCGAGACACCGGCATAGAAGCGGATATGCGGATCGCCTTCAACAAACGGATGCGTCACGAAACGCTCGTCCAGCAGGGTATCCACCACCACCAGATGCCCTTCGCCATCAAGCACGTGACGGCAGAGAGATTCATCACGGGTTGACTGTTTGAGGTCGAAGTTGCGGGACGCTTTAATGTATTGATTGTGATCGTCAATAATCGAAATGAAGCTGCCTGAAATGCCCAGCACCTGGCTGGCAAGCTGAACAAACCGCTCCAGCACCTTATCGCGGGTTTCGTCCGGGGTGAGAAGGGCTTTAATTGCACTCAGACGTTTTACGTCACTGCCATTTTGCTCGTTATGCACTGAAACCTCTCCTATGCAGGCGCAAAAACCGAAAATAATTTCGCTTAAGATTGCTCAATTAGCGCCCAATTATCAGATAAATAGCGGCTCAATCTGACAGTACTTTCACAGCGAAACAGTGTCGCACGATATCGGATGACTGTCGAAAGCATTTAACGCTGTCGATCAACGTGCGCAACATCCGGCGACTCCATCCTGAACCCCAGTCCAATCAGGCGACCCAGCAGAAAACGCAGAAACGGCAGGCGACGGATGATGCCGGGCACCTTGCTGCCCTGCGTCGCTTTTCGTCTGGCTTTGCTGCGGCTCATTTTAATCTGCAGGAACTGGGTAGCGACGGTCGGAAACTGGCGGCGTTTCTGCACTTTCTCCAGATCGCGCAGCGACAGTTCGCCCCGTTTCAGAGGTGCAGCCAGCAGGTTCGCCGTCGCCACAGCGTCCTGAATAGCCAGATTAACGCCCACCCCGCCAATCGGCGACATCGCATGCGCCGCATCGCCAATGCAGAGCACGCCGGGTCTCGCCCAGCTGTCCAGCCGATCGATGCGTATTGAAAGTAGCTTAAATGCGTCCCAGCTGCTGATTTCTGTCATTCGCGTCGTGTCAAACGGCGACAATGCCGCCACCTCCGCCTTAAAAGCCGCCAGCCCGGCGGCCTGCTTTGCCTCAAACTCCCCTTTGGGAATGGTCAGGCCGCACTGCCAGTACGCGCCGCGATCGATAACGATAAAGTTCTGGCGCGGCCCTTTGTGGCCCATGCCCAGTTCGGGATCCTGCGGCTGCTTGCTCAGGCGGAACCAGATCACATCGCGGGCGGCGCCAAACGCCTGTCCTGTCAGCCCGGCGGCTTCACGGACGCGCGAATGACGGCCATCCGCACCGATCACCAGGCTGCAGCGGATATGCAGTTGCTGGTTGCCGCGTTTCGCCGTGAGACCGCTGACCCGGCCATTCTCCTCGTTGAGCGACTCGAACGCGGTGGATTGCAGCAGCGTGAAGCCGGGATAGCGGGCGCTCTGCTCCGCCATAAAGTTCAGAAAATCCCACTGTGGCATAAAGGCGATAAAGCGACACTGAACCGGCAGGCGGGAGAAGTCCGCCATCGTGACATTCTCGCCAGCGATTTCCGCCTCCAGCTTTTCAGCACGCTGATGCGGCAGCCGCAGAAAAGCCTCCAGCAGTCCGAGCTGATGCATGATCTCCAGCGTCGACGGATGAATGGTGTCTCCGCGAAAATCGTGGAGAAAGTCGGCGTGCTTTTCGATGACCACCACCCGCAACCCCGCGCGGGCAAACAGATAGCCCAGCATCAGGCCGGCCGGGCCACCGCCCACGATACAGCAGTCGGCGGTAAGAATTTCAGTGGAATGTGGCTGCATGTCAGCTCCCTTTCGCGCCAGTCGTGCTATGAGTATTGCAGTAACCGCTCGGCTTTGCCGCTGTGGGCGCAGGGTACTCTGCCTAGCAAAGCACGCCCCGCCGCGATCTGCCTGACCCGCCCCGCGGCCGTCGTTAACGTCAGGCGGGTGCGATTGAATCGCCCGACGCTTTCCTGAGGGTTCTCGCGCGCTTAGCCCCGCAGAGAGTGGCCCCTGCGTCAGCCGCTGAGTGCCTGCGAACGTGGTCAGACGAGGCAATCCCGGCCCGCTCTCTTTGCTGACACCCTGTGGCAGCGGTTCCTCACCGAACGGCAGAATCAGGTCCCGCGCATGGCCGCCGCGCTGGCACTGAAAATCAGCCTGACCCAGCCTACCGCGAACGGATGGCGTAAGTGGTTTGTCCACCACACAGACAGTCACGCTTTTCCACAGATGAAATTGATCATGCCGTTTGTTTTCAACCGGTCTCTCAGTAAACTGGGGCGCTGGTCTGGTTGAACAAGAATGCCTCTCAATGAATGAAGAATCACCGCAGTCGGTTTATGTTCCCCGCTCCATCGCGGCGCGCAGCCGCATGTTTCGCGCACTGCTCTACCGGGATAAAACCCCGCTGGCCATGCTGTTCTGTGCCGCGCTGGTCGGCACGCTGGTCGGTCTGGCGGGTGTGGCGTTTGCCCGCGCCGTCGAAGCCATCCAGCAGTGGCGGGCCGGGACGCTGATCGCCGAACAGTTTCCGGGCTGGACGATCTATGCCGCCGCCTTCGCTATCTCCGCACTGCTGGCGATGGTGGGCTATTTTCTGGTCAGGCGCTTTGCCCCGGAGGCGGGCGGCTCCGGTATTCCTGAAATCGAAGGGGCGCTGGAAGAGCTGCGGCCTGTACGCTGGTGGCGGGTCATTCCGGTGAAGTTCTTCGGCGGCATGGGCACACTGGGAGCCGGGATGGTGCTGGGTCGGGAAGGGCCCACCGTTCAGCTCGGCGGCAACATTGGCCGGATGGTGATCGACCTCATCGGGATGCGCAGTAACGAAGCGCGGCATACCCTGCTGGCAACCGGCGCAGCAGCGGGTCTGGCGGCCGCCTTTAATGCGCCGCTGGCGGGCATCCTGTTTATCATCGAGGAGATGCGCCCGCAGTTTCGCTATAACCTGATCTCGATAAAAGCCGTTTTTACCGGCGTGATTATGGCAAGCATCGTGTTCCGCTGTTTCAACGGTGAACTGGCGGTGATCTCGGTGGGTAAACTGGCGGATGCGCCGGTGCAGACCCTCTGGCTCTATCTGATGCTGGGGATGATTATCGGCATGGTCGGCGTGCTGTTTAATCGCCTGATCTTTCTGACGCAGGATCTGTTTGCCCGCTTTTATGCCGGGAAAACGGCGCGCGTGGTGCTGGCGGGGGCGCTGCTGGGCGGCGGCTGCGGCATCCTGGCGCTGCTATTTGCGCCGGGTGCAGGCGGAGGTTCAGAATTAATCCCCCAGGCGGTTCATGGCGTTTTCCCGCTCACGCTGCTGCTGGTGATTTTCGTGGTCAGGCTGGTCACCACCCTGCTCTGCTTTGGCTCCGGCGCGCCCGGCGGCATTTTCGCGCCGATGCTGGCGCTGGGCACGCTGCTGGGCACCGCCTTTGGCGTGGTCATGACGGACCTGTTCCCCTTTTACCATCTGGAAGCGGGAACCTTTGCGATTGCGGGCATGGGCGCCCTGTTTGCGGCGTCGGTTCGCGCACCGCTGACCGGCATCGTTCTGGTACTGGAGATGACCGATAACTATCAGCTTATCCTGCCGATGATCATCACCTGCCTGGGGGCCACGCTGCTGGCGCAGTTTATGGGCGGAAAACCGCTCTACTCCTCTATCCTGGCCCGCACCCTGGCCCGTCAGGCCGAAACAACCCGCCCGTAAGGGCGGGTAAACCGCTTCAGCTATTTATCATCGAAATAGTCAGCAGGCATCTGTCCCGGTGCCTGATTGATGACCTGATCGTTATCCGGCCCTTCGTTCTTCATGTACGTCACTTTCGCAAACTCAGGAATGATCACGTAGGGGTACGCCGGACCTTCGTCGCGGAAGCGGTGCATATCCTCTATAAAGTCGTTCTGATAGCAGATGGTTTTCTCCGGATGCTGCCCTTTTCCGGCAATCCACTGCGGGAAGAAAATTGTCCCGTGCAGCAGGGTGCGATTCAGGTCGAACAGCAGACTGACGCAGGTGCCGGTCGGCTCGTGCCAGTCTACTTTGTAGATCCCTGGCGCAAACTGTACGGCGTGCATCGTCTGATGAGTGACCCAGCGGCCACCCACCAGCCCCTGATGGATCCGGTAGTCGCAGGTGGTTTCGTTTCGCGCGTACCACTCATATTTCCAGCCATTATCATAGGTATAGACAAAATGCGTGCCAACGAACCGGGAGAGATCGCTGGAGATAGCCTCTGGGGAATCTGTGGACATTTTAACCTCGGTAATCTGGCGCCTCAGACGGGCGTACATGGCATAAGAACAAACAGGAGCGTGCATCGTTAGTTATTGACTATGGCGCAACGGAGGCGTTTCGCCACCCCCTCTATCCAGACGGCGGTGATTACAGACTATCCTGCGCAGGAGAGTAAGGGAGCTGTCCTGAGACAGAGAGAGAGCCTGCGCGCGGTAAAGGTTATCGCTGGCGGATTACCGCACCCGAACGCCAGAAAGAGAAAAGCCCTGACTGAGACAGCCAGGGCTTTCAGGTTACTACCGATTTAACATTTACCATTAACTGACTTAATTAAAAGATACAACTCAGGTACTGCTATTAATGAACAGATTCTGCGGATAAAAGCGAACAGGTTTAAAATGTCGCTGTTATTAACGGTTTTAACCACCTGATAGTCTTTTATGAAACGAAGACAGGTCAGGCCCGTATAAATCTGCACACCCCCATCGCGATATATACTCTTTGATGCGTTGCCTTACTTTCATTACGACGTTTAAACCGCAATCGTATCCTGTCGTAAAGTCACGTTCAGAACTACGAGGCCTGACATCATCGCGACGCGAAACTGCTTAACTTCGACTCAATTTAACAGGGTTATCAGTAATTAACGAACAGTGTCTGACATGGTTGTTAACAGAAACACCGGTTACATAAATACAATCGCTGACCGGTACCGTTGACTCAGAACCCTTTCAGTTCTGATTAATCAGGACAGCTATACGCCGCTGACAACTCTTAATCTACGCAGATAAAAAAGGTTGTCAACACTGGTTTTAAAACCATGTTTAAATTTTCAGTTAATTGCGCTTAATAGCGTTTTTAAGACCAGATCTGGCCTTTTTTATAACGGATAGCATTAACAAAAACGCTATTCTATTCGTTCCAGATAGTTCAGCGGGTCACTATTTATTCTGCAACCTGATGCAATAAAAAAGGCGCCCGCAGGCGCCCTCTCAGAATCAATCTCTGCTTATTTTGCCAGGTTCGACAGCAGGACTTTCGCGGTTTCCGCTGAGGAGCCGGGGTTCTGTCCGGTGATTAGCAGACCATCCTGCACGGTATAGGATTGCCAGTCATCCCCGCGTGAATAGAGGCCACCCTTCTCTTTCAGCGCATCTTCCACCAGGAACGGCACCACGTCGGTCAGGCCTACACCCTCTTCTTCGCTATTAGTGAAGCCGGTGACCTTCTTACCGTTAACCAGCGGTGTGCCATCCGCATTTTTAACGTGACGCAGCACGCCAGGCGCATGACAGACCAGCGCAACGGGTTTGCCCGCCTGCAGGGTCTGCTCAATCAGCGAGATGGAGTGCGCGTCGTTCGCCAGATCCCACAGTGGACCGTGACCGCCCGGATAGAAAACGGCATCGTAAGCGGCCTGATCGACGGTATTCAGCGGCGCGGTTGAGGCCAGCGCGGCCTGCGCTTCGCTGTCGGCATGGAAGCGGCGGGTCTCATCCGTCTGAGAATCAGGTTCATCACTTTTCGGATCAAGTGGAGGCTGCCCCCCTTTCGGGGAAGCCAGCGTAATCTCAGCACCCGCATCCAGAAACGCATAATAAGGTGCGGCAAGCTCTTCCAGCCAGAAGCCGGTTTTCTTACCGGTGTTACCCAACTCATCATGCGAGGTCAAAACCATTAAAATTTTCATTTCCGCTCCATTTCACAGTCAGTGGTTGAGGTTCAGGAATTGTCAGAATCGGCGTTTGCATCGCCCCCTTCTGCGTTGACCCATTAACTATGGCGGGCTCCCGACTATTTATGTAATTTATTTCTTCAATTTCAGCTATTCACAAAGCATTATAGCTTAATGAAATATGACCTGAATTTACTGCCCGTACTGCTGGTGATGATGGAAGAGCGCAACGTCACCCGCGCCGCCGAGCGGCTGGGTATTACCCAGCCCGCGCTCTCCAATGCGCTCAACCGGCTTCGCGACACCCTCAACGATCCGCTATTTATCCGTGAACGTTACGGGATGCGGCCGACGCCAAAAGCAGAGCAGCTGGCGCAGGTGGTGAGTGTTGCGCTCTCCTCTATCGATAATGTCATTCTTGGTCAGCAGGACTTTGATCCGCTTCAGGCAACCCGCCTCTTTACACTCGCGCCGAACAGCTACGTCGAGTTCATTATGATGCCCGCGATTGTGGCACGCCTGCGGGTCTGTGCGCCCGGCATTCGCCTGCGCCTGACGCCGTTTGGTAATGACGTCACCGAAACCGGTGTGATTTCCGGTAATACCGATATGGTACTGGGGCGTATCGTTGATCCTCCCGACAATCTGGTGGTCCAGCACCTGATGAATGAGGGGCTGGCCTGCGTCGTCCGCGCTGACCATCCGCTGGTGGGCGACACCCTCAGCGCCGACCTCTATGAGCAACTCAGGCACGTCAACGTCCTGCCGCCCGGCCGTATGCGTGCCGGTCTGTATCAGGCGCTGGAACAGCGTGGCCTGCGTCGTCAGGTTGCCGTCTCGGTCACTCACTTTCTGGCTGTGCCTGAAATGATCGCCGTAACGGACTACTGTGCCACCCTGCCGCGCCTTATCTGCCAGCATCTGTCGAGAGACACGCGTCTCCGGATTGTGCCCGCGCCGGTCGACCTTGGTACTTTCCCGGTGGAGATGGGCTGGCATGCGCGCTATCGCGAGGATCCGGCCCATCGCTGGTTCCGTTCGCTGATGGTGGAAACGGCGCAGGCACTCGCCGATCCGCTGATAAACGGGTGATCGGACGCCGTTAAGTGCCGCAAGAAAAATGGGTCTTAGGGGGCAAGCGCTGCATCCTCAGAGCATAAAGGCGTGGCGGTCTGGACGTCAGGAATGTGGCGATGAGCAGGCGGAACCTGTTTACTGCCACACTTAATTACTGGCCTCTGCCTCGGGTTGCAAATAACTTTCAAGTCTGATCAGGCTGATCCGGATGGGGAAGATAAGTCACGCGTTCATTTATTCTGTACTCTTCTGGCGAACCAGCGCATTAAGGTAGAGCGGGAAGAGAATGGATTATCACCCCGATTAACCTTTAATCGTTGGCAACATAATGAACCGTCTGATTAATGCTGCTTTGACAGCGAAAATTTTTATAGGTAATTCTCAGAAAGTGACACCTGCATATTGAATCATCACCCTCCTTACGCCATTTCTCGTCCCCACGACGAAAATGGTATATCAGTGCAGCCTTTTCACGAGTCAGATCACAGAATTGACTCAGACCTGCCTGAGTAAATTGATCACGCGCATATCAAACACGCCAGGCATATTTACATAAAACCAAATGGCCTTTAGGTTAAATAACGCAAAAATGAGATAACCAAAAGGACGTGGTTATGCAACACAACAATCAAATAATAAGCTATTTACAGGCAAATGACATCCTGGCAAAGAAACTTGATTATGCCTTTCACGGGGTAAGCGATGCCGTCTCACATCAGATAGGAACGGTTGGGGCAGGCCTGCAGCGCGCCCTCTTTTACACATCATGTTTCACGACAGAATATCAGACGGTCTGCCAGCAACAGAGAAGTGAAGATATCCGATTCATGAAGGCTGCTCTTAAGTTAGTTCATCACGGTCATGTCGTGAGCACTCTGCTCAGCCTCTATTTTGATGAGATATTCAGAGACAGAACCGCCAGCCATCTGGCGTGGATTAAACGATCGTTAATGGCACTCAATATTCATATAGCCGCCAGTCATTTAACGCAGCATGGCTTTGCTTTAGCAGTGACGGCAACTATAGCGGCTGGCGTAAACGCAAGTCTTAACATGAGCGTGCTGGCTGGCCGCAGGGCCGGGAACGTTTTCGCGGTTGCCGGAATATATGGAACCATTCAGAACGCCGCAGAGTGCGCTGACCGGTTACATTATACACTGCCAGCCTATTATAACGCTCTGTATGCAGCTGAACTGGAGATGATGTACTTTCTCATTGCCCCCCTGTTTGAGCGGTCCGGGGCAATCAGAAATGCATGGCCATCTGATAAGGAAATAACAGATATCATCACTAAGATGATTCGGTAAGTGGATGATGAAAAACATACTGAAAAGAGTATTCAAGCGAATAGTTAAATCGATGGCTGAGGTATATGGCCCGCCGGTTATTTGCTTTGCTTTTGCGATGATTTTTATCAGCATCTTTCCCGACGGACCTTACTGGCCTATCCCCGTTTTTATCATTCTGGTAATAATCTATTTCCCGCGGTTCGTTAAATGGTAAGGACGATTTTGCCGCCACCCTGACTTTATAAGGAAATAACATGTCCACACCCGCTCACTTATGGCTCGAAGATGAAAAGGGCTCACCCATCATAGGCAGTTGCCAGATGCCGCTCCGGCTTGGCTCCATCGAATTAAAATCATTTTCACACCATGTCACGATACCGGTCGATCCGTCATGGGGGAAATTAACGGGAACGCGCGTTCACAGTCCCGTCACCATCGTGAAGGAGTTTGACAGGACAACGCCCATTCTTTATCGCGGCGTCTGTGAAGGCCGGACGTTTAAAAAAGGCGTCATTAAAATGTACCGCATTACTGAGTCAGGCACGGAGGCCGAGTATTTTAACATCCTGCTTGAGAATATAAAAATAACCACCGTCTCGCCTTATCTCGCCCCCAATGGGCTGAGCAGCACGCACCTTGAGACACTGGAATTACGGTATCAGGCTATCACCTGGAAATATGTTGATGGCAACATATTTTACCGTGACTCGTGGAATGAACTGGCAAGGTGTTAACAATCAGGTGCAAACCTGGCAGCATAAGCCAGTGCGCGGGCAGTCACTGTGCTCACCTGCCTGCCAGCAGTGAACGTGTCGACGTCAGGATTCCGGGTCGCCCGTTGCTGGTCTGCCATGTCTGTTTAATTCCCTGGCAGATCGGTCATGATCCGCTGCTTTACCCAGGCGCATGCCATCAATTCATGACTTCTTCTCCGGCGGCACCCGTAAAAAAGGCTGCCCTTAAGGCAGCCTTTTCTCTGCAGACTCAGGCGAGCCGGGCGGTGGGAGAATGGCCGGTGCGCCACCACAGAATCAGCGCTGCCAGAGCGATGACGCCGAGGACCGCAAAAGCGGTGCTGTAGGAGTAACGCGCAGCGATCACCCCAGTCATCGCGGGGCTCAGCGCCGCGCCTGCGCCCTGCATCAGCATAATGACACTCTGACCGGCGTTGACGTGCCCCGTTCCGCGCAGCAGGGAGACGATATAACCCGGCACCGCCACGCCGAGGATCCCGGCCGCAACGCCATCCAATACCTGAACGGGAATCACAAAGATCGGCCCGGCAAAACTCGCCGCGATAACGGCGCGCAGCGGCAGAATCATCAGGGCAATCAGGATGAACAGGCGAAAACCGTGCGTTTCGACCCGCTTAGAAACCCACAGCGCGACCGGAATCATGACCAGCTGCGAGATCACCACCGTGGCCGCCGCATAGAGACCAGGACTGACCGCTGCCTGCCCTCCCGCTGAGGCGACGCGCATGCTCAGCATCGGCAGCAGCGCGGCATTGGCCAGATGGAACAGCAGGAGCGTCAATCCAGCGACCAGCAGCGCCGGTTTGCGCATCAGCACGCCCAGGCTCAGCGCGGGCTGGCGTTCCTCATGCTGTTCATAGCCACGCGCGACCTCGTTATCGATCTCATCCCCGCGTATCGCCAGCGTGGCGAAGGCGGCGAAGATCGCCATGACCGTCATCAGAATAAACACGGCCCCCATTCCCCAGTACCAGGCAGAGAACCCGGCCAGTAAAGCCGCAATAGTGTTACCGCCATGATTGAAGGCTTCGTTGCGGCCCATCTGCTGGTTAAAGCCGCGCTGACCGGTCAGCCCCAGCGTGATCCCTGCCACGGTCGGGCCGATAAAGGCCGCCGCAATGCCTGCGACGATCTGCGACACCATCGCCGTCCAGGTCTGATTGCTGTACCACAGCAGCAGCGTTGCCACGGTAATGACCAGGCAGCCCACCAGCACGATCATCTTTTTATGGCGGGTGGCGTCGGCGGCGATCCCGGCCGGAAGCGTGGCAAGAAGGCCGGCGATGCCGCCACAGGTCATCACCAGACCGATCTCGTCAGGACGCCAGTGTCGCTCCGTCAGAAAAATGCCCAGAAATGGCCCCAGACCGTCGCGGACGTCGGCCAGAAAAAAGCTCATCAGACAGAGCGCGAAGAGTGAACGCTGAGACATAGTGTTTCCCTGGAAGGTAAGTGTTAAAGACTGTTGCGCTTCGGTTAAAAGGGAAATTATGTGTTACAACGAGGAAAGTCACCTTTCGTTATAGTAACAAAATGAAAAAGGCCATCCGGCACGCTGTCCGGATGGCCCTTCAGGGATGAATCCCTGGCGTCGGGATTACTTATCGGTGCCGAAACCCTGCTTCAGCAGTGCAGGCAGAACATCCGGGAAGTAGATGTGCTTGTAGTAGCCGCTGACGCTGTCGCTCCAGCTTTCACCGTCGCTGCGACCGATGTTTTTCCAGTGCTGAACCATCTCTTCGTTATAGGCAGCGATCTGCTGCTCCAGGCCCTGTGTCCGGTAGGTCTCATCATGGCGGAAGGTCGCCAGCGGTAAGCGCGGTTTCTGATGCGCCGGCTCATCCACATGTCCGATCACCACACCTGCGACCGGGAAGGTCAGCGGCGGCAGCTCCAGCAGTGAAATCATCGCCTGCGGGTCGCGGCGGATCCCGCCAATCGGTACGATGCCCAGACCCTCTGCCCGCGCGGCCGCCATGACCGATCCCAGCGCGATACCGATGTCTGTTGCGCCCGATACGATGCTCTCGATGCTCTGATGGGCGATCTGCTGCTGGTCAACCGCCTCGATCGCGACCGCCGATTTGTGCATATCCAGCACGAAGGTAATGAAGATCGGGGCTTTGGCGATCCACGGCTGGCCGCCCGCAATGGCAGCGATCTCGGCGCGGCGTCCGGCATCACGGGTGATGACGACCGAAACCTGCTGCGAGTTTACGGATGTTGGCGCGCGGTAAGCGGTGCTGATAATCCGATCCAGCACAGCCTCGTCGACCGGCTGATCGGTAAAACTGCGTTCACTTTTATGACTTGTAAAAATATCAATCAGATCGCTCATGGTTCCTCCCATTTAAAGCGCAAGAATAGCAGTAAGTCACCGTGAAAAACTTAACCGCACTGGTCATGCGGGTGTGCCATATTCAGTTACCCCAGCGACTTTTCAGATAGTCCACTGCCTGCTGCGTCTGTGGCTGATTCAGATAGTTCTCTCTGAACAGGATCGTGCCGCTGATATTGGGATTCGATTCGTTGAGATCGAGCTGCTTTTTCAGTTCCGGCACCCCGCCCTGACGCGTCCAGTCGGGCTCCATCTTCGAAGGCTCCCCCACTTTATAGAGGGCCAGGCCGATATAGAGTCGGGTGTGGGTCGGTTTCACCACCTCTGCCCACCAGTTCGCCAGCACGTCGTAACGGGCGGCCTGACGGGAAAAAGGCCAGTAGAGCTGAGGCGCGATGTAATCCAGCAGGCCCTGCTGCACCCAGCGGCGGGTATCTGCAAAGGCTTCATCGTAGGCCGCCGCCCCGCGCGTGTCGGATCCGGCAGGGTCGTGTGACAGATTGCGCCAGACGCCCGCCGGGCTGACGCCAAATTCCACGCCCGGCTTCAGCTGCCGGACGGTGCGTGAAACCTGCTCGATCAGCTGCTGAGTGTTGTTGCGCCGCCAGTCCGCTTTGCTGGCAAACCCCTGACCGTAGCGGGCAAACGTCGGGTTATCGTTGAGCAGCGAACCGGCAGATTCCGCATAGAAGTAGTCATCGAACTGCACACCGTCGACGGGATAATGGGCGACCACCTCAGCCACGATGCTGGTGATCCAGTCGCGTACCTCGGGAATGCCGGGGTCGAGCACGTAGCGGTCGCCTGCGGTACGGATCCAGTCCCGGTGCAGGACATAAACGCTGGCCGGATGCAGCGACAGCGTGCGGTTGAGTTCGCTGACGGTTGAGGGTTTGGTGTTAACCGAGACCCGGTAAGGGTTGAACCAGGCGTGGACTTTGATGCCGCGTTTGTGCGCCTCATCCAGCATAAACTGCAACGGATCATATCCCGGGTCCTGACCAATCTGTCCGGTCAGCATATCGGACCAGGGCAGAATTTTTGAGGGCCAGAGCGCGGTGGCATCCGGCTTTACCTGGAAGAATACGGTGTTAATTCCCAGGCTTTTCAGCTTATCCAGCTTCTCAATCAGCGACTGCTGCTGCAGGCGGATACGCTGAGCCGGAGAGGTGCCGTTGACCGAGGCGACGGGTGGCCAGTCAAGCCGCGACACCGTCGCCAGCCAGACCCCCCGCATCGGTTCCTGAGCATGTGGCTGAACGGGCTGACCCGGCGCCGGCAGGGGCTGTTTGCTGACGGGGGGAAACGGGGTGACCAGCGAGCGCGGCGGCTCAGATGCGCAACTCGCCAGCAACAGCGCCGCAGCCAGCGCGGCGCTTCGCTTCACGGCGGTTCTGGCCGCTGCAGAAAAGGGATTAGGGGCGATCATAGACTCCAGTATTCTCTGGTCGGAACGCAAAAAGGGCTATTCTCGGTGACTCTGATTAAATGTCAATGCGTTAGCTCAAGGACGGCCCCGAAACCGCCCCGGCTGAAACGCCGTTACCCCTGCGGCGTGAATGTGATCCCGGCCGACGCCAGGCAGGCTTTCAGCGTGCCGAAGGCATCCTGACACTGGCGCTCATTGACGCAGGCGTACCCCAGCAGCAGCCCGCGCGTCTCCTGAGGATGCATATAATATTGCGAAAGTGGCCGCACTTTGACCCCGCGCTTCAGCGCCTCGGCGGCGATAGCCACATCGTCACTGCCCGGCGGCAGCGGCATCACCAGATGCAGCCCCGCCTCATGATTAAAGGTGGGCAGAAACGCGGGTCCCAGGTAGCGCTCAATCAGCCTGCACAGGAACTGACGCCGCTGGCGATAGAGCAGTCGCATCCGCCGGATGTGCTCCATATAGTGGCCCAGACGGATAAACTCCGCCAGCGCCCGCTGGATCAGCAGATGTCCACCGCGATAGAGTTCCGCGGCGGCGAGGCGCAGCGGCTGCGCCAGCGTTTTGGGCACCACCAGATAGCCGATCCGCAGCGCGGGATAGAGCGTTTTACTGAAGGTGCCCATGTAAATCACCGGGGCATCCGCTTCCAGCCCCTGCAGCGCGGGGTGCGGCTGCCCGGAAAAACGAAACTCACTGTCGTAATCATCCTCCACTATCCAGCTCTGATGGCGACGCGCCAGGGCGATCAACGCCTGACGGCGGGCGAGGCTCAGATGCACACCCAGCGGATACTGGTGCGAGGGCGTGACGAAGACCATTTTCGGCGCCGGGCCGCTGTCCGGCACCAGCCCCTGCTCATCGACCGGCATGGCCCGGATCTTCAGACCATTCATGCGCAGCAGGTTGCGGGTGCCCCAGTAGCCCGGCTCCTCCATCCAGACCCGATCGCCTGGGTCGCAGAGCACCCGCGTAACCAGATCAACCGCCTGATGCACGCCTTCGGTGATCAGGATCTGGTCCGCATCGGCCCGCACCGACCGGGCAACCCGCAGGTAATCGACCAGCGCATGCCGCAGATCGGGACAGCCCCCGCCGCTGCTGTAGACCAGTCGATGCACGTCAGGCTCACGGTTTAACCGCGCCTGAATCTGGCTGAAGAGTTTATGGGGAAATTCGGTCACGTCCGGCGCGCCGGGCACAAACGCCCCCCACTGCCAGGGGGAGGCGTTGGCATGACCGAGCAGCGAGGCGCCGCGTTTCGACAGCGTGGCCGGACGCTGTGCTCTGACCGCCTGCAGGTCGGCCACCGCCTCACTCTGCAGCGAGGTTTCCGGCAGCGTCTCGGCGATCCAGGTGCCACTGCCGGTGCGTGCGGTGACATACCCCTGCGCCATCAGACTTTCATAGACGTGCATGACCGTGTTTCGCGACACGCCCAGTTCACGCGCCAGATCCCGCGTTGCCGGCAAACGGCTCCCGCGCGGAAAGACCTCTTCCGCGATCGCGGCCTGCATGCAGTTCAGCAGCCGCTGATGTAATGAGCCTGTTCTTAAAAACTGTAACCGTGCTAATAGATGATCTGCGTACAAGAGTCGCAATTGGCTCCACCTTTCCTCTCACAATTGGCTCTGGCAACTCACCTCGCCTCAGGCATAAATAAACGTGTTTGTCGGGAATTGTAAATACGCAACTGAACGAGGTGGATTAAATGAGCGAAAAAAATAACCTGATGCAGCAGCGCAAAGCACAGGCTCTCCCTAAAGGCATCGGTACGCTTTGCGACTGGTACGTTGCCCGGGCAGAAAACGCCACCTTATGGGATCAGGCAGGGAACAGCTGGATCGATTTCGCGGGCGGCATTGCCGTGCTGAACACCGGCCACCGTCATCCGCGCATTGAGCAGGCGATTGCGGATCAGTTAACAAAGTTTACCCATACCGCCTTCCAGATTACGCCGTATGAAAGCTATGTCGCGCTGGCTGAGCGGATTAACCAGCGTGTGCCGATCGCCGGTCCGGCGAAAACGGCCTTCTTCACCACCGGTGCCGAAGCCGTCGAAAACGCCGTTAAAGTGGCGCGTGCCTTTACCCGTCGTCACGGCATCATCACCTTCGGAAACGCGTTTCATGGCCGTACTTTCATGACGATGGCGATGACCGGCAAAGTGGCTCCCTATAAGCGTGACTTCGGTCCGATGCCGCCTTCCGTCTTCCATGCCCGCTATCCAAGTGCGGTTCAGGGGATCAGCATCGAAGCCGCACTCACCAGCCTCGATGAAATTTTCACCCAGGATATCGCCCCGCATGATGTAGCGGCGATCGTGCTGGAGCCGGTTCAGGGCGAAGGCGGTTTCCACGCCGCGCCGGTGGAATTTATGGTGCAGCTGCGTGAGCTGGCTGATCGTCACGGCATCCTGCTGATTGCGGATGAAGTGCAGAGCGGCTTTGCCCGTACCGGTAAGCTGTTTGCGATGGAACACTATCCCGTGAAGGCCGACATCATCACCATGGCGAAAAGCCTGGCAGGCGGGATGCCGCTCTCCGCCATCGCCGGACGTGCAGAGGTGATGGATGCCCCTGCGCCGGGTGGTCTGGGCGGCACCTACGCCGGTAACCCGCTGGCCATTGCCTCAGCCCATGCGGTGCTGGATGTGATCGAAGAGGAGCAGCTCTGTCAGCGCGCCGTGGATCTCGGCGCCCGGCTGGAAGCGGAGCTGCAGGCGCAGCAGCGCAGACACCCGGACATTGCCGAAGTGCGTGCGCTGGGATCGATGGTGGCGATGGAGTTCTATCAGGCCAGCACCGCCCAGGCGGTTCAGAAAATGGCGATGGAACAGGGCCTGCTGCTGCTGACCTGCGGCGCAAAAGGCAACGTCATCCGCTTCCTCTACCCGCTGACCATTCCGGATGCCCAGTTCAGCCAGGCGCTGACCATCCTCTCTTCGGTGATCAATCACTGTGTCGCCTCAGCCGGACATCCCGTCGTTCCGGCCTGATTCCACTGTGCGTTAACGCAAGTTCATCCCCGTTCGTCCGGCCACTGGGCCGGACGTCGCCTGGAGACGTTTACATGACGATGACTCAGAGTGCGAATGAAGATTCGCTGGCTCAAAACCTGAAACCGCGCCACGTGCGTATGCTCTCAATCGCGGGCGTGATAGGCGCCGGGCTGTTTGTCGGTTCCGGCCACGCTATTTCGGAAGCCGGTCCCGCGGTGCTGATCTCCTATGCCGCCGCCGGTGCGCTGGTGGTGCTGATTATGCGGATGCTGGCCGAGATGGCCGTCGCCTCCCCCGATTCGGGCTCCTTCTCAACCTATGCGGACAAGGCGCTGGGGCGCTGGGCCGGCTTCACCATCGGCTGGCTCTACTGGTGGTTCTGGGTGCTGGTGATCCCGCTGGAAGCCAATGCGGCCGGAACGATCCTGCACGCCTGGTTCCCTGAGGTGGCTATCTGGCAGTTTACCTTTGCAATTACGCTGCTGCTGACCATCACGAATCTGCTGAGCGTGAAGAATTATGGTGAGTTTGAGTTCTGGTTTGCCCTGATCAAGGTGGTCGCCATTATTCTGTTCCTGGCGGTGGCGGGTGCGGCCGTATTCGGCCTGCTGCCCGACAGCAACACCAGTGGCCTGTCGCACCTCTATGACACGCACGGCTTTATGCCAAACGGGATGGGCGCGGTCGTGGCGGCTATTCTGACCACCATGTTCTCCTTTATGGGCACGGAGATCGTGACCATCGCCGCCGCAGAGTCGAAAAATCCGGGCAAACAGATCACCCAGGCTACTAACTCCGTTATCTGGCGTATTGCCCTGTTCTATCTGCTGTCGATTTTCTTCGTCGTCGCGCTGGTGCCGTGGAACACACCGGGGCTGGTTGAACAGGGTTCATGGCAGACGGTGTTGCAGGCGATGAATATTCCGCACGCCCGACTGATTGTCGATCTGGTGGTGCTGATGGCGGTGTGCAGCTGTCTTAACTCAGCGCTCTACACCTCATCGCGCATGCTCTACTCCCTGTCGCGCCGCAAAGATGCGCCCGCCGCCGCCTCACGGACCAACCGCAGCGGTACCCCCTGGGTTGCAGTGCTGCTCTCTACGGCCGCCGCGTTTCTGGCCGTGATCGCCAACTACGTGGCGCCCAGCGTGGTGTTTGAGTTCCTGCTGGCGACATCAGGTGCGATTGCCCTGCTGGTCTACCTGGTGATCGCCGTTTCGCATCTGGTGCTGCGTAAGAAACGCGAGAAAGCGGGTGAAGTGCTGGGTTACCGGATGTGGTTATTCCCCGGTCTGACGTGGTTCACCATCCTGTTCATCTCGGCGGTCCTGGTGATCATGCTGTTTGATGCCAGTCATCAGGCTGAATTGGTGGCTACCGGCGGACTGACCCTGCTGATTATTGCCACCAGCCTGGTACTGCGGCGTAAAAAAGAGACGCGACCGGCGACCCAATACTTTACGCAGCGAACGTCTGATCCATCCTGACACCGTCACAGTGTCAGTGATCCTTAAAATTGTGCCCGCCCCTGATAAGGCGGGCATTTTTCTGTCCGACGCAAAAGCCTGTGGGCCTCTCGCAGACAGCGCTATTCTCCTGCTATTCGCTTAAGCATGGCCCGTAACGCGTCCGTTTATTTTCAGTGAAAATCAGGAAGATGATTTAAAGATAGGTGACTTCAATAATCCCCTTACTTTTATCCGGATTAATCCAGTGCATCTTTATTTCAATCGGTAAGCCGGTCAGTGTTTCTGGCTTCATCAGGTCGGCGGTTTTAACGATTGCTTTACCGCTGGCCGGATCGAAACAGTCAAATTCCACCGGATTCTGCGTGAGGTTCATATCGCAGGAGCCATTGGTGATAGCGCCCGTAAAGATGATGGTGCCTGCCTGAGAGCCTGCGCTGGCAGGCACGGCCAGCGTGGCCAGTAGCGCAGCGAGGCAAAGTGAGAAGCGTAATTTCATAGCGTGTCCTCCAAAGGTGGTATTACCCTTTATCGGCCCACACAATAAAAAGTTAAGCGCGGAACAAATTATTATTCGTAAACTTCAGGTTATTTTCCTTATTATAAACTACTCACCTCGCCTGATAAATTTTCATCACCGCATCACCCGTTAACGCAACAGTTAATTTAATTTGCCTGTGAGAAACGTGAAATTTTTACGAAACTCAAATTATCGACGAGAAATAAGGTATCCGGATGGCTGCAGATAACCTCAGGTTTGAATATAAAAAAACGCTCAGCCTGTTGATTCTACGTGACATGAACGCGGAATATAAACAGGATGGAAAGTGCTATATTCTATGTCAAAACCCCAGTCTCATTCCGGTTATTTTATTGGTGTGCGGCAAAGGCTTTCAGGAAGTCGTGCTCCCTGTGTCGTATCGTGGATTATCTTCAATCGTTCCAGACAGGGTTACCGCTTATTCCAGAAACTGACTGAAGCGCAACAGATAACCGTCCGGATCCTGAACCAGAAACTCCCGCTGACAGGCGGTCGTTCCGCCGATGTCATAGTGGCTGTCGCGTAACCCACGGAAGAGCGCGACCTCGTGCTGCTCCAGCCGTCGCAACACCCCCCCGATATCATCCACTTCGATCTGAAAATTGACGCCCCGGCCCAGCGGCCAGCTCAGTCCGCCGGTGTTCCAGCCCTGCGGGTGCCACGCCTCAATCATCAGCTGCGCCCGCCCGTAACAGAGGTAAGCAAAGTCGGGCTGCTGACGAACGATCCTCGCCTCAAAGCCCAGGATTTCGGTATAAAAACGGAACGACGTGGCAAAGTCTGTGACGGTGAGTTCCGGCACCATCGGGTTCCAGTCCTGTTCCTGTTCGTTAGTCATAAAACGTCCTTTTTTCAGTGGTGCCCGCAATGGTGTTCAGTCGCGGAGTCGGGTCTGCAGTTCATCCAGCATCAGCCGTAGCGCGGCAGACTGATGCTCGCGCGACAGATAGAGCCCCCAGATGCCGATGCGTTGCGGCTCATAGTCCGGCAACAGTCTGACCAGTTTCCCGGCCGCCAGCGCCTGTCGTGCTTCCTGCTCCGGAACCATCGCAATGCCGCAATGTGCAATCGCCGCCTCACACAACAGCGATGAGATACCGGCACTGAAATTCCCCCTGACGGCGACCGCCACTTTCTCCCCGGCTGCTGTCGTAAAGTGCCAGCTCTGCCCGGCAAAGCGGCTGTAGTAGAGGCAGTTATGTTCAGAGAGGTCGCCAGGCGTCTGTGGCGTGCCGTGCTGTAGCAGATAGTCGGGGGAGGCGCAAAGTACCGAGCAGCACTCGCCGAGCCGACGGGCAATCGCGCCCGGCTCAGGCGCATCGGTGATGCGGATAGCAAGGTCGATCCGTTCACCGATCAGGCTGACCGGCTGATTGTTAATGTCCAGTTCGATGCGCAGCGCCGGATAGCGGGCGAGAAAATCGGGGATCGCCGGGCCGACAAGATGCAGCGCGGTAAAGTGGGCGCAGGCGATGCGCAGCGTCCCCGCCGGGATCCCCTGGGTGGTTTCCTGCTCTATCGCTTCGGAGAGCACGGCCAGCTGCCGGGTCTTTTGCAGGATCGCTTCACCGGCGGGCGTCAGGGTCAGCCGGCGCGACGACCGATGCAGCAGGCGGGTTCCGGCCCATTTTTCCATCTCTTCCAGATAGCGGCTGACCATTGGCCGGGAAATCCCGAGCGCGCGTGAAGCCGCGCTCAGGCTGCCCAGTTCACATATGCGGTTAAACACGGCGGCCGCCGTAACTCTGTCCACTCTCACCTGCCCGAATTATGAAACTCAGCATCTCCGATTGCGGGAATTCTAACAGATAAACAGATGCGTAAAATAGCACCACTGACATGCGAACGTGTCCGGCCACTGACTGAACCGGGCCATACCCTCTGAGGAGTTACGATGAAAACGCTGATCTACCCTGCCATGCTGATGCTGGCTTCCTCTGCCGCCGGTGCAGCCACGCTGCAGCTGGAAACCTATAACCCCCAGACGAACGCGATCTTCCCCGTCTCCTCCACGCTGGTTTCCGGCCCAACCGAAGCGATTCTGTTCGATGCCCAGTTCAGCATCCAGGATGGCGAGAAGCTGGTGGAGATGATTAAGAAGAGCAATAAAAAGCTCAAGGAGATCGTGATTACCTCTGGCGATCCTGACTTCTACTTTGGCCTGCAGCCAATCATGAAAGCCTGGCCGGATGTGAAGGTGGTGGCCGCACCCGCCGTCGTGAAGCATATCCAGCAGACCCACGACGCCAAGCTGAAATACTGGGGCCCGCAGATGAAAGAGGGCGCGCCGGATAAACTCTTCCTGCCCGATGTGACGCATCAGACCCGCTTCAGCATCGATGGTGAAGTGCTGGAACTGCGTCATCCTGACCAGTACGCCGCCTATATCTGGATCCCCTCGGTGAGCACGATTCTGGGCGGCACGGCGCTCTCCTCCGGCATTCACGTCTGGACGGCGGACACGCAGAGCGCGGAGAGCCGCGCAGCGTGGCGGCATGTCCTGACTGAGATGCAGGGGCTGAAGGCCAGGAATGTGATTCCGGGTCACTATCTGGGTGCGCGCCCTGCCGGCTCGCAGGCGGTCGATTTCACGCTCAGCTACCTGCAGAGTTTTGAGAAGGCGCTGTCCCGGCACAAAAAGTCTGATGCGGTGATTGCTGACATGACGCAGGCCTGGCCAGATCTGGCCGAACCGGGATCGCTGGAACTCAGCGCGAAAGTGAATACCGGCGAGATGAAATGGTAGGCGCGGGATCTGTGACGCGGCTGCGGCGCTGAGCCGCACCTGACATACAGCAGGCGCTACCGTTTTGCCAGGGAGCGCCTGTCGTCACGCGCCTGTAGCCGGGCCTCAGCGGGCGTCGGGAAAATATAATCATAGAGATCGCGATAGAAACTCAGGTTCTTCAGTAATCCCTCCTGAATCGCCTTCGTGATGTCTTTGATCAGGAATGCCTGCGTGGTGTTAAAGTTGGTCATACTGAAAAAGGCTTTGTCATAGACGTTCACCACGCCCTCCCATTTCATTACCTTCTCCTCCGGGGAGGCGCCCTCCGCCGCGACGAATATCCCTTTATGCGACTTCACCCCCTGTTTACTGACGTAGGTGGTCAGCGCGTCATAGCCACGCTTGTTGCGCCAGCGGCAGAATTCATAGGGCACGTCGTAATGCGGCAGGACAAAGTCCGGACTGCGGAAGTGCTCATCGCCTAGCAATCCATCCAGCGTGACCGTGAAATGCAGAAAGTCCTGCAGAAAGTCGAACTGGCGGGTTTTGGTCAGCGTGACGTTGATGCGGTAGTGACCGGCCTGAACATACCAGTAGTTGGTGAAGCCGGTGACCAGAATGGTGAATGCCTGCCAGTCACTGAGTCGTCGATCCCCCGCCAGCCCCCTGAAACGGCTGATCATCAACCGTGATTTGGGATGCTGATACGCTTTCAGCAGCGGATCGTTCATACCTTTCAGTAACATCAGGCACACTCCTTGATAGATTGCGCTTATCCTGCCACGCCCAGATCGGGGTGAAAAGTGTCGTTGTTCTGAATGTGGTCGCGCCGCAGTGGCCAGCGGCATAATGTGATGGGGGAAGCTGCGTTGATTTCAGTCAGCGCTTACCCGCCTATCGTCAGCGGACATGTTGATGTGGCCCTGAACGATGGCTTCACGCAATTGTGTGACCAGTCGCCGAATCTTTTCGGAAATGAACCGGGCATCGGGGAAAACGGCATAAAGATAGCGGTCCGGGAGTCGCCAGTCGGGCAGAATCCGGACCAGCCTGCCGGATGAGAGCGCGTCTGCGCCAATCAGGGTCTGTAATCCGCCGATACCTAATCCGGCTTCCAGCGCCTTCATGAGCGCATCACTGTTGTTGGAGCGCAGCACGGTCCCGACGGGCACTGATATCCGTCCTGCTTCCGACACCAGGTGCAGCGGCGCCTCAGGCGATACGCCGTTAAAACGGATATGGGGATGACGCTGTAGCTCCTCGGGTGCCTGCGGGAGGCCGTTCCGCGCCAGCCAGTCAGGTGAGGCCACCAGCACAGTTTCAACGGTAGCCAGCTGACGGGCAGCGAGCGCGGCGGGAGGTGACTCGCTAAGACGAATCGCCACATCCACACCTTCCGCGATAAGATCTGACAGCCGATCCTCAAGCGATATGTTCAGATGCAGCCCAGGGTGGGCCTGCTGAAATGAAAGCAGATGCGGCATCAGACGCTGCCCTATGCCACTCGGCAGCTGAATATGCACTCCGCCCTGAAGTGGCAGTGCTTCAGGTTGTAACTGCTGCTCCAGCTCTTCCATTGCGCCCAGCAGGTGCCTGACCTGCTGCAGATAATGCTGGCCCTTTTCCGTCAGCGCCATAGTTCGTGTCGTGCGATGTATCAGGACCACGCCTAATGCCTCTTCCAGCGCGGCGATTTGCTGACTCACCGCTGACTGCTTCATGCCATTTTGCCGCGCGGCTGATGAAAAAGATCCCGCTTCAGCCACACGGATGAAGGTCTGAATGGCCGTCAGTTTATTCTGCATTTATCTTTTTTCCTGATAAGTGACATCGGTTTCAGGGGATTTAATCAGAAATAAACGCAGGTGAGAATGCGACATCGCCTCTTCTGACAGGGTAAACATGATGACAACGACACAGAATAAGAAGGTTGCGCTGATAGCCGGTGCCAGCGGCACGGTAGGTCAGCAACTGACTCGGGCGCTGGTGGCTGATAAGTGGCAGGTCATCGCGCTGACGCATCGTTCTGCCTGTGACACAGGCGGCACTGAGACGCTGGAGGTGGATCTGCTGGACAGGCAACAGAGTGAGCACCGGCTTGCCTCCCTCACCAGCGTCACACATCTCTTCTACAGTGCCTGGCTGAATGGCGCTGACTGGGCGGCGATGGCTGGGCCTAATCTGACGATGCTGCAGAATCTGGTTCGGGGAGTGGAAGCTATCGCGCCCCTTGAGCACGTCAGCCTGATGCAGGGATATAAAGTCTATGGCGCCCATCTCGGCCGGTTTAAAACGCCTGCTCGGGAAAGCGATCCCGGCGTGCCGGGTGCCGAATTTAACGCCGCCCAGCTGAACTGGCTTACTGCTCAGCAACAGGGTAAAGCCTGGTACTGGAGTGCGCCCCGGCCCGGCGTGGTCGGCAGCGATCGGCCCGGCAACAGCATGAATCTGGCGCTGAGCCTGGCGCTCTATGCATCAATTTGCCGTAAAACGCGGCTGCCGTTTCGGTTTCCGGGATCGGCCGAAACCTGGCACAGCATGGTCGATTTTACGGATGCGAGCCTGCTGGCCGGGGCGACAATCTGGGCGGCGCGCTCACCCAACGCGCGAAATCAGGCATTCAATATTAACAATGGCGATCTCTGGCGCTGGAGCGAGCTCTGGCCAGTCATCGCAGGCTGGTTTGAACTGGAGATCACACCGCCGGTTTCCCTGTCGTTTCGTCAGATGTTTCAGGATTACCGTGCGATATGGCAGCAAATCGCCGCCGAGAGCGCCCTGGTTCAGCCGGATATTCTGGCGCTCAGCGACGGGACCTTTGCAGATTTTGTTTTTGGCTGGGACTACGACATGTTCGCGGATGGCAGCCGGATCCGGCGAGCCGGCTTTAACGGGTATCGCGCCACCGATGAGATGTTCTGCGATCTGTTTGCCCGCTTCAGGGCGGCGCGCATCATTCCGTAACGCATACGTAGGGTGCTGACGCAGAGCACCCGTTTCGCCTCTGCGTCCGGTCAGGATTAGCGTCCTTTTTTCTTCCGTCCGGGCTGAGCAAAACGCTTGCGGGAAGCGCCGCTGGCGTCCGCTTTCTCCGCCGGTTTTGCCGCACTTTTCTGCGGTTTTCTGACCGGGGCTTTCGCTTTCTTTGCGGGTTTATCTTCTGACGAGGAGTTTTCCAGCAGTTTAAACAGTTCAATCAGTTCGTCGTCGGTCAGATCGCGCCATTCGCCCAGCGGTAATCCCCTGAGATTGACGTTCATGATGCGCGTGCGTTCCAGCTTCGTCACTTCATAGCCAAAATGTTTACACATGCGACGGATCTGCCGGTTCAGCCCCTGCACCAGGGTGATGCGGAAGACAAACGGCGCTTCCTTTTTGACTTTGCACTTTTTGGTAACCGTGCCCAGCATCGGCACGCCTGCGCCCATCCCGGCGATAAACTCATCGGTGATCGGTTTGTCCACCGTGACCACATACTCTTTTTCGTGGTTGTTCCCGGCGCGCAGGATCTTATTGACCAGATCGCCGTGGTTGGTGAGGAAAATCAGGCCCTGGGAATCTTTGTCGAGCCGGCCAATCGGGAAGACGCGTTTGCTGTGGTTGACGAAATCGCTGATGTTATCGCGTTCGCCCTCTTCCATCGTCGTGATAATCCCCACCGGCTTGTTCAGGGCAATCAGCACCAGGTCGTCTTCGTCGCGCGGTTCGATAAGCTGACCATTGACCTTCACCACATCGCCTGCAAACACCTGCGCGCCCACAGTAGCGCGTTTGCCGTTAATGAAAACGTTGCCCTGCTCGATGAAACGATCGGCGTCGCGACGGGAGCAGATACCGCTCTCGCTGATGTATTTGTTGAGACGAGTTGATGAGCCAGTCAGCATGATTCCTCCAAAAAACGCGGACTATACCTTACCGGCGGGGGCTTGCGAAGCCTTTACACGGGAAACTTTTGCCCGGCCTGGCCCGCCGCATGACCGCAGACGTTCACAGCGCAATCGCCATCTCCATACAGCGCAGATCGCTGCCCGCCAGCTTTGAAGGATAGAGACTTTCACCCAGCGCCCGGAAGCCGTGCCGCTGATAAAAACTGACCGCATTTGGCGTCGACGCCAGCGTCAGCTGCGGATAGCCACGCTGGCGTGCCTCCGCTTTGAGGGTGTCGAGGATCAGCCCCGCCATGCCCTGCCCGGTGCAGTCCGGCCGCGTGAAAATCGCTTCGACGCTGGCAGCGGCGAGATCGAGCGCGCCGGTGGAGACCGGTTCCCCGTCAGGGCCGTCGATCACAAAAAACGGATTCTCGCGGATCATGGCGGGAAAGCTGACCGGCATCCTGTCTGGCGTCCAGGCGGCGATAACATCCGCGGGATAGACCTGCTTACAGCCATGACGGATGGCAAGATTGCGGATATTCCATAAACGGTATGCCTCTTCGGGTGACGCCTGTCTGACAATCATGCTGCTCTCCGGCCCGGAAACGTGACCGCTACGTTATCACATTGTCTTACGGGCTTCTGCAGCGGCCTGACACACGCGCCGTCGCGATTTCTTCCTGCCGCGACGGCCCACGCTCAGCGCGATCAGAAACGGGCGTTCAGCCCGACATTCCAGCTCACCTGATGCGTATCACTGTTGCCCGCCACCGTCGAGACGCCCGCGAACGCATTGACCGACGTGCCGAGCGGCACGCTTGCGCCAGCGGCCATAGCAATCCAGTTATCATCACGGGAACTGCTGCGGCGGGTAAAGGCGGTGCGGGTCGATTTCAGCCCGGCGGTCACGGCCGACTCGCTGTCGCCGAACTGATGGTTATAGCTCACCTGCGCCCAGGGATTGACCGGCAGGGCCTGGGTGTCGATGCGCCAGCCCAGCGAGCCGATCTGTGAATGCAGGGTCTGATCGCCAAAGCGCATCGCCGTACTGCTGTTCCCCGCCTCTTTATAGCCATCGACCTGGGTATAGTCGAGCGCATAGCTGGCCATCGGGCCGGTGGAGACATAGCGGCCCAGCGGCAGATCCCAGCCGGTCTGGAGCCGCATGCCCATCAGGCTGCCGTTGCTGCTGCCCTTTTCGGTGCGGGTTGCCGGTCCCAGCCGGACCTGACGCGCGATGTGATCAAAATCGAGATCGGCATAGTGGATATCCGCGTTAATCCATCCGCCATCGGGATGGCTGAACTGACTCCAGAGCGCCACCATGTTGCCGCGCAGGCGGTAATCAAAGCGCGACGAGGGTTGCTGGCGCTCAGAGGTGGTCGAGAGCATCGCACCCGCCTGCCAGTTATCGCTGAGCTGATAGCCCACACCCACGGTGCCGGTGGCGCTGGTGGCATCGCCATCCTGCAGGCTGTCGCCGCGAAAATCACGCCGCTGTCCGGCATAGCCGCCAAACATCGTGACGTCTCCCGCGTCGGCGGGTTGATGACGCTGCTGCTGCAGGTGACCATCCAGCGTGTTGTGCGCATCGCCCACCAGCATAGCGGGAGCCTGACTCAGCGCCGCCACCTGCAGCGGCGCATTCAGCACCGACAGGACATAGTCAGCGATCAGCGCATGAACCGCCGGGCTGGGGTGCAGGCGGTCAGCAAACAGATACTGCTGCGCCTGAGAAAATCCCGGCGTTGCGCTGGTGCAGTCCTTTGCAGAGACGCCCGGCGGGCAGGCCATACCAGCAGTGTTGCTGAGGCCATACAGGCCGGGGTTGTCGATCACTTCATTAAACAGCCCATTGATATCCACGCGGGCGATGTTACCGCCTGCGGCCACCAGCCCCTGCTCCTCCATCTGATTGTAGCGATCGGTGAGGAGCGCGGCCTGCTGGCTGAGCAGTTGCCAGGCGGCGATCAGCTGCTGCGCAATCGCATCGCGAATCAGCGGGATCGGGGAAATCTGTCCCGCCGCCTCGCTCAGTGCGGTCTCAATCGCCTGTTGCCTGGCGGCACGATCCGGCGTAGCGGCGGTGCTCAGCGACTGAAACAGCGCCGCCGTGGCAGGCTGTGCCGCTGGCCCCAGCACCTGCAGAATCGCCTGCAGCAGTGCAGGCGTTGCGCCTACGTTCGGTACCGTCGGCACAATGACCGTTCCGGCCCCGGCATTCAGCAACTGGCTGACCTGCAGGGCCGCGGCGCTGGCGCTGTTGTCCACAATCTGCCGGGCGGTCAGGGGCGATAACGCCGCCGCGGCTAAATCGTTGCCGCCAATCCAGTGAATATATAGCCCGTCCGGGTCGGCCCGCCCGCCACGCGCTGCGAGGTAGTCCGCGAGCTGATCCTGGGTGTTAAACAGGGGGTCGATCGCGGGCACCGCCACGGCGCCGCCTTCCGCATAGTTGCGTCCGCCCTGCGATGAGGGCCGCAGGGTATCGCCCAGCGACTGCGCCACAATCTCGTCATAGAGCGGATGGGTCGCGCCGTCATAGGTATAACGTCCGACGTTTCCGCCGTCACTCAGGCTATCACCAAAGACGGTCAGGTTGTCCCAGGCCGCCGCAGGCAGCGGTGACAGCAGGCTCAGCGTGGCACAGCAGAAAAGGTATTGCGCGTGAAGGGGTTTCATCAGCAGCTCCGCACAAATCAAAAGGAAAGGAAAAAGGTCTGCGCTGCCCTCAGGGATCAGCACGCTGTAAGCGTAGTCGTCCTGAAAAATTGACGGCTTAAAAGGCGCGATCGCGCTCGCAAAGCGGGAAAATTTGCGTTAATGCGGCCCCGTCGCGTGCAACAGAAGCCGGTGTTACGCAGGGAAGATAAAGATTACTTTTTGCCGGCGGGTTTCAGTCCGCGGTAGAGATCCTGCAGTCGTTTCATCGTCTTAACCGTCCGCTGTGGCAGCGTCGAGGCCACCGACAGGATAAGCATCTCCAGACAGACCATGATCGTGCCGTGCAGCGGAATGCGTCCCTTCTCGCCGCCGCGCGGTACGGTGATCATCACGTTCGCCTCGCGGGCAAAAAAGGAGTCGGTGGCGTTGGTCAGCAGAATAATCGGGATGTCCAGCCGCTTCGCCTCGCGCACCACGGTCGTCCCTTCCCGGTGCGCCGACTGCTGCGCCATCATGATCAGCACATCCCCACGCTGTAACGCCAGCATCTGCTCCGCCAGGGCGATGCCGGCACGGTTCAGGGAAAAGGCGGGCAGCCCAATCCGGTTCAGCAGCCGCACGCTGTAGTCGGCCAGAATGCCCGACGCGTTGATGCCGAAGATAGCGACCTGACGCGCTTCGCCCAGCAGGGCAACCGCATCGGCGACCGCGCTCCGGTTCTGCGGCTGCGACAGGATCTCGCAGGCGTGCCGGTGGCCCTGAAGCACAAAATCGATGGCACTGTTCACGTCGCTGGTCACCTCGCTGACGGTAGTGATCATCTTATCTTCGGAGGTCAGCGACGGGCCAAACCAGGCTTTCAGAGTCTGTTTAAGATCCCGCAGGCCGCTGAAGCCCAGCGCCTGAATGGCACGGATCACCGTGGCATCCGAGGTGTGGTTCGTCTGTGCGATCTCCATTGCGGTGCTCTCCAGCACCGTTTCCCGATGCTGATCGAGATAGCGCGCCACCGCCAGCAGGCGCGGCGAGAGCTGTTTTTCGCGCGCACGCAGACGCTCCGCCAGGACATCCACCCTGTTTTTCACTGCTCTGTTCTGTTTCATGCTCTCCCCGCTGTCGGTTTTCAGGCTGAAAAATGTAGTCACCGTGCCAGTCTCTTTTCTCTTACACCTGCTGATGACAGGGATTTAGCGCATTATTCAAAGCACCCATGCTTTTAATCGGCTGAAATTTCAGGTAGTTAAATCCGGCCGGATACAAAATCTATGCATTACGACTTGCCCGTGAAATGTAGTCAAATTACCGCAAATTTTGTTTACTACTACATTAGCTGATGATTGAATGATTCTCAATTACAGATGAGAAGTATTGTCGTCCGGACAGGGTTTCCCGGACGCATCCGCTCTCTGATTACGTGGCTGCCCGTTGCAGCAACCTCCAGGATCGCCCTGTATCGCAGATGGCCTGTGATACGGCGCATTAATCGCTTCAGAAACGAAAAGAAAAATGAAAAACAGTTCAGCTATCCATTGTCCGGCTCGTTACTCCGCCCTTGCGCTGGCGATCCTCAGCAGCCTTACTCTGCCGCAGGTTTATGCCGCCACCGACAGTTCATCCGATATGACGGTGACCGCGAATGCCGGTGAAGATGGCCGTTACAGCGCCAGCGAGAGCAGCGTCGCCAGTAAAATGCCCACGGCGCGGCTCGATGAGGCGCAGTCGGTCAGCGTGGTCACGCAGCAGCAGCTGGAAGATTATCAGGCCAGCTCGCTGGCGGATGCGATGCGCTTTGTCAGCGGCGTCGCCGAAGCCAACACCCTGGCCGGAACGGAGGATGGCTTCGTGCGGCGCGGATTTGGCAGCAACGCGGATGGGTCGATCTACCGCGATGGCATCCGCAGCAGCCAGGGACTGAATTTCGATGCCACCACCGAGCGGGTTGAGGTGCTGAAAGGCTCCTCCTCTCTGCTGTATGGCATTCAGAATCCGGGCGGCGTGATTAATGTGGTCAGCAAAAAACCGCAGTACAGCTGGCACTCCAGCGTCGCCGGACGTTACGCCAGCGAGGGCGGCGGCGCAGGCACCCTGGACGTCACCGGGCCGCTGGGCAACGGGTTTGCTTTCCGGCTGATTGCCGAAAAACAGAGTCAGGATTACTGGCGCAATTTCGGCAGCGACGAGCACACCCTGGTCGCCCCGTCGCTGCAGTGGTATGGCGAGCAGGCCAGCTTCCTGATCAGCTACGCCGACTACCGCTACGATATTCCTTACGATCGCGGCACGGCCTTTATCGGCGGCAAGCCTGTCGATCTCGATTACACATCGCGTCTGGATGACAAGGCCAATCACGCCTGGGGCCATAACAAGACCCTGAATGCGAATTATGAGTGGCAGTTTAATGACGAATGGCGCACCCGCCTGACGCTGGGCTGGAACCAGCGTCGTTATGATAACAACGAGGTGCGGGTCACGGCGGTCAATGCCAGCAGCGGCGTGGTCACCCGTCGCGCCGACGCCAACCGCGGATTTAACCATAAAACGAAGTATGTAAGCTGGGATCTGCTGGGCAACCCGGAGCTGCTGGGGATGTCACACGCGCTCGTGGTGGGCACCGACTATGAGATGAACCAGACTTACCGTGCCCATCAGTATCAGGGCCGGGTGAATCGCCAGTTTAATTTCTTCTCTCCGGCGTATGATCAGCTCTCCCCCATTACGGACGCCAGCACGGAAAACAGCGCCGCCGCCAATAACCTGAACCGTATTCATAGCCGATCGCTCTATGCCAAAGACAGCATTTCGCTCTCATCCGACTGGATCCTGGTACTGGGCGGCCGTTATCAGCACTATGAGCAGCGCGCCTCGCGCGGTTTTAATCCGCAGGTGGAAACCCTGAACGACGAGGGCAACAAGTTTCTGCCGCAGGCCGGTGTGATCTACAAATTTACCCCTGACCTATCGTTCTATACCAGTGTCAGCAAGTCGTTTACGCCATCAACCGATGTGGATGACGAGGGCAATGTCGGTAAGCCGGAACAGGGCACCAGCTGGGAAGTGGGCAGTAAATGGCAGCTCTCACCGAAACTGTTCGCCACCCTGGCGCTCTACCGGATCGATGAGAAAGCGATGTCGCTGAATATCAATGGCAGCACGCGGCCCATCGACAAGGCCCGTTCCACCGGAGCGGAAGTGGAGCTGAATGGCGAAATCGCCCCCGGCTGGGATCTGAGCGCGAACTACAGCTACGATCAGGCAGAGATCGTCAGCGACAGGGTGAACCCGGACAACAACGGCAATCGCCTGCAGAATGCGCCGCGTCATGCCGGTGCGCTCTACCTGAGCCATGAGCTGCAGATCAGCGGCGTGCCAGGCTCGGTGCGGCTGGGCGGCGGTGCGCGTTATGTCGGCACGCGGGCGGGCGACCCGGATAACAGCTTCACCCTGCCCGACTACGTTGTCGCGGACAGCTTCGTGGCGTGGAATAATCGCCTGTTCGGTGAAAAGACCCAGCTGCGTCTGAACATCAATAACCTGTTTAACCAGCACTACTACAGTTCAAGCGGCGGCAATCTGCGCGTCCGTGAAGGTGAAACCCGCAACCTGATGGTACAGGCCCGTGTTGAATTTTAAATCGCTGCGTCGTGCGCTGCTGCTGTGCAGCCTGGTGATCGCCTCAGGCGTGAATGCCCGCACGCTGACCGACATCACCGGTCGCCAGGTGACGATCCCCGATCATCCGCAGCGCATTGTGCTGGGTGAGAGCCGGATGCTCTACAGCGTCGCGCTGCTGACGCCGGGCAATCCGCTGCAGCACATTGCGGGCTGGCCGCTGGATCTGAAAAAGTATGATCCCCAGACCTGGGATATTTTTGCCCGCCAGTTTCCGGAAATCAGCCGGATCCCGGCGCTGGGTCTGGATGGGGTCAACGACATGAACCCGGAAAAGGTCATCGCCCTGAAACCCGATCTGGTGATCCTGCCGCAGCTGGCGCGCGGCAGTGAAAACAGCCTCCTGCTGGAGAAGATGCTTGCGGCGGCCAGCATTCCGGTGGTGAAGATCGATCTGCGGGTCGCGCTGCTGAAAAATACCGAGCGCAGCATGGCGCTGCTGGGCGAGATACTCAACCAGCCCCGGCGGGCCGCTGACTTTAACCGGTTTTATCGCACGCATATGCAGCGCATCGGTGAACGTCTCGCGCATTATCACGGCCCGAAACCCACCGTGCTGTTGCAGCTGCATCTGGGGCGACGCAGCGAATGCTGCGTGACCTCAGTGAACGGAAATCTGGGCGAGCTGCTGCGTTTTGCCGGTGGGGAGAATATCGCCAGCCAGCAGGTTAAAGGGGTATTTGGCCGGCTGAGTGAGGAGAGCGTGATTGCCGCGCAGCCGGACTTCTACTTCGCAACCGGCACCGGCAGCGCCGACGAAACCGGGGCGCTGAAGCTCGGCCCGGCCGTTACCCCGGCGCAGACCCGGCAGAGCCTGCTGACGCTGACGGGACAGCAGAACGCGCTGAAGCAGCTGACGGCGCTCAGCAACGGTCACACCGCTGCCCTCTGGCATAATTTCTATCTCAGCCCCTGGCACGTGGTGGCGACAGAGTTCTTTGCCACCACGCTCTACCCGCAGCTGTTCCGTGACGTTGATCCTGAGCAGACCCTGCAGCAGATGTTCCGTGAATTCCTGCCGATTCCGTTGTCAGGCAGCTACCTCTACCGGCTGCCGCCCTCCACTGCCGCATCAGGCGGCTGACGGGCCCGCATTTTTCACCCGGACAATATCGGCCATCACCGACAGCGCAATTTCCGCCGGGGTTTTGCTGCCAATGGGCAGGCCGATGGGCGCATGGATGCGGTCCAGTTCGCGGCTCTCCATACCGGCGATCTGTTGCAGCCGCGCCCGCCGTTTCTCGCTGTTTTTCGCCGAGCCCATAATGCCGATGTAAAACGCGGGGGTAGCGATCGCTTCCATCATCGTCAGATCGTCGATGCGCGGATCGTGCGTCAGCGCCACAATCGCTACTGCGGCATGCGCCCCGTTCAGCTCCAGCCAGCGCGCCGGATGCTGTGAAACCAGCGTCACGTTGTCCGCCGCGCTGAAATGTGTCTCCAGCTCCGCCAGCTTCTCCGGCCGGTGTTCACAGACCCGCACATGAAAGCCCAGCATCTGCCCGAGCCGGATACACTCATGCGCTACGGTAGAGTAGCCCGCGATGAGCAATTCCGGGATCGCCCCGACCGGCAGAAGCAGCTGCTCCTCGCTGACCTCCAGCGCAGGGAGTCGCCTGTCGGTTGCAATCACTTCCCACTGCGCGCGCTCGCCAGGCCGGATAATCCGGACCACGGGCTGATCGCCCCGCAGCGCGGCCTGCATCGCCGTCAGCAGCGCCCGCGTGGCGTCGTCGGGTGGCAGACACTCAATGACAATTTCCAGACTTCCGCCGCACGGCAGCCGGACGTCCGGGCGGATCCCGCCTTCGCCATAGCGTACCTGCTGACTGCTGGCGCGATAGGCACCCGCCGCCAGCTGCGTCAGAAAATCTTCTTCGATGCAGCCGCCCGACAGCGAACCGCAATACTCCCCGCTCTCGTTGACCGTCATCAGGGTGCCGGGCGCACGCGGCGAAGAGCCATAGGTGCGCAGCACCGTGCAGAGCCAGACTGTCTGGCCTGCCTGACAACTGCTGAGTGCCGCATTAATGACACGTTGATCCAGCGTTATCATGAAAATTCCTTGATTAAGTGCAGATGGGCGGGCAGATCGATGTCACACAGACAGCCACGATCCTGAAGGGGTAATCGCACGGCGGCGGCACGGACCTTCGCCTGCGGGCCGGCATCGCCCTGTAAGTTGCTCAGCGTCGGATAGCAGTGGCGCTGAAAGCCCACCGGATGACCCGGCCTGCCTTCAATCCACGGCCTGACTATCGACGCCTCCGCCAGCGCACGGCCAACGGCGCGGTAACTTTCCGGCGTCACAAACGGCATATCCCCCAGCGCTATCAGCCAGCCATCATAGTGGCGGCTGGCACGCACGCCAGCGGCGATGGACTCACCCAGCCCGCCGCTGTCGCACACGACCAGCGTGGCCTGGGTGCAGAGCGCCTGCAGCGCCGGGGCATCGGGCCGGGTGACCACAAAGGTATCCAGTCCGCTTGCGGCGGCCTGTTCCAGGGTGCGCTGCAGCACCGGTTTGCCGTCCAGGTCGGCCAGCAGTTTATGCCCGCCCCCCTGCTGCTGAAAGCGGCGGCTCAGGCCAGCGGCCAGCACAATTAACGCTATCTTCACTGTTTCGCTCCGGCTGGCGTAAAAAACGGGCGCAGACTCCTGTCCGCGCCCGCATCCCCTGAGGCTGACCCGTGATCACGGGTCAGCCCCCCGATCAGATCAGCTTATCGAGGGTAATCGGCAGATCGCGGACCCGCTTACCGGTCGCATGGAATACCGCATTACTGATCGCGGCCGCCACGCCCACAATGCCCAGCTCACCCACCGGTTTGCCGCCCAGCGTGGTCGCCTCAAAGTCCGGCTCACCGACGTTGATCGTGATGATTTCCGGAATATCGCCGTTCACCGGCACCAGATAATCCGCCAGATTGTTGTTAATCACCCGGCCGTTGCGCGGATCGACAATGCCCTCTTCCATCAGCGCCTGGCCGACGCCCATGATCATCCCGCCAATCCACTGGCTGCGCGCCAGTTTCGGGTTATAGAGACGGCCGCTGTCCAGCGCCGCCACCATCCGTTTTACCCGAATCGTGCCGAAATCTTCATCGACCCGCACTTCCACAAAGTGCGCGCTCCAGCTGTGGGCGGAGAATTTTTCCGGGCGGCTCATGTCATTCAGATTACGCACCATTTTGTCGCGTTCTTCCTGCGACATCTCCTCCGGGAAGGTACCGCCTTTAACGGTGAGACTTTCCGCTGGCGCCAGGGCGGCCAGTTGCGCGAACGTGAGGCGGGCGTCACTGCCCGGCCCCTGTACACCGTCACCCTCTAAGGTCAGCGCTGAAACCGGCGTGCCTTTAAGCGGGGAGTGCGGCAGTTCGCTGGCCAGCTTCAGCAGCTGGTCGCGCATGCGTCTGGCGGTATCATCCACGGCGGCGGTTACGTTGCCCGCCAGCTGCGATCCCCCGGCCACACCCGCACGCGGCAGCGTGGTATCCCCCAGCTCCACCGCGATAGCGGTCGACGCCACGTTCAGGATGTCGGCCGCGGTCTGCGCCAGAATGGTGTAGGTTCCGGTGCCGATATCTGCGCCAGCGCACTGCACAATAAATCTGCCCCCGGCCGTCAGGATGATTTTTGCCTCAGCCGGCAGCTTGTTGACCGGATAGGTGCCCGAAGCCATGCCCCAGCCAATCAGCTCACGCCCTTCGCGCATCGAGCGCGGTGCCATGATCCGCTGGTCCCAGCCAAAGGCCTCAGCCCCTTTCTGGTAGGCTTCTTTCAGGCGTCGTGAACTCCACGGCAGGTCGAGCTGATAATCTTTGTCCGCCCAGTTGCGCAAACGCAGTTCCAGCGGATCGATGTCGAGCGCATAGGCCATCTCATCCATCGCCACCTCCAGACCAAAGGCGCTCGGGTTTTCGCCCGGCGCACGCATCCAGCCTGGCGTGACGGTGTTAATCGGCCGGACCTCATGCTGCGCGGAGACGTTTTCCACCGCATACATGCGGGCGGTGACCTTGCTGCAGTTTTCGGCAAAGACATCGATTAATGAGGTTTCGCTGAAACTGCGCTGGATGATCGCCTGAATCTTACCGTCACGCGTGGCGCCCAGCTCCAGCTGTTGCGAGGTGGCGGGACGACCGCCGAGACCGGTAAAGGTCTGTGGACGGGTCAGCGACACTTTGATCGGGCGGTTCAGCGCGCGCGACGCGACGCTGGCCAGGGCGACGTGCGTATAGGGCACCGGCTTGGAGCCAAATCCGCCACCGACATACGGCGAGATAATCCGCACGCTTTCGACATCAATGCCCATCCATTCGGCGATCTCCACCTGGGCGCCGGCGACCCACTGGCTGGGTTCCCAGACGGTCATGCGGCCATCCTGCCACTGCGCCACGCAGGCGTGCGGCTCCATCGGCATGTTGTACTCACGCGGTGTGGTATAGCGCTCGCTGAGGCGCACGTCGGCCTGCTGCATGGCCTGCTGCGCATCACCCATGTCGATATCCTGCTTCGATACCGGTTTCGGCTCAACGCCCTCGTCGGTGGCAAAGATCAGCGCGGCATCGGTTTCATACTCAATCTCCACCAGCGAGGCGGCCCAGGTGGCCTGCTCAAATGTCTCCGCCACCACCAGACCGATGTTCTGGCCGTTGTGAATGATCTTGTCGTCCTGAATCGGAGTGTAGGTTGACTGCGCCGCGCCGCCATCCGCAATGGCGGTGGGTTTGATGATTTTCAGCGGATTGAGATGGGTATAGATCGCCACCACGCCCGCAGCCTGCTGCGCTCTGTCCGTGGACAGGCGGCTGATGCGGCCGCTGGCGACGGTGGACTGGATCACCACGCCATACAGCGGATTGTCCGGCTGATGTTCGACCGCATAGCGTGCCTCACCGGTTACTTTAACTTTACCGTCACCGCGCGAGCGCGCCGCGCCCAGCCCCTGAACGGCGCTGGCCGGCTCCGTTAACGCCTGAGGTGATGTCTCGTTCAGGTCACTCATGCCGTTTCTCCTGCTGCCATCAGCGCGCGTGCAATCACACGCGGCGCCAGTTTTACTTTGTAAGCGTTGTGCGTCAGCGCCTGCGTTTCCTGCGTAATCAGCTCTGAGGCCTGGAACACCGTCTCTTCATTGAACGGCTGGCCCTCCAGCGCCTGCTCGACCGACCTGACCCGCCAGGGTCTGGTTGCCACACCGCCCAGGGCGATGTGCACCTGACGCATCACGCCATTTTCCAGCGTGAAGCCCGCAGCCGCACTGGCTGCCGCAAACTCATAAGAGCTGCGATCGCGAACCTTAAGGTAATGAGAGTGGCGCAGCGCATCCGTCTGGGGCACTTCGATGGCGATGATGATCTCATCCTCGCGCAGATCGTGTTCGCGATCCGGCGTGTCGCCCGGCAGCAGGAAGAAATCCTCTATCGCAACCCGGCGCGTGTCGCCCTGACCATTCTGCAGCACCACAATGGCGTCAAACGCCACCAGCGCAACGGCCAGATCGCCGGGATAGACGGCGATGCAGCTGTCGCTGGCACCCAGAATGGCATGATTGCTGTTAACGCCATCCAGGGCGGCGCAGCCGGAGCCGGGCTGACGTTTGTTGCAGGCCGAAAAGGTCGCCGGATCGCGGTAGTAATTACAGCGGGTGCGCTGGCGCAGGTTGCCGCCCAGCGTCGCCATATTACGGATCTGCGGCGACGCCGCCTGCCAGAGACTGCCGTAAATGGCGGGCGCAAGCTTCTGGCAGTCAGGGTGTTCGGCCAGCTGGCTCATGGTGACCAGCGCACCGGCTGTGATTTTCTGGTCGTCAAACTGCAGGCTCTTGAGGGCACTTAATCCGTTAATGCCGATCAGCTGCGGAGGCGTAAAGACGCCGCACTTCATCAGATCGAGCTGTGTGGTGCCACCCGCCAGCAGCTGACTGCCTGGCTGCTGCTTCAGAGTGGCCGCCTCTTCAGGCGAGTGCGCGGTCTTCCAGCTGAACTCATTCATACGGACTCCTTCGCCATTTCAGCCGCAGCCTGTCTGATGGCATCCACGATGTGCGGATAGGCCCCACAGCGGCAGAGGTTGCCGCTCATATATTCGCGGATCTCATCGTCCGAACCGGCATGTCCCTCTTTGATGCAGGCAACGGCGGACATGATCTGGCCGGGTGTGCAGTAGCCGCACTGGAAAGCATCGTTTTCCATAAAGCAGCGCTGCACCGGGTGCAGTTCACCCTCTGCGGAGGCCATCCCTTCGATACTGGTCACTTCAGCGCCCTCGGCCTGCACCGCCAGCGTCAGGCAGCTCAGCACCCGCTGGCCGTTAACCAGCACGGTGCAGGCACCGCACTGCCCCTGATCGCACCCTTTTTTGGTGCCGGTCAGATTGAGATGCTCACGCAGCGCATCGAGCAAGGTGACCCGGGGATCGACCTGCATCGGGTGCGGCTGGCCATTAACCTGCATTGTTAGCGATATTTTTTCCGACATTGTCTGCTTCCCATTGTTGGGGGCTAAAAGATGTAATTCTTATTAGTGTGTCTCTGACGGGAGTGAAATCGGGGAAATGGTGATAACCCTAATCTTTACGCGCGTATCTCTGTCATAAGGTTTAGCAGCTTTTTAGCAATCTGGTGGGAAGGTTGATAAAAGTCAGCGTTATCCGAAGCGGAAAGTGGTATGGAAGCGCGCCAGCGCCCCGCTTCCGGGCCGGATGACGATCTATCCTCGAAGCTGAATCCGGGGCGCGGGCTGGGCTGCAAACAGGGGGGTCGAGAGAACAGAACGCGGTGGAGATTATCTGGTGTGAATGAGTAACGAACGCGCTGGCTTTTGACCTTTTTTTGCTTGCGTGACCGCACGGTTTATTTTAGTGTTTACTAAATTTAGATTTTACTAAAATAAAGAGATGAACAATACGTTGCAGTTACAGGAAAGCGCGTCGCGTGCAACCACCCTGCTTAAGTCGATGAGTCACACCCGTCGGCTGCTGATCCTCTGCGTGCTTATCGAAAAGCCTGGCACCTCTTCAGGTGAGCTGAGTGAGCTGACCGGCCTTTCACCCTCGGCAACTTCTCAGCACCTGGCAAAAATGAAAGAGGATGGCGTAATTGAGTCGGAAAGAGTGGCGCAAAGCATGCACTACTTCATCAAAGATGAGGCAGTGAAAAAAGTCATCGCCACGCTTAAAGAGATCTACTGTCCAGAGGAATTCAAATGAGTCCGGAATCTGTCGCACCTGAAAATGCTAAAACGTTGATTGAGCAGGGGGCATTGCTTATTGATATTCGCGATACCTCAGAATATCGGCGAGAACATATTCCCGGAGCACGTTCATTTCCTCTGGCCGCTATCCAGGCCGGTCAGGAGATAGACAATCCGGAGGGGCGGCCTGTTATTTTTCACTGTCTGTCAGGCGGTCGGACGGCTCAGAACGCCCGTGCTCTTGCAGCAGCAGCAGGCCCGGTGCCAGTCTGGATACTGGCTGGTGGCATTAATGCCTGGAAGCGCGCCAGCCTCCCGGTTGCTGAAGACAGGAAGCAACCATTGCCGATAATGAGGCAGGTTCAGATTGCTGCAGGCACACTGATTCTTACCGGGGTTATTCTGGGATACAGCATAGACAGCCGTCTGTTTTTACTCGCTGGCTTTACAGGCGCGGGATTACTTTTTGCAGGCGTCAGCGGTATCTGTGGCATGGCGAATTTACTGTCAAAAATGCCATGGAACAGAGTCAGTAAATAGTCAGCGATGCTGGATTGCTCGTTGAGGCTGAGCAGACGGCTGTTTAATCGTAAATTGTAGAAGGTCAGCGTTGAGGGAAAAGCGGACGTCTGAAGATGACGATAGAGTTGTTCTGCTGCCAGAATTATCAGCGGACTGCAGAAACGGGAAATACCAGAAAAAACCAACCGACATTACTGACTGATGTTGTATCAGTTCTGGGGGGCCTGGCCCCAGCCTGGCTCGTCAGTGAAGCGCTATTGAGGTGACGTTCGTTACTATACCGAGATGAAAAATCAGGGATTCAGAAAAAATGAAATATTTGGCAGGAAACGTCAGTTATCTCATCAGGCTAGTTGCTGTTATCACAACAGGCTTAGCGGCAGGTCTGGCAGGGATGGCGCTGGGGCTGATTTTACACGCAGTGCAGCATTACGCATTCGGCTACAGCCTGACGCATGTCATCGGGACGGTCTCTTTTCTTCAGGGCGTCAGTGATTCTTCTTTCGTGCGGCGCATTGCAGCCATTGTGACTGGCGGTGTTATCGCGGGCTTCGGATGGTGGTTGCTGGGTCGTTATGGTCAACCTCGCGTCTCGATCAAGGACGCCGTTTCTGTGCCCTCCCGGGCAATGCCCCCGGGCACCACGACCCTTCATGCGCTGCTTCAGATCGTGACTGTTGCGCTGGGTTCCCCACTGGGACGAGAGGTTGCCCCACGTGAAATGGGGGCGCTTGCCGGAGGCGTCATCGCGCGCCGCTTAGGTTTAAACGAAGATGAAGTGCGGATTCTGATTGCCTGTGGTGCAGGTGCTGGCCTGGCGGCTGTCTATAATGTGCCATTGGCAGGCGCCTTGTTCAGTCTGGAAGTTCTGCTGATCGCTTTTAGCTGGGAAAAAGCCTTCGCCGCCGTCGTCACCTCTGCACTCGCCGCCTGGATCGCGACACTCGGCCTTGGGAATGAATCGCAGTATCATTTTCTGTCCGTTGCGCTTCCTCATACTTTCATACTCTGGGCCTGTCTTGCTGGCCCGCTGCTGGGCCTGGCGGCATGGGGATTCCGGATTATCACAGGGAAAGCCCGCGCCGGGGTCAAAAGTAACTGGCAGATGCCCGTTATCTGTCTGATTGCCTTTACCATGCTCGCACTCCTGAGTCTTTATTATCCTCAGTTACCGGGTAATGGTAAGGGACCAATGCAGATGGCCATCAGTGATGAACTTGATTATCGCCACGCTGCTGTTTTGCTGGGACTGAAACTTCTGGTAATCCTGGCCGTTCTGCGGGGCGGCGCGGAGGGAGGCCTGCTGACGCCAGCCCTGGCGGTCGGCGGGCTCTTGAGTCTTCTGCTTTGTGTCGGATGGCAGATTATTTTTCCTGGCGGTAATGCCCCCAGTTTTGCACTTGTTGGAGGCGCGGCATTTCTGGCGGCATCCATGCAGATGCCCCTTACCGCAGTCGTCCTTGTGATGGAGTTTACCCAGATGGAGCACAGTTATTTTGTTCCGGTGCTGTTATGCACGGCAGGCTCCTATCTCACCTGCCGCATTCTTGATGGAAAATACCAATACTGAAATGGTGAGGACGTCAGTTAAGAGCGAAAGGCGTGCCTCGCTGTTAATTTGACGTGGGTATTATCAGCGGCCTTTCTGCCATTCATCGTAATATGGTGTGTCATGATTTTCATTGAGCAATGGAACGTCATGACAGCACCATATATGTGCAATTGCCGTAGAAGAAGGTGGCTCATCCAGTGTTGCAACACGTACTATTGCATGGCTTTAATGAGGCCTTTCTGCTATCAGCTGAGAGCCGCACACTGAACAGAAATGACGAAGTTTATCTGGAGAAGAAGCATAAGAGCTCAGGTATTCACTGCCTTTTAACCATCTGCATTTTTACGTTTAACAGCGGCTGTTGGCGCATATGGGGCGGCGTGTGCTTTTCTGCAGGTGTGACAGTGGCAATTGACTGTTACACCTTTCAGCTCATCACATTCATTTTGGATTTTCTTACACAGACAGCTTCCCTTCATAATTGCTCCTGATACCCTCTGAACATTTCCCACTATTCCATACTTAACACAGGCCTACTTACCTCGCCAGAAGACCTTCATTCCTGTTTAGTCTGATCGTTTTCTATAGCCTGAACGTCTGTTTCTGGCACTAAGCGAACTGACGCTCAGGCCAATGTCCGCCATGAGCGAAAAGCGGACATTAGGACATAAACACATATAAGGGTCTTCGCATCCGCTATTGAAGTTAAGGGAAGAGCTGTTCAGAATTATCGTCGTTTATATTCTTCAGTTATTTACCTGACAATGTCGCGGGGTTACCTGCTACCAGTACGCCTTGAGGTACACCCCTGAGGACAACCGCACCGGCATTGATAATACTATCCGAGCCAATGGTGACGCAGGGAAGAACAGAGACCCCAGCTCCATCCAGACGTTATTCCTTATTATTACAGGGCAGATAAATTCCAGCCCCTTATTTCTTCGCCCGGCATCGCATGGGTGCCCTGCTGTTTAACACTGATGATTTCCAGCCGCAGGACGGTAAGTGGTAAAAGGACCAGAGCGAGGCGACTTATTAACCCGACGAGCGGGTTAATATTTGCGTTTCTTCCAATCAATAACAATATGAAACAGGCAGGCATTATATTTTCTCCGGATGAGGGTTTTACCTCATTGAACCGGTAACAATTCCAGTTACACCATCCATATAGTGCTCTCAGACTGACCTGTAAGGAGGTATGTCCTGATGAGTCCACATATTCGATTAGGTGTAAGCCCGCTGAGCTGGACCAATGATGTTTTGCCCGATCTGGGCGAGAGTATTTCACTTGAAACCTGTCTGACACAGGCTGCATCTGCCGGTTATCAGGGAATTGAGCTGGGCAGAAAATTTCCCCGTACCCATGCGGAGTTAGCCCCGGTGTTGCATAAGGCCGGACTCCAGCTTGCTTCCGGCTGGCATAGCGGTTTCCTTGCCGAACGCGGCGTTGCCGATGAAATCGCGGCCGTGGAATCACACGCCGCACTTCTCAGAGCATCAGGGGCAGAAGTTATGGTTTACGGCGAATGCGGCTGCATGCCTGGCAGTCATCCGCTGGACGAGCCTCTCTCTCTTTCTCCGCCTCTGAGCTGCCTGGATGCGGATGAATATGCCCGTAAAGTCAGCGGGTTCGCTGATATTCTGCTGGACAGGTTCGGCCTGAAACTAGCCTACCATCATCATCTGATGATGCTGGTTGAGCAGCATCATGAACTGGAAGAATTTCTGATTAAAACCTCCGACAGTGTGGGACTGGTTCTGGACTCCGGACACGCTTTTGCCGCTGGTGTTAACCTGGCTGAGATAACTGAAAAGTTTGGACACCGTATCGTGCACATTCATCTGAAAGACGTCCGTGCCGATGTCCTGCATCAGGTTCTGGAAAACGACCTGAGCTTTAACGATGCGGTACGCGCGGGACTCTTCACTGTGCCGGGAGAGGGCTGTATTGATTATTCTCCGCTGACTGACTTCATTGCGCACGCAGACTATCAGGGCTGGCTGATAGTCGAGGCGGAGCAGGACCCGCAAAAAGAAGAGCCGTCTGCTGCCGTGTCCCGGGCGTTTCAATGGGTAAAAAACACTTTTTCACCGTCTCTTTCTGCAGAGGAAACCGTCCAATGAAAGACAACCTCAATATTGGTTTAATCGGCTCGGGATTCATGGGGCAGGCACATGCTGATGCCTACCGCCGCGCAGCAATGATTTATCCGGACCTGCCGAAGCGTCCTCGTCTCTATGCACTGGCCGATCAGAATCAGGCCTTAGCGGACGAGAATGCGGTGCGCTTCGGGGCTGATAAGGCCTACGGGGACTGGCGTGATCTGATTAACGATCCGCAGGTTGACGTAGTGGATATCACCTCACCCAACCATCTGCACTTTGAAATGGCGCTGGCAGCGATTGCAGCAGGCAAGCACGTGTACTGTGAAAAACCACTGGCCGTCAGTTCGCAGGAGGCACTGCAGATGACGCTGGCAGCAGAGCAGGCCGGCGTCAAAACGATGGTGGCCTTTAATAACATCAAAACGCCCGCAGCGTTGCTGGCAAAACAGATTATTGAGCGCGGCGATATCGGTACGCCAATCCGCTTTCGCGGCACCTTTGACCAGGGTTTTTACAATGACCCGGAGCTGCCCTGGTCATGGCGCTGCTCCAGAAGCCTGGGCGGTAGCGGATCTCTGGGCGACCTGGGGGCTCACACCCTTTCCGTCGCGCAGTTTCTCATGGGTGAGATCAGCGAGGTAACGGCCAGCGCGCAGACCTACCTCCGGCAGCGCCCTGTTCCTCAGGTGGACGCCGGTTATGCCAGCCGGATTGATGACCAGGCAGAATGGCGTGAGGTTGAAAACGACGACCAGGTGCAGTGTCTTGTCAGCTTTGAAAGCGGGGCCAGCGGCGTGATTGAAGCCTCACGCCTGGCTGCCGGTCGCATTTTCGGTGTGTTCTGGGAGGTTTCCGGTACCGAGGGCACCCTTTATATGGACGGCGAACGTTTCAATGAGCTGCAGGTTTATCGCTTCAGTGATGACAGACACGATCGGGGCTTCAAGACCCTGTATGCAGGCAGCCAGATCCCGGCCTATTCCGGCTTCTTCGGATTCGATTTTGGCGGCGGCGGACTCGGGTATTTTGATGTCAAAGTCATCGAAGTTCATGACCTGGTTCAGGGGATCTGCAGCGATAGCGACTGTTATCCGGACTTTGCATTTGGCCTGCAGAACCAGCAAATCCTGACCGCCATCGAGCAGTCCATTATATCCCGTCAGTGGGTTGCAGTTGCAGGCAACCGCCAGAACAATGCTTAAAAGGAATCACTATGTTTCCCTCATCCCTGCCCGTCCCGCGACTGCCCTCTGAAAAGTCGATACCCGTACTGCGCTGGGGAATTATCGGCCCCGGCTGGATCGCCGAACACTTTGCCCGCGCACTGAAAGCGCACACCGGACAGCAGCTGGTTGCAGTATCAGCAAGAAACAAAGTAAAAGCACAGGCATTCGCCGAGCGCTGGGCAATTCCGGCGGCCTGCAGCAGTACAGATGAAATGCTGGCAATGAAGGATCTGGACGCAATCTACATCGCCACACCGCATAACCATCATTTTCCGGATGGCATGAAAGCACTGAATGCGGGTAAACATGTGCTGATTGAGAAACCTCTGGCGCTGAATGTCAGGGAGGCGGAGGCCCTGCAGGCGAAGGCCCGTCAGAAAGACCTGTTGTGTATGGAAGGCATGTGGTGTGATTTCGCGCCAAAATACGATGTGCTGCGTCAGCTTTTAAACGACGGGGTATTGGGTGATCTTCATACCCTGATTGCCGATCACGGCGAGTTTTTTACGCAGGATCACCGCATCTTTAATGCCGATCTGGCCGGAGGTCCGATGCTGGATTTAGGCAGTTATCTGGTTTCGCTGAGCGTGATGGTGGCAGGTGCACCGGTCCGCATCCAGTCCAGCGGACAACCGGCAGAACGGAATGTTAATGGGCAGGCTTCTATGCTATTCGAACATGCCTGTGGCATGCATTCGGTGCTGAACACGACCCTGTTCAGTAATACGCCCGGAAGTGCGGTGATTGCGGGACGCGATGCCACTCTGGTTCTGGCGGGACAGTTTTATGCACCCGGCGGATTTGTGCTGACCTCAAGCCAGGGTGGCCACACGCTGTGCTGGGAAGAAACCGCCAGCCGTTACGCGCAGCTCTGTCATGAAATCCGGCATTTTTCATGGTGCGTGGGGCAGGCATTAAACGACTCGCCCGTTCGCCCGTTGTCCGCCGTACTCAGTACTCTGACAGCTATGGATACGGTGAGGGGACAGCTCGGGATAGTATTCAACGAAGAGCGCTGAAATCTGCAGCAGCCAGGGCTGAGTATCCGTAGCTTCCGGGGCCATATCCTGACAGGACCGGCCCCGGACATTTATCAGAACACCCTGTCGACCGGGCAGAACATTCCGGTTGTCAGGGATTTCGTCGCGGCTTCTGCGATCGCCTGCGCCTGAATCCCATCCAGCAGTCCGGGTAAATCAGCCACATCCTCCCCGTTCAGAGAGCGGACAAACGCGTCAAGATGCTGATAGTACGTGCCCTGGACACGGCTGAACCAGTCCGCATAAAGACCCTGCTTTACAATGGCTTTTCCCTGGTAAAGCGTCATCCCCTGCGGGCTCTGGGAACCTGACTCTGCCAGCCCTTTTTCTCCCATCACACTGATCCTTTCATCATAGCCATAGCCCGTACGACGCGTGTTATCGAGCTGCGCAAACGCGCCCTGCTGCATCTGCATAATCAGCACCGACGTATCCACATCGCCAAACTCGCTGATGGCAGGCATTGCCAGTGCGGCACCCATAGCGCCCACTGAAATAACGTCATCGGCTGTCAGCCAGCGCAGCAGGTCGAAAAAATGGATCGCCTGGTCACGCATCTGGCCGCCGGAAGATTTAAGGTAACTGAGCGGCGGAAGTTCCGACGCACGGCAGACCATCTGGATTAACTCAGGACGCCCGGAAGTTCCCTGTTCCAGCTGACGCTTTAATTGCTGATGACTGCTGTCAAAACGGCGATTGAAGCCGATCGTTATTTTTGTCTTCAGGGGCAGCACGTTTTCAGCAACTCGGGTCGCTCTTGCCAGTGACAAATCGATCGGTTTTTCACAATAGACGGCCTTACCTGCCCTTGCCGCCGCTTCAAGTAGTTCAGCATGTGACGGCGTTGCGCTGGCTATCAGCACTGCATCTATATTGTCACTGTTAACGGCGGCGCTGACTTCGCCCGCCGCGCACTTCATCTGTCCGGCCAGTGCGGCGGCACGGGCCGTGTCCAGGTCGGCCAGCATCGCAAGCTCAACACCCGGGTGCGTCGCAAGGTTTGCAGCATGTACCTGTCCGATAAAACCACAGCCGATCAGGGCAAAACGTTTTTTCTGCGTCATGATGATTTCCTGTCTGAAGTTCAAATTTCAGCGATAAAGACATTGCCAAATTAGCCTGCCGTCATACCCTGAGAAATGTAAGTTTTGAGGGAATTACCTCAGCAGGAACACTAATGAAAACATTTACGCCTGAAATACTGGCTGAGCGGGCAGGAGTGAGCATCGCTGCGGCCGACCGCGTGCTGAATAAGCCAGGCGCCGTCTTTTCCCGAACAGACAGGCTGTGAGCATGGAAGAGTGCAGTAAAACGCATGACGCACTTCTTGACTTTGCCCATGAACATCCCGCTGTTTATCAGGCGCTACAGCGTTACTCTGGTCGCACTCGTCACGGATCTGTGACTGTATTATTCTGGCATTCACCAGCTGCAGGCAGGTCGCGCAGACGGGCTAATAAGACCGCATCCGGAAGACCCGGGACAAGTAAGTTTCTGCATATTCCGGCAGGTGATTCAGTTTTCCGGTGAGAGCAACTCGCGTTCTATGCGCTCACGGGTTTCAACGGCCTGATACTTCATCTTTTCCGGATAACCAAATAGTGAAGCGGCGATAATAGGTTCGCCTCCAACCCTGAAAGACTGTTCAGCAAATTTAACTTCGCGCAATGCATTAAAAAGTGAGTCAAAGTTGACCTCGCCCTCACCAATGCCAACATGCTGATGAATAGTCGCATCCACACCCGGCGGATTTACAATGTAACGGCAATGTTTTGTATGGTTCATGGTATCAGCAATTAAAACGTGAGACAGATCCCGTCCGGCATGGCGTATCATATTCTGTACGTCGCCTTTACCTTTATCGTAAAAAAAGGTATGAGGCACACTGTAGACGTACTTGATGTTATCACTCCTGAATGATCTGACGATGTTGACGGTTTCATCACTTTCTTCACAAAAGTCCCATGGATGAGCCTGAATTTCTACACGGATTCCTTCGCGTTCAAACAGTGGAAGCAGGGTTTCCATTGAACGATAAAACATCTCATCGCATACTTCGGCTTGGTTCGGATCGCCCGCTAACTCTGTATTTATGACCTGTACTCCCATTTCAACGGCTATTTCAACCATGCGTTTCCAGTTTTTTACGGCCGCCTGTCTGCGCAGTTCATCCGGACCAGACCACCGGTAAACACAGATGAATGATGATATTTCAACGCCAGTTTCCCTCAATGCTCTTTTGTACTTATCGATAATCTCGTGACCCGCACGGGGATGTTTATAGAACGGGTTTATTTCCGGATGTGGAGACTGCTCAATATACTTGTATCCCCATTCTGAAACCTGCCTGACCATGCCGGGAATACCGAGATCCCTGATTACATCTACGTCGAATGCAATTTTCATAAAGTTATCTTCCCATTTTTTGTGATAGCTGAACCCGCGTTCAGATAACGAAAGTTATTACACAGATTAATCCAGAGATTATCTGACTTCGGCACAACCCGGATAATCTCAATATTTTTTTGATAGCGAATATCAGCACTTTGACCACACCGTGTACGCCCTGGCTGAACGAGCATCGTTTTACATCCCTTTGACGCTGGCCTGACCCGTATGCACAGTCACGTATGGTTAACTTCATTAGCTGCCGGATGCTCCATCAGCGTATTACCTGAAAAAAGATGCATTGTTTACATGTGGATCTGATTTTTTAAACAACTCTGGCGCGGACAAACAGCTGTCAGGTTTTAATGTCTTTCACCATCATTTGAGCAGTATGTTGCGCATGTGTCCTGCAAAGTTACGTAAAGGCAGAGCAAAAAATGTTGTACTCCAGGGGGATTATCTGTCTGAAGGTCAAAGTTCAGCGATAAAGATGTTGCCAAATTAGCCTGTCGGCATACCCTGAGAAACAGATATTTTGAGGGAAATACCTCAGCAGGAAATCTGATGAAGACAATGACTCTTGAAATGCTGGCAGAACGGGCAGGTGTCAGCCTGGCGACGGTCGACCGCGTAATGAATGAGCGGGGCGGCGTCTCTCCAGGGACCGTGCAGAAAGTACTCGAAGCCGCGCGTGAGGCTGGCCTGAAGCGCATCCTGCCTGAAGAGCACCGTCATGCCTGGCAGATTGAGGTATTACTTAGTGGCGACGACTCATTTTTTTTCAGACAGCTTGCAAGCGATTTTTCCGCCATCGCGACTGCTCTGGGTTATCGCCGCTTAGTGCTGCACCGCACTTTTGTGCCGGAGTCCTGTCCGGACAGACTGGCTGTACTCATTGAAGAACGCAGCAAGATACGTGACGCCCTGATTATCTTTGCCCATGAACATCCTGCTATTTATCAGGCACTGCAGTGCTGCAGACAACGCGGAGTGCCGGTGGTGACCCTCGTCACGGATCTGCCTGGCGCGCACAGGCTGTGTCATGTTGGCATTGACCAGCTGCAGGCAGGCCGCACAGCCGGGCTGATGATGGGCAACCTGATCAGACAACAGGGCGATGTGATTGTGGTGAGTGGACGCAGTGAATACCGCGCCCATCAGCAGCGTATTCAGGGCTTTCGCGATGTCCTTGAAAAGCGCTTTCCTGACGTGACATTACGGGAGGTACTGGCGGGTCAGGAAAGCCGCATAACCATTAGCAGACTGCTCGAAAAAGAGCTGGTGCGGTCGGCTGAGGTGGTGGGACTTTACAACACCGGCCTGGGTAATACCGAAATCAGCGAGGCTCTGGCGAGGCATCGTCTGACGCAGGCCTGCACACTCATTACTCACGAATTGTATTCCACCACGAAAGCACTGTTTAGCAGAAACGCTCTGGCCCTTACGCTGGATCAGAACACGGCTCGCCATGCGCAGCTGTCGGTAGACATCCTGCTGAGTTATCTCGAACACGGTCAAATACCTGAGGAATACAACAGCGGAAAAGTTACCTTTATGCTTTATACGCAGGAGAATTTTTATTAGAAATCAGTTTTTTTGAAAGTAAAGAAATTGGAGTTTATTGTCCGCCATGAGCGAGGAGCAGACGTTTTCTCATCAAGCTTTTCAGCTTGTACAAGTTTGTCAGGTAAATCTGAGAAGGTGCTTTTAATTGTAGATTGAACGATCTACAATTAATTCTCACTTCTGGAGGATAAAATGAAAGCTTCTGTTGGCAGACCCCGGGAATTTGACCCTGAAACATTTCTCAATACCGCGCTAGAATGCTTCTGGCAAAAAGGATATCGGGCAACATCAATGTCAGACCTCATGAAAGCCTCTGGTCTTGCAAGCGCCAGCATCTACAAGCTTTACCCTGACAAACGCACAATCTATCTCGCGGCCTTACAGCAATACATGGATGAAGGTTTTTCCAGAGCAGCAGAACGCGATGAGGAGTCATCTCCAGAAAAGGCATTGCGCGAAACGTTAAAATTTGTAGCGCTTTTATCATCTTCTCCTGATGGAGAAAAAGGTTGTTTTACGATTGCCGCGGCCAGTGAACTTATACCGGGTGATGCAGAGATAAAAAGTAAGGTTCATCATAAATTTAATTCAATAATCAATCAGTTGGAAAAAATACTATGCAGAGGTCAGACGCAGCAGCTTTTTCGGTGCGATGAAAGCCCACGAACAATGGCAATAAGCATTTTTATGATGCTGGAAGGTATGCGAGTATACGGGAAAATTCAGCCCGAAATTGACGAACTCCAAAGGTGTAACGAATTTATTGTCAGATCGGTGCTCTTAAACAGAAATGAAGATGTGAAAGGCTCCTCCATACAGGCATCAAGATGATGGAGGTGGGCACAATTGTTCGGCGTCGAAAAAGAAGAAATACAATGGTTGTGCTCGAATGTGAAAATGGCATGGCTTTATGTGGTTGGGTCGACAAGGGAAAGTTTTTCAAAAGACTCTTTCCATTGTCTCAGTTAAAGACATGTGTGCCTTTCTCAAACTTTTGGCCTCTTACTTAAAACGCCGGAATGTCCTTTTCCGGTAACTGACACTGACGTCCGCTTCTGGCACAGGGCTGCTGTTGCGGCCCTGACAACCTTAGACTTCAATCGATTCAGATATCTCTAACGCATCATCGACTTCGATGCCCAGATAACGGACTGTGCTTTCCAGTTTCTTATGGCCCAACAGAAGTAGGATCACCCGGAGGTTCTTGGTTTTCTTGTATATCAAGTAAGGTTTTGTTCTTCTCATGGAATGTGTGCTGTAAAGCGAAGCTTCGAGACCAAGCTTTTCTACCCACTCATGAAAAATTCGGCTGTATTGTCGGGTTGATATGTGCCGGTTAGTTCCGATCCGAGACCGAAACAAGAAGTCTTTACTGAGCAAATTGCCAAGCTTTATCAATGCAGCAACAGCTTCTCTTGTCCCTTTGGTTATCTCAAACTGTACAGGGCTACCGGTTTTCTGTTGCAATACCGTAGCTCTGCTTGAAACCGAGCTACCATATACAACATCAGATACTTTGAGGCTCACCAGATCGCAGCCTCGTAGCTTACTGTCTAAGGCCATATTGAACAGAGCTAAATCACGCGTTTCACCTTCCAGTTCAAGCCGGATTCGAATCCCCCAGATATGAGATATCTGAAGTGGTCTTTTTTGGCCTATGATACGGTCTTTATTCCACGGTGACGTGTTCATACTCAAATCTCCTGCAATGTGGGAGATTTGAGTATTGTTGTCCCTTATGAGCGAAAAGCGGACGTGAAGTACTCAAAGAATGGTTACATCATTCTGTTTACATTTACAGGCAGCTCTAAGCACATTGTTAAAAAAATGAGCTATTGCTAGAAATCATATCTGATTTAAAGAATGTGTAATTGACTCAATTACTGAAGACAGTGACAATGTCTTCACTTCCGGACTCAGGAGTCATCATGCCTCAGTTTCAGCCTCTTCAGCTTTTCAAAAATCTCTCTGATGAAACACGACTCAATCTGGTGCTGCTGTTGCGCGAAAAAGGAGAGCTTTGCGTCTGTGAACTCACGTCAATGCTGAAAGAAAGTCAGCCTAAAATTTCCCGGCATCTGGCATTACTCAGAGATACCGGTCTGCTTATCGACAGGCGTGACGGCAAGTGGATTTATTACCGGTTGTCACCACACATGCCCGCCTGGGCTGCTGCTGTGATTGAGCAGGTTTACCTGTGTCTGCGCGATGACATTCTGCAACTCAGTCAGCAGGCTGAAATGAGAAACGCGACTACCAACGGCAAGCCTGTCTGTCTTTAAAAATTTACCTTAACATATATGATTTTTCATACTTGTTTTCGGGCTGTTTTTAGTTCCGTTGACTGGTTTTATATCCATAGGAGAAAGTATGTTTCTGGCGGCCGCTATATTCGTCCTGACACTGGTGCTGGTTATCTGGCAGCCAAAGGGACTCAGCATTGGCTGGAGTGCAGCTATCGGAGCCGCGCTGGCGTTGCTGACCGGCGTGGTACATATCGGTGATATTCCGGCCGTCTGGCAGATTGTCTGGAATGCCACGGCCACGTTTATCGCGGTTATTATCATCAGCCTGCTGCTTGATGAGTCTGGCTTTTTTGAGTGGGCAGCACTGCACGTTTCCCGCTGGGGAGGCGGTAAAGGCAGGCTGCTGTTCACGTTTATTGTTCTGCTGGGTTCAGCAGTAGCTGCCCTGTTTGCCAATGACGGGGCGGCACTTATCCTGACACCTATTGTCATTGCCATGCTGCTGGCGCTGGGCTTCAGCCCCGGCGCCACGCTGGCGTTTGTAATGGCTGCGGGCTTTATCGCGGACACATCCAGCCTGCCGCTCATCGTATCGAATTTAGTCAACATCGTGACGGCGGACTTTTTTAAGCTGGGGTTCAGCGAATATGCGTCTGTCATGGTGCCGGTCAATATCGTGTCCGTGACGGCCACGCTGGTTATGCTTCACCTCTTTTTCCGTAAAGACCTCCCGGTCACTTATGACATGGCGAAACTCAAAGTGCCACGGGAAGCCATTCGGGACATGCGAACCTTTAAAGCCGGATGGCTGGTTCTGCTCCTGCTGCTGGCCGGTTTTTTTGCCCTGGAGCCGCTCGGCGTTCCGGTCAGTCTGGTGGCAGCGGTGGCGGCATTTATTCTGTGGCTTGTTGCCCGGAAAGGGCACGTCATTAACACCCGTAAAGTGCTGAAAGGCGCGCCCTGGCAGATTGTCATATTCTCGCTGGGTATGTATCTCGTTGTGTATGGCCTGCGCAATGCAGGACTGACGGATTATCTCTCAGCCGTGCTGAACCGGTTTGCCGAGCACGGCGTCTGGGGCGCCACGCTCGGTACCGGTTTTCTGACGGCCTTTCTGTCATCGGTGATGAACAACATGCCTACCGTCCTGGTCGGTGCCCTGTCCATCGATGGCAGTACGGCTCAGGGCGCGGCGAAGGAGGCGATGGTTTACGCCAACATCATCGGCTGCGATCTCGGCCCGAAAATCACCCCCATCGGCAGCCTGGCGACCCTGCTGTGGCTGCACGTACTGGCGCAGAAAAAAATCACCGTCAGCTGGGGATATTACTTCCGAGTTGGCATTGTGATGACCCTGCCGGTGCTTTTTGTGACGCTGGCGGCGCTGGCCCTGCGCCTGTCTGTTTAACCTTAACCCCGGGGCTGCGTCTGCGCAGCACCATAAAGGAGTACCGTTTATGACTGACATTACTATTTACCACAACCCGGCCTGCGGGACGTCGCGCAATACCCTGGCTCTTATCCGTAACAGCGGGGTGGAGCCAGCAGTGATTTTGTATCTGGAGACGCCACCATCCCGCGACGAGTTGAAGAAGCTGATAGCCGGTATGGGTATCAGCGCACGCGCCCTGCTGCGCAGAAACACAGAGCCGTATGAGCATCTGGGGCTGGCAGAAGACCGGTTCAGCGATGATGAACTGCTGAATGCGATGCTGGCTCACCCCATCCTCATCAACCGACCAGTGGTTGTGACGCCGCTCGGCACAAGACTCTGTCGCCCTTCGGAAGCTGTTCTTGAGATTCTTCCTGACCCGCAGCAGGGAGCATTTACGAAAGAGGACGGCGCAAAAGTCATTGATGAACACGGAAACCGGATCAGCTTCTGATTTTTAAGCTTGCTGCCGGCAGGAAATCAATAGAGCGTTTAGCTAAAACCAAAGTCCGCTTCTGGCACAAAGCAGACTATGGCAGCTAGATTTATGCTATGAGCGACGCGCAGACGACACCAACGCCCACAACTTAATGATGATAAGAGTTATCTTTATGACAGGGAGGAGGCTAGAGTCACTTCAGCTGATTCAGAGGATAAGCGTTAGTGGTGCTGAAACATCGCTGTAGCGCTCGGTAATAATAATTTTTTTACCTTTAACAGCATATCTTACCGTACTGTCTGCGGGATCATCCCGCCAGCGACCAATGCTGTCGGGATTGTCAGATGCCCACATAATCTGATCACCTGTAAGCTTGCATTTGATGGCCCAGCGGGTGTCATCATCCTGCCGAATGTAATGTACATAGGCAATACCTGATTCGACTTTATCGAGCTGCATGATTTTATAATCGCGGCCAAACATTGCAGCAGAAGCCGCCTTACAGGCCTGGCCTACCGTGACATCAGCAGCCTCTACCGGCGCAGTAAAAATTAGCGGAATCAGAAATAAAAGTTTTTTCATGTCATTAAGACCCTTTTCTATTTCAGAAATAAAAGTTTTTTCATGTCATTAAGACCCTTTTCTATTTCAGAAATAATACCTGCTGTCTATTTCGGCAAACCATTCCATTTCTTGATAAGGATCTGGTGTTGTAATGACTGAATCGTTTTAACAGTCCTTAGTTAATCTGAAATGCTGTCTGCCTACAGACTATAGCGTGGTGAGTATACTGCCTGCTCTCCGCTCTGCAGATGCACAGATGCCTCCCGGCATACAGTGTAGGATCAGGAGAAATCGCGTCGGCTATTCTGCTTCACGAATGAGGCCGCCTGCCAGCCTGCCCTTAATCAACAAGACTTACTCGTATGTTTTTTGTGATTGAATATTAAGGTATGCCTGTTCAGCCTGACTTTATCCTTTATCCACTTAGCGTGGTCATCATGCCGCAAAAAGTGCAATGACAGGCAACGATTTCAGGTCTTATAGCAACGCATATCACCGTACCGGGACCCAATCCCCTGCTTTTCCCTTTTCCAGGTCACACAACCGATGCTGAAAGAAAACGTAAACGATTTAATTTATCTGGTCGTCGTGGCGGAAGCGCGCAGCTTTACCCGGGCGGCGGCGAAGCTGGGCATCTCCCAGTCTGCCCTCAGCCATGCCATTCGCGGGCTGGAAACGCGCCTCAACGTCCGGTTGCTGACACGCACCACCCGCAGCGTCGCCCCGACAGAAGCGGGTGAACAGCTGATCAGAACGCTCGCCCCGCTGTTCAGCGAAATCGAGTCGGAGCTGGTCAGTGTCACTGAGCGTCAGGATATGATCGCGGGCACGATCCGGATCACCTCAAGTGAGCATGCGCTTACTTCGACACTCTGGCCGCGTCTGAAACCCTTTCTGCAGCGTTATCCCGACGTGAATCTCGAATTTTCCGTGGATAACAGCCTGACCGATATCGTCAGCGATCGCTTCGACGCTGGCGTGCGGCTGGGTGAGCAGGTTGAAAAGGATATGGTCGCGGTGCGTATCGGGCCGGACTGGACTATGTGCGTGGTCGCCACTCACGCCTATTTTAAGCAATATGGCAAACCGGCGACGCCATATGAACTGCAGCATCACAACTGCATCAATCTGCGTCTGCCGACGCTGGGCGGACTCTACAGCTGGGAATTTATGCGTGATGGCAAGCCCATCAGAGTCAAAACGCAGGGGCAATTAATCTTTAACCATCTCCCGTTGCGCATCGACGCCGCGCTGAGCGGGATGGGGATCGCCTGTGTTCCGCAGGATAGCGTGGCGGAACATCTGAAACAGGGCCGTCTGGTTCAGGTGCTGCAGGAGTGGTGTGAACCCTTTCCGGGCTACTTCCTCTATTACCCCAGCCGCCGACAGCACACCCGCGCTTTTGCGCTGCTGCTTGAAGCGGTGCGCTATCGCGGCTGATACGCTGAAAAAGCTATCGGCGGACATCCCGTATCTGAAGCTGAGCCTGCCGGGCCTGACGTCCGGCTATGACCATCGCCACGACAAACACCAGCGCGAACAGTACGACGATGGTTGGAGCGGGCGCGCTGTCGATAAAGAACGAGAGATAGACTCCGCTCAGTGACACCAGCACGGACACGATGACGGCCACCAGTAGCGCCTGGGAAAACCGGCGGGTAAGCAGCACCGCAATCGCGCCCGGTGCGATCAGCAGGGAGATCGACAGGATAATCCCGACCGCTTTCAGCGTCGCCACAATCGTCAGCGAGACCATGCAGAGCAGCCCATAATGCAGCCAGCGTGTGGGTAACCCCGAAACCTGCGCCTGCTGTGCATCGAAGCTGAACAGCATAAAGTCCCGCCACTTCAGCGCCATCACGGCCACGATCACTACGGCGATGATCGCGGTCTGGAGCATATCCGCGCCGGTGATGCCGAGCATATTACCAAACAGGATATGATCGAGATGCACGTCAGGTTTAACCGCGATATAAAGGATCAGCCCCGCCGCAAACATGCCTGAGAAGACGATCCCCAGCACCGTATCCTGTTTGATGCGGCTGTTGTCCTGCAAAAATCCACTGGCAACGGCGCAGAACACGCCCGCGACAAAGGCGCCTGCCGCCAGCGGCAGGCCCGCCATCCAGGCGAGCACAATGCCGGGGAAAACCGCATGGCTCATGGCATCGCCCATCAGCGCCCACCCTTTCAGCACCAGAAACACTGACAGGATGGCACAGGGGATCGCCACCATCAGCGCCGTCAGCAGGGCGCTGTTCATAAAAGCAAACCGGAAAGGTTCAAGGATCCACATCAGCCAGCTCCTTCTCACTCTGATAGCGACTGCGACGGCGTTGAGCCAGTAAACCCTGTTTCGGGGCAAAGAGAAACGCCAGCAGGAACAGCAAGGTCTGCGCCACCACGATGATGCCGCCCGTTGCGCCATCCAGGTAGTAGCTTGCCCAGGCACCCAGAAAACTGGTGACGCTGCCGATAGCCACCGCGATCGTCAGCAGACGCGGAAAGCGGTCGGTGAGCAGCCAGGCCGTAGCGCCCGGCGTCACCACCAGAGAGATCACCAGAAATGCCCCGACGGTCTGCAGAGCTGCCACCGTCGACGCGGCCAGCAGCGTAAAAAACAGGATTTTCAGCCGTTCGGGGTGCAGCCCGACGGCGCGCGCGTGGTTCTCGTCAAAGAAGGTGACCATCAGATCTTTCCATTTAAACAGCAGAATCAGGGCCGACACTCCCCCAATCAGGCCCAGCTGAAAAATGTCAGCGGGGTCGATCGCCAGAATATTGCCCAGCACGATGGTCTGAATGTTCACCGCCGTCGGATTGAGCGACACCATAAACAGGCCGAGACCAAAGAAGGAGGAGAAGATCAGGCCGATAATTGCATCCTCCTTCAGACGGGTGCGCTGGTTCAGTAATAGCATGCTGCCCGCCGCCAGGCCGCCGGAGAGAAACGCGCCCAGCGCAAACGGCAGACCCAGCATGTAAGCGCCTGCGACGCCCGGTACTATCGAGTGTGAAAGCGCATCGCCTATCAGCGACCAGCCTTTGAGCATCAGATAGCAGGAGAGAAACGCGCAGAGCGCGCCAACCATTGCAGAGACCCACATTGCGTTGAGCATGTAGTGATAATTGAAAGGTTCCAGCAGCCACGCCATCATCTGGCCTCCCCTGCCTGCGAAGGCCGGGACAGAGGCTGTGCGTCAGTCACAGGCCCGTCAACCGTGGCATGACGCAGCGCGCCGCCGAAGGCGCGTTCAAGGTTGGCCGCTGTAAAGGTGGTCCGGGTCGGGCCGCTGGCGAGAACCGTGCCTTTCACCATCACGGTGTAATCGCAGAAGGCAGTGACGGAATCCAGATTATGGGTTGAAACCAGCAGGGTCTTACCTTCATCACGCAGTTCGCCCAGCAGAGCGATGATCCGCGCCTCGGTCTGTACATCCACGCCGGTAAAAGGTTCGTCCAGCAGAATCACGCGGCCCTGCTGGGCGATGGCGCGCGCCAGAAAGACCCTTTTCTTCTGCCCGCCAGAGAGTTCGCCAATCTGCCGATGCCGGAAGTCCAGCATATCGACCCGCGCCAGCGCCTCACTGACAATCTGCTGGTCGTGCGCTGTCGGACGGCGCAGCAGGCCCATGTGACCGTAGCGCCCCATCATGACCACATCATCCACCAGCACCGGAAAGGACCAGTCCACCTCTTCCGACTGCGGCACATAAGCCACCAGACTCTGGCGCAGCGCCTCGCGGGTCGGCCTCCCCAGAACAGAGATGGTGCCGCTGGCGAGCCGGACAAACCCCATCAGTGCCTTAAATAGCGTCGATTTACCGGAACCGTTCACGCCCACCAGCGCCGCAATCGACCCGCACGGTATGCTGAAACTGGCATCCCGCAGGGCGGTATGGCCATTGCGATAAATCACGGTGACGCCTGAAGCCACGATAGTGTCACTCATTCTGATTTTTCTCCTGCGGTAATGCCCTGCACCAGCGTGCGGGTGGTGACATGAAGGAGGTCGAGATAGGTCGGTACGGGGCCGTCGGCCGCACTCAGCGAATCGACGTAGAGCACGCCGCCGTAATGTGCGCCGGTTTCACGCGCGACCTGACGGGCAGGTTTGTCTGAGACGGTGCTTTCACTGAATACCGCCGGGATCGCCTGCTTCCTGACCTGATCAATGACCTTTCTCACCTGCTGCGGCGAACCCTGCTGGTCGGCATTAATCGGCCAGAGATAGAGCTCTTTCATACCCAGATCACGGGCCAGATAGGAAAACGCGCCCTCGCTGGTCACTATCCAGCGTTTATCCTCCGGGAGACGGGCAATCTGCTGCCGAAGCGGCGCCAGCGTCGCAGTGATTCTCTGTTTATAGGCCGCCGCATTCTGGCGATAGATTTCTGCATGGGCCGGATCATGCCGGATTAGGGCATCACGGATGTTATCGACATAAATCAGCGCATTGTCGGGTGACATCCAGGCGTGAGGATTGGGTTTTCCGTTGTAAGGGCCTTCGCCGATGCCGATTGGCTGAATGCCAGCCGAAACTACCACTTCCGGCACGCCGTCGAGGTGCTGATAGAAACGTTCAAACCAGCGCTCCAGATTAAGCCCGTTCGCCATGATTAACCGCGCACCCTGAGCCCGTTTGATGTCGCCCGGTGTGGGCTGATAGTCATGTATCTCCGCGCCCGGCCGGGTAATGGAAACGACCTCTGCCGCCTCCCCCGCGACGTTACTGACCATATCAGCGATAACGGTGAAGGTTGTTACGACCTTAAGTTTTTCTGTTGCATAGCTGCTGGTGGTCATCAGCGCGCTCAGCAGCACGCCGGTTAAAAACACGCCGATCTTTTTTGTCGGGACCATGAGGCGCTCTCCAGAGATGATGAAAAATCAGACATTATTAGCCCGTGCTAATTTTTATAGCACAGGCTATAAATTTGTGACAGCGCCCGGATGTGAAGTTTCTTAAGCGTGTAAGGCTGGATGTGAAGTTTTGTCAATGACGCGATTATCGTGTTGATATCGCGTGAGTTCGCGTTTGTAACCCACGAAGTTCGCATCGCACGGATTTCGACTGAGCGGTACGGTTGCCGCGCACTGTCGCTGGCAGAGCGTGTCATTGTCCGCCTTACGTCAGATGAAAAGCAGTCCGCCCGGCTACCCGCCAGAAACCTGATCGACGCGCGTCAGAAGGTGCTCAGTCTGTAAACCAGACAATTAAAATAATCTTATTGATAGGCTGAATTGATTAAATCTGGTAATTTTTTTTGCTAGAGTTAAAGTTACTTACCGCAATCACCCAGGAGGATATTTTGTTTTTTTCCAGCGACGAAAAAGCGAATGTCATCATTGGCGAAGCCGCAATGAACCTGTTTAATGCCGGTCAGGAAGTGAACGTTGAACTGCTGATTAAAGAGCTGCTGATCATGGCGGGCTCAGAGGTCAACGAGTCCCGCCTTGAGCAGATGCAGGATGCGCGTCAATGGTTATCAGGATTTAAAACAATTGGTTCCCGCCGTACCGGCGCGGCAAACTGGCTGTCCGGAACTACCGCGACAGACCCTGCTGTTTCTGAATCTGCTGATGATATCTATTTCAGGCACTGACCTCAGTGCCTGATTTCTTCCGACCTGTACAGCGGGTCGGAGCAGGTCGGGATTGAAACGATACAACTTTCTGGTACAATTTACCCCTCGCGATAACACCCCCGCAACACCCTGTTTTAAAAGGTTTAGCACTTTTTGCACAAAAATAATAATTTTGAAAACTCAAAATCTTGTACAACTTTTTTGTAAAAACGTATAACTTACGCATTTGGTGATGTATAACTTGTACATTGCTGTGCGATTGATTTAAATCACCTGAGGAAATTAACATGCGTCAGAACGGACAATCCCCGGAAACGTTCAGCGACATTGCCCGTTACTTCAATCAGGCCAGCTCCCCTTCTCAACAGGAAACGCTGGGTTCTGTTGTGGTAGAAATTCTGCGCGCAGGCAACAGCCTCAGCCGCAAAGCGATTTGCAGTAAGCTTCTGCGTCGCCTGGAACAGGCGTCGACGCCGGAAGAAGAGCAGCACCTGCACGAATTAATTTCGATGCTTTTCCGCCGCGAAGATTAATTCCCTTTCCGGCAGCAGATTCAGGATGCCCGATTTTAGCCAGTCCAGGACGGTTTAACGTAGTAAAAGCCCAGTACTGCTTTCCCGTATCCGGTGCGCCCGACCGCACCCGATGACGCATACGGACCCGCAGCATGGCCATTGATTCGTAATCAGAGAAGCCAGTATGTACAGAAGTGAAGATGAGAAACTGACAGATGTGATGATCGGTGAAGCCGTTCTTACATTGCTGAAGTCAGACAAACCGGTGTCCAGTAACGCCCTGATCGCGCAGCTCGAGCTGATGGCAGCGAATGCGGAAAGCGACGCGAAAGTGTCGGTCATCCGCAGAGCCATCACCGAGGTGCGGAACGGCATGGTTGCTGCGCGTAAACGTGTCCAGAACGACGGTGCGGAACGCGACAAGACGGCCCATCGCATGACCAGTGATGGCCCGCCTGAGGGGTCCAAAAAGCACTGATTGAAGGTATTGCTTACCTGTTGCGGGCGGCTGGCAATAAGCGAAGCGGCAAAGCAGCAGAAGATGTTTTTATGCAGGCTGGGCAAAACGAAAACAGCATCTACACTCGTTTTGACCTTAACCATTGCGTCTGACTAATTTTCTTCAGAGAACGAAAAAATCATGCAACACTCTTCATCAGATTCTTCCATCATTGACTACTTTCGTGGCGAAGGTGATCTGCTGGCTCAGGAAACCGAACTGCTCGGCGCGCTGATCCGTGACATCGTGGCCGATCAGGGCCGCGTCACCAATAAAGCCATTATTCTCTATCTGATTGCGGAGCTGGAATGTACGTCAGATGTGGTCCGGCTGGATGTGCTGCGTAAAACGCTGGAAATTGTGGTAGGGCGTACGCCTGACGATACCGGCATCTGATCCCCTTTCCTGCGCTGTCTCTGACGGCGCAGGTTTCTCCCGTTTATTCCGGCTTGCGAAAACCCGGATTCCTTAAGAAAATTCTTACATAACGTTCTGATATTTATGCCTCATACCCTGTCAGAGGGAATGAAATTCGAAAGCAATTTTATCTCTGCGGATATATCGCTTCCGCAGACAGTGATAAAACAGAAGTTCGGTTTTACCGGTTATTTTATGAGCAGAAAGCCGGCTGATATCCTGGCTGAAATATAAGCGGCGGCCGGGTGAATAAAGCCCCTGATGCCCGATCGCTGTTTATTGCGACTTATTATCAACGCAGAAAAGAAAAGGCTGCAGGGGAGATGAGAGGGGAGCTTCAGGATGGCGCCTGTCGTTGACGCCACCGGCCTTAATGCATCTTGCGGCTGAAAAAGCTTATCGCTTCCTGGCACAATGCTTTTAGCCTGCTGTCGCGCGTCTCTTCGCTCAGGCGAAACAGCGCGTCCGTAATGTCGTGAAAATGAACCGGCTCTCCCGCCTTGATCAAATCACTGACCACCGCGCCGACAAGCGCACGGATTTCATTATCATTATCGTACTTCACACGACCTCCCGACGGTGTATGAATATCCAGTCTAACATCAGCAGAAGCTAAAAACCAAAAAGCCAGCGCCGCTGAAATATAAGCGAAGCGGCAGAAAGGTTATTAATTAACCGATTACAGGCTGTTTTCTGACGTTATTTATGCCCGCATAACCTGCCGCTGATTAATAAATAGAAGAGTGTCGGAATCCTTGCCAGATTAATTTTCTGTTTATAAATGTTAACCGCCACCATTTAACGTGCGCCGACGCCCCACTGCCCTCCCCTGCCACATCAGCCCGCTGTCCTCTTTACAGCAGAGTGTGCGGCCTGCCCGGTTATGAACAAAGATCGCAGTCCCTCAGCAACAGATGGCCCGCACTGTGGTAAAACGGGATTTATCTTCCGCAGTCGTGAGCAGCGCATGGCCCGATTCACCCACAAACAGATTGCCGCCCAGTCAGGACTGAGCCTGGCCACGGTCGATCGAGCGCTGCATCAGCGTGGTAATGTTCATCCGCGTACCCAGCATCGTATCCAGCAGGCGATAGCGGATCTGGAGCTGATGCAGAAAGCAGGGCTGGCCCGAGGAAGAACCCTCTATTTTGACGTGATCATGCATACCCCAGACCGTTTTCAGCCCCTGATCCGCGAGGCGTTTACCCGCCAGATCGCCAGCTTTGCGGCCTTCCGACTCCAGCTTCGCTTTCATTTTGGCGCGAACCTCACGGCAGAGACGATTAATCAACTGCTGAACAAAAAGGGCCTGCACAGCCACGGCATCATCCTGAAAGCGGCCTGCTCCGGCGAGCTTCACCCCACGCTTGAAGCCCTGCTCCGCCAGCGTGTGCCGGTGGTAACCATGATGAGCGATTTGCCTGGCAGCGCGCGTCTGCGCTATATCGGCATGGATAACTTCGATGCCGGTAAGGTGGCGGCGTTTCTGATGTCCCGCTGGCTGCGGGTCAGTCGTTCACATATCGTTGCGGTTACCGGCAGCCAAGACTTTATTGGCGAGCAGGAACGCATCCAGGGATTTCAGCGGGCAATGCAGACATTTTCGCCTCAGCATCGGGTCAGCGTGGTGGCGGGCGGCTTTGGGATCGATGCGCGGATGCACCAGTCGGTTTCGCAGTTCCTGCAGCAGCATCCGGACGCGGATGCCGTTTATACGGTTGGCGGCGGTAATCCCGGCATCCTGCGTGCCTTTGCAGAACAGAAGCGCCAGATCAACGCCGTAATCGGACACGATCTCGACAAGGAAAACTGCGCGCTGCTCCAGGCGGGAAAAATCGATGCGCTGATCGAACATAATTTACAGCTCGATGCGCTGCACGCCTTCCGGACGCTGCTTGAATTTCATGGATTTCTGCCCGCGACCGCTCCGCCCGCGCCCTACTCTAAAATTAATATTATCACCCGCTACAACATGACGACCTGACTCATCGGGCCATTCATGAGCAGCGCTCATAGCCGCTTGCAGAACAGGCGGGCTAATCGCGATCCGGCTCATCAATTACACTATGCATTAACCTTAACGACAGGAGCGAATGATGAAAATTATCACCAGCGGTGCGCAGCCTTCCCGTCCCGGCCCCGCCGACTATTTTACCGGCAGCGTCCGGATTGATGCCCCCTTCCAGGCAAGCGAACCTGCCCGTGTGGGCGGCGCGACGGTGACCTTCGAACCGGGTGCGCGAACGGCATGGCATACCCATCCCCTCGGCCAGACGCTGATCGTCACGCACGGCCAGGGCTGGATCCAGTGTGAGGGAGAAGCGGTTCAGGTCATAAACTGCGGCGATATCGTCTGGATCCCGGAGAATGTGAAGCACTGGCACGGCGCCACGCCGGATAACGCGATGACCCATATCGCGATTGCTGAATCCCTGAATGGCTCACCGGTGACGTGGCTGGAGCCGGTCAGCGACGCGCACTATCATCGCTGACCGGCGCTGATGAGATCCTGACGTGATCGATTAGCGCGCGCATCTTGGGTGCCAGGTTTTTACGGCTGGGAAAGTAGAGGTAGAAGCCGTCAAACGCGGGCAACCATGCGTCAAGCAACGTCACCAGCTCACCGCGCGCAATGTAGGGCTGAAACGTCTCCTCCATACCGAAGCTGATGCCGCCGCCCGCACAGGCGGTGCGGATCATGATCCCCATATCATTGGTAGTGAGCTGCGGATTGACGGCGACATCAAATTCCCGGCCCTGCTCAGCAAACTCCCAGCGATAGGGCGCCACCCCAGGCCCTTTTCGCCAGCCGATGCAGCGATGATGCACCAGATCCTGGGGATGGTGCGGCGTCCCCGCCCGCGCCAGATAGTCGGGTGACGCGACCGCTACCTGACGCTGCGGCCGGGATACCGGCACGGCGATCATATCCTGTGCGATCACCTCCCCCAGCCTGACCCCTGCGTCATAGCCCTGCCCGACAATATCAAACTCCTCGTCGGTGACGGTGATGTCCAGCTCAATGCGCGGATAGGCGGTGATAAAACCTGCCAGCAGCTCGCCGCCCAGCATCCGCTCCGCTATTGAGGAGATCGCCAGCCGCAGCTGACCGCGCGGCTCGGCCGCCAGTTCAGCGATATCCGTTACGGCGCGGTTGAGCTGGCTAATCGCTGGCGCGACGTCGGCATAGAGCCGCTGCCCGGCCTCCGTCAGCGTAACCGAGCGGGTGGTGCGCTGCAGCAGCGTGATGTTCAGCCGGTCTTCCAGACGCCGCAGACTCTGGCTGATCGCCGGACGGGTGACGCCCAGCTGCTCAGCCGCCAGCCGGAAATTCTGCGTCTGCGCCACTATCACAAAAATCTCGAGGGCATTTTTATCGGTCATCATTGGTTAGCCTGAGTTACCAGTGTGGGAACTAATGCGTGGATTATCTTTATAATCCAGCCGCCGTATGATTGCCAGTGACAACTCAACGGGAGAACCACTATGTCTCAGAAAGTGATTTTAATTACCGGCGCATCCAGCGGCATCGGCGCAGGCATCGCGCGTGAACTGGCGAAAACCGGAGCCATTCTGCTGCTGGGCGCACGGCGGGAAGATCGCCTGGCGGCGCTGGCCGACGAGCTGCGGTTCAACGGCGCGGAGGTCGCAATCAAAGCGGTAGACGTGACGCGCCGTGAAGAGGTGGCTCAGTTTGCAGACTATGCACAGGCGAAATGGGGCCGGGTCGATGTGATGATCAACAATGCCGGTATCATGCCGCTCTCGCCGATGGCGTCGCTGCGGGTTGAAGAGTGGGATCAGATGATCGACGTGAACATCAGGGGCGTGCTCTATGGCGTCGCGGCCGTGCTGCCCGGCATGCTGGCCCGCCAGTGCGGACACATCATCAATATCGCCTCTATAGGTGCGCTCGCCGTGTCGCCGACGGCAGCCGTCTACTGTGCCACCAAATTTGCGGTGCGGGCGATTTCCGACGGACTGCGTCAGGAGAACAGCCAGCTGCGGATCACCTGTGTGCATCCGGGCGTGGTTGAGAGTGAGCTGGCATCAACCATTACCGATCCCGCCGCCGCCGAAGCGATGCAGCACTATCGCGCCATCGCGCTGCAGCCGGACGCCATTGGCCGCGCCGTGCGCTACGCCATCGAACAGCCCGAGGAGGTGGATGTAAACGAAATCGTGGTGCGGCCAACCCGGACCCGACAGTAAAAAAATGGCCCGGTGCGCGGGCATCGGGCCATATCATCAGTACAGGATTTTGCGGGTTCGCTGTATGGTAATGGCAATTGCCGTCAGCGCCACCAGCATCAGGAATATTCCCAGCCCCACCATCGCGTTAAACCCATACGCCTTAAACAGCAGCAGCCCGGCAATACAGCCGCTCAGGAATGAGAACACCGTGGTCAGATGCGTGTGCAGCACCTTCTGGAAGAAGCGACGGTCGTCGGTTTCAAGGTGCACGGCGTGAGACGTATGCGCAAAGATCCAGGAGCCCAGCGCAATACCGGCATCGGTCAGTGTACCGGTGATGTGGGTCGATCTGACGCGGCCGTTGGAGAGCTGCGTCGACGTCGCATTATGTATCCCCATTAAAAAGCCCAGCATCACCAGCACTTCACCATTAAAGCTCGGCCGGTAGAACATCAGTTCAAACACTGACGCCGCCGTCAGCGCCGCGCCTTCCGCCAGAATAATCAGACAGAAAATGGTGCGCAGTTTGTATTTGTGCCCCACCACAACCGCCAGCCGGGCAACGGTGCAGCCCAGTACGAACGCCCCAATCAGCGCCATCAGAAACAGCATGGTATGCAGGTCGCTGGTGGTCACTTCCTCCGAAATCTGCGACGTATTGCCGCTCATGTGCGATGGAAAAAATCCAAAGGCACCCAGCGCCATCGCGTTAAGAATACCGGCCGTGGTGGCCAGCACCAGCGCCAGCAGACGATCTTCGGTATGCGAACGAACTTTCTTCTTTTTTATCAGCACAGGCTTCCCCACATCAGATGAATGCTTAACGTCCTTCAAACTTTCAAGCATACAACCTGATAGCGATAATTCCTGTCAGAACCAGAATACTCTGACGAAATAAGCCATTAATTTTGCTGATTTTTATAAAGCAGTTTCAGTTTACTTTTAAAAGTGTCAACGACGTGATAATTCACTTACATAAGCGCAGCGGCAGAGCCGATCCCGGCCTCAGTCAACCACGAAGAGGGTGGCGCCAGTGGTGGTCGATGAGCGATGCGGTTCGGCATCATCCGCCACCTGATAACTGACGCCGGGCGTCAGCACAAACTGACGGCCATCGGCCAGGTCCGTGTGCAGTTCACCCGCCATACAGAGCAGGATATGCCCTTTGGTGCACCAGTGATCGGCGACATAGCCGGGGGAATAATCAACCATCCGCACCCGGATAGCGTTAAACATGACCGTCCGCCAGGTCGCCTGCCCCTGGTCGCCGGGATGGATTGTCTCTTCAACCTGATCCCAGTGGGTCAGGCCGAACGGCAGATTTTCAATTTTCATACTTTCCTCGCAGACAGGCTGAAAGAGTCCGTTACGCCAGAGCCTGCGTCACCGCGTCTTCCGCGTGAATCAGAGTGGTATCGAACAGCGGTACGCTGGCATCCGTGGCGTCAACCAGCAGGGTAATTTCGGTACAGCCCAGAATAATGGCCTCGGCCCCCTGCGCCACCAGCTTCTGCATGATCTCCCGGTAGCGCAGACGCGACGCGGGATTGATCTCACCCAGGCAGAGCTCGTGATAAATCACCTCATGGACAAATGTCCGATCGGCTTCATCCGGGGTAATGATCTCAAGGTCAAACCGATCGCGCAGCCGTCCGCGATAGAAATCCTGTTCCATGGTAAAGCGCGTCGCCAGCAGCCCGGCTTTACGCACCCCGGCCTGCCGGATGCGCCGTCCGGTGGCGTCGGCGATGTGCAACAGCGGGATCGCCGTCGCGGCGCTGATTTGCCCGGCCACTTTGTGCATGGTGTTGGTACAGAGCACGATAAACTGCGCGCCAGCCCGTTCCAGATTACGTGCTGCTTCCGCCAGGATCTCACCCGCCTGCTGCCATTCGCCCGCAGCCTGAAGCTGTTCGATACGCTGAAAATCCACGCTGTAGAGCACCAGCTCCGCCGAGTGAAGCCCGCCCAGCTGCTGTTTAACCTGCTGATTCAGAATACGGTAATAGAGGGCGGTGGATTCCCATGACATGCCGCCTAACAGACCAATCACTTTCACAACTGACTCCGGGTTCAGGGGTTGAGTTCTCAGCATGCCAGATTGCCATCCATCGGCAATGCGTTTCTTCCGGTGCTGTCGTTGACTGCACAGAAGCACACCACAGAGGCAACAGGCCGTTCGCCGGGCGAGTTCCCTTCACAGGCTACTACGGGCACCACCGCCTGGACTGGCGGCGATCAACCTGAACGTTGTCTCAACAGCGGCTAAACGGGGTTAACGGCAGGCAGAATCTGTGGCAGGATACGCGCCCTGCGTCTGGCCATACCCGGCTGACTTAACTGCACATAACCGGTGACTCAAATGGCTAAACTCAAAATCCTCCTTCCTCTGCTGCTGATCCTCGCCCTCGCCGCCTGGTGGTTTATCCCCCATGACAGCGAAGAAGATAAGGCGTATTACGTGGCGGTGTTCTGCGCGATTGATCATCAGGATAGCCAGACGGCTGACGAGCAGATGCGCAATGTGATCGAGGGCGGCAATTCCGACTACGCTCTGCAAAAAATTCATTATAAATCGTCGCTGGGTCGCCGCGTCATCAGTCACTGGCAGGATCTCACGCCGGATGAGCAGCAGCGCGCCACGCAGGATAATTCTGCCTGTCAGCAGTTACTGAATCGCTAATCCGTGAGACAGGGAGCAGGCTGTTCACTTCAATAATGAAGGAGTCACCATGACCCAGCCAGAACGTAAAAACTATCCGCAACCGGGGGACGTCAAAGCGCCCTGTACATGATGTAAAGCAGGGCACCACATGAGTTGCCCCTTAGCTACAGAGCAGCAACAGACGATATCCACATGGCAGCATTATTTTGCGCAACATCAGAAACCGTCGCCCGGCTGTTTTTTTGCCTGTTTTCGCCCGGCAGGCCTGACCTCTATTCTGACGGATTTTCCCGGATGAGCGACAGACAGGTAGACGACTGCGGCCATTTAAAGAATGCCGATTGAAAGATAGTTGTGGAACAGATCGCTCAACTTCGTCTGAAATTTTTCGGGACAAAAGAAAATTGATGACTCCATAGATGTTCAGGGCGTCAGACGAGACAATTTATGCCCTCCCCCGGTTACGCCATCAGGCCTGAGCGAAGGCTGTATCGCTCTTCAGCACCCGATTTCGCTCAACTATCTGCGCGAAATATTACTTCAATCCAATCCGACGCTGAACACTTTCGTTAGACAGCTCAAAGCCTATGGCACAATAAAGGTATATTCACGGTGCGAATTATTTTACCCGGCCTGCTGTTTGTTCTTTGCGCAATAGCAATTTCAAAGCGATAGCTATCGTCGTACCCGTCGGTTTCTTTTATGCCTTGGCCGCTGCTTTTCATATCAATGGCGATGAAGCGGCCATCGACTTCATACTGGTAGCCAGTTTCATTCTTTCAGTAATCACGTCTGCTGCGTTTTTTATGGTTGCTGAAAGGTTTGTGCAAAAAACGCTGAGCATGGCTGCATGATTAATGAGTCAGTTAATGAGAGTGACGCTCTGATCTGATCCCCCTGCGAGTGAACTTTCTTTATGCCGCGCAGCATCCTTACCTCTTTTCCTCGACGGTGTGATTAGACAATTTCTTCATACCGCTACAGGTAATAGCCGTCAGCTTTACCGTTGTCACCGCTGGCAGCATCTGCTTCACTTGCTGGCGCGTCACCGCCCCGATAAAGAGCGATGCTGTAGCATCCGGACGCACTCAGTCGAAATTGACCCTTTTCCCCTTTTTAATCAGCCCTCAAAGCCCCTGCGGCATCCTTTTCGCAAATGCGAAGAATCTCCGCGTGACTATAATTTTGACCTGCATGGCCTTTTTTTATATATGCAAGAAAATCGTAAGGAATTTGTAAAGCCTGGCAAAAAGATGCGGTACAATTCCGGCAAATTGCTTTATTAATATATGCCAGGAAGGTATTCCCTCTGATGATTTACGATTGTTTCCTGTATTACGATGAAGACATGCTATTAGAGCTGCGCCTGAATACGCTTTATGAACATGTTGACCGGTTTGTCATCGTGGAGTCCCTTTACACGTTTACCGGCAAGCGCCGTGACAGGCTGAATTTCGATATCCAGAAATTTTCGGCTTTTCGTGACAAGATTATTTATGTCGTTAATGACGCCATACCGACCATTTATCAGCATGAGTTTGTCTCCGGCAGTTCAGTCGTAAAAGCAGGCGAAACCGATCCCTGGGAAAACGAGACAATTGCCCGTAATGCTATTATGCGCGGCCTCGACTTCGCCCAGGATAGCGACATTATTATGGTCTCGGACGTTGACGAGATCCCCCGCCCGGAGGCCCTGAAACAGTTCAGCTCGCGCCATCTCTGCACGACGCTGTACCAGAATTTTTATAACTTTAAATTCAATGTTCAGGTACTCAACGATGATGGCTCTGCGCGCCTGTGCCGCCTGCCAAAGATGACCACCATGAAGAATCTGAAACGCTTCTTCCTCGGGCAGCCGGAATTGCTGCGCAACGTGAAGCGCAAAGGTACGCCCATCAGGGAGAGCTGGTGGCGCTGGAAGCTGCTTAAGCTTCGCACCCGTACGGTCCGGGATGCTGGCTGGCACTTCTCATGGGTCATGACAGACGCCCGCATCAGCGAGAAGATGGCGACGATTTCCCATACGGAACATAATCTTCCGGAGTTCAACAATCCGGATCATATCCGTCGCTGTGTTGAGCAGAATATTGATATCTGGAACCGGCCCCGGAAAATGGTGATCAGGCCAGTCACGCATGAATTTATGCCTGTCTGGCTGGTGGATAATCAGGCCCGGTTTAGTGACTTTATCAAACGTTAGTTGCTGCATAGTTTTAGCCCACACTCAGCGATTTTTTTATTGTCAGCTGATGTATCACTGCCGGGTAAACCTGTTACAACAATGCGTTGAGGGTAAAGGCTATGCCTTGACGTCGGCAATCACATACGGGCTGTTAACCCGCGACCGATCAGCCAGTGGCAGGAACTCACGCAGGATAATTCTGCCTGTCAGCAGTGACTGAATCGCTAATCCGTGACACAGGGAGCAGGCTGTTCACTTCAATGATGACGGAGTCACCATGACCCAGCCAGAACGTAAAAACTATCCGCAACTGGGGGACGTCAAAGCGCCCTATGTGCATGCAGTGAAACATGGCAGCACACTCTATGTTTCCGGGCTGACGGCGTTTGGCACGGCAGCGCAGCAGGGAGAGATAGCTGAGCAGGCGGAAGCCATTTTTGACCAGCTCCGCCTTGTTGCAGAGGCCGAGCAGACCTCACTCGCCGCACTACTGAAGGTCACGATATTCGTGACCTCGTTCACCGAAATAAATGCCCTGCGCCAGGTCCTCTATCGCTATTACGGTGATCATCTGCCCGCCAGCTCGCTGGTGCAGGTCAGCGGGCTGTTCTCGCCGGATCTGCGCATTGAGATTGAGGCCATATTCGCGCTCTGAATGACGGGCCTCAGAGCAGCCATGCTGACGCGGCCGCGCCGCGCGCCAGATAGCCGATGCGATAGACCTCCTGCTCACCCGCGGGCCGCTGAGAGGAGGCACGGAGAGTGATCCCCTGCCAGCGGCTCACATCCCAGGCGCTCAAGCCGGACCTTTCCGGCAGCGCGGTAAGAACCGTATGAGGCGGGATCGTCCAGCGCTCCAGCGTCATAAAGCGGGCTTCGGCTAAATCCGGTATCGGAGCCTGGTCCTCAGAAGCCAGCCAGCATTCGGGAGTCGGCCAGCCAAAATCGCGGACCAGCGCGGCGAAGCCGGGCGTCTGCAGGAAACGCTGCATCGCTCGTGCCTCCTGCCAGAAATAGATCGGCGCATAGCGGTTTTCCCCTAAGCCCCCCTCCTCACGGCGGGCACAGAGATACGCTTTGGCTATCAGCCCCGGAAAGCCATTCAGCCTGGCGCCATTCTCTCTGATCCGTTGTTCGATAATGCCCATATCGTAGTCGGCGGGCAGAGTAAAACGGTAGTGCATCACAATCATAACGCCTCCTGAGCCAGCATCCGGCCGCCGCTGAAGCTCCACTCTTCGGTGGTGTTAAACTGGATAACGATCATTACATCCTCAGGCGCAATTCCCATCTCCCTCTGCAGCGCCGAGCAGAGCGCATGATAAAACTGCTGCTTCTGCTGCCGGGATCGCGGCCTGCCTGCCGTTATCTGAAACAGCACAAAATCATCGCTGCGGCCGTCGCTCAGATAATGACGATCGAATACCCGCTGAGCGACAGGCAGCATCTCAATGATCTGAAAGCAGTCCTGCCGGGGGACGGAGAACTCCGCCACCAGCGCCTGCTGAAGCAGCCCGGAGAGCTGACGCAGCGCCGCATCGCTGTAGCCCTGAAGCAGGGTTATTCGTGTGACGGGCATGTGTTGTCCTCCAGATAGTTCAGCGCGGTAACCGCAGCAGGCCAGCCCGCGTAAAACGCCAGATGCGTGAAACTTTCCACCAGCTCATCCCGGCTCAGTCCGTTTTGCCGGGCAAACCGGATATGCCAGGGGAGCTGCTCAACCCGTCCCAGCGCCGTCAGGGTTGCCAGCGTCAGCAGGCTGCGCTCCCGTGCTGACAGCTGGTCGCGCTGCCAGATATCGTCAAACAGCACCTCACGGGTCAGTTCTGCCAGTTTTGGTGCCTGCTGCGCCAGTGTTTCTCTGTTCAGTGAAGTTTTCATTGCACACTCCTTAGGGGTCAGACAGAGTGTCTCCCGGGATGATCATCCTGAAAATCAAATTAATCAGTACCTACCCTTCACCTTTACAGGACGATAATGGACAGGTTACCGGAATCTCTGGATATGGATGCGCTGCGCAGTTTTGTGGCGGGAATAGATGCGGGGAGCTTCGCCCTGGCCGCGCAGCATCTCTGCCGGTCCGCTTCAGCCGTCAGCGCGCAGCTCAAAAAACTCGAGCAGCAATGCGGTACGCCACTGGTAATGAAAAAAGGGCGACATCTGCAACTGACCCGCAGCGGAGAACAGCTGATGAGCTATGCCCGACGACTGCTGACGCTGAACGACGAGGCGCTGCGGGCGGTAAAAGGCGAAGGATTACAGGGGGAGATCCGTATCGGCATGCAGGAGGATTTTGGCGAAGCCCTGATGCCCGCCATTCTCGGCGCTTTTAACCGCCAGCATCCGGATGTAATGCTGACAGCCAGGGTTGACCGCAATCAGGCGCTGCTCACGGCGCTGGCGCGTCATGAACTGGACCTGGCGCTGCTCTGGCAGTCTGAACGGCAGCGTGGCACGCAACTGATTGGACACTGTCCGTTAGCCTGGATACAGCATCCGGCTTTTGATCTGGCGGGCTTTTTGCAGCGCGGTGAGCCGCTGCCGCTGGTGGTTTTCGATGCACCCTGCGTGATGCGATCCCGCGCCACGGAGGCACTGGATCGGGCCGGTATTCCGTGGCGCGTGGTGTTTACCAGCCACAGCCTGAGCGGGATCTGGGCCGCACTGCAGGCCGGGCTGGGGATAACGCTGCGCACCCGCGCCGGGTTGCCGGAGACGCTCGGGGTGGAATCCCGGCGGCTGCCCGCGCCCGGCACCCTGGGTATCGCGCTGGCCTGCGCCGATCAGGAAAACGATCCGGCGCGTGCGCTGTTGCAGCATCTGATCGCAGAAGCCGCCCTGCCCTTTGTGGCCCGCTGACGGCGGGTCACAAAGCCCGCTGGATCAGCGACGCGCAATACTCCGCAGAAAGCTCGCGATCCCCGAACAGAATATGGAACATCACGGGTGCCACGACCGCATCGACCGCACGATTAACGTCAAATCCCGCCTCTCCGCGTGCCAGCGCACGGCTGTTGAGCGTTTCCAGATGCTGATAGGTGAAGTGGCAGCATCGCTGGCTGGCCTGTTCTGCATGACTGCCGATCACATCAGCCAGCAGTTCACGGCCGACCTTCGACGACATCTCCTCAACATATTGCTGAATAAAAACGTTAAGGTCGCCCGTCATTGAACCGGTATCTTCCGGTTCCGCGATTGGCCGCATCCGCGCCAGGGCCACGTCCGCCAGCAGCTGCGTCAGATCGCCCCAGCGCCGATAAATCGTGGAGGGCGTAACGCCGGCCTGATCTGCGATCATCGGCACCGTAATGGCAGAACGATCGTGCGTTTCCAGTAACCGGTTTACCGTCGCATGCACCTCCGCCTGGATACGTGCGCTGCGTCCACCCTGACGAATCATCTCCTTCGCCATCTCTTTCTCCTGCTTTCGCTATCCGAATCATTTTAAAGCAACGAAGTTGCATTAACAGATAGCGGCAGTGTACCGCATCTCAGGCTAAGCAGGCGGTAAAGTGTGCTAAACGAAGTCGGGCGCGGCTTCAGCCGCATCTCAGGTAAAGTGGGAAGGGATCAGCCGGACGTCGCATCACCCTTTTGCACCGCCAGCCAGTCACGGCGGGTCAGGGTGTACATCAGGCTCGGCGGCAGGTCTTTCAGATCCTTTACCTTTTTCAGAAAGGTTAAGCCTGCTTTTTCCAGCACCCGGCGTGACGCCAGATGATTTTCCCGCACCACACCCGTAATGATACTCAGCCCGGCCTCTTCAAATCCGTAACGGATGGCTCTTTGCGATAGCTCGGTCGCGTAGCCTTTTCCCCAGGCGTCCGGTTCAAACCGGTAGCCGAGGTTATTGGTGGGATGACCATCAAACCGGCTTCTGAAAACACCCCCAAAACCGATGATTTTCTCCGGGCGTGCTTTCTCAAAAATGGTCCAGTCGCCGAAGCCGTCATCCTTATAGCTCTGTAATCTGAGTTCCATAGAATGGACCGCGTGTGACCTGTCAGGCCACGGCCCCATCGGGTTAAATCTGTGTGTCTCAGGGTCGCCATAGATTCTGAAGAGATCGTCCAGGTCTTCACGAAGGGTATAGCGGTAAAGCAAACGCTCTGACTCCCAATACATCGACTGCTCCTTGTGGGTACTGAAATTCACGCTATGTCAGCGACCTGTTCTGCCACCCGGCGGTGTTAAGACAGCAGCAGGCAACCGGAAAAACAGTTCATCCGGTAATCGGCTGGTTTTCCGCGTTTTTACCAGGCTCAGGCTGAACAAAGTTTATAAAACACAGTGCCACAGTTCCGGCAGTGATGCCATTGATGTTAATGTTCTGTTAAAGCCAGACGCCAGGTTTCGTCTCTCATCGCCGGCGCCTGAAACGTGGATTCATCAGCAGAGAGGATATGTATGGCTGAACAGCGCAACATCATCACCGAACCGGACGAACTCGACAGTCTCTATGGCAGCGTCGCCCCCCCGTCTATTGCGAAGGTCACCGCTTATATTCATCCCGCGTATCGTCCGTTTATCGAAGCCTCGCCTTTTGTGGCGCTGGCGACCTCGGGGCCGGACGGACTGGATGTCTCCCCGCGCGGCGATCCGGCTGGATTTATTGACATTCAGGATGAGAAAACGCTGCTGCTGCCTGACAGACGGGGAAATAACCGTATCGACAGCCTGCGAAATATTCTGCATGACAACCGGGTTGCGCTGCTGTTTCTTATCCCCGGCATTGGTGAGACGTTACGGGTGAACGGCACGGCGGCGATCAGCACCGATCCGGCGTTGCTGGAGCGGTTTTCCGTCAACCACCAGCAGCCCAGAACCGTACTGCGCATCAGCGTGGAGCGCGTCTTCTTTCAGTGCAGCCGCGCCATTATCCGCGCCGGATTATGGGATGCGGATACACAGATATCCCGCCAGGCCCTGCCGAGCACCGGTTCGATTCTGAAACAGATTGCAGAGATCGACGGGGATGCCTATGACAAAGCGCTGCCGGAAAGGCTGAAAAATTCACTGTATTGAGTCCTTTTCTGTTCAGGCAATCTCAGGGCCTGCGGAAAACCCGAGGGCCACTACGGTGACATTCCGCCGCAAGCCCTGAGTGCCCGGCAGAGAGGATCAGATAACCGAAACAGGGCGTTACGCGAGGCTCTCTAGCCGTTGCTTCGCATTCAGGTAATCGTAAGAGGTGACTTCAATTTTGTTATCACTGAGATCGCTGAAATAAACGGACATGGAGACGTCATGGTCACTGACGCTGAAGGGAATATTATGTTGCTTCAGGACCGGAATCAGTTCGCTGAATGACCGGGCTGCGACCCTGAAAGCCACCGTATGACCCGGATGCTGCGATCGCCGGAGAAAAAGAGAGAGGGATGCCCCGTGGTTACGAATCACCAGCGGGCCGCCCTGCTCGAACCAGAATAAAAGGGACTCGTCGCGAGAAAAGCCCAGGATGGTCTGGTACCACCGCTCGGCAAGCTCAATGTTTTCAACGTACAGATGAATATGGTCAATCTCGTCTATTTTCATTTTCCTGTCTCCTGTTAGTTGTCAGCCATCTTCGCCAGGTTACTTCTGATTAACAATCTGATGAGCACACAGGAACACGAAACATAACCCGGTCTTCTGGCGTGCAGAAAGCGATCTGATTGTTTCACTCACCTCCTGAGTAAGGCTCTGCCATAAAAGCCTCTGTGGATTTTAGCGTTCCTGCACACCTTCATTGCCGCAGCAGGATTTGTTAAAGCAAAGATATTGCATTAAGACACCGTTCGCCGTATATCTTAAAGCTAATATTTTGCATTAAGGTGATCTTTATGAACCCTGCCCTGACGCCTGCGGCGGCCACCCGCACCACGCTATTCAGCTTTACCGGCGCAGTACTGATTTCAGCGACCAGCAGCGCACCCACGCCGCTTTATCCGCTCTATCGCACGCTGTTCCATCTGTCGCCGCCCATGCTGACGCTGGTCTTTGGCGCTTACGCTTTTGCCCTGCTGGCCGCGCTGCTGACGGTAGGAAAAGTGTCGGACTTCACCGGGCGGCGACCGCTGATGCTGCTGGCCCTGGCGCTCAATGCGCTTGCGCTGGTGGTATTCATGCTGGCCAGCTCGGCGGCGACGCTGATAACTGCCCGGCTGGTGCAGGGGTTTGCGACCGGCATCGCCCTGCCAACCTTTGGTGCCAGCCTGATCGACGCCAGCAAAACCCGCGGGCCGCTGCTGAACTCCTTTACGGCATTCCTGGGGATGACCCTGGGCACGCTGGCAGGCGGATTTCTGGTGAGCTTCGCCCCCTTTCCTACCGTCACGCTCTACGCGCTCTTACTGCTGATGATGCTGGCGGCCATGGCGCTCTTACCCCTGATACCGGAAACCATCGCGCCTCAGCCCGGCGTTCTGGCCGCACTGCGTCCTCAGGTCAGCATTCCGCGCCGCGCACTGGGCCCTCTGCTGAAAGTGACGCCGGTCAATATTGCCACCTGGATGCTGGGCGGCTTCTATCTTTCCCTGATGCCCGGCATGGTCGCCAGTGCCACGGGGCTGACGTCACCACTTATCGGCGGATCCGTTGTCGCCACGCTGATGCTGAGCGCAACGGCGGCGGTGCTCCTCTTTCGTCTGCTTCCACCCGCACGCGCACTGGTTATCGGGACGCTGATGCTGATCACCGGCGTCACGGTTACCCTGACCGGCCTCTCACTGCACAGCGTGGCCTGGCTCTATGTCGGCACGGCGATAGCGGGTCAGGGGTTTGGATCGATTTTCTCCAGCGTGCTGAAAATCATTTTGCCGCTCGCCGAAGGACATGAGCGCGCCGGTCTGTTTGCCGCCTTTTTAGTAAAAAGTTACCTCGCCTTTGCCCTGCCCGCGATTGCCGCCGGCATCGCTGCGCCCCATATCGGGCTGAACCAGACCGCCTGGTATTACGGCATGACGCTGATTGTGCTGGCGCTGATGTCGCTGCTGGCCGTCAGAGGGCGTGCATTCGCCGGTGCGCCCGGTTCCTGACATCGTGTAGCGCACCCGATGGCGCTGGCATCGCCCCTGAAGCGGAATTTTCACATACACTCAACGGATTGATTTCAGGCGCAGTGGACGCACAATGCCATGAGTATGATGCCAGCATCCCAGTCAGAGGCGATCTTAGCCCGTTTTTCAGCCGCCACGCGGCAGTGGTTCTCTGCCGCGTTCGCCGCCCCAACGCCGGTGCAGCTGGCGGCCTGGGAGGCCATCGCCCGCGGCGATCATGCACTGGTGATCGCCCCTACCGGTTCCGGGAAAACGCTGGCGGCCTTTCTTACCGCCATCGACACCCTGTTCAGAGCCAGAACGGACGATCCCGCACCCGCGCGTGAAAACACCACCCGCATTCTCTATATTTCGCCTGTGAAGGCGCTGGCGGCTGACGTGCAGCGTAACCTGACGCTGCCGCTGGCCGGGGTCAGCGCCCGCCGTGAGGCACTGAACGCGCCCGCCATCACCCTGAATGTTGGCATGCGTTCCGGAGATACCTCCGGCGCAGAGCGCGCCCGGCTGCTGCGTCGCCCGCCCGATATTCTCATCACCACCCCGGAGTCGCTGTTTCTGATGCTGACCTCAAAAGCCCGCACCACGCTGCAGGGTGTAACGACGGTGATCGTTGATGAGGTGCATGCGGTGGCGGGATCAAAACGGGGATCGCAGCTGGCGCTGAGCCTGGAGCGGCTGGATGCACTGCTGCCCCAGCCCGCCCAGCGCATCGGGCTCTCCGCCACGGTACAGCCCGTCGAACGGGTCGCGGCCTTTCTGGGCGGCTGTCAGCCTGTTCAGGTTGTCAATCCCGCCGCCAGTCGTACATTGCACCTGACAATCGAGGTGCCGGTCGACGATATGACCGACATCGCCGATAGCGAAGATCCGGTCGCAAAATCCGCCGCGACTGGCGGTTCGATCTGGCCACATATTGAGGCGCGCATTCTGCAGCAGGTTATGGCGCATCGCGCCACGCTCGTCTTTGTCAATTCGCGAGGGCTGGCGGAAAAACTGACGGCGCGGCTGAACGCACGCTATCTTGCCGGGCGCGGTCCGTCTGACGACAGTGACAGCGATTGCGAGGCGGACGACACCCTCATCGCGCGCTCGCATCATGGATCCGTGTCCAGAGAGCAGCGAAGCGAGATTGAAGCCGCGCTTAAACAGGGTAGCGTGCGCTGCGTGGTGGCGACCTCAAGCCTGGAGCTGGGCATCGATATGGGTCCGGTGGATCTGGTGATTCAGGTTGGCGCGCCGCTGTCGGTCGCCAGCGCGCTACAGCGGGTGGGACGGGCCGGGCATCAGGTCGGTGGCGTATCGACCGGGATCCTGTTTCCGCGCACCCGGCGCGATCTGCTGGATGCGGCCGTCACGCTCGAACTGATGCAGACCGGCCAGCTGGAGGCGCTGACCCCGCCGCGTAATCCGCTCGATATTCTGGCGCAGCAGACGCTGGCGGCCGTTGCCATGGACAGCCTGCAGGCCGACAGCTGGTTTGCACGGGTGCGCCAGGCCGACCCGTTTCGCACGCTGCCCCGCCGGTTATTTGACACGACGCTCGACATGCTGGCTGGAAAATTTCCCTCAGATGCGTTTGCTCAGCTCAGGCCGCAGCTGGTGTGGGACCGCGAGCGTGGTCTGCTGACAGCACGCCCCGGCGCGCAGAAGCTGGCCGTGACCAGCGGCGGGACCATCCCCGATCGGGGCACATTCAGCGTCATCCTGCCGGAAGGCGAAGAGCAGGCAGGCTCCAGACGCGTGGGCGAGCTGGATGAGGAGATGGTTTATGAGTCACGGATCAACGATATCGTAACCCTGGGCGCGACGTCGTGGCGCATCCAGCAGATCACCCATGATCAGGTGGTGGTGGTGCCTGCTCCGGGCCGTCCCGCCCGCCTGCCGTTCTGGCGCGGTGAAGGGGTGGGCCGCAGCGCCGACTCGGGCGCCCGCCTCGGCAGATTTCTGCGTATGCTGAACCGGGACACAGCAGAGGTGGCCACAGCCCGACTCAGCACGCTGGGGCTGAATCGTCAGGCGGTCAGTAATCTGCTGGCGCTGGTCGCCGAACAGCGCGCTGCCACCGGCGTCGTGCCGGACGACCAGACGTTGCTGATTGAACGCTGCCGGGACGAAACTGGCGACTGGCGGGTGATCCTGCATTCGCCGTGGGGAAAACGGGTCAATGCCCCCTGGGCGCTGGCGATCGGCGCCCGCATCCGGCAACGCTGGGGTGTCGATGCCGCCATCGCCGCCAGCGATGACGGCATCGTCGCCCACTTTCCCGCCAGCGAAGACGATTTGCCCGCGGCTGACCTGTTTCTCTTTGACGCGGATACGCTCTCGCGGCTGGTGACGGAGAGCGTCGGCCAGTCGGCGCTGTTTGCCGCCCGTTTCCGGGAGTGCGCCTCACGGGCGCTGCTGCTGCCGAGGCGCAATCCGGGCAAACGGTCGCCGCTCTGGCAGCAGCGACTGCGTGCCGGTCAGCTGCTGGCCGTCGCGCAGCAGTATGATGATTTCCCCATCCTGATCGAAACCGCCCGCGAATGTCTGCAGGATGTCTATGACCTGCCTGCGCTGCATGCGCTGATGAATCAGGTAGCGGAGGAGCGCGTCAGCGTGGTTGAGGTGACGACCGCTCAGCCCTCCCCCTTCGCCGCGCCGCTCTTATTTGGTTACGTCTCGGAGTTTATCTACGCCAGCGATGCTCCGCAGGCGGAACGGCAGGCCTCCCTGCTGACGCTCGACATCAGCCTGCTGGGTGAGCTGCTCGGCCAGACACCGGAACGCGATCTGCTCAACGCGGGAGCCATTAAGCGGGCGGAACAGGAACTGCAACGCTGCGATCCCCGCTATCAGGCCTCACATACCGAAGGCATCATCGATCTGCTGCGCGACCTCGGCCCGCTCTCTGCGGCAGGCATCGCGGCCCGCTTTTCCGGCAACCCTGACGCGATCTCGCCAGCCATCATGCAGTTCGCAGCGGCCCGCCGGATCATTCCGGTCACTCTCGCCGGCGAAGCCCGCTGGGCGGTGATCGAAGATGCAGGCCGCCTGCGCGATGCGCTGGCCTGCGTGCTGCCTGATGATCTGCCTGCAACCTTTCTGGCATCGGTGGCCGATCCTTTGGGCGATCTGATCAGCCGCTACGCCCGCACGCATGCACTGTTCACAACCCGACAGCTCGCCACCCACTTCGGGCTGGGCACTGCCGTGGCAGACGAGCGGCTGCGCGCCCTGCATTCACAGGGCAGCCTGATGAATATTGGCGCGGGCACAGAGGCCGCAGAAACAGAGTGGGTCACAGCGGAGAACTTCAGACGCCTGCGCTTACGTTCACTGCAATCAGCTCGCGAGGCAACCCGCCCGGTCCCCCCTTCCGCATGGGTTCGCCTGCTGCTGGAGCGGCACGGTTTACATGATCTGCAGCGGGAAGAACACCAGGGTGCCAGCGGGCTGCTGCGGGTAATTGAGCAGCTCGCTGGCGTGCCGCTTCCGGCCTCGCTGTGGGAATCGCAGATCCTGCCGGCCCGTATCGCCGACTATCAGCCCGCGATGCTCGACGCGCTGTTAGCCCGTGGCGAGGTGATCTGGTGCGGACATAAAGCGCTGGGCCAGAATGATGGGCTGATCTCTTTTCACCTCGCTGAGTTCGCGGCAGAAACGCTGCCGGTGCAGGATGCCTCGCCTGCTCTGCCGCCGTTACAGCCGGCCCTTTCCGACGCACTAAGCCAGGGAGGCGCATGGTTTGTCCATGAGCTGATGGCAAAGATGGAAGAGAGTGCGCCGGAAATGGCGGATATCAATGACGCGCTGTGGCAAGGGGTGTGGCAGGGCTGCGTCACCGCCGACAGCTGGGTTGCCGTGCGCAGCCGTCTCAGCGCGCCAGGCGTGACACGTTCACGTCCGGCGCGGACGCTGCGCACCCGTTTTGGCCACCGCTTTACGCCAGGCGCACTGCCCGCACGGCGGCCAATGGTCAGCCCACTGCCCGGACGCTGGTCACGGATAGTGCGACAGGCGGTTGCGCCTGCCCGGCTGGCCCTGTCGCTGGCGGAGAACCTGCTGGACCGCTATGGCGTCATCACGCGCGGCTGTGTGGTTTCAGAACAGATCCCCGGCGGCTTTCCGGCCCTGCAGCCGGTATTGCGCGGCATGGAAGATGCCGGGCGGCTGCTGCGCGGCCGGTTTGTCGCCGGAGCAGGCGGCGCGCAGTTTGCCGATCATCAGACCATTGAGCGGCTGCGGCAGCTGGCAGAAGACTCCGGGGCCGCGGCGGAGGCGGTCGTGCTGGCGGCCTCTGATCCGGCGAATCCGTTTGGCGCGATGCTCAGCTGGCCGCCACACGCCAGCGCAACCCGGCCTGTCCGCCGTCAGGGCGCGCGGGTGGTCATCGCGGACGGTGCCCTGATGCTCTACCTGACGCCGGGTGGCAAAGAGTTACTGACGTTCAGTGACGATGTCACACGGCTGGAAGCCGCGGTTGCCGCGCTGGGTGCGTCGCTGAAACGTGAAAAACCCGCGAGCTTTACGCTGGAAACGGTGGCGGGTGAACCGGTGTCGCACTCACCCCTGTTTAATGCGCTGCGCCACGCCGGTTTTTCCCGGGTACCGCAGGGGTTCAGCTGGTACCGCTAGCGCAGGTTTCAGCACATCGGCGAAGGCCTGCGCGGTCATCCTGGATCGGCCCGCAGGCTGAATGCCGCCCTCTTCCGCACACTCTTTCCTCAAAGAATGCCGCTTTATTTTGTTCTCCTGACGCCACCAGATAGTTGCCCTGCTGAATCACTATTACACTTGATTTACACCCACGCAGGAGGTTCTCATGTCAGACAGCACCATGACTTTTCAGTTAGGCGATCGTGACGTTAACCGTATCGGTTTTGGCGCAATGCAGCTCGCCGGGCCGGGCGTGTTCGGGCCGGTGAAAGATGAAGCCCGTGCCATGCAGGTTCTGCGCGACGCGATTGAAGCAGGCGTCAATCATATCGACACCAGCGATTTTTATGGCCCGCACGAAACGAACCTGTTAATCAAAAAGAGCCTCTATCCCTATCCGCAGGACCTGTGCATTGTAACCAAAGTGGGCGCCCGGCGGGATGCCAAAGGGGGCTGGCATGCGGCGATGGAGCCGGAGGCGCTGACGCAGGCCGTGGAAGATAATCTGCGTCACCTGGGGCTGGACGTGATTGAAGTGGTGAATCTGCGCAGTATGCTGCATCCGGCCAGACCCAAAGAGGGCTCGCTTGCCCCGCAGCTGGAAGCGCTGCTGGCCTTAAAGGATCGCGGACTCATCCGGCACATTGGACTGAGTAACGTCACGGCCACCCAGATCGCTGAAGTCCAGGCGATGACGCCGATTGCCTGCGTGCAGAATATGTATAACCTCGCACACCGCCAGGATGATGAGCTGGTGGACAGTCTGGCGCAGCAGGGCATTGCCTGGGTGCCCTTTTTCCCGCTGGGCGGCTTTGCGCCGCTGAAGCTGGCGCAGCTGAATGACGTAGCGGCCTCGCTGGATGCCACACCGATGCAGGTCGCGCTGGCGTGGCTGCTGCGCCGCTCACCCAATATCCTGCTCATCCCCGGCACCTCCTCACCCGAACATCTGCGGGAGAACCTGGCCAGCGGCAATCTGGCGTTGTCGGATGAGGTGATGGCGACGCTGAATGCTCTGTAACCTTCAACAGGCGAGGTCACCAGGATGTGATGCCGTCACGTCTGTCACCCACAGACAGTGGCCTGTTTCTGCCAGCAGGCTTTTGGCGAAAGAAAACGGATGACGATCAGTCTGTAGCGGATGATATGCCCGGCTCACGGGCGTTCGCGGCGATAACCGGCCAGAATTTCACTGCCCGGTTCTGGCGATTTCAGGCTGAAATCGCCAGCGTTGCACCCGCACTCACCTGCCCTTTACAGTGAACGCTGACAGTTTGCATGAGGCGAGAAGGAAGACAGGCACGTCGCAGAAAGCGGATAAAAAAAACCGGATTCAGCGTCGGGCTGAATCCGGTGATGGGTCAGACGGCTTCAGCCTCTTTCGGCTTTTCACCAAACTTCTCTTTCATGTGCGTCTCGATCTCTTCCAGACTCTTGCCCCGCGTTTCAGGGACCATCGCCATCACGAAGATCAGTGAACCGACATTGATGGCGGCGAAGATAAAGAAGGTCGTGCTGCCCGCATAGGCCATAACCGGGGGGAAACCAAAGGCGACCACGGCGTTGAATATCCACTGCAGCGAAACGGCCCCGCCGGTCAGCACACCGCGCAGCTGCATCGGGAACAGCTCCGACATCATCAGCCAGTAGACCGGTGAAATACACATCTGCATGCAGAACAGGAACAGCAGAATACAGGCCAGAGCCAGATAGCTCTGCATCAGGCTGGAACTCATAAAGGTCAGCACGCCGCCCAGCAGGATCTGCGCGGTGATCACCAGACACAGACCGGTAATCAGCATCGTGCGGCGCGGGAAGCGGCTGATGGCCCAGATGCCGACAAAGGTCGCCATCACGGAGACCACGCCGTTGCCGATGGTGGCGGCGATCGAGGCGCTGGTGCCCAGTCCGGTGGACTTCAGGATAATGGGCGTGTAGTACATGAAGCCGTTGACCCCGGTAAACTGCGCGACAAAGCCAAGACCGACACCAATGATCATCAGACGAATCACCCATTTCTCGCGGATCAGGGTTTTCGCATCCGGGCCGCGCTCGGCTGCCCTGGCCTGCTTCTTCATCTGTGCCATCTCATGACGGACTTCGCGTGGCGTTTCACGCAGATACTTCAGGATTTTTTTCGCCTCGCGCAGACGTCCTTCCGCCACCAGCCAGTGCGGCGACGCCGGTACGAAGAAGGTGCCGATAAACAGCAGCAGGCCCGGCACCATCGCAATCGCCAGCATGTAACGCCACAGGTGCTCATCGTGCAGCAGATAGCTCAGCAGCGTACTGGCGACATACGCCACCAGCTGGCCGGTGACGATCATCAGTTCGTTGCGACTGACCAGCGGCGCGCGCAATCGCGGCCCGGCAATTTCAGCGATAAACACCGGCACGGTTGACGAGCCACCGCCCACCGCGATACCCAGCAGGAAGCGCATCGCCACCATCACGTTAACCGAGGGTGCCAGCGCCGTACCCAGTGAACCCAGCACAAAGATCACCGCCAGGCTGCGCAGCGTAATACGGCGGCCAAAACGGTCAGAGAAGAACCCACTCAGGAAGGAGCCAATGGCGGCGCCGAACACCAGCGAAGAGGCGACAAGTCCTTCCGTAAAGGCGTTCAGTCCCAGCCCGCCCTGATCCGGCGGTGAGTTCATATAGGGCAGTGCGCCCGAAATGATCCCGGTGTCATAACCAAAGGCCAGCGCCCCCATCGTCGCTACCAGCACCACTAAAAAAATACGCTGGCGTACCGTATCCGCAGGCGCGTGATCGCCTGCATCACCAGAATCTGGTGTATTTGCACTCATAATATTCCTGCCATTAATAAGTTAAACATCCGCATGGTTAAATTTCATACGGAATAGAAATGAAACATATTTACCGATTGGGTAAGGAAGTGTAGACGCTATTTTTAAACTGGCATGGGCAATACGCAGTTAATAAGCGGGAGAGGGAAAAGAAGAAATAAACCGGCGAAACAGTGACTGAAAGAAAGTTATTTCAGGGCATCCCTTTCAGCTCATCCTGGATCCAGTTAAGAAAATGAGCCACGCGGGGAAACCGGGCAAATCCGCGCGGAAAGACCAGATGATGCGCGCTGACGGGCAGGCTCTCCTGTTCAGAGAATACCCTGACAAGTTTCCCGCTGCGCAGATACGCTTCCGCCAGCAGTTCACTCTCAAAAATCAGCCCGTGGCCCAGCATGGCCGCTTCAAGGCTCATATAGGAGCGATCAAAGCGAAACAGCCACTCTTTATCCGGTTGAGGCAGCTGCCGGGAAGCAAACCACTGCGGCCACTGTATCAGCGGCGACTCCGATAAGATCAGCGCATGATGACGCAGATCGGCCGCCTGCTGAACCGGATGCTGTGCCAGATAGGCCGGTGACGCCAGAACCGACATGCGCTCGTGGCGGATTGTTCTGATTTCAAACGCCTTCCAGTCCGGGAAGCCGTGCCGTATCGCCAGATCGATATTATCCCGGCTGAAGGAGAGATTTTCATACGAACAGGAGAGGGTAAGCTGAAACTCCGGATAGCTCTCCCGGAACTTATGGATGCGTGGCAACAGCCAGAGCAGCCCGAAGCTGGGCGCGCAGTGTATCCGCAGATTGCTGCGGACGTTCTCATTACTGATGCGTGCCGTCGCCTGCGCCAGCCCCAGCAGGATCGGACCGATCTCCCGCAGATAATACTCACCCGAGAGCGTCAGCGTGACCCCTCTGGCAGAGCGATTGAACAGAATACAGCCCAGTTCCCGCTCCAGTTTAGCCAGCTGATGGCTGGCCGCCGAAGGGGTAATACTGAGTGTCTCCGCCGCGCGCGCCACATTACCGAAATGGGCGACCTGCTCAAACACCCGCAGCGCTTTAATTGAAGGTAAGTGATCAGACTGCTTTTCCATCCGCCTCTCCGCGCCGCGATTTTGTGACAGGTGCCCGTTTCTCTGTTGCAGAACTGTTAACTGCATCAAACCAACAAATTCATTCAGCATCAAATGAATTTTTTTGCATTGCCAATTTTCGCCGCGTTATCAATTCTGATCGTGACCCTGCCGGTAGCGATACCGAACCACTGATAATTATTCTTCTGGAGTGGACCATGTTACTTGAAAATAAAGTTGCGATTATTACCGGCGCCGCCTCTCAGCGCGGTATTGGCCGGGCAACGGCGGCCTGTTTTGCTCAGCATGGCGCGCGCGTCGTGGTGCTCGATTTAGATCCTGAGGCCGCGCAGGCCAGCGCCCTGTCGTGCGGCGAAGGACATCTCGGCCTGGCGGCCGATGTAACCGATCCCCTCTCCATCCGCCGGGCCGTCGACCAGATCCTTGCGCATTACGGGCGCATTGATGTACTGGTCAACAACGCGGGCATCACGCAGCCGGTGAAGACGCTGGAGATTGGCCTCAGCGACTACAACCGGATCCTCGACGTCAATCTGCGCGGCACGCTGCTGATGTCCCAGGCGGTGATCCCGACCATGCAGCAGCAGCAAAGCGGCAGCATCATCTGTCTCTCGTCGGTATCGGCTCAGCGCGGCGGCGGAATTTTCGGTGGCCCGCACTACAGCGCAGCGAAAGCGGGCGTACTCGGCCTGACTAAAGCGATGGCGCGCGAGTTTGGTCCGGACCAGATCCGCATCAACGCCCTGACGCCCGGTCTCATCCAGACGGACATTACGGGCGGATTGCTTCAGGATGAGCGTCGTCACGCCATCATCGACGGTATACCGCTCGGCCGCCTGGGCACGGCCAGCGACGTCGCCAGCGCGGCGCTGTTTCTTGCCAGCGATCTCTCCGGCTATCTCACCGGCATCACGCTGGATGTAAATGGCGGCATGCTGATCCACTAAGCAACGCCCTTCCCTGCCCGCCCGTCCGGCGGGCGCCCTTCGGGAGTGAACATCATGACCACGCTTAATCTGAGCGCAGCCGCGGCTGCGCGCGATATCACCTATCGCAAAATTGCCTGGCGGCTGATGCCCTGGCTGATGCTCTGTTATCTCTGTGCTTATCTTGACCGCGTCAATGTGGGTTTTGCGAAGCTGCAGATGATGGACGATCTGTCGCTGAGCGAAACGGTTTACGGGCTGGGTGCTGGCATCTTTTTTATCGGCTACTTCTTCTTTGAGGTACCCAGCAACCTGATCCTGCACCGGGTCGGCGCGCGCCGCTGGATTGCCCGCATCATGATTAGCTGGGGCCTCATCTCGGCGCTCTTCGCCTTTGTGGAGACCGCCTGGCAGTTCTACCTGCTGCGTTTTCTGCTGGGCGTGGCGGAAGCTGGTCTGGCGCCCGGCCTGCTGCTCTACCTCACCTACTGGTTTCCCGCGCACCGTCGCGCACGTATGACGGTGCTCTGGTTTGTGGCCATTCCGCTTTCCGGGATGCTGGGCGGCCCTCTTTCCGGCTGGATCATGGCCACCTTTGCCGGCTTCCACGGCTGGGCGGGCTGGCAGTGGATGTTTTTGCTGGAAGCCATACCGACCATCGTGATGGGCTGTGTGGTGCTGCTGGTGCTCAGGGATCGGGTCGAGCAGGCGGAGTGGCTGGACGACGACGAGAAGCGCCGGGTGCGTGCCGACCTGGATGAGGATAATCAGCAGAAGGCCTGCCACGGCACGTTGCGGGCATTTGTCGCCGACCGTCGTCTGTGGCTGCTGGCGCTGATCTACTTCTGTGTCGTGATGGGTCAGTATGCCCTGACGTTCTGGCTGCCGACGCTGGTGAGAAACTCAGGCGTGAGCGAGCCGCTGCATATCGGTCTGCTGACCAGTCTGCCCTACCTCTGTGCCATCGTCGTGATGCTGCTCGCCGGACGCAGCGGTGACCGCTGCCGTGAACGCCGCTGGCATCTCATCGTGCCGATGGTGGCCGGTCTGACGGGTCTGACGCTGGCGACGCTGCTGAGTCACAGCACCGCTTTCTCCCTGCTCTGCCTCTGTCTCGCTGCGGCAGGCATCCTTTCCGCCTCATCACTGTTCTGGATGCTGCCGACCAATCTGCTGGGCGGCGTCTCTGCGGCCGCGGGCATCGCCGCGGTGAACTGCTTTGCCAATCTCGCCGGCTTTTTCTCGCCGTGGCTGATCGGTGCCATCACCACGGCAACCGGCACCCCCTCATCCGGCATGTACTTTATTGCTGCAGTCCTGCTGGGTGGTGCGCTCTGCGTGCTGCGCATCCGGGCGGCGGATGTTAATCGTTAATCAGGAGGCCACATGACAGACCCTCAATACAGAGCCGACACGCTCTCCTTACAGCAACGCGCCACACGCATCCGTCGCCATGCCTTACTGATGGGGCAGGTGCAGGGCCAGGGCTATATCGGGCAGGCATTAGGCGCAGCCGACCTCCTCGCGGTCAGCTATTTTCATGCCCTGAACTACCGGCCCGGTGAACCTGAATGGGAAGGGCGTGACCGCTTTTATCTCTCGATCGGCCACTACGCAATCGCGCTCTATGCCGCTCTGCTGGAAGCAGGCGTCATTCCCGAAGAGGAGCGGGAAACCTACGGCACCGATGAGAGCCGGTTGCCGATGTCGGGCATGGCGGCTTACACCCCCGGTATGGAGATCACCGGCGGCTCGCTGGGCCACGGGCTGGGCATTGCCGTAGGCGCCTGTCTGGGGCTGAAGCAGAAAGGCTCAACGGCCCGGGTCTATAACCTGCTTTCAGATGGCGAACTGAATGAAGGTTCAACCTGGGAAGCCGTGATGTCCGCGTCACACTGGCAGCTCGATAACCTGATCGCCATCGTCGATGTCAATAATCAGCAGGCTGACGGCCACAGCAGTGAGATTCTGGCTTTTGAGCCGATCGTGGAGCGCTGGCAGGCGTTTGGCTGGTTTGTTCAGCGGGTCGACGGCAACGATATTCCTGCACTGCAGGCCGCGTTTGACGCCGCACGTAACCGGGTGGGGCCGCAGCCGCGCGTCATTATCTGCGACACCCGGATGGGCAAGGGCGTACCGTTTCTGGAAAGCCGTGAAAAGACCCACTTTATCCGCGTCGACGCCGATGAGTGGGACAAAGCACTGACCGCACTGGAACAGGGAGTCTGAGATGAACCTACAACCACAGAAAAAACGGCTGACCACCTCGGCCATGATTGCGTCTATCGCCGCAGAAGGCCAGCCGACGGTGTCTGCCCCCTTTGGTCATGCTCTGGTTTCGCTGGCGCAGCAGCGTCCTGATATAGTCGGCCTGACGGCGGATCTGAGCAAATACACCGATTTGCATCTGTTTGCAGATGCCTTTCCTGCGCGCTTTTATCAGATGGGCATGGCGGAGCAGTTACTGATGAGCGCCGCGGCGGGCATGGCGCGTGAAGGATTCATGCCCTTTGTCACCACCTATGCCGTATTTGCGTCCCGTCGCGCCTATGACTTTATCTGCATGGCGATCGCCGAAGAGAACCTGAATGTCAGGATTGCCTGCGCGCTGCCCGGCCTGACGACCGGCTATGGGCCGAGTCATCAGGCTACCGACGATCTCGCCATCTTCAGGGGAATGCCTAACCTGACCATCATCGATCCCTGCGATGCGCTTGAAATCAGTCAGGTCGTTCCGGCTATTGCCGACCATCGGGGTCCGGTGTATCTGCGGCTGCTGCGCGGCAAGGTGCCGCTGGTGCTGGATAAGTATGCGTACCGCTATCAGCACGGAAAAGCTCAGCGTCTGCGCAGCGGTAAACATGCCGTCATCATCAGCAGTGGCCTGATGACCATGCGCGCCCTGGAGGCGGCTGAGGTGCTGGAGAGCCGGGGCATTGAGGTTGGCGTCGTACATTCGCCCGTGATCAAGCCGCTGGATGAAGAGACGATCCTGCGTGAAGCCGGGGAGGCGCTGCACCACAATCAGCTGGTGATCACTGCTGAGAACCATTCAGTCACCGGCGGGCTGGGCGAAGCGATCGCAGGGCTGTTAATGCGGCAGGGCGTGACGCCACGCTTCAGACAGATTGCGCTGCCGGATGCCTTCCTGGCTGCTGGCGCGTTACCCACGCTGCATGACCGCTATGGCCTCTCAACCGAGGCGGTGGTGAAGCAGATCACCGCCTGGCTGGAAGGCTGAAGGGAACTTAACCGGGCCACCGGCCCGGTTTTCCGCCTGGCTGCTTCACAGAATATCGTCAGTTTTACTGATTGCAGTGGGCCACGCCTTTCTCTCTGTTTGCCACGCCACAATCCCTGAAAACGGGGCAGACGGGCGGATGCAGGATCCAGAAGCACCGGCCGGTGCCGATTCACTGTAAACAGCACGCTTATCTGACCATCGCAGGCGTCTGGCAGGCGCTTCAACCATCCTGTGAGATTCAGGCTAATCCCGTGACGCTGCACAGCCGCTGAATGAGCGCGGCGCGGGTCAACACTGAAGAGAGTTTTACCCCAGAAGTCGTTGTTGTGTTCAGTCAGCATGAACGTCTTTCACTGTCCATGAAAAAATAATTTTACTGCACAGAAAAAGTTATCCACTTTTTCTGTGGATAACTGAGGGATATTTTCTGGGTATCTTTTTTCGTGCCGGAATCAGGTGTTAGCTGTCAACCTGTCACACTCCCTTTTTCGACGTTCTTTTTCAGGCTGACCGATAACAGGCTGGACCTTTCCGCCAGCTTTTCTGGCGATTTCAGCCTAAAATTTCTCTGTAAAATGCAATATAAACAAAAGGTTAAGGATGAATTTAGGCTGGCGGAGGGTTCCGCTGTAAACGGGTTGATCGGGGGATGCGTGTGCATCCGGGGGCAGTCAGTTGTTCAGGGCACTGGGGGGAATAAGGTTGGTCACAAATGAATCAGTGCCGGAAATTCTTCTCTTGCAATATCGTGATGAGCCAGCCTGTGCTCAGGACACAGCTGCCTGCCAGCCAATCTCTTAGCGCAGACTCATCATGGGCTGTGATTAATTGCGCAAAGGTACGGAGCAGAATCTGACCTCACCTGAAATTTCACAAAAGCCTGGCGATTTCAGGCTGGTAATAATTAAAAAAGAATAATAATATCAATTAATTAACCTTGAACTACCGTGATAAAGCGTGGCGATTTCAGCCTGAAATTGGCTGCATCCCGGATGAAACAGTGATGAGCAGGCAAAAAAAAACCGGTCCAGCGCACCGGTTTCTTCTGGAAGGGACCGTTACCGGTTCAGATACTTTTTCAGCGTCTCTGCGATCACTTTATCCAGCTCTTCCTGCAGCTCTTTCGACTGACGGTTAAACTCATAACTGAACATCCGGCCACGCACCTTTTTACGGGCGAAGCGATCTTTGTCCGCAAACGACCAGAGCGTTGTCGCCTGGGTTTTATCTTTCTCCGGCTCCTTCACCAGCGTCTGGCTGCCCTGACGGATCAGACGCAGGATGTGATTCTTCAGCTCATCCTCAGCCAGGCCTTCACGGGCACGGACAACATCAATTTCCCGCGAAATAGCATTGATTAACGTGTCGATGCTTTGTCCGGATTCGCTTAACCTGTCCGTGGCCTGTAACAGTGCCTTGTAGTCAGGATAAGTCAGCTCGGCATGATTCGGAAAAAGTGTGATCAGGTCGGCTGGCACGCTGGCCGCCTGCAGGGCACGGGTAACTTTCGCCTGGGAGAGTCCCTGATTCTCAGCAATCTCTTTCTGCGACAGGCCGCCATCTTTCAGCGTCAGCAGGCGCATCCCCACTTCACGCAGATTATGTTCACGCGCCGTCTGAATATCCTGCGCCAGCCTGCGCGCTTCATCCGCAGTAATGGCGGCATCCGTGACCAGCACGTCAAGGCCGGTTTTGCAGTGCAGCGCGGCCGCACGGCGGCGTGAGCCGTCGAGGATCTCGATACGCTCGTCACGCATCACGCCAATGGCCGGGAAGAACTGCTGCAGCTTGATCGTGCGGATGATGTCACGCAGTGAATCGGGCGTCAGGCCAGCCTGATCGCGTCCGTTGGTTTCCATCGTGACAAACGTTTTACTCTCAACCTCAGCAGCGGCAATACGTTCAAAGCGAAACAGGGCGCGCTTGCCCGTGGCCAGTACGAAAGTCTGATTATGCTGGCTGTCAGGCGCCTCATTTTCCAGGGGAGTCTGGCTGAAGGTTCTGCCAATCGTAATTCTCTTTGCGCTCATACAAACCTCAGTTCAGGCGAATAAATTCGATACGATCGAACACGGCTTTTGCAAAATCCTCAGCGGCTGAGCGCGCATTTTTCAGCGCTTCGCTGCTGCCGACGTAGGTCGACGGATTGGCGGAGATGACCGTATCAAATGATTCCCCGCAGCGTTCGAAGCCATCGAGGCGGGGAAGGGCGGCATCGAGCATGTCGCCCCCAAAAATCTCTTTTGCCAGACTATGGCAAAGCTTGTGATCGGCTTTGTTGGAAAGCTTGGACATAAAGCCGATGTTGCCCTGCAGACGGCAGGTTGCTCCGGAATCTTCAATAATCGCAATCAGCTCCGGCAGGCGCGTCAGGTATTTCAGCGTCGAGTGGAAATCAACCTGAGCGGGAGGAACAGGCGTCATCAGCAGATCGGACGCCGCAATCGCATTTTTCAGAAACGCATCCAGGTGCGGCCCGCTGTCGATAAAGATAAAGTCATAATCTTTCTTCAGTTTGGCAATGACGTTGTCATACAGCACGGCATGCACATTCTGTTCGGGCAGGTGTTCCGCGCACAGCTCGTCCCAGCGTGAGGCGATAAAGGCGTCATCGATCGACGCCGGCAGCACATCGACTCCCGGAATGATCGACGGCACGATAAATTCGCTGATCAGCTCATCACGCGACACGTTCTGCAGCATCGCCTGCGCGGCGGTCGCTTCCACCAGCCCGACGGAACGCTCATGATTCAGAAACATCGTTGCAGAGGATTGTGGATCGAGGTCGATGACCAGAATCCGCAGATCTTCATATAAGAGGTGAGGATGGGCGCGCAGCGCATGTGCCAGAGAAACGGTGGAGACCGTTTTAGAGACCCCGCCCTTCAGGTTGCCAACAAACAGGGTGTAGGCCTCATCATGACGATCCCGGTACTTCGGCACGCCACGATGATGGTAGATATCGATAATGTTCTGAATCGACATGGCATATTTAACGGAAGAACCCGCCGCACGTTTATCGAACTGATAACCGCTCTCTTCCATCTCGTTGACAGCATAATCCACACCGGCCCGGGTCAGTTTTGGCAACTTCGCCAGTGCCGCTTTGGCATAGACCTGATAATAGGTGTTTTCGTGCAGCTCCTGCTTCTGCGCCTGGATTTGTTCGGTGAGGCTCAGCAGCATGCGTTCTGAACGCTGCGCAACCTTCATCACCTGCTTGTCATCGTTAGCCATCGTTGCTCCAAACATGTAGGATTTACGACTTTATACATAAATCCTGCACATGAGGCAATAAATTATCTTCTCAACGTAATCTGCGATTGTATGCAACTGCACGGGTTCTGGTGAGCTACATCACATTAATGTAACTGTCCTGCCAGAATGACCGCGCTTCCGGCCTGAAAAGATTCACTGTAATCAGCAGAACGTTCACTGTAATCAGTTATGGAAGGCTTATTGACGGATGCAGGAGGCACCGGACGGGCAGATGAGTAAAAAGCGTTCATAAAGCAGTAAACGTTCACTGTAATCAGTAAGCGTCGCCTGACGCCCTGAAAGGGCGGGTCACCCTGTTTGCCCTGCCTGTCTGCGGAAGAGGGCGGACGTATCGCTTCAGACATTCACTGTAATCAGTAGTCCGCTGCCTGGGATCGTCTGCCTGACGTTCACTGTAATCAGCACTGCTTCCGTCATGCCCGGCAGCGATGTGTCTGCCCGACGTTCACTGTAATCAGTAAAGCGTTGCGCAATACCCTCTGGATGATCAAAAAACCGGCGGTGAAGAACAGAAATTATTCAAAATTAACTGTGACCTTCATCACAAAACAATCCACCGCCCCATATTCACTGTAATCAGTAACCGCCAAGCAGCGAAACGTTGACTATAGTCAGAAGAAAAACAGAGCCAGCCCGCAAACATTCACTGTAATCAGCAGTGAGGCAGGTGGCTGAAGAGGTCGGCGAGCGTCGCTGCGAGCATAAGGTGATAACCGCGCAGCCTGATGGCACGAAGGGGTGCGTGCAGATGCTGCCATTAACCAACCAGAATGAACGGGAAGGGCTAAACGAGACGCTGTTCTGGCTGTATGGCGGTAAACAGGCTTTACGCTGCGGGCTTTAGATCTGGTGTTCACTGTAATCAGTAAACAGGACGACGCGTTCACTCCTCCGCTCGCCAGCATTCACTGTAATCAGTAAGCATTCACTGCAATCAGCAGCGGTTCCCGGTCAGGCATCTGTCGGGCACACAGAATCACACCAGCAGCTGACGTTCACTGTAATCAGTAAGCCTGCACAGGACGAGTTAAGGGAAGTGATCTGTCCGCGATGATTCACTGTAATCAGTAACAGTGTCACGCCCCAAATCATAATGAGCAGGCCTTTATACAGGCTTAACCTGTGTTGTCAGCCTGAACGGCAGGGCGGGCCGCCACCCTTCACTGTATTCAGTAACGTTCACTGTAATCAGTAAGCCCTCGCTCTCAGCGAGCGTGCGGGCATTCACTGTAATCAGCAGTGGCGTTGTCACCTGCCAGACAGAGAATGTATGTAAGCACACACTTACCTTTAAGGGCTTATGCCACCGCAGGCAAAGAAAAGGGGATTAAAGGCTGGACTGCCCGTGAGCCGTTGCGTACTGATTACAGTGAACGATGCTGATTACAGTGAATGTAGCTGATTACAGTGAATGATCAGACGCCGATCCCACTGCAGCGGTGGTAGCGAACGTGACACTGCCACGGGTCTGACTGATTACAGTGAATGTGCGGAGTCAGTCATCAAACTCAATGTCATCCAGCGACTCAATGCTTTCCAGATTCCCGATGCCATCGAGCTTAGGCGTCCGGCTGTGGATGATGAAGAAGACAGAACGCCCGCGCTTTACTTCCGAGTAATCCAGATAGCCAATCTCTTTAAGCTGCTCCATGGCGCGGCGCACCACATGGTTCTGCGTCGTGGTCTTGGAGCCGAGATTCAGGCGCATCCGCAGACGGGCCAGCGAGATGGGTGCAGGGTTGGTCGGCAGGCTCTCCAGGAAGGTGTAGAGCGCCTGTGCAGACTCTTTGCGCTTAAGACGGGATATCGCGCGAAGCTGAAGCAGCACCTTGTGATCGAAATTGTAGAGCTCAAACAGCTTGGGATCGGCCTGAATACGCACGATATCTTTTTCACGATCGTAATAAGCAGACTGCACGAGGTGGGTATGATACGCCTTGCCATTGCCTTCAAAGGAGAGGGTATTGGTCGCAATCCGGCGCAGAGAGGCATCCAGACGCTTACGCAGCGCTGCGGAAGAGTTAGCAGAGGGAATACCACACATCTTCACAAAGTCGATAAACGGCAGCGTCACCGTGTCGCCTTTGGTGGGATAGCGCGAGAAAGACTGAATGATGCCCGCCCAGGTTTTGAAATCGTTATCCATATCCAGCCGCGCGCCGGTGATGGTAATCTTTTCGTAGCCCTCGGCTTTTACCAGCGTCAGGTTCTTCAGCTCTTTGGTGGCATCCGTCGAGGCCATCGCACCGGATTTACCGCGTGCCGTCGATTTCAGCGTTGGCACGAACAGTCCCAGACGCATTAAGGCCACCGGCTGAACGGTATTATTCTTGTTAGGATGAAGCTGGATAACTTCACCACTGTTTTTGGTCACTGACAGAAAAGGTTCTAGTAACGCTTTGTTTTCGTTGTCTTTATCTGCCATGGCTTAAGATCTTCATTCTGTGGATGAAAGGGATCGTTTTCTGACTACAGTGAACATTAGCACTGTTTATAGTGAACATTCTACCTGGTACAGTGAATAAAGTACTGATTACAGTGAACACTTTACTGATTATAGTGAACACGATCACCCTTTGAGCCCTTGGGGCGTGCGGCCTGCGACGATCGGGGATCTCTTAGGATCTCTCTATGATCTGTTAAGGATCGTTTTTTAGGATCTGGTCACTGTATAAGTGGAAAACATCAGAATCTGGCGATCCTCTGCGGGCAGTCTGCCGGCTGAGATAAGCGAAATGCAGGGATCCCGATCGTCTCGCCGAACCGATCCTGCCAGCATCAGTTCACTTTTAATAAACAACTTCCTCACTATTATTCATTTTTCATCACCAACCAGAGCGCGTATCGTTTTTCCATCACTGACAGAATGAGGAAACCGGCATCATGACTGAACATGTCCTATCACGTAACCCGACAACGGGTGAAATTCTGGCACGCTATCCCTTACAGTCCGCATCAGAGCTGGAGCAGGCACTGACAGAGAGCGCCGCTGCATATGCCCGATGGCAGCAGAGCGACATGGCGGACAGAGTGCGCGTGTTGCGCCAGCTGGGTGAACAGCTCCGTCAGCGCGAACCGGAACTCTCCCGCACAATCACGCTGGAGATGGGAAAACCGATTGCACAGGCCCGTGCCGAAGTCCTGAAATGTGCGAACTTATGTGACTGGTATGCTGAACATGGCCCGGCGATGCTTGCTGATCAGCCGACTCAGGTTGCAGAGGCCTGGCAGCGTTTCCGTCCGATTGGCGTTATCCTGGCCGTTATGCCGTGGAATTTCCCCCTGTGGCAGGTTCTGCGGGGCGCTGTCAGCATGCTGCTGGCAGGTAACACCTATCTGCTGAAACACGCGCCTAACGTCATGGGAAGCGCCACACTGATGGCCGAGCTGTTCAGGGCGACCGATCTGCCCGCGGGCGGCTTTAATCTGATTAATGTCGATAACGACGGCGTGTCCATTGCAATTAAAGATGACCGGATCGCCGCGGTCGCCGTGACCGGCAGCGTCCGGGCCGGTGCCGCAATCGCTGCGCAGGCGGGTGCCGCCCTGAAGAAAACCGTGCTGGAACTGGGCGGTTCGGATCCTTTCATCGTGCTGGCCGATGCCGACCTCGATGAAGCCGTTAAGTCTGCCGTGATCGGACGCTTCCAGAACACCGGACAGGTCTGCATGGCGGCCAAACGCTTTATTGTGGAAGCGCCGATTGCCGACGAGTTTGAAAAACGCTTTACGGCAGCAGTTCAGGCACTGACCATGGGCGATCCGCTGGACGAGAAGACGTTTCTCGGCCCGATGGCGCGCGCCGATCTGCGTGACGAACTGGACGGCCAGGTCAGGGCTACGCTGGCAGAAGGGGCGCGTCTGGTCCTGGGTGGCGAAAAGATCACGGGACCGGGTAACTACTATGCACCGACGATCCTTGCGGATGTCACCAGCAGCATGACGGCGTTTCGTCAGGAGCTGTTTGGCCCGGTTGCCGCGATTGCCGTCGCACGGGATCCCCAGCATGCGCTTGAGATCGCCAACGACAGCGACTTTGGCCTCAGCGCTACCGTCTGGAGCGGCAATGAAGCGACCGCCGACCGTCTGGCACTGCAGCTGGAAGTCGGGGCTGTGTTTGTGAACGGTAACGGGGCCTCCGATCCGCGCGTCACCATCGGGGGGGTGAAGAAAAGCGGTTACGGTCGCGAGCTGTCACACTTTGGTGTGCATGAATTCTGTAACGTACAGACCGTGTGGAAGAACCGCCGCTGAGGGTTACTGCGCCGCAGGAAGATAGGCGGGTGCGCACCTGATGCCCGCACTGAGCGGTCGCAGCAGCCGATGCGGTGCAAAATCGTTCAGCATCGGCGAGGCGGTGCCGCTCAGCATCTCTTCCGCCACCAGCCTGCCCAGCAGCGGGGCCAGGGTCATGCCGCTGTGGGTGACCATCAGATAGATCTTTGACGATGCACTGAGATAGCCCAGCGCGGGCAATCCGTCAGCCGGGCGCGACCGCTGCCCGGTTTCAATTTTCTCAATTTTTGCCCCCTCACTGTGCCTGAACAGCCGCTGCAGCCGTCGCAGCATCTCTTTGCCAATCAGCCCATCCGGCGAAACCGGGCGGGCCGGATCGGCATGCTGATCCAGATCGAGCGCCTGCAGCATAAGGCGGCCTCCGCCGTCCGGCCGCACATTAAGTTCCGGCGTGATCAGATTGCAGTTAAGCGGGATCGGCAGCGGCTGGGTGTGCGCCAGAAAACTGCAGGCCACCGGATCGGCACGGTTCGCATCGGTCATCGCCAGTTCAAGCCCGCACTGGCTGAGCAGCTCAGGTGCCCAGCGGCCGGTTGCCAGAACCAGCTGATCGCCGCGCCACTCTTCACCGCTGGCCAGCGTCAGATGCACACCCCGGTCCGACTCCGCCAGCGTGGTGACCTCACTCTGAGAAATGAGTCGCCCCCCGCTGGCGTGCAGATCGGCCAGCAGAGAGGCGATGTAGAGGCTGGGATAGAGCAGGCATTCCGAGGAAAAAAACCACGCCTGCTGAACGCGGGGATCAAGCCGCAGACCGGGCAGGGCGCTGAGCAGCGCCTCGCGGTCACGCGTTTCACAGGGATAACCCAGCGCCGTGAGTTTCGCGGCACGCCGGGTCAGCTGCTGGTGGATAGCGGGATCGGCCGCCCATTCCAGCGTGCCCGTTTCCAGCAGCCAGCGGGGCGAGACCGGATGGCTGGCCTGCCAGCTCCGGTGCGCCTCTGTCGCGTGCGCATTGAGTGCGTGGTAGCTGGCGGGATCCTTGCCGTTGGCATTCACCCAGGCGTAACTGATCTGGCTGGTGCCGCCACCGGGACAGCCCTTGTCGAAAACGGTGACCTGCGCACCCTGACGGGAAAGGGACTGTGCGACGGCTAAACCCAGCACACCTGCACCAATAACGGCAATACGTTGCGGCATCTGCGGCACCTCCTGAACAGGGATCGGCGGGCGATCGTCACCCGCGCGGTTGTGTCACTATTGCGGAGCCCGGCCATGCCGTCAACCGGTGCGTCAGGCCGTTACCTCGTCAAACCAGGCGGGAACCGGGTCCGCCAGCATGACCCACTGTTCCGGGCCGGCCGCCATCTCCTGCTCTGTCAGCAGCGCGCGATCCAGCGCCGCACGGATGCGCGGCTCATCCATTTCGATACCGATAAAGACCAGCTCCTGACGCGCATCACCGGTGCCTTCCTGCCACTGTCCGGCGATGAAGTTAAGGGACTCCGCATCCTGCGGCCAGTCGGCGCGCGGAACGCTGACCCACCAGCGGCCGGCATATCCCTGACGCGCCACTGCGCCCGCCTGCGACCAGAGTCCGGCATAGTCGGGGCGGCTGGCCAGCCAGAAGTAGCCTTTTGAACGGACGATCCCGTCGAGTTCGTGGTTCACCACCTGCCAGAAACGCTGCGGATGAAACGGCCGGCGGGCGCGATAGACAAAACTCCGGATGCCATACTCCTCCGATTCCGGCTGATGCTCTCCGCGCAGCGTCTGCAGCCAGCCGGGTGCCTGAGCCGCCCGATCAAAGTCGAACCGGCCGGTATTCAGGAGTGCGTCCAGCGGCACCTGACCGAATTCGCTCTCCACAATACGGGCGTGCGGGTTAAGCGCGTGCAGCATGCCCTGCAGTTCATGGCGTTCCGCCTGGCTCAGCAGATCTGTTTTGTTGAGCACCAGCAGATCGCAGAATTCAATCTGATCCACCAGCAGATCCACCACGGAGCGCTCATCCTGGTCGCCCAGCGATTCGCCACGCGACCGAAGATCGTCGACCGAGCGGTAATCCCGCAGGAAGTTGAGGCCATCCACGACCGTGATCATGCTGTCCAGCCGGGCATAAGCGGAGAGGCTTTCCCCATCTTCATCCTCGAAGGTGAACGTTTCCGCCACCGGCAGGGGTTCGGAAATGCCGGTGGATTCGATCACCAGGTGGTCGAACCGACCAGCCTGCGCCAGACGTTTCACCTCCAGCAGCAGGTCTTCACGCAGCGTGCAGCAGATGCAGCCGTTGCTCATCTCGACCAGTTTTTCATCGGTACGGGAGAGTTCTGCGCCGCCGTTGCGCACCAGCGCCGCATCGATATTGATCTCAGACATATCATTGACGATGACCGCGATCCGCCGTCCTTCGCGGTTGTTCAGGATATGGTTCAGCAGGGTGGTTTTGCCTGCGCCAAGAAAGCCGGAGAGCACCGCCACCGGCAGGCGGGGATCGAGGGGAGTGACTGAGGAGAGGGTCATAGCGTTACCTTACAATGCACGTTAATTATTATGTTATAACATAACATTAAGGATTTTGTTTTCAACCCGTAATTGTGTTTAGTTGTCCGGATAACCACAGATGAGCAGGAGAAAAGATGCAGCGGCTTACACTCGTTCCGCGCCTGATGCCGGCCGTCCGGCGCGGCGAAAAAACCTCGACGATACGCTGGCAGGAGGGGGTGATCGTCCCTGGCCTGCTGAGACTGGAAAATCGGCAGGATGCAGCCGACGCGGTCACTGTGTGGGTGACGCACGTTGAGACTCTGCGTTTAAGTGAGGTGGCTGCGCGGCTGGGAAAAGCGGCGGAATGGCCGGATGCGTGGCTCCTGGCGGGGATGCGCGAACACTATCCGGCTATCTGCCTGAGCAGCGAGGTGCAGCTCATTCATCACCTCACGCCCGCGCAGACAGAGGCGAAACGCGCCGGACGCTAATCAGGTGTGTTCGATCACCAGCAGCGCCAGCGTATCGGGTTCCAGCGCCCGGAACATATGCAGCTCATCGCCCGGATAGGTGATGTAATCTCCCACGTCCAGATCGACCGCACTGTCGACCGGTCCCACCCGCGCACGCCCTCTGGCGATAATGATGTGCTCGATGGTATTGGGAATATGGGGCTGTGAAACGCGCTCGCTGCCGGGCTGAACCTCCAGCAGATAGATGTCACGCCGCGCACCGGGCGGGCAGGAGGCCAGCAGAACGGCCTGATAATCCGCCAGGTCGGCCGTCACCGTCAGTCCTTCCCCGCGCCGGATAACCTGCAGACGGCGGGCATCCGGCTCCAGCAGCCGCGAAAACGGGATATTCAGCGTCACGCAAAGCGACCACAGGGTTTCAATGCCCGGATTACCATTTCCTGCCTCCAGCTGGGAAAGCGTGGATTTGGCAATGCCGGCGCGGCGCGCTACCTCAGCCAGTGACAGCCCTGATCGCTGACGTTCCCGCACGAGGGCATTGGCAATAATGCTGATAGGGGTATTCAAACGCACTCCTGATAACCTGAATGTTTTTTTTATCGAACGTTACGTTCATCTTGTAAAACGATGCCCGGCTGTTCATTATATCGGATTATACGTTCATTATGAGAGGGGATGATGATTTTTCCGCAGATGCCGTTGCTGGATAAAGGGGTGATAAAAGCGATTTTTCTGGTCTGCCTGGCGGACGGAATCGTGGGCCTTTCTTACGGTTCGCTGGCCTCCGCCGACGGTTTCCCCCTCTGGGTGCCGCTGGCCTTGTCAACGCTGGTGCTGGCGGGCGCGTCGGAGTTCCTGTTTATCGGCATCGTGGCGGGCGGGGGCAGTCCCTTTACCGCCGCCGCGGCCGGTCTGCTGGTCAATGCGCGCCACCTGCCGTTTGGCATTGCGGTAAAGGATCTGGTGGGCAGGGGGCCGTCGGGCTGGTTTGGCTGTCACATCATGAACGACGAAAGCGTGGTGTTTGGCATCTCTCAGCCTCAGCTGGCCCAGCGCCGCAGCGCTTACTGGCTGTGCGGGATTGGGATTGGCCTGATCTGGCCGGTCAGCGTGATGACCGGCGCGGCAATAGGGCAGTTCATTCCGGATGTCTCCCTGATTGGTCTGGATGCCGTCTTCCCGGCCATCCTGATCGCCCTGATCTTCCCGGCGCTGCGTCAGCGTCGCACCCGGCTACCCGCCACCGTCGGCGCACTCCTCTCCCTGCTGGCGACGCCCCTGGTTCCGGCGGGCATGCCGGTACTGTTTTCGTTACTGGGCCTGCTGACATGGAGATCGCGCAAATGACGCACCAGGGATTGATCATCGCCGGCATCGCCCTGCTGGCCGCCGGAACCTATCTGATGCGCTTTGCGGGTGTCCGGCTGGGTAACCGGCTGCCCATCAGTGAGCGCACGCAGCAGATGCTCTCTGACGCGGCCACGATACTGCTGCTGGCGGTCGCCGCGACCACCACGCTGTTCGAAGGCCAGCATTTTGCCGGTGTGGCGCGGGTCGCGGGCGTGGGCTTTGCGCTGCTGCTGGCCTGGCGGCGGGCACCGCTGATCATGATCATTCTGGGGGCCGCGATGATGACGGCGCTGCTGCGTTTTCTCGGCGTGGCCTGACGCCTCCCTTACGCGCTTTCGGCGGGGCGGCCCGGTTCCCTGATCAGATTCGGGCCGCCTTTCATCCCGCGCTAGTCCGCTCCGCCCGATCCCGAAACCGCGGCTTTTACCGGGCGGGATAAAAAAGCTTCACACCGCAGGGGATTCGGTTTATGTTCAGGGAAATGATCGTTTCCTAAAGGTGCCCGCGATGAACGATAACCGCTACAAGGATCGGGGGCGGCCACGCGCCTTTGACGCCGACGCGGTGCTCGATCGTGCGATGCTGCTGTTTCGTCAGAAAGGGTATCACGCCACGTCGATCGGGGATCTGAGTCAGGCAATGCAGCTTACCACGGGCAGCATCTACAAAGCCTTTACCGACAAGCGCACGCTGTTTGCAGACGTTTTTGCCCGCTATCTCTCTCTGCGTAACAGCAGCCTGTCGCAGCGTCTGGCGCGGTGTGATAACGGCCGGGCGAAACTGGCAGAGCTGCTGGCGTTCTATGTGGATTCAGTGCGTGACATTGAGGGTGAACGGGGCTGTCTGGTGGCGGTCAGCGCCGTAGAGCTGCAGACGCTGGATGAGGAGCTGGCGGGCGCGGTCGGGGCGGCGCTGATGCGCAATTACCAGAACCTGCAGCAGCTTATCCTTCAGGGGCAGCAGGATGGCTCCGTGAATCCCACGCTCGACAGTGCACCGGCGGCCTCTCTGCTGCTCTGCGTCGTGCTGGGAATGCGGGTCGCCGGTAAAGTGGCGGCGACCCGGCCGGACGCCAGCGTGATTCCACTGGCGATGAAGCTGCTCGATTAATTTTTTTACCAATAAAGGAAATGATCGTTTCCTTAATATCCGGAGGTTCTATGTCGTCGCATCCCGCGTTTCAGCATCACTTTGTCACTGTCGGCTCACAGCGTCTGCACTATCTGCATGCAGGCGGTGATCACCCGGAAACCGTGGTCCTGCTGGCCGGATTTCCGCAGAGCAGCTATGCCTGGCGGGATGTGATCCCTCTGCTGGCCCGCCGTTTCAACGTTATCGCCCCCGATATGCCCGGTCAGGGAGATTCAGATTTCCCCGCCGACGGTTACGACACGGACACGGTGGCCAGGCGGATCGTCGAGCTGCTGCAACAGCTCGGCGTGGAACGTTTCTCGCTGGCCGGACATGATGTCGGTGCCTGGGTGGCGTGGTCACTGGCAGCCCGATACAGCGGAAAGGTCAGCCGGGTGGCGCTGCTGGACGGGGGCATCCCCGGCGTCACGCTTCCGGAGACGCTGCCGCTGGTCGGGGAGAGCGCCCGGAAAATCTGGCACTTTGCGTTTCACTCTGTGCAGGACCTGCCGGAAGCCCTGATCGCGGGCAGAGAAGGCCTCTATCTCGACTGGTTTTTCAACCAGAAAGCCGCCAGCCCGCATCGCATCGATCCGGCGGCCCGGCGTGAATATCTGCGTGTCTTTCAGCAGCCAGGCGCACTGCGGGCCGGGCTTGCGTTCTACCGCGCCGTTGACCAGTCCGCAGAGCAGAATCGCCAGCGTGCGCGCCAGGGAAAACTGTCTCTGCCGCTGCTGGCGGTGAGTGCCGATCGTGGCTCGATTCCTGATATGGCGGCGCCCCTGCGTGCCGTTGCGCAGCAGGTTTATGGTGAAACGATAACTGACTGCGGCCACTTTATTCCGGATGAGCAACCCGAAAAACTGGCGGACATCCTGACCCGCTTTTTTACCCCACAGCCCGGCACAAACGCCGAGGCGCGGCTATAACGCGCGCGGGCGATGATGCGCTGCGCCGCTGAAGAACTTCGCTACGGCCGCGGCCTGCGCATTGCAATCTGAACAGCCAGCCGGGCATGATGGAAGCCCCTGTATTTCCGGAGTTAACGCATGACCCCTTCACTGAAGATAGGCCTGTTGCTGTTTCCTGATGTTACCCAGCTCGATCTGACCGGCCCCTGGGAGGTGTTCGCGCGCACGCCGGGCGTCGAATGCTTCCTGATGTGGAAAGATCGTCATCCGGTGCGGTCCGATCGCGGCCTGTCGATCGTGCCGACCATGACGTTTGCGGCCTGTCCGCCGCTGGATGTGATCTGTGTGCCGGGCGGACCGGGGCAGATCGCCCTGATGTCCGATGCGGTCACGCTGGATTTTCTGCGGCGGCAGGCGGAACAGGCGCAGTGGGTTACGTCCGTCTGTACCGGGTCGCTGGTGCTGGGCGCGGCCGGGCTGCTGCAGGGCTACCGTGCCACCTGCCACTGGGGTTCCCTCGATCAGCTGGCCCTGCTGGGGGCGGACCCGGTTAGCCAGCGCGTGGTGCGCGACCGTAACCGCATCACCGGCGCGGGCGTCACCTCTGGCATCGATTTTGCGCTGACGCTGGTGGCGGAAATCGCCGGTGAAGACACCGCCAGAGCGGTGCAGTTGCAGATGGAATATGATCCTGAACCTCCCTTCAGCAGCGGTTCACCCCGCACTGCGCCGCCACAGGAGGTGGCACAGGCACAGGCTCAGATGGCCCCCTTTATCGCCACACGCCGTGCGGCAACGGAAAGGGCGGCTGCCCGGCTGCAGGCTCAGCCGCGCGATCCCGCCGGAGACGGGGCGGAATAACCTTATCCGCAAGCCGGGTCAGGCTGGGCTGTTTCGTCCGGCGATTCGGTTTTTATTCCGGATGCCCAGCCGCAGCCTCAGCGAAAAGAGTGCTGATTTATTTTCAGTAGCGGGATTAAAGCCATTATCCCGCCGCGAAAGTAGGGAAAGTAATGTCACAAGGCGGATTATTAATATTATTGCTGATCCGCTGCTATCTCATACGACTTTCCAATAAATAGTTCTATCTTATTGATTTATCGTGATTGATTGCCGCTTCTTCCGCGTTGCTTTCTGCAACGTGCTGTGAATAAATAAATGGTCATCATCATCCGCCATCAGGATGAATTAAAAAGAAGGTTGGCCGGAGCCTGCCGATCTCATATTGCCGGGGCTGCTATGAATCAGGAAAAAGCACGACTGGCCGGGGAAATAAAAGCCAGAGTTAATGAACTCGACTCGCAGTTAGTGGCGATTCGACGGGATATCCACGCCCATCCGGAATTAGGATTCGATACGCTGCGAACGGCCGGTCTGGTGACGGACTACCTGCAGGCGCTGGGGCTTCAGCCCCGCAGCGGAGTGGGCCGCACCGGCGTGGTGGTCGATATCGAGGGCGCAGAGCCGGGTAAAACGCTGCTGCTGCGCGCCGATATGGACGCGCTGCCTATCCATGAGCAGACCGGTTTACCCTTTGCCAGCCGCTATCCCGGAAAAATGCACGCCTGCGGGCATGACATTCACACGGCGACCCTGCTGGGGGTGGCGACCATCCTGCCGCACTACCGCCAGCAGCTCAAAGGCCGGGTCCGGCTGATATTCCAGCCCGCGGAAGAGACGCCCGACAGCGGCGCAGCCGCCATGATTGCGGATGGCGTTGCTGACGGCATCGACTGGGCCGTAACCCTGCATAATAAACCCGAGCTGGCTGCGGGCGAAATCGCCCTGACACGCGGGGCCAGCACGGCCTCCAGCGACGAATTCGATGTGACGGTGCACGGCGTCTCGACCCATGCGGCCCGCCCGCATATGGGCACCGATCCGATCATCGCCACCGTTCATCTCATCAGCCAGCTGCAGACCCTGATTTCACGCGAACGCGATCCGGCGCACTCCGCCGTTTTGACGATCGGACATATTCAGGGCGGAACCACCCACAACATCATTCCCGACAGCTGCCTGTTTCAGGGCACGATCCGGACGAAATCGCCTGAGGTCCGCGCGGCCATGGAAGCCTCATTCAAACGGATGTGTGAAGGCGTCGCCCTGGCGCAGAATGTGCGCATCGACGTTAACTTCCAGCGTGGCGTGCCGCCCCTGATGAACGACGATCGTCTGATCGATGCGCTGGAAACCATCCTGTCGCATCAGTTTGACCAGACGATCGTCGCACAGCCCAGCGCCAGCTTTGGGGCTGAAGATTTTTCACTGTTTACGGAACGCGCACCCGGCTGCCAGATCCACATCGGATCGGCCACACCGGGCCGTGATGACCACCTGCATAACTCCGACTATCAGCCGGATGAACGCAGCATTGCCGCCGGGACGCAGGCGCTGACGCGCCTCGCAGTTGATTTACTCTCTTAATTATAACAATGAGGTTTCTATGATGATGCGTAACCGCCTGTTCACGGCGTCACTGACCGTGGCACTGCTTGCCACCTCCGCGTTCAGCCAGGCGAAAGATTTTGGCACCCTGAATTTTGCGACCGAAGCGGCCTATCCTCCGTTTAACCAGACGACGCCGGGCGGCAAAATCGTCGGCTATGAGCCGGATATGGTGGCGGAGCTGGCAAAGCGCGCGGGCTTTAAATATGAAATCATCGCGCAGAAGTGGTCAGGCATGATCCCGGGGCTGATCGACGGTAAATATGATGCCGTGGTCGATGCGGTGACCGTAACGCCAAAACGTGCCGAAGCGATCGACTTCACCCACCAGTACACCGTCAGCGTCTCCAGCTTTGTAACCGCGAAAAAAAGTCCGCTGGCGACCCTGCCGGGCAGCGGCAGGGTCGTCGCGGCAGATGACGAAGCCGGGATGAAAAAAGCGATCGACGATCTGAAAACCACCTTCAAAGGCAAAACCATTGCGGTGCAGGTCGCCACCATCCAGGCTGATTTCCTGCAGAAATATCTGGGCGATGTCGCCACAATCCGCACCTATCAGGCCGGTCCGGAAACCTATGCCGATCTGCTGAATGGCCGCGTTGATGCGGTGATGGCGTCGCGCACCAACCTCAACGCCTTTGTGAAAAAACAGAGCGATGCGATCAGCAGCAGCGGCTATGGCTTCACCGGTGGCGTGCTGGGTGCCGGCTCGGCGATTGGCCTGCGCAAGGGCAACAGCGAGCTGCAGCAGGCGCTGAACCAGGCGCTGGAGTCGATGATCAAAGACGGAACGCTGAGCAAACTGTCGATCAAATGGTTCGGCGAAGATGTCGCGCCGAAAGCGTAACCCCGGATGCTGATGACTATTGACTGGCAGATACTGGGCTTCGGGGATGAGGGATGGGGCGGCGTGCTGCTTAACGCCGCCGCCGTCACCGTCAGCGTGTCGCTCTGCGCCTGGCTGCTGGGGGCGATGCTGGGCAGCGTGCTCTGCTGGATGCAGATTGCCGGTTCGCGCTGGCAGCAGCGGCTGGCGGCAGGCTACATCACACTGTTTCGCGGCGTGCCGGAGCTGCTGGTTATCTATCTCTTCTACTTCGGCGGACGGCAGGTCGTCTCCACCGTCGGCACCGCGCTGGGCTTGCAGGGGCCGTTTGATGTCAACGGTTTTGTGGCCGGTGCGATTGCCATCGGGCTGATTTCGGGGGCCTATCAGAGCGGCGTGTTTCGTGGCGCCTTCTATGCCATTCCGGGCGGCACGCTGGAGGCGGCCACCGTAACCGGCATGGGCAGGCTGATGATGTTCCGGCGCATTATTGTGCCGCAGGCGTTACGCACCGCGCTGCCGGGCATGGGCAACCAGTGGCAGTCGGTGATCAAAGAGTCGGCGCTGGTTTCCGTGACCGGGCTGGTGGAAACCATGAACCAGGTCTCTACCGCCGCAAACTCGACCCAGATGTCCTTTTTCTTCTACAGCGTCGGGGCGGTGATCTACCTGATTATCACCACCTGTTCCGATATGGTTTTCCGTTACGTGGAAAAGTTTGCGATGCGCGGTCAACAGCGCGTTAAGGGATAAGGAGTCCACGTGGATATCATGTTTTTACAGCAGACACTGCTGGCGCTGCTGAAAGGATTGCCGCTGACGATTAACCTGGCGCTGCTCTCCCTGCTGGGTGGCGGCGTACTGGCGCTGCTGCTGAATCTGCTGCGCATGACGCGCGTCGGCAGCCTGTTCTGCCGGTTCTACGTCTGGCTGTTTCGCGGCACGCCGCTGCTGATCCAGATTTTCATGGTCTATTACGGCCTGGGCAGCTTACCGGCGGTGCGGGAGAGCCTCTTCTGGCCGCTGCTGCGCGATCCTTACTGGTGCGGCTTGCTGGCGCTGATCCTCAACGATGCGGCCTACACCTCGGAGATCCTGCGCGGCGGGCTGCGCGCCGTCAGTCAGCAGTCGCTGGAGGCCGCGAAAGTGTCGGGCATGTCGTCGTATAAGATCTTTACCCGCATCACCTTACCGATTGCGGTCCGTCAGGCGTTACCCGCCTACAGCAATGAAATCATCTCCATGATCAAAGCGACGTCACTGGTCAGTACCATCAGCCTGATGGAGATGACCGGCATTGCCGATTCCATCGTCTCGTCCACGTTCCGGGCGCTGGAGGTGTTCCTGAGCGCGGCGCTGATCTACCTGCTGCTGACCATCCTGGTCAGTAAAGGGGTATCGATGCTGGAACGACGCTTATCACCTTACTATTTTGGAGCACGCTCATGACCGCACCTACCATCATGCTGAGCCACCTCAGAAAGAGTTATGCGGGTCACGAAGTGCTGCATGACATCAGCCTGACCGCGCAGGATGGCGACGTCATTTCGCTGATCGGGGCCAGCGGATCGGGCAAAAGTACGCTGTTACGCTGCATTCCGTTTCTGGAGGTGCCGCAGGCGGGGGAGATCGCCGTCGGCGACGTCAGCGTCACGCTGGACAATGCCGATGAAAAACTGAGCCGCGAGCAGCGTCGTCGCATCAAGCTGATGCGGATGCAGCTTGGTTTCGTGTTTCAGAGCTTTAACCTGTGGCCACATAAAACGGTGATGCAGAACATTATCGAAGCGCCGGTGCATGTGCAGAAGCGCAGCCACAGCGAGGCGCTCGAAGAGGCTGAAGCGCTGCTGCACAAGGTCGGACTCTACGCAAAGCGCGACGCCTGGCCGTCGCAGCTCTCAGGCGGACAGCAGCAGCGCGTGGCGATTGCCCGGGCGCTGGCGCAGCAGCCGAAAGCGATACTGTTTGATGAACCCACTTCCGCGCTGGACCCGGAACTGGTGGGGGAGGTGCTGCGGGTCATTCGCGGTCTGGCGGAGGAGGGGCGCACCATGATCATCGTGACGCATGAGATGGGCTTTGCGCGCGACGTCTCGAACAAAGCGGTGTTTCTGCATCAGGGCATGATCGAAGAGTCTGGCTCACCGGAACAGGTGTTTCTGGATCCGATCTCGCCGCGCTGCCGCGCTTTTGTGAACAGCCATTTTGAGCGCAATGCAGGCTGACGCAGGCAGGCGCCGCCGCGCCTGATTTTCCCCTGCGGCACATCCGTAGTGCGACGCCGCGCCATGCCGTCCCCCGGATGGCGCGGCCGGTTGCGTATTCTCCTGTCCGCCGCCGTTCTCTTTAACCTTTTAAAATCAGCGTGTTAAATTTTATTTCCTCCTGCCGCAAAAAAAATTCAAAATTTTTGCATCCGTTTTCCCTGCTCATTCGTATTAACAGATAAGGGCACATCGGCCCTGTCCGTAAACTCAATGAGGAAAGTGAAAATGAAACCATTCATGCCAGCTCTGCTTTTTTCTGCTTTAGTTTTCAGCGGTGCCTCTTATGCAGCGACCATGGACAGCGACACGGTGATGGTCGGTGGGGCAGCGATGTACCCGTCGAAAAATATTGTACAGAACGCCATTAACTCCAAAGATCACACCACGCTGGTGGCGGCCGTTAAAGCGGCGGGTCTGGTGCCGACGCTGGAAGGCAAAGGGCCGTTTACCGTTTTCGCGCCGACTAATGCCGCGTTCGAAAAACTGCCGCAGGGCACCGTCGACTCCCTGCTGAAACCCGAAAACAAACAGAAACTCACCAGCGTACTGACCTATCATGTCGTGGCCGGGAAACTGGATATGAAAGCGCTGCAGAAAAAAATCAAAGCGGGTGGCGGCAAAGCCGAACTGAAAACGGTGCAGGGTGGCGCGCTGTGGGTGATGGCGAACGGCCCGCACAACATCCAGCTGAAAGATGCCCAGGGCAACATTGCCAATATCACCACCTATGATGTGAACCAGAGTAATGGCGTCATTGACGTTATCGATACCGTGCTGATGCCATAAAAAGTGTCATCTATACTGTGTGTAGCCACTGATGTGGCTACACCTTTAACAGGGAAGACGATGACAAAAAACGTGCCTCACATTCAGGCTGAGTTAATGAATCAGATTGCCTGCGGCGACAAAGCCGCGCTGGCGCAGCTGTATCACAGCCTCTCTCCGAAGCTGTTCGGCATTATCCTGCGTATGGTCCGGCGCCGTGACTGGGCAGAAGAGATCCTCCACGACACCTTCCTTCAGATCTGGCAATCGGCAACCTATTACGACGACAGGCGCAGCGAACCGCAGATATGGCTCTGTCACATCGCCCGTAATCGGGCGATCGATTTCCTGCGAAAACATGAGAACCGGTGCTGTTCCATGGAGGAGATCACCGAAGCGGAAGCGGGCTTTGATACCCCGCTCTCTGCCGATGGCGGACATGCAGAGGCGCGCCGTCTTCAGCACTGTATGGCGCATCTGCCGTCAGAACAGCGTCAGACGCTTTCGCTCGCCTATTATCGTGGCCTGTCGCAGAGTGAAATTGCCCTCTCCCTGAGCCAGCCGGAAGGCACTATAAAAAGCTGGATCCGTCGCGCGTTAACCCATCTGCGGGAGTGCATAGGCCTATGAGTGCTCAGGAAAACGAAGACCTTGTCGCCGCGGAATATGTGCTTGGGCTGACCGATGACGCCACCCGTCAGTCGCTGGATAAACGGCTTAATGAGGACGCAGCCTTTGCTGCCGAGGTGCTGCACTGGCAGAAAGCCTTTAGCGGACTCGATCGCATCACTCCGTCGGTCGCGCCTGCGCCCGGCGTCTGGCAGCGGATTGAGCGGGATCTCAGCCGCGCCGCTTCCACAGCCTCTGCACCCCGCACATCCGCTCATCCCGGATTCTGGCTCGGCTGGGGGCTGGCGGCGGCGCTGGCGGGCTTCCTGATCGTCAGTTACGTGACCAGGCCCGATGTCACCCCTGCTCTGCAGCCGGTGGCGGTGCTCAGCGGGGCGCAGCCTGATGCGCAGTTTGTGGTGAGTCTGGATAAGTCCGCTTCGCTGATTGAGGTGTCTGCCCTCAACATCACGCTGCCTGCGGATAAAAACTTTGAGCTATGGCTGATCAAAGGCAGTGCCGCACCGCAGTCGCTGGGGCTGATCGCGCGTCGCGAGGGCAACGCCTTTAAACTGCCGGCCGGCGCGCTGGATAACCAGACGGTGCTGGCAGTCAGTCTCGAACCGCTGGGCGGCTCTAAACAGGCCGGGCCATCGGGGCCGGTCGTTTTCCAGGGCAGGGTCACACTTCTCTGATCGGGCCCCAGACCCGCACTGTTAATCATCCGGCCCGGCAGCCGGCTGTGCTGCCGGGCCGGCACTCAGGGCTGACGTCTGCAGCTCGCCAGAATATCGTCAGCGGCGACATATTCCCGGGTCTCCACGCCCGTCATTCCCAGCAGCGTGGAAAAGAGATTGTCGTGGGAATATTTCTGCGTCGCGGCGTGCTGGCCCAGACAGTGGTAGTCCACGCCGTAACGCTGCTGGTAGTCAGGCGACAGCCAGATCAGCAGCGGAACGTGGGTCTGGACGTCGGGCGCAATCGCGTAGGGCAGACCATGCAGATAAACACCGTTCTCGCCCAGAGACTCACCGTGGTCTGAGAGATAGACCAGGCTGGTGGTGAATCTATCCTGATGGGCTTTCAATATCGTAATCGCTTTATCAACGATGTAGTCCGCATAGAGGATCGTATTGTCATAGGTGTTGATCAGCTGCGCCTGAGAGCACTCCTGAATCTGTTTCGTTTCACAGGTAGGTGTGAATCTACGGAACGCCGGGGGATAGCGGTGGTTGTAGGTGGGCCCGTGACTGCCAATGGTGTGCAGCACGATAATGCCATTGCCCTGCAACTGGCTGATGTACGCCTCCAGCCCGTGGAAAAGCACATCGTCATAGCATTCGCCGTTGATGCACATCTCCGGCAGATTAAGATCGGTCATCTCCTGATTCGGCACCCGTGCGCACGCACCCTTGCAGCCGCCATCATTCTCATTCCATAACACCCTCAGCCCGGCGCGCTGCAGGATGTCCAGCAGGCCCTCCTGATGGCTGGCCAGCGCATCGTCATAATGGCTGCGCGGCATATTTGAGAACATGCAGGGAACGGAGACGGCGGTGGAGGTGCCGCAGGAAGAGGTCGCCGGAAAGTAGATAACATCCTCTTTCACCAGCAACGGATTGGTTTCCCGGCCATACCCGCCCAGCGAGAAGTTGGCGGCACGTGAGGTTTCGCCCACCACCAGGATCGTCAGGTTCTTTTTCGGGCCGTTCAGCCTCTGAGGCTGCTGACGGGCATCCTCGCCTATTTTCACCAGCGGAAGGTTGGCCCGCTCGCGATGGCTGTAGTAAGAGAGTGATGCGGCGATGAAATTCGAGGGGCTGAGTGACTTCAGCAGCGAATGGTTATTGCGAATCAGTGAGGCGTAATCTTTGTAAAAAAGCAGTGCAATCAGGGCGATGAGCACCAGTGAAATCGCCAGGCTGATGCCGCGCTGTACGATCCCTTTCCACACCGGGACGGACGTTTTGAACCTGGGCCAGAAGGCCAGCGCAGCGACAAAGACGCCGCTCGCCAGGATGACGAGGATCATCTGAGGCGTCAGCAGCGCCAGGCTTTCAGCGGGCGTGGTATCTACCACATTGGTGATCATCGACCGGTCAAGGACGATGCCGTAGTGCTGAATAAAGTACTGCGCGGTGGCGGCAATCATGACAAACAGCGCAATGATGATCCTGTCGAGCCACAAAAAGGAGGCGAGCGTCACCACCATATTAATGACGCAGAACGCCACCACCGGCATAGAGAGGAAAAAGAGCAGGTTACCCGCGCCGTTAAACGGAATGAGTGAACTGGCCTGGCGGTAAAAAGGGAGGTTAAGGAAAACCGAAATATAGAGCGAGAATAAAATAATGAACGTCACGCGGTGCAGCACGGGCTGACTGATTCTGATTCGTGGCATGAAGGTATTCCGTAACCCTGAAGTGAACTGGGCAAATAAACATGAATTTCTGAGCAGGCAGGCAAGCATTAATCAGAATTTTGCGCCGGGCAGAGCAAATAAACGAAGTCAGGGAGTGTCATTAATAAAGTGGCACGTGATTACCTTTACCTGATGAGATAACGAACAGGGCGGGGGCCGGATGGGGGCCTTTTCAGGTCCACTACTGTTAAGTATTCATGAACTTTTTTCTACAGTTTGTGCGCCTGTTATCGCCGATGTGTGATGCTGATCACATCTCTTCGCCAAAGCCCGCCTGTTTTGTTAAGCAGGGCGTGGAGTAACGGCAAAACAGTCTGGCCGGTGAAATCAGGCTCAGCAGACACGCATCTGAAGGAGTATCTGCTGAGGCGCTGACGCGCAACGGATCGGTTTACCGCGGCGCTGTGCTTGCGGTTGCGCTGACGGTTAAACCTCTTTTCTGCCCAGATACCGCTCTTTCTGCAGCGAGAGCGCAATCCCGATATCCAGCGCCGGTGAAGGTGGCATAAAGCTGGCTTTTCCGAGCGACAGCATATCCGCAAGGTGCGGGTTATCCTGTTTCAGCATGAAATCAGCCAGCAGGCTGCCCGCTACCGTCTGCTTGGATACGCCCGCGCCGTTACAGCCGCCCGCCGTACAGATAAACCGGTTCAGCTCGCCCCATTCCGGCGCGCCGTTGCGGGTGACGCTCAGCGTCCCGGACCAGGTCTGGCTGATGCTGACCTCGCGCAGGGTCGGGTAGACTTTATGGAATAACTGCTGATGCAGCTGGGTTGCCTGCCAGGTCTGCGCGGCACTCACCTGACCTTTCAGTGCGGGGATGACGTGCTGACGGATCAGGAAACGGCGATCCGGTGTAAAGCGGAAGGTGGCACCGGCAATGGCATTGACCGGTGTAAGCCCCCAGCTCTGCATCGGCGGCAGGGAGGCCAGCTGCGCGTCCGTCAGCGGGTCGGTCAGGCTGGCGAAGGTCGCCATCGCCGCCTGACGGGAAAGCCCCGGCCGCAGTTCAGGCGAAAGTGCGTTGGTCGCCAGCATTATTCTGGGCGTTCTGATAACACCATAAGGCGTCAGCACTTCAGCCACGCTGCCGTAACGCACTCCCAGCACGGGCGTATTATCATAACGCTGTACGTTCTCGGGCAGGCAGTGGTTCAGTCCGGCAATCAGCTGCGCCGGATTGACCAGTACGCAGCCCGGCGTATAGATACCTTTGTGGTAAAAGCGCGTGCCGAGTTTCTGATAGAGCGCGTCCCCCTCTGCCAGCGTCCAGGGCTCCTCCATTGAATCGAGCTGACGGGCATACTCCTGCAGAATACGGTCGTTACCCCGTTCGGCCTGACAGTGATATTTACCCACCTTTTCCCAGTCGCACGTAATGCCATGCTGAGCCATCACCTGCTCCAGCTGCCGGATGCCCTCCTGCAGCAAATGACGGTAGGCGTTGGCCTTTTTTAATTCGGCCGTTGAGCTGCCGATATTATGCGGCAGGCCAATGACAAAGCCGGAGTTACGGGCCGATGCGCTTTCGCGCGGGCTGTAGGCGTCGACGATGATTATTTTCAGATCGGGATTGATTTCCGACAGCCGGCGCGCAAACGCCACGCCGGCAAATCCCGCGCCGACGATAAGCCAGTCGGCAGCGATCTGACCCCGCAGCATCGGCTGCGGCGGAAAGGCGTACTGACCCGCTGGCCAGCCCACCTGATTGTGGTTGAAGGGTAGTGATGCGTAGCGCAATTCCCTGTGCCTCATCTGAAAAATGAAGCCAATTTATAAGGGAAAGCGGCGTATACGGGCCAGCGCTAATCGGACCTGAGTTGATTTCGGACAAGGAAATGTCAGGTGAGAATTTTTCACTTTGCGGGTGAACGGCCAGCAGGCCCTTCCCGGTTCAGCGGGAGGTGTCCGGCAGATGCCTGAAGCACGGCTGCACCCCGTGTCGCGCTGGCTGGCAGCGCGACACGGGTGCAGGTGATGCCAGCCTGAAGGCTCAGCGCAGTGCGATAATGGCCCTAATCACCTGCTGCGCTGCCTCATCCAGGCTTCCCTCATTACGGCATACTAACCAGCCGTTACGGGCGATCTCCCGTTCAAACGCACGGGTACAGGCAGCGTGCTCCTCCAGCCGGTGGATCACGGTGCTGCCCAGACCCCGCGATCGCGCCGCGGCTCTTGCCCAGGATACCGCCGGGGCGGTCACCACGCCGACATGCAGGTCCGGCACACGCACGTTGTGATCCCCGTTGAGCTTTAAAATCTCCGCAAAAGGGATCATCCGGCGAAACGCGGCGTCTGAGGGATACCAGCGATCCATCAGGATAATGCTGTCGGCTGGCTGCCGGGTCAGAACCTGCTGTGAAATCCACGCCCGGCTCAGCGCAAAGCGTTTGCAAATCTCCCGTTCCAGCTCAGCAGAGGGTTGTCTGGCGATCCGGTTCACCAGCAGCATGGTTTCCGCTCTGAAAGGATCGCTTTTCTTCTCGCACAGCCGGACCACCTTGTGTTTTCCGGCTCTCAGACCCTGGGTAATTGCCTCCAGCAGGGTGGTTTTCCCGGCACCTTTGGGGCCATCCAGCGTGACAAACAGCGGACGGTTCACCATCGTGCTGACGGGCCGCGGGCGCTGGGGGGAAAACGGGGATCTGGCATAAGCATTCTCTGTTCCGGGCTGAGGGTGTTTGTGATCGTTTATCGCGGTGGCCGCAGGGTTATTGCGGGCAGGGTCCGGGTCCCTGAGCGCTCTGATTTCTGATGCGTGGATGGCCCGCGGGGCAGTGTAGTGCATGAACATCGGGCTGGAAACGAAAAGTATCGCGGTCTGCACAGGGAGAGGATGGTTGCGGTCATCCGCGTATCGCTCCGGCGCGTAAAAAAAGCCGCCCTGACGGGCGGCTCTGATCACAGCGATGAAGAGGATAATCTCAGCCTGCCGTGACACGCCGGGTGGCGGGACGCTGAGGCAGCAGAACCAGAAAAGCGATAATCATCAGCGCCAGGGCCAGCGAGGCACCGTAGCGGCTCAGCGCCAGTCCGCCTGCGGCAAAGGGTTTATCCAGGAAGTCTCCGACAACCGCACCCAGCGGGCGGGTCAGAATAAAGGCGGCCCAGAAAAGCGCGGTGCGTGACAGCGAAGTGAAGCGGCTGGCCGCCCAGATGAGGGCCAGCGCGCCGACAAACAGCAGGATACCGCCATCGTAGCCCAGTCCTTCGCTGTCTGCCGTCCAGTCACCCAGGGCGGTGCCCAGCGTCTGCGAGAACATGATGGTGACCCAGTAAAATGTCTCGGTCACGCCGTTGCTGACCGAGCTGACCGCCACCGTGCCGCAGGTCACTTTCCAGAGGAAAAGCGAGAGCACCAGCAGAATGCTCAGCAGCAGGGTGCCGCCCAGGTAACCGATGCCCAGCGAGCGGTCGGCAAAATCCGCCAGCGTGGTTCCGACGGTGGTGGTGGCGACCACGGTGAACCAGTAGATCCATTTGTTGAAGCTGTGGCGATTAATCTGCACCACCACCGCCACCAGGAAGATGATGGCGAAAATCAGGGTGCCGGTCAGGTAGCCGAGGTTCATCGACATCGTCACCGCGTCACCCCCGGTTTCACCCAGCGTGGTCGCCGCGATTTTAGTCAGCCAGAACGCCGCAGTCACGGCCGGTACTTTACTGAAGGAGAGAGAGGCTGTGTGATTATTTTGCATAGGGTAACACTCCGGAAAAGCCCAACATGGGCTAATACAGCGCAGAGGTTATAAGAAAAATCTTAAGCAAAGATTAAGCGAGCGGCGGGAGAAGCGATTTTGCTGAGCAATCCAATCCGGCTCACAAAAGCGCACAGGCGACACGCCAGGGCATGAGGCGGATTCGACTTAGTGGCTTGTCAGCAGGTGCTTCTGCACGGTATCTGAAACGCTGTTCGCGGATGAAAAGCCGGGGCCGGTGACCAGTAAATCTGGCCGCACGTTATCAGTGATGCCGGGGCGTTTAAGAAATAAAACTGCACAGTGCCGCCGCCGCCGCTGATAAAGCCTGCAACGGTTCGCCCGCGTCCTGAACCCGCCGGGCGGATAACACGAAACGGCGCCGGGGCGGCAGGCACCGCCACGTCCGTCACCGCGATCGGGCCGGAAAAACGGATGTCAGGGTTAAAGGTTTTCGGCGCATCAGCCGATATACACAGGCTAATACTTTATCACTGCATCCGGTTATAAATTTGCGCAGAGCCACAGGGAGAAGGGCACCTCAGAAATGCAGCCGGACAGGTTCGGGTTGCAGCCATTGTTCAGGGCGGAGAATCTCGCAGGAATGAACCTCAGCCCGACGCCCTCATCCGTGCCGGGCGGGTTTTAACGGTTATAATCAGGTCTGTGCGACGAGTATTGAGCTTGTTTAATATCGTCAGTCACGCCGGAGCCGACCGCCATGTACACAATGATCAAACCCTCCTTTACCGCCGTCTGGTCTACAGACGCGCAGGGTATCTGCATCGCCAGCCAGGAAAGTCCTGCCGGCGTGATGCCTGAACTCAGGGGCGTGACGCTGAGTTCATGGCTGAGGCTGGCGCAGGCTGAGGATGATGCAAAGGTGGCCCTGCAGCTGACGGCAGCGCTGGAAGAGCTGACGCCTTTTCACATTGAGGTGCCGATTCACTGTCTGGATGGCAAGACGCGCCGCGTCCTGGTCTCCGGCCTGCCCGATTCGCAGCCTGGCACCTCTCATCTGCAGTACAACGGCTTCATCCTCGACGTGACCGGTCAGCGTAAAGCGCTGGAGGATGCGCTGCGCACGGCGGCCGAATACCGTCTTTTAATCGAAAACAGCACCGATCTGATCGCCCACTGCGACGCAGAGGGCCGGTACGTTTCCATTTCGCCCTCTTATTGCGAACTGATTGGCTGGACCGCCGAAGAGGTGATCGGCCGCAGGGTGGTGGATTTACTGCATCCCGACGACCGCCAGCCCGCGACTGAAGCGCTGGCCACGCTCTTCAGCGGCGGCGTGCTGCCGGATGTGGTTGAGGTGCGCAAACTCCATCGCGACGGCCACTACATGCTGGTGGGTACCAAAGCCTGTGGCGTGACCAACCCCTCCACGGGCAAAAACATCGGGGCCGTACTGGTTTCACGCGACATCACGCGTGACAAAGAGAAGTTACGCGATCTCGAAAAGCTGGCAACGCTGGATCAGCTGACCGGGCTGCATAACCGGGCCTGGATCAACGATAAGGTGGAGCGGATGCTGGCCCGGACGGATGAACAGGCCTACACCACGGTGATGTTCATCGATCTCAACGGCTTCAAGGCGGTGAACGATCTGATGGGCCATGCGACAGGTGATGCGCTGCTCCAGCGCGTCAGCAAACGCCTGCAACGCTGCATGCGTCCGGGCGACTCGGTGGCACGGCTGGGCGGTGATGAGTTTGTGGTGGCAGCCCGCTGCACGGACAGTGAAGCAGCGTCGTCTATTGCTATGCGCATCACCAGCAGTCTGCAAAAGCCCTTTACCATTAATAACGTCGAGGTGCGCATCAGCGCCTCGATTGGTATCAGCCTTGCCCGCTTCGGTTCTGCCTCTGCCAAAATGTTATTCGAGAACGCGGATAAAGCGATGTATCAGGCTAAAGCGCGTCGTGACGGCACCTGGCAGTTTTTTGACGCACCGCCGCAGCCCGCCGGACAGTAAACCGAGGCTGGGGTGATCCCCGCCTGCTCCTGTGACGTTCTGCGCCCGGCAGAGCCGCCAGATCCCTGCTCATGGCACAGAGCAGGGATCTGGCCCGATCCCGACCCGCTCGGTCTTTCACAACCCGCGCGTTCACCGGGCATGATCGATCTCAGCGCACCACTTTACCCGGCCCTGTTCTCACCTTCGGCATCATAGGCCACCTGCGCCTGTTCCAGCGTCTCTCCATGTTGCTTTGCCCAGCCGACCAGCGCGACAAACGGGGTCTGCAGGGTCTGGCCCAGCGGCGTGATCGCGTATTCGACGGCTACGGGCGATGAGGCGATCACCCTGCGGCTCACCAATCCGTTGCGTTCGAGTCGCCGCAGGGCTTCCGTCAGCGATTTATGGGTAATCGGGTCGAGCCTGCGCTTGATGGCGTTAAAGCGCGCGGGCTGGGCGCATAGCACGGTCAGGATCAGCACCGACCATTTGTTTGCCACCTGTTCCAGAATAGGGCGGGTACTGTTGATTTCGGCCAGCAGCGTCGTGATATCGGTGGTCACAGGGTTTCCTCGGGGATATCTGGTATACATCAGGTGCGTAATTGACACTAAATATACGAAATATATTATCGGGTGTCTAACGTCTGTCCGGAGTCGCCAAAAATGAAACTACGTGGAAAAGTCGCCCTGATCACCGGCGGCGGCAGCGGGATCGGTCTCGCCATTGCCCGTCGATTTGCCCAGGAAGGAGCCCGGGTCTTTATTACCGGCCGCCGCGAAACGCAGCTGGCTGAGGCTGCTGCCTTGTCCGAGGGTCAGATTGAGACCATCGCCGGCGATCTCACCCATCCTGACGATCTTGCGCATCTGTTCGATACGCTGCAGGTCAGCGCTGGCCGTCTCGACATCCTCGTCAGCTCATCGGGCGTGGCAGAACCGGCGAGCCTGGAGGAGACGACGGAAGCGCACTTTGACCGTGCCTTTAATCTGAACGTGCGGGCCATGGTGCTGGCGGTGCAGCGTTCGGTGCAGCTTATGGGGGAGGGCAGCGCTATCGTGCTGGTGGGTTCGATCGCAGGCAGCATGGCGAATCCGGGTTACGGCACCTATTCCGCCAGCAAGGCTGCGGTGCGATCCTACGCCCGTACCTGGAGTCATGAGCTGGCCCCGCGCGGCATCCGGGTCAATACCCTCAGCCCCGGCCCGACCGACACGCCGATGTTTGATCAGGCAAGCAATGAAGTCAGGGAGGCGCTGAGCGCGCAGATACCGGCAAAACGACTGGGTCAGCCCGATGAGGTCGCGTCAGCGGCGCTGTTCCTGGCCTGCGACGACAGCCGCTATATCAGCGGCACGGAACTGGTGATTGATGGCGGCATGTCTGCATAGCAAGGCCCTGTTCTGACGCTGCCCACGCTCCGCACAGGAGGGCGGGCAGCGCCGGGGATCATCGCGACAGGGGATGACAGGTTGTCCAGTTATAGTTCACGCTGGCCAGAATCAGCTCGCCGCTGACTTCGCCATAATCCCGGTCCTGATGTTCCAGAAAACAGCGGCGCAGGCTATCGGGCAGAAAATCAGCGTGGTAGCGCAGGATCGTACTGTGCCAGAATGGCGCGGGCAGCGCCCGGCCGGCATGGCGCATCAGCAGCTCCGCTTTCCAGTCAGACTGCATCACCTGTTCGCAGAAGGTCTGGCGCAGGTCAGCGGCCGGGCTTTCGGGAATGCCAGCCAGCAGCAACTGATCGGGCAGCGCCACCAGGCGAAGATGCCGGATGACCAGTTTTTTTGCCTCATAGTCTGACCAGATAGCCGCCAGTTGCGCCACCTTCTCCGGCAACGGTTCATGTTCTTTATACAGCGGCAAGGTCAGCGGTAAAAAGGTCAAATGAAAGCCTCGTGCAGGCAGCAGATCCGCCAGAGGATCGTGCTGAATGCACTGTTGTAACGCAGTAATCAGCCGTGACACCGCCGCTGACAATGGCGGCTGAATACCCGTCGCCAGAGCAAGATTCATTGGGTCATAATAATTTTCCTCTTTTACCTTACCAATCCCGGGTTTTTCCGCCCATGTCGCGACCGTTTTCGCATTGGCAGAACGGTAGATCTCTTCCAGAGTGGCTGATTTCATCACAGACCTTCAGACGAGGGCATCGTCACCTTCCTGATGCGGTTAACGGGGATGCGATAGCGTTGCGGTGAATCTTCCACTGACGACCGGTCCGGTGGCCGAATCCCGGACGTCTGACGCCTCTCACAGGGTATTCTGCAATCGCGCCACTATTCTGCGTCTGCAGACGAAGATAATGACGCAGAGCAGAAGGCTCAGCAACGCCGTGCAGATAAATACTCCGGCACCGGTCCATGCCAGCATCACGCCACCGATTAACGGCCCCGCCGCAATCCCCAGGGTAGACAGCATGGACGCGCCTAGATAGGCCCCCCGGTGCGCTGGCGGCGCCAACTGGTCGAGCAGAATGTTCAGATTTGGCATCAGGATCGCCTCACCCATACTGAACACACAGGTCACCGTGAGCCATATCCAGGCATCCGGAGAACGTACCGAAAAAAAGCAGAGTTGTGATATGGCGAAAATCAAGCCACCCAGCAGAATGCGTTTTGGCAGCGCATAGCCCGCCAGAAACCGCATGATAAAGGTCTGAAACACCAGTACGGTGCACGCGTTGGTCACCAGTATCAGGGTAATCAGCTTGATGGCCTTCTCGCCGTTCAGCAGAAGGAGGTACTGAGGCAGAACCGCTTCGTAATGGATAAAGACCACGGTGCACAGAATGCTGCACAGCAGCGCTGCAATAAACACTCTGTCCCTGATAATAATGCCCGTTACCTGATGCAGCCTGAGCTTCACCTCGCTCTCTTTCTGCTCCCCGGCCAGCAATGTCCCTGCCGGAATGAACAGCAGCACGTAAACGAAAAAAGGCAGGTAGGAGAGGCCGGTGATCAGGAATGTGCCTTTCTGCGAGGTCAGCCCGAAGGCTATCCCGACCAGAGGACCAAATACGGCCGCGACGTTGATCAGGTAATAACGCATCTGCAGCGCAAGCGCCCGGCGACGGCGATCGCCCAGTAAATCACTCATCAGCGCGCGCAGTGGCGGATCCACCCAGGCAAAGGAGACGCCAATAACCATCAGGCCGGTAATAAACAGCCCCATTCCTGCCGCCTTCGCGAGAATGATGTAGCCGAGGGCCGAAAAGGCACCGCCGAGTAAAAGAATCACGCGCCGGCCAAGTCTGTCCGAGATCTGTCCGCCGTACATGCCGAGCACCACCGAGATCAGAGCGCTGCTGGTCATCGCGCCACCAATGGCGATCGGAGACATGTGGTAGTTCTGTGTCATGATCACGGCAATAAAGGGCCACGCCATAAAATAGCTAAAGCGGATAACCAACGTGAAAAAGAGCAGGGCGTGGACGGTTCCCGGAAAAGTCCGCAGCGTCCGGAATAAACCCGGTGTCTGACACGCACCGTCGGCAGGTTCAGATTTCATAAAATATCCTTATATGAGAATGATTAGCGATTCTTTGGGCGTGCAGTCATAAGCGACTAAATAGTAATAATTTTATTCATCCGCTATCGCAACCGGATTGTTAATGAACTGTTGATTTCACCCGCTTATCAGGTAAACACCGTTAACCGGAGAGGAATATAAAGGGAACAGGCCAGCCGGAATCAAAAACGCCGACGGAAGTGCTGAATTAAGGGATGCAGGCAGAGGCGGGGCGGGCAAGAGCTTAAGCAGAGGAACATTGCGCGGCAGACCCGGAGCCGGATGAACCGGCCAGGTCGGGCCTGTTACTGCCTGGTTGGGGGGGCCACCGTGACCTATTTCAGATCAAACAGCCGGAATAATGCTGTCCGGCCTGCATCCGTCACGTTCACCTCACGATACCCCGGTACCCGCGTTAACCATTTCTTTTGCAGAAACAGTGTTAGCAGTGCAGAGCCAGCATTTCCGCCTAAATGATAACGTCGCTCGCTCCAGTCCAGACACGGGCAGCAGGGCCCGCGGCGTGATCGAGGCTCAGGTACGACGCCCATTTTTGCAAAACAGATTTTCCCGGACGAGGTCAGCTCAGAGCCATCAGCTGTCAGCCATTTTTCCCGCAGCATATATTCATAGATACTGACAGCAAGCTCACCTGCAAGATGGTCATAGCAGGTGCGTGCGTACCGTTTTTGTCGATGAGTCAGGTATGGGGTTGGTGCTGCTTAGCGATGGGCTCATCGCTGTCACAATGTATTAGTTATTGATTTTAATGATTTTTAATAATCCTCAATCCGCTTGGGCTTGCATGTTCGCCGCCGGTAAATTCACTTCTGGGGCGTGGTTCACTTTTCACTGTCGTGCGGGGTAATTAATTACTCACCGTTGCCGATAATAATGATTCCGCATTACCTGCTGCGGGGCTTTATACCAATACCTCCTGTTGAACAGGGGAACCTTTTTGCATCAGCGGTATGCCTTCATGCTGATGCCTTACACCATAGGGTAAGTATGAATAACATCAGGATAGGAATCAGGCTCGGCGCTGCCTTCGGCTTTATGGCGCTCCTTGTCATGTTTATGGTGCTCATCGGCATCATAAAAATTAACTCTCTCGGACAAGCCAACGATGAAATATCCGGCAGTCTGTATGTCAAAGCCTCCACATCGCTTTCACTCCGCTACTACACCTCAGATATGAGTCGTCTGGCGCGAAACGCCATCCTCCTGAGCGATGCCACCAAACGTGAAAAAGCTATCAGCGACTATCGCGATGAAAGGCATAAGGTGGACGGTCTGATCACGCTTATCGGCGATCAGCTCAACACACCGCAGGGAAAGGAGATTTACGCCCGTCTTAATGACCATTCAGCGCTCTTTCTGCCCTTCATTGATGACGTAGTAACTCTGGCGCAACAGGGCAAAAGCGAAGAGGCTACGCAGCTGCTTTTCGGCCCCCGTTATCAGACTCAGGGCGACTACATGGCGTCTCTGAAGGAGATGCAGACCTTCCAGGAAGGGCGTATGAGTGCCGCCGCAGCTAAGGCGCGCGACGATCGCGCTGGTGCACTGACGATCATCACTATTGCCGGCGTAGTGGCTCTGCTGCTGGCGGCTATCTCTGCATGGATTATCACGCGCAGTATTACCCGTCCTCTTCAGGATGCCGTAGAGGCAGCACAGCGTGTTTCGCGCGGGGATCTCAGTGGTGTGGTTCGCAGCGATCGCCGGGACGAAACCGGCAAGCTGCTGGCGGCCATCGGAGAGATGCAGGATTCACTGATTAATACCGTCAGTCTGGTGAGGAGCAATGCCGAAAATGTGGCAGCCGCCAGTACCCAGATTGCACAGGGCAACGCCGATCTCTCGCAGCGAACGGAGGAGCAGGCCAGTGCGCTTGAGCAGACGGCCGCGACCATGACGCAGCTCGGCATGACCGTTAAAAACAACGCCGATAATGCCCGTCAGGCAGGCCAGCTGGCCGTCAACGTGCGTGACGTCGCCAGTAAAGGCAACGAGGCGACGGTGGCCATCACCGGCACAATGAAATCCATCAGCGAAAGCTCCGGCCGCATCGGTGAAATTACGGCCGTTATCGACGGCATCGCCTTCCAGACCAATATCCTGGCGCTGAATGCCGCAGTAGAAGCCGCCCGCGCCGGAGAACATGGACGCGGCTTTGCGGTCGTCGCCAGCGAGGTCCGGTCACTGGCGCAGCGCAGCGCCTCTGCTGCGGGGGAGATTCGTCAGCTGATTGCAGCCAATGCCACAACCGTCGGAGAGGGCAATGAGCTGGTGGTCCACGCGTCAGAGACCATGTCGGGCATTCTCTCTGCGGTCGGGAGACTCACGGATACGGTCGAAGAGATTAACTCAGCCAGTGCCGAACAGGCTCGCGGGATTGAGCAGGTAGGTATTGCGGTGACAGAGATGGATACCAGCACGCAGCAGAATGCCTCGCTGGTTGAAGAGTCGGCTTCTGCGGCCTCAAGCCTCAGAGAGCAGGCGGCGCTTCTTCTTCAGGCGGTCTCTGTGTTCAGCCTGGGTAATCATGCGGCTCCTGCGGCGGTTCAGGTTCCGGCTGCTCCTCTCAGAGCGCCTGTCCAGACTGCGGTTGTTAAACCCCGCGAGGAACCAGCGGACGACGGCTGGACGAGCTTCTGATGACGTCACCGCGCCTCTGGCAGGCGCGGTGCGTTTCTAAACACCGGCTGCAGCGACGTCAGCTAAAGGCGAAATCGCTGCGGCTTATATTGAGCGTTGAAACAGCAGAATACAGACCTCTTGTTTCCGCGTGGGCAGAGGCAGAGAGGCAGGACTGCAGGAAAGGTGCGCCAGAGACGTGATAACATCCTGCCAGCAACGTACTAATCATCAGTCAGTGCTATACGCAGATGATCCTCAATAAAGCTCGCTTTTAACGCGCTGTAACGATGTGGTTCATTACCGCTGAGTAAAGCTGCTGTGTATTTAATTTCTGCATACTTCGCTGCAATTTCGCGGTTATTACGAAGATAATCGCGGAAAGCAAGGTGTCTTAATAACTGGATATTTCCAGTGGCGAACGCATGCAGCTGATAGCTACGCTTATCACCGCCTTTAGTGAAATATCTGCGTTCCTTAATCCCGTTTTCATTGCGAGCAACATATCCGGCGCGAGACATAGCTTCATTACAGGTATCCAGTTCATGAATGTCTGAGACTTCCAGCATAATATCAATGACGGGTTTTGCAGAGAGACCCGGTACAGCCGTGCTGCCAATATGATGGACAGCCATCACGACGCCATTGAGTATTCTGCTTATCAGTAAACTTTCCGTTTCAAATTCCTCAGGCCATTTATCATCATAAGGCACAACAACCACTGTCCGCATTAACAAGTCTCCTGCGCTGAATATGCTTTCTGGGCATTTATGCACCTACTTGTGCCGTGCCTGCTGCAGGCGTTCCCTGATGAAAAACCAGACGCCACTGACCCTGATCTGAACAAATCCAGCAGGATGAACGTAACGCAGGACGGCTGCCATCAGCGTAACAGGTCCGATAGTGAAGCAGGACGCAGTTGAATCCCAGGTCGGTGAGCCGGAAATCGCTGCTATGGATAGAAGGCAGAGTTTCCTCCCTCAGCAGCGATATGATGGTCTCTGAACGGCTGACAACAACCCCTGACCGGGTAATTTCCCGAAATTCAGGATGAAGGATCAACTCAAGCCACTCGCGGTCTTTTCGTCTTTCGCCGTGAAGCGAGCACTCAAGCAACTTGAGATTTTCCAGAAGCATTCAGCTTATCCTCCAAAGGTTTTGCCGGACATTCACAGCGTAGCGAAATTTTAATTTGCATGACATTCGTTACCGTCGATCCTCCGGCATGAAACGGCAGCTCAGATACGGCCTGACATAAATCGGGATACACAAGTAACAGGCATCATGAAACAGCATTGAGGCTGTCTGTAACGTTTTCTGACGGCACATTATTTTCAGCAGCCATGAAAGCGAAGCGTCCGTAGCTCATCCTTTCCTGAATATGATCAGAGAGTATGTGTTAATAGAGCAAATCAAGTTGTTCAGGTTCACTGATAAGATGGATAATACCCTGACTGTTGGAGCTGAAGAGAGCCTGATAACGTACGGTATCCACTCCCATGACCAGGTTATCGAGATCCGTATTGGCAATACGAACTGAGTGATTTTTTGCCCACTCAGGCAGACCTTGAATGTAATAAGTGAAGGTCACATAAGTAATGCCTTCTTTGTCTGATGAGATAGTTTTGATAGCTCTGACGCGCAGAGTTCCATAGCAGAAGTCATGATGTTTTTTGAACAGGGCCTGACCGTAAGGCGTTAGCTCCCATATTTTTTGTCCTGCTTCCATATGAGAGATAATCAGACCGGCATCGACCAGTGCCTCCATTTTTGCATTAATCCATACATCGGTTCCTGCTCTGATTGAGACTGGCCACTGCTTCTCACCCAGGCAAAGAGACTGCTGGTTGAGTGACTGCTGTATCAGATCACTATAGGGACTTTTGTCCATCGCATGGGCACAACACGACAGGAAAAAAAGCAAAATGCCTGAGAAACGCATTAACGAAATTTCTCCATATCCAGGGTGTTGAACGCTTCATCCACATCGTCAAACGTCTGTTTTGTAAGATAGGAACCTGCAGGTGCCCAGTAAAAAACTGATGTCCCGGGATCGTCGCTATTTTCTTCGAGCCGAAAGCGAGAAAATCTGACCGGCAATGTATCAGTAACATCTTCATTGCCAGAGCTGCCGGCATATTTTGTCGCCCGGACAACATAAACGTGTTGCTTATAGCGGTGAAGTTCTGTGCCGCTTACCTTAAGCGTGGACGCTGACAGTCTCAAATCTGTCCAGGTAAAACCCTCGTCGTCCGGAATCGGCACGATAAACCAGTTTTTTTCCTGGCGAATAAATATATTGAGGGTTTCACTTGGATGAGAAGTGTTATTGTCATAAGTGGCGGCAAAAATAGCATCAGGTATACCGTCATTATTTAAATCCAGGCTATTCAGTCCCGTATTCAGATAAAGGCGGGTGTCTGTCTGCGAAAAAGCGCAAAGGCTAATCAGCATAGTGGCCAGTGCTATAAAAGCTATGTTCAGTTTCATCATTTACGCACCAGTCTGAAGCCGGTGTCTGGCAAAGCGTATCCTGCACTGTGCATGTCGCAGCTGGCCAGATTCATCGTAGGTAACAGGAAACTGCCGCCACAGAAATAATACATCTTTACGCCGGAAACGGTGGTGAACGTATCAACCCATTCCGAAACATTCCCGCTCATATCATACAGACCGAGCGCGTTGGGCTGGCGGCTTTTCACACGCACAGTGCCGAATTGCGGATCGCTAAAATCAGGAAACCATGCAACAGTTTTTGCGTGATTGCTGCCGGAGAATCTGAAACCGTAAGTGGCATTTTTCAGTCCGTTTTTTCCTCCACGGGCGGCAATTTGCCACTCTTCCGCTGTGGGTAAGCGATAACCATCTGCCTGAGCATCCTGCATAAAATCGTCGCGGGAGCTGTCCCGCGCCGGAACGCCTTCTGGCGTGAGATAAACCGGCTTCATTCCTGCCTTTTCACTCAAGGCATTTGCAAAGATCACCGCATCTGACCATTCCACATTGGTAACCGGATGCCTACCGTTATCTGTATCCGCCGGGCGGCACTCCTCATAAATGGCACCGTTACATCCGCTACCGAATGCATAGCCACGGCTTAGTGCCCATTCATGGATAGCTGAGTAGAGCAGGTAGGTGACTTCTGTCTGCATAATTCTGAATGAGCGCAGCGTGATATTCGTATGTGCTGCATAGTCATGCTGGCCAAAAACGTTACCGGCATAATATCTGCCGCCGTCAATGACGATTTCATCGGGGGGTTGTGTTGCACGAGCAAAAGCGGAGCAGATCAATAACAGATATAAGCATTTAGTTTTCACAGAGCCATCCTGGCGGCTTAAAAAGGCCATTTTCACGGCAGTTTTTTTACATCATCAGACTATAGCAATGCTGTCTGACTGAAGCGAAGCGTATTAATCCATTAAATTCTGAGATTCATTCTGATAACCTCTTCATTCACAGCTTACATTCGATGAAAAGGTTGTCGCTATCCTATTTCCAGCGTACGTTTCCGGTACAGACAAAATAGCTATGCTGGAAAGGGAATGCGAGCATGACCCGGACCGGCCATCACTTTTAGTCGATGATGCCTGCTGCAGCCAGCACGTTGCTGACTTTGCATCTCAAAATATTTAAAGTCACATAAACCCGATTTATGCGCATCCATCAGAGAGAACAATATGCTTACGGGCCTGAATCACGTCACCCTTGCAGTAAGTCACCTACCGAAGAGCCTGGCTTTTTACGTTGAAATGCTTGGATTCACGCTGAAAGCAAAATGGAATCATGGCGCTTATCTCTTGCTGGGGGATTTCTGGCTATGCCTTTCTCTGGATAAAGTCTCTGTCGGGGATGATTACACTCACTATGCTTTCACTATTTCACCAGAGAATTTTGATTCATTCGCTGAACGATTGAGAGCATCAGGCGTTACAGAGTGGAAAACCAACAAAAGTGAGGGGAAATCTCTCTACTTCTTAGACCCCGATGGTCATCGGCTTGAAATTCATGATGGCGATATTCAAAGCCGCCTGACCGCCTGTCTTAATCAGCCTTATGCAGGAATGGAGTTCTTCTGATCCAACGGTTTGCCTGTAAAAGACGTAACCCCGTAATTATGAGTTTTCGCCAGAGGCTTTGTACCTGTGCTTGAGGCACAAAGCCGACAGAGTACATTTCGTTAATTAAGAGCGCCAAACCGGCTTACCGGCATCCTGATTGAGACAGATAACCTCTCCCGAACAGGCGCCATCGTGAATATCAACGATGACCAGCGCGGCGCAATCTTCGGGTGCCTGAGCGATACGTTCTCCCCTGGCATTCCATGCGGCGCTTTTACCCACCGGTTTCCAGCCTCCTGACGGCCCGCAGTAATTCGCCATCAAGGTGGGCAGGGCATAAAGTCTGGCATAATGCGCAAGCTGCTTCGCATCGTTGTCATAGCCACCGGCGCTTAACACGGCGTTCAGGTAAACTTCAGCACCCTGATCCACTGTCCGCTCGGCATGACGTGGCTGACCGGCATCGGCGCATATTGCTAAGCCCAGATAAAATGCCCTTTCTTCGATAACGCACTCACGGCTGCCTGCTGAAAAATAGTCGGATTCACCCGGATGAAGATACATTTTCCGGTAACAGGAAACCGGGCGATGGGATGAAATAACATATGCACCAACAGCAGGCTTTTTGCCTTCAACAGACACTGGCGCGCCTGCAATGATTGTTATGTCATATTTGTCAGACAATGCCTGAAGGGGAGCAAGGCAGGTTTCATCGGAGAGAGCCAGTTCAGCCGCCAGCTCAGGTTCATAACCAGTCAGTGAAAGCTCGGGAAAGATGATAAGGTTAACGCCAGCAGAGGCTGCGGAAGTCACCAGGATTTCGTGGTAACGCCTGTTTTCTTCGATATGCCCACGCGCCGGGGCAAACTGTCCGGCTGCGATTCTTAACTTTCTCTCAGTTGCATCCATAGACTGTCCTGTCTGATTAAGGTCTCCGGGTTACCATACGGAAACAGACGTCTGGCATCATCACTCTGGCCGCGTAAAAAAGACCTGTTAACTTCCGGCACTCAGCGACACCTGGAAGCCAGACGCAGTACCCTAATCATCCCGGACGCTCAGGTAATTCCGTCGTTTATGCAGGCTGAAATGCAGGAGGATTTAATGAATATCCAGTTTGCGAAGATAACCCCAGACAGCGCCGGCTTTGGACCGCTGAAATCGCAGAGCATAGCCGGGGGATTTAATATGCTGCGTCGGCTGGAAGAAAACTGGCTCAGCGGACATAACCGTTTTGACAGGCCCGGAGAGAAACTGATGGGCGCTTACGCTGGTGGCCTTATGGTCGGAGTGTGCGGACTCAACATCGATCCCTTTGTCTCCGAAACGGGCATCGGGCGGCTGCGACATTTCTATATAGACAGGGAATGGCGAAACAGGCGGATAGGCAGCCGTCTCCTCAGTGAAATACTCCGGGATGCCGACCGCTGGTTCGATCGGATTAATACCAATGCGCCCTTATCGGCATTCGCTTTCTACGAACGGGCGGGCTTTATTGTGTTATCGGGCAGAGATAAAGTCACACACCAGTTCTGCCTCAGGCATCCAGCCTGACCGCAAAAGCACCCACTGGTCTTTCAACTTATATTCATCCATTCTCCAGAAACGTTTCATACACGTTCTGAAACACGGAATAGAAGGTAGCAATCACAGCAGAAATCCCCTCCATGCTTTCGTATGCCATTACAGTATCGCCTCGTTCTTTGAAATAACACATCGGGCACGGGATTGCCGACATTCAGCGTCTGCTAAACCACGCAATTGGTAAAAAATTTTATCAGTTGTAACGGATAATCGGCTGACCAGAAATTAAAACGCGTCGTGTTGATTAACGATAAGTGCGCATATTTTAGGGGGAAAACCCTGACAGGTATACGGTGATTAAACAGTCTTAATTTTTCTGAATACATTCACCAGCCTTGACTGTTCATACGGTTATTCCACTGCCTCTTCAGTGTTACAAAATTGTTGCTGCCTTCATTTTCAGCGCGTCTATAACGGTAGGGCGTTAGCAAAATAAGACCAGAGATAAACACTATTCTGAGGATGGATGGCTATGAAAACACTGACAAGAAGACACTTTATGGCTTTTGCGGCAGGGGGAACGGTCGCGCTTGCGGCTGGTCAGGCGATGGCTCACGACAATACCGTGAAGACGTTTCCTGCCGGAACGGGTGGCGGAGGACGGGATCCCGGCCCTCATGATCCCGTCCGCGAAGCAGAAAACCCGGATATCGTTAATCCGCCTGCGACAGACAGCGGAACACTGCCGAATCTGCGCTTCTCTTTCAGCGACGCGCACGTTCGCAAGGGAAGCGGTGGCTGGACGCGGCAGGTGACGCAGCGTGAGCTGGGCATCTCTACGACGATTGCGGGCGTCGATATGCGCCTTAATGCCGGAGGCATCCGCGAGCTGCACTGGCACAAGGAGGGCGAATGGGCTTATATGACATACGGCAATGCGCGGGTGACAGCGTTTGACACCAGCGGCGGATGGTTCGTCGACGACATTGCGGCGGGCGATCTCTGGTATTTTCCGCCCGGCATTCCCCACTCGATTCAGGGGCTCGGTCCCGATGGCTGCGAGTTTTTACTGGCTTTTGATGACGGTAATTTTGATGAGGACAGCACTTTTCTGCTGTCAGACTGGTTCAGACACATTCCGCCGGACATTCTCGCCAAAAACTTTAAGGTACCCGTCTCTTCTTTTGCGCATCTTCCTTCGCCTGATGATGAATATATCTTTGCCGGTAATGTGCCGGGCAGCCTGGAATCGGACAGCATAAAAGGCGCCGCGAAGTCGAAAATCCGCTTTACGCACAGGATGCTGGCTCAGGAACCGGTGCGCGCGCCGGGAGGAACTGTCAGGATCACCGACTCATCCAATTTCCCGGTATCCAAAACCATTTCCGCCGCGCTGGTGGAAATTGAGCCCGGTGGCCTTCGCGAGCTGCACTGGCACCCTAATAATGATGAGTGGCAATATTATCTGGAAGGTGAGGGGCGGATGGGGGTCTTTGCCTCGTCGGGTCAGGCAAGAACGTTCGACTATCGCGCCGGAGATGTTGGCTATGTGCCTTTTGCAATGGGGCACTACATTGAAAATACCGGTAAAGGGCCGCTGCGTTTTCTTGAGCTGTTTAAAAGCGATTACTATGCCGATATTTCGCTTAATCAGTGGCTGGCGAGCACACCGCCTGAGCTTGTCCGGCAGCATCTGCACCTGGATGATGAGTTTATGAACATGCTCTCTCTTAAAAAGAACCCGGTAGTGAAATAACGTAAAAGCGTCTGCACCTGAATCAGAGGTGCAGACGCCCCTCTGTAAAGAGGCAGAGCAAACAGTGCTATCAATTTTCAGGTATTCTCTGGCATTCCAGCGTCCGCTTCTGGCACAGAGCGGACGAACTAACTGAGCTGAAGTCCGCTATGAGCGAGAAGCAGACGTTCGGCAGTGGTATCAATGAACGGAGCATCGCAGATTAAAGTTTACTGAGATAGTTCAGCTCATCGCGTGATGATGCCCTTCCAAGAAGCTGATTCCGATGTGGATAACGCCCAAAGCGAACGATAATTGCGCGGTGTTCCTGTTGATGTCGGATAAAATTTGGATCGCCCAACTCTTCAAACAGTTCAGTGGCTTTTACATGAATAAGAGATGATTCTGAATGCATCCATGGCATCAGCAGAAAAGCTCTCTGAGGAATGCTAAGTTGCGGATACTCGGGTCTATTAATAGCTTCTTGTGAGAGAACCAGCGCCATATTATCGTGTGCCCATGCGTCCGGACTGTTTCTGTTCAGATTACGTGAAAACTGGTCCAGTAGTATGATTTCCGCTAAACGTCCCTTGATGCTTTCCCGCCATGTATAATATTCACCACGATACGCCGCTTCCCAGTGCGTTCGGAACCGGGCGCTGACTTTTTTGTCAAACTGCTCATCCCGGACGAACCACTTATCCTGACTGGCCTTACTGAACCAGAAATTCAGCACATCTTCGTAGTCCATAATGTTACTCCGTTTATTTTTAACGCCGATCGGATGCAGTCATAACGGAAGAATAGCTGAAATTTAACTCAGAGTGCTGGAGCTTAAACAGATTTTGGACCGAGCGGTCCTTATCGGTTATGCTGTCTGGCATCAAGTGAGGAGATTATGGCCAGACCCCGTTCATTCAATGAGCATGAAGTTCTTTTACAGGTGATGCAGATATTCTGGAAACACGGCTATGAGGCGACATCGCTCAGCGATATCATGCGCGAGACCAGACTCAGCAAAAGTAGCCTTTATGAAGCCTTTGGTAGTAAGCGCGAATTGTTTTTGTCAGCTTTTGAAATATATCGTCAGATGCGTATGCGAACGCTAAATGGTTATCTCACCAGCCAGCCAACTGCAATGGCCTCCATCAAGCATTTTTTTTCGATGATACTGGAACATGCCCGCAATCAGGAAAGGCCTTTTGGATGTATGAGCTGTAATGAGGCGGTCGAGCTGGCCCCGCATGATGACGAGGTTCACAGGCTGGTTGAGCGCGACTTCCAGGGAATTGAAGATGCACTGACGGCGGCCATTGAGCGCGGCATTATGGACGGCTCTGTTCCGGCTGAAAAAAATGCTCGTGCTCTGGCGCGTCATATGACCGTAGCCCATCATGGATTTATGATGATGTCGCGATCACGGGCCGACATCAGAAGATTAGAAGATACGATCGAAGTTATTCTGTCACTGCTATCCTGAAAATAGCAGCTAATTTTTTTAATAGTTCTGGACCGATCGGTCCTTAACGGTCCGGAATTATCCCGGCTGTTTCATTACCGGTTGGGGAAACCTGACATCAGTCCGATCAAATGAGAGGAAACCGAGATGAACATCAGAGAAACAAACATTCTTGTCACCGGCGGAACCGGCGGCCTTGGCGAAGGAATTGTCCGCAGCCTGATGCGACAGGGTGGCCGCCTTCTGGTTCCCACCCGTCAGCTGGAAAAACTGGACGCACTCAGGGAATACGTTGCAGACATAAACACCGGAAGCCTGGAGGGTGTGACGGGTTCACTTTCCACACCTGATGAGGCGCAAAAGCTGGCCACAGCCGTCAGCAAAAAAATGACGCCTGATGTTATTGTCGCCTCTATAGGTGGATGGTCGCAGGGGGGTAACATTACTGAGACTTCATTCGATTCCTGGGAAAAAGTCGTACGGGATAATCTGACTACCCACTTTCTTGCTATGAAGCACCTATCCCCCCTTTTGCGTCAGAACGGCACTTATATTCACGTAAACGGCATAAGCGCAGAAATGGCATGGCCCGGCGCGGGTCCGGTTGCTGCAATGGCTGCAGCTCAGAAATCATTATCGCTGACGCTGGCGAAAGAAAATGAAGCTCGTTTCCATGTCCGCGAACTTATCCTCCCGCCGGTAAACACCCGGGCACGTCAGGGACGTGGCAGACCGGAGTGGCCCACTGCAGAAGAAGTGGGTGATTTCATTGCTGGCATCCTCCATGGCGATGACGATCAGATCATTCATCGTTTTCCCGATTTCCATAAAACACAGGAGAAATAATTATGTGCACCCCCGTTCTCAGACATCTAATCCCTCCGGTCACTCTGGGCGAACTCAGACTGAAAAACAGAGTTATTATGGCACCCCTCACCCGCAGTCGTGCGGGTGAAGGTGATGTGCCCACGCCGATGATAGCTGAGTATTACTGGCAGCGTGCCGGCGCTGGTTTGATCATCACTGAAGCCTCACAGATTTCTCCACAGGGTAAAGGCTATCCTCGCACGCCAGGTATCTTCAGTTCGCAGCAGATTAATGGCTGGAAAACCGTAACCGATGCGGTGCATAGCCGTGACGGAAAAATCTTTCTGCAGTTATGGCACGTCGGGCGACTTTCTCATCCGGACGTTCAGCCACACGGAGGACTGCCGGTGGCACCATCTGCCATTGCAGCGGAGGGAGAAATTTTTACTTCTGAAGGCCTCAAGCCGCTGGTCACGCCGCAGGCGCTGACGGAGGAAGGCATTCTCAGCACCATTGATGATTTTCGTAAGGCTGCAGAAAATGCCCGGGAGGCAGGATTTGACGGCGTGGAAATCCATGCCGCCAATGGTTACATCATTGATCAGTTCCTGCGCGATGGAAGTAATCAGCGAACCGATGAGTGGGGAGGGAGTGCGGAAAACCGCATACGCTTCCTGAAAGAGGTGGTTGAGGCGGTAGTGCCGGTATTCGGCGCAGGTCGTACAGGCGTACGGATTTCACCGGTATTTGACGGTTTTTCTATGCGCGACAGTAATCCGGCCGAAACCTTCAGAGCAGCAGCTGAAATGCTGCGCGGATTTGGCCTGGCATATCTTCATGTCATGCAGCTGGGAAGTGAAACCTGCAGCTTCGACTTTGGTGCCCTGAAAGAGCAGTTTGGTGGCCCGTATATTGCTAACGGCGGATACAACGGCGACAGCGCCGCGCAGGCAATTGCAGCAGGGCAGGCTGATGCAGTCTCTTTCGGAACGCTTTTCATCGCAAACCCGGACCTGGTTTCCCGCTTTGCATCAGACGCACCATTAAACGATGTGGATAAAACGACTTTCTACCAGGGTGAAGAAAAGGGATATACCGACTATCCCGTTCTGTCAGGTGTGCCACTGGGTGGTCAGGGTGAATGGCACTGGATGGGGCTCACAGGGCAATCTGATAAAAAGCTTAAAGACGACGCGGGAGAATAGTCATGACTTCAAAGATCTTAATCACTGGTGCAACCAGTTCCATTTCCTCTCAGGTAGTGCATGAACTATTGTCTCAGGGGATCGCGGTACGCGCGCTTGTACGCAGCCCGGATAAGGCAGAAAAAATACGTCAGGCAGGTGCGGAAATTATTGTGGGCGATCTGGAAAAACCTGAAACCCTGCAGGCGGCTTTTAACGGCATTGAACAGGCTTTCATTCTGACGCCGCCGTCAGATCGCGCATCAGCTCAGTTTTCAAATGCTCTCTGGGCAGCCAAACAGGCGGGCGTCAGATACGTGGCGCGACTTTCAGCATTTGGCGCGGATCATGACGCCCCAACCATAAATGGACGGCATCATGCCCTGTCTGACAGTGAACTGATGGCTTCGAATCTGGCATGGACCATTATACGACCACACTTTTTCATGCAGAATCTGATGATGGCCGCGGACGGAGTAAATGCAAAAGACAAACTTTATTTTGCATTGGGCGAGGGCCGGATGGGCATTATTGATTCCCGGGATATCGGTCACTTCATCACATGTATTCTGACGACAACAGGCCATGAAGGAAAAATCTATACCCTTACCGGACCCGAATCGATCAGTATGCACGATGTGGCGGCCGACCTCAGTACTGTCCTGGGAAGAGAAATCCGCTATCAGCCGGTGATGACAGGACTGGCACTGTCAGATCTCAGAAGTAAAGGAGCAGACCAGTACACGCTTAACGTTCTTCATGACTACCTTGTAGAATACAGTCGTAACTGGGGTGATGTGGTCACTGACGACTACAAAAACGTCACCGGCAATGAGCCGCGAACGCTGAAAGACTTTGTGCAGGATCATGCTGAATTATTCCATAGTTGATTCATCACGTAATAAGCCTGCAGACGGAAGCTGCAGGCTTACAGTACATTCTACTGTCATGCAGATCAGTCTTTGAGTTATACGCCGATCTTTGCACGTACGGTATGACCCTGAATTTCCCAAACGTTTATTTTTCGGTCGTCCGCCTGAAATGCATATATTTTTGATAAAATTCAGGTCCGCTTCTGGCACAGAGTCGACAGTGACAGCATTATCACCACGATGAGCAAAAAGCGGACATGCTGAAACACTCATCGGTGTTTGCACGAAGTTCATCATGGTTTTCTTTGATTTCTGATACGTCAGCATTCAGCCCGGCTCTCCAGCCGGGTTTTTGCTGATCTGCCAGAAGCCTCATTTCATAAACATAATCTGAGGGGATGAGGGAGATTCAGCGCTTTCTGCCAGCAGCAGAGACGTTACTTCATGTAGGAACGGATTACCGCCACAATCTCATCAAGATCTTCCTTTCTTTCCTGTTCAGAGGCTTTTTCATCCATCAAATGTTCCCGGATATGGCCTTCCAGTAACTCACTCATCAGCCCGTTAACGGCACCTCGCACTGCGGCTACCTGCTGAAGGATCTTCAGACATTCCTGACCGGACTCCAGCGCCGTTTCGAGCGAGGCAGCCTGACCTTTGATACGGCGCACACGGGTAAGCAGGCTCTTCTGATTATTTAATGTATGTCCCATTGCCGATCTCCTGTCGATTAGGATGTATACTGGGGTATAGTATATTGGTTTAGTTTACGGTCCTTTTGGCCGTCTGCAACTTATCACGACCGGATCACGACATGAATGCTTTTTCCGTATTACTCAGCCAGGGCACGTCCAGTGCGCTGTTGTTTATACCCAGCGCAATACTGCTGGGCGCACTTCATGGCCTGGAACCTGGCCATTCAAAAACGATGATGGCGGCTTTCATTGTTGCGATCAGGGGGACAGTGAAACAGGCGGTCATGCTGGGTCTGGCGGCGACGCTGTCGCATACCGCCGTGGTCTGGCTTATTGCGATGGGAGGCATGTACATCAGCCAACAGTTTACCGCTGAGGCTGCTGAACCCTGGCTTCAGCTAATCTCCGGGATCATTATTCTGCTTACCGCCGTCTGGATGTTCTGGCGCACCGCATCTGATGCGCGGGAGTGGAAGAAAGGGCAGGGCAGAGAACATCATGAACACGATGAAAGCCACGTCATTGATACCGGTCACGGCAAAGTCAGACTCGCTATTGATGAGTCTGTTGGCCCAGCCCGATGGGTCCTTACCACCCTGTCGGGCCACCAATGGACTGAAGATGATGTCGTCGTGACGACCCGCCGCCAGGATGGTTCAGGCCAGGTATTCTGCTTTACCCCGCAGAATGGATCGCTTATTTCTGAAGAGGTTATTCCTGAGCCACATACGTTTAGTGCGCGCCTTGAGCTGGCACATCGCAGCCATGTTCACGGCTACGATGTAGCTTTTCATGAACACGATCACGCAGAGCTGGAAGGGCTTGAGGTTGGAACTGCTGCATATCAGGATGCTCACGAACGGGCTCACGCCAACGATATTCGCCGTCGGTTCGACGGGCGTGAAGTCAGTAATGCGCAGATCCTTCTTTTTGGGCTGACGGGCGGACTGATCCCCTGCCCGGCGGCTATCACCGTTCTGCTCCTGTGCCTCCAGGTTGAACAATTTACGCTTGGCGCCGCTCTGGTGGTCTGCTTCAGCATCGGATTAGCGCTGACGCTTGTCACCGTGGGCGCTGGCGCCGCGCTGAGCGTTCACCACGCCAGCAGGCGCTGGAAAGGCTTTGCCGGTATTGCACGCCGGGCACCTTATTTTTCCAGTGCCCTGATTGCGGTGGTCGGCATATATATGGCCTGCCATGGGCTCAACGGTTTGAATAAATAAAGAGGTGTGAAATGGCAGTGAAATCTCCCTGCATCGACCAGTGCGTTTTTACGGGTAAAAATGGATGGTGCGAAGGATGTGGACGAACGCGCAAAGAAGCACAGGACTGGCGCAGGTTGTCACCCTTTCATCAGAAGGCAATTGAGCGCGCGCTTGCAGGCCGGATGAACATACTGCGCACAAAATCCTGATACTGATTGAATCAGAAGCGAGGCCTCTCCTGATGCGGCCTCCCTGCCATCAGTCCGACCTGCCTCTGCTCTGTCCTCGCCAGCCTATCCCGCCTGCCGCACCACCCACGTTTCATTCACTGACCGGGTCTCTGCGGCACGCTCATCCGCGTTAAGGTTTTTTTAATCTTCGGCGGTAAGAATGAAGGTCGCTCTTTTTCTGAACAGGGTGGGTGTTTTATAACCGGCGTTCAGCGTCGGATATTTCTGCTCCCTGAATGCAGCGCGAGGTTCACCTGCCGGAAATTAAATCGATGGCTGATTCGGTCCCGGACGGCGCAGGGACTGTCGTCTTTCAGTAAACATGTCCCTGCATAGTGGCTTTCAGGAGCCAGTCAGGTTATCCGCACGGGACCATTTATATTAACCCGTCTTACCAATTTCAAGCGCTGAATCAGGTGTTGAATGGACAGAAAGAACGGCTGTTAAGCTCGCTTTCCGACAGGCAGAAAGGGTTTTTTGGCTTCATACCACAAAAAAGGTTTGAGACATTCCTCCCGCTGGCGGGAAAACCCCGGGATCTGCGAGTTGACATTTTGTGCTTTTTAGATAGTTTAAGTTAAATTATTCTTAACCTTAAAGACATGGGCGAACTGGTTAATGCGCATTCTGATCTTTGATAAAAATCAGGCTTCATCCCGCTTTGCCCCGGCGTTGATCTCACGGCTGGGATTTGTGACCGATACGTTTTCAGACACGGATAACGCACTGCGTTCGCTTAAAAAATTCTCTCCTGACGTGTTTATCATCAGCACTCATCAGCTTTGCGAGCAGCACTGTGCGCTGATCAGACGTTACCGCAAGCGGGGATTTACAACGCCGGTAATCGTCACCGCGACCGAAAGTACGCAGGTTCTGCGGATTGCTGCTTATGAAGCCGGCGCGGATGACATTGTGTCCGATGAGATCGAGCCTGAAGAGTTTGTCGCGCGTATCAGCGCCATCGACCGCCGCAGCCGGGGAATTGCCTCAAGCCGGATAACGCTGCCGCCCTATGAGCTGGACCTGACGGGTAAGCAGGTATTAAAAAATGGTACGCAGATCGAACTGACCAACTTCGAATATCTGGTCGCCGAGTTCCTGATGAAACGCAATGGAAAAGTCGTGACGCGGGATGAGCTGATGGGCCAGCTTTACGCCGATGCGGATCTGCGCAACCAGGATGTGGTTAACGTTCTGATCTGTCGGCTGAAGAAAAAACTGTGCCGGGATTCCGGGTTTCAGATCCAGAGTATCCGCGGGCTTGGGTATGTCTTCCGGCAGCAGCTATAGCGGCCCGACGCTGAGCCGGTTCGCGTAAGCTAACGCGAGCGATTGCTCAGGCCCGGGCGTCGGTGTCATGCCGGACAATCTGCGTGGCAGGGCCGGACAGACGGAATCTCCGCCTCTCTTTAGCGCGGAGTCAGTGATATCGGTTTCAGCAGAGGCCTGCTTATCACGCCGCGCCATAAAAAAGGGCCTGCGCCGCAGGCCCCGAAAGTTAACGCAGCCTCAGCTGCTTCTGAACATCACCACCGGAAAGCGTGATCGCTCATCCTTGGCCCCGATGGCCCTGTTCCCGGCCGTCCGGGCCGCAGACGCACGGACCCGGCGGGCTGAGGATGATCCGGTCACCCGGTAGTCAGGATGCCACCTCCGAGAATTAATGACCGCTCAGCAGTTTTTCCGCTTCTTCAGGGTTTTCATGCACGCCGAAACGATCGACGAGCGTCCGGGTCGCGTCATTCATCCCTCTGATTTCCACCACGGCGCCTTCCTGGCGGAACTTAATCACAATACGATCCAGCGCGCTGACCGACGTGATGTCCCAGAAATGGGCGTGCGTCACGTCGATGATTACGCGCTTCAGCGGCTCGCGAAAGTCGAAGTGGCGGGTGAAGCGATCGGCCGAAGCAAAGAAGACCTGCCCGGTAACCGTATAGGTCCGGGTCTCCTCTTTCCGCTCAGAGGTGACTGCCATAAAGCGGGCTACCTTCGTGGCGAAGTTCAGGGACGCAATCAGTACACCGGTCAGCACGCCAAACGCCAGGTTGTGAGTTGCCACCACTACGGCAACGGTCGCCAGCATCACCACGCTGGTTGAAAGCGGATGCGTGCGCAGGTTCGCAATCGAACGCCATGAGAAGGTGCCGATGGAAACCATAATCATCACCGCCACCAGCGCGGCCATAGGGATCTGCGACACCCAGTCGCGCAGGAACACCACCATCAACAGCAGCACCACGCCCGCCGTCAGCGTGGAGAGCCGTCCGCGACCGCCCGACCTGACGTTAATCACCGACTGACCAATCATCGCGCAGCCCGCCATCCCGCCAATAAACGACGTGCAGATATTGGCGATGCCCTGCGCCTTGCACTCGCGGTTCTTGTCGCTCGGCGTGTCGGTCATGTCATCCACAATGGTGGCCGTCATCATGGACTCCAGCAGTCCGACCACGGCGAGTCCCGCTGAGTAGGGCAGGATAATCAGCAGGGTATTAAGGTTAAGCGGAATGTCCGGAAGGAGGAACACCGGCAGGCTGTCCGGCAGTTTGCCCATGTCACCCACCGTGCGCACATCCAGATGCAGCCACATGGAAATAGCGGTGAGCACAACGATGCAGACCAGCGGGGAGGGAAGGGTTTTATTCAGGAGGGGGAAGAGATAAATAATCGCCAGACCGGCAGCCGTGAGCGCGTAGACGTGCCAGGTCACGTGGGTCAGCTCCGGCAGCTGCGCCATGAATATCAGTATGGCCAGCGCATTAACGAATCCGGTCACGACCGAACGGGAGACATAGCGCATCAGGCCGCCAAGCTTCAGGTATCCGGCCATCAGCTGGATGATGCCGGTCAACACGGAGGCAGCCAGCAGATACTGCAGCCCGTGATCTTTCACCAGCGTGACCATCAGCAGCGCCATCGCGCCGGTGGAGGAGGAGATCATCGCCGGGCGACCGCCCAGAAAGGCCATGACGAGGGGGATGCAGAAGGCGGAATAGAGCCCGACCTGCGGATCGACGCCAGCAATGATAGAAAAGGCGATCGCTTCAGGAATAAGCGCGAGCGCAACCACAATACCGGCAAGGACGTCACCACGGACGTTACCCAGCCAGTCCTTACGCGTTGAGGACAGCAGCATAGTCATTTCTCAGATTTTAGATACGGTCAGCCCTTGAGGGCAGAAAATTCAGGTACGAAAAAGTACATCCGCAGACGGGATGTTATTGAGTGCGCGACTGAGATGTCTCAGTGCAGCAGGGAAGGGGGACGACTCAGGGTGGCGTAAGACGCATGATGTCTGAAATCTCCTTTACGGCAACAGCGTGCCTTCAGGATGGATGTAAACCAGGCTCCGGTGACGGGCGCTGGCGGCGAAGTCCGATCGGCACATCAGGCCAATCGGGACAGGCTGAATACTATAAACGAAAGCAGGATGAGGTCAATCTCTGCTCAAAATGCCGGGCAGGGACAAAAAGCAGTGCATGGCTGACGACGCGCGGGGGAATCCGGCCCGGCAGGATCGCGTCAGGCAGGACAGAGGTAAATCGTGCACCCCCGGCTATGCTTACTCTGAAGCCGGATGCGCGCCGCGCCGGGCGTAACCCACGCGGGCCATCTCTGGCGATGCCGTTACAGCTGCTGTTCTTCACACCGGGGATGCAGCGGAACGATCATCTCAGAGGCCGTGCTGGCTGTTCAGCCGTAACTGAAATTAAGATAACAGGTGACATGATGTCTAAAACGCAGTGGATTATTCATCGGCTGACCCGCCAGCTCTGGTTTCGCAGCTCACTGTTCGCCGTGCTGGCGGTGATCACTGCCCTGGTCGCCATTGCGATTAAGCCTTTCATTCCCATCTCTATGTCGGGCATCGTGGGAAGTGACGCGGTGGATAAGATACTGACTATCCTCGCCTCCAGTATGCTGGCCGTGACGACCTTTTCGCTTAACATCATGGTGACGGCGTACAATTCTGCCAGCAGCAGCGTCACGCCGCGCGCGACGGTTCTGCTGCTCGAAGACAGCACCACACAGACCATGCTGGCAACCTTTATCGGCTCTTTCCTGTACAGCCTGGTGGGGATTATCGCGCTCGGCATGGGGGCTTATGGCATGCAGGGACGCGTTATTCTGTTTTTTGTCACCCTGGCCGTGATTGCCATGATCGTGATCACCCTGCTGCGCTGGATACAGCATCTGGCGCAGTTTGGCTGCCTGTCTGATACGTCGCATCGCGTTGAGGAGGCCACGACGGCGGCCCTTCACCACCGCCTCCGGTCGCCCTGTATGGGCTGCGCCTTCTGGGACGGCATCCTGCCGGAAACGATCCCGCTGCACCGTGTTTATCCGCGGCAGGCGGGCTATCTGCAGCATCTGGACCTGCAGGAACTCGCCGGCTTCGCAGAGGAAAAAGCGTGCCATCTCTATCTCACCGCGCAGCCCGGCAGTTTTGTGCATGGCGCGGCCCCGCTGTTCTGGTGTGACAGGCCGCTTGCGGATGAGGACCTTCAGCGACTGCTCAGCGCGTTTACCTTGGGTGAACAGCGCTCGTTTGAACAGGACCCCCGTTTTGGACTCTGCGTCCTGTCTGAAATTGCCTCACGCGCACTCTCTCCGGCGGTTAACGACCCCGGCACGGCAATCGATATTATCGGGCGGGCGGTCCGGCTGTTCAGCCCCAGCGAACCGCAGGAATCGGAGACTCCGCAGTATCCCCGGCTCTTTATGCAGCCCGCCGGGATAGGCGATATGTTCGACGATATGTTTACCGGCATCGCACGCGATGGGGCCGCCCTGGTGGAGGTACAACTGCGCCTGCAGAAAGCGCTTCAGGCGTTAGCGATGATTGCACCGCATCGCTATGGCGCGGAGGCGAAGCGTCATGCGCAGCTTGCGCTGGTGCGTGCCAGCCTCGCAATGACCAGCGAAGCGGACCAAGCGGCGGTGGAACGGGTTGCCCGCTGGCAGGCAGAGGCCGTTATCTCCGACAAATCGCTGAATAACTGACCAAACGGCGCCGTTTCGCTTTTACTCTTTTATACTGATTGTTACATTTGGTCTTCATTCATCTTGATCAGGATACCTATGTCTTCATCAGAAACTGAAACGCAACACAAGCGAAGCCACATTAATCCACCCGTATTTTTCACCTCTGCCGCACTGATTTTTATCCTGGTTGCCTTTGCTGCGCTCTTCCCTGAACAGGCTGATGTGCAGCTGGGCGCACTGCAAAACTCCCTGTTTGCCAACGCCAGCTGGTTCTATATCCTGGCCGTTGCGCTGATTTTGCTGACGGTCGCCTACCTGGGTTTCTCCCGCTATGGCGACATCAAGCTCGGCCCGGATCATGCGGAACCCGATTTCAGCTACCACTCCTGGTTTGCCATGCTCTTTTCGGCAGGCATGGGCATCGGACTGATGTTCTTCGGCGTGGCGGAGCCCGTGATGCACTACATGGCACCGCCCACGGGCCAGCCGGAAACGGTTGAGGCCGCACGGGAAGCCCTGCGCATCACCTTCTTCCACTGGGGTCTGCACGCCTGGGCCATTTATGCCATCGTGGCGCTGATTCTGGCGTTCTTCAGCTACCGCCACGGATTACCGCTGACGCTGCGTTCGGCGCTCTATCCGATTATCGGCGATCGGATCTACGGCTGGATGGGCCATGCTGTCGATATTTTTGCCGTTATCGGTACGGTCCTGGGCGTGGCAACCTCGCTGGGTTACGGCGTGCTGCAGGTGAATGCCGGGCTGAATCACCTGTTTGGTCTGCCGGTTAACCAGACCATGCAGGTCATTCTGATTGTCGGGATCACCGCGCTGGCGACACTCTCCGTGGTTTCGGGGCTGGATAAGGGCATCCGCATCCTGTCCGAAATCAACCTGACGCTGGCCGTGCTGCTGCTGATTATGGTGGGCGCACTGGGTCCGACCGTGCTGCTGCTGAAATCCTTTGTCGAGAACACCGGCGGCTATCTCTCCGAACTGGTCACCAAAACCTTCAACCTCTATGCCTATGAGCCTAAATCGGGTAAGTGGCTCGGCGGCTGGACGCTGTTTTACTGGGGCTGGTGGCTGGCCTGGTCGCCGTTTGTCGGAATGTTTATTGCCCGTGTTTCACGCGGCCGCACCATCCGCGAGTTCGTGACCGGCGTCCTTTTCGTGCCCGCCGGTTTCACGCTGCTCTGGATGACGTTCTTCGGCAACAGCGCAATCTGGCTGATTATGCAGGAGGGGGCCACCGATCTGGCGCAGACGGTGATGAGCGACCAGACCCTGGCGCTGTTCAACTTCCTGGAGCACTTCCCCTTCAGCGCGGTGCTCTCCTTTATCGCCATGGCGATGGTCGTCGTGTTCTTTGTCACCTCCGCCGACTCCGGCGCGATGGTGGTGGATACGCTGGCGGCGGGCGGAAACGACAACACACCGGTCTGGCAGCGCATCTTCTGGGCCGGACTGATGGGTGTCGTCGCGGTCACGCTGCTGCTGGCGGGCGGAATGAAGGCCCTGCAGACCGTGACCATCGCCAGCGCGCTGCCCTTTGCGGTGATTCTGCTGATGTCGATCTATGGCCTGCTGAAGGCGCTGCGCATTGACGCCTGGAAACGTGACAGTAAGCAGATTGCCACCATCGCCCCAACCGCGGCGCGTAATCCGATCCCGTGGCAGCGGCGGTTACGCAATATCGCGCACTTCCCGAAACGCTCACAGGTGAAGCGGTTCATGGCCGAGGTGATCTATCCGGCGATGGAGATGGTAGAGCAGGAGCTGGCGAAGCAGAATACCGTGTCGCATACCTCAAACGAGGTTGAAGATCGGGTGCGCTTCGAGGTGGATTTAGGCGACGAGCTTAACTTTGTCTATGAAGTGCGGGCCCGCGCCTATCTGCAGCCAGCCTTTGCCCTGGCGGGCATGTCCGGCAGCGACAAGGCAGAGGAGCAGAAATATTACCGTGCCGATGTTTATCTCAAGGAAGGGGGTCAGGATTATGATGTGATGGGCTGGAATCAGGAGCAGATCATCAATGATATTCTCGATCAGTATGAGAAGCATCTGCACTTCCTGCACATCGTACGCTGATGCAGCGCTGAGTTGAAAAAGAGGAGCCTGGCTCCTCTTTTTTTATCCTGGCGTGCTTTCTGTGCCCGCGACGGCGGGTCATCTCTCTCCGGTTGCGCATGGCGCTGAGCCCGGTCCCGCCGTCACTCTCAACGGAAGTCGGGCACGGCAGGCTGGCGCTGTCCGCGCTGCGTTCTTCCGGATCTTTTTTTTTCAGCCCGCCTGCTGCTGTGTAACATTATCAGACAGGGCGCACGTCCGCGCCTGCCGGGTATGCTGAGCTGAATCGCGAGTCAGCGCGGCACTCCGTGCCAGGGCGACCGGCGAAGCCTGCCTCAGGCTGCCCGTGACGGTCAGATCCCCAGGCTGGCCAGCAGATCATCCACGTCATCCTGACTGGCCGCCTGTTCAGCGGGCGCAGGCGACTGAGGCGGCGCGGCACGTTCGCTGGAGGCCGCTGACGCGGATTTATCGCGGATGATCTGAATCAGCTGCTGTTCGCACTGATTCAGAACCGCCATCATGCGCTGCACAATCTGTCCGGTCAGATCCTGAAACCCCTGCGCCATCATGATGGCGTGAAGCTGCTGCTGGGTCAGGCCGGTGATACGCGGCACGTCATCCAGCCAGGCCCGCGTGTCCGCCGCCAGCGTCTGCGCCTGGTCGTCGGTAAACGGACGTTCGGCGTTCGCTTCCCAGCGTTGCGTGAGTTGATCTGCGTGATCGGCCAGCAGCGTCTGCATTGGCTGGGTAATTTCGACGCTGTTAATGACGCCATCTGCGGCTTCCCGCGTCAGCGTGACGACGTAGCCGAGCCGTTCACGCGCGTCCGGGATGCTGCCCGCCACCTCGGCAATGGTTTTATCAAGCCCCAGCTGTTGCAGACTGTCGTGCAGCGTCCGCAGGATAGCGCCAGTCCGCGCGGTGATCTCGCTGATTTGCTGTTGCTCATTGTGGGTATCGGGTAATGGCATGGATGTTATCTCCTGTGTACAAAATGTCGCTACCAGTGGTTATCGGCAGTTCGCCACGGTTTTTGAATCTCCTGAAAATCTTTCATGCCAGAGAGACGAATAACAGAAGAGGGCGTCACAGCGCGGGCATGCCCGAAGCGCGCAGGCCTTTGCCCTGAGCGGCGCTTCCGTCACCGACGTGCATCCGTCAGGTCAGTGATGGCGGGGCGGCCAGCGGGCCAGCCCGGTAAAGCGGATAGACAAGCCCTGACAGAGTCCGTAGCCTTGATAAGAAAGGTTATTGCTCCCTAAAGAGTCCATGATGAAAAGTGATATCAGCGGGTTGGATCTCAATCTTCTCAAAGCCCTGGATGCGCTGCTCGATGAAGGCAGCGTGACGCGCGCCGCCCGGCGTCTCTCGCTGACGCAGCCTGCCGTCAGCGGTATGCTGACCCGTTTACGAGACTATTTTGACGACCCGCTTTTTGTTCGCAGCAGTCACGGTATGGTGCCGACAAGGCGAGCCACCGAGCTGGCGGGGCCGGTAAAAAAAATCCTTACGGATATCGCCGTTCTGGTGAAATCGCCTGACTTTGACCCTGAAACCGCAGAGATGGTCTATTCAATTGCCGCCACCGATTATGCTCTCAGCGCGGTGGTCGTTCCCCTGATCGCCCGGCTGAAAAAGCAGGCGCCCCTTATCCGGATTGCCGTAAGGCCCGTTGATGACGAGCGCATGCATCAGCAGTTGTCCCGTGGCGAACTTGACCTGGCACTGGTAACGCCGCAGACCACGCCCGGCGATCTGCATGCAAGAGCGCTTTTTGAGGAGGAGTATGTCTGTGTCGCGGGCCGTCACCATCCTCTGGCCGCTGCCACGGCAAAAATGACGCTTGAACAGTTCTGCGAACAGGAGCACATCCTGGTTTCAACGGAAGGGCGCTTTGCGGGCGTCACCGACGAGGTGCTGGCGCAGCGGGGCCGCGAAAGGCGGGTAGGCGTGTCGGTAAACAGTTTTCTGGTCGTTCCCGATATTTTGCGCGTGACGGAGATGATGGCGGTAGTGCCCGGCCGTCTGGTGCCGATGGACAGCAACCTGGCTGCGATCCCTCTGCCTGTTGCGATTCCGGGTTTTACCAAAAGCATGGCGTGGCATGAACGCACCCATCGCGATCCGGCACATCAATGGATCCGCGCCCTGTGCCTTGAAACAGTCCGTAAACCCTTTCCTGATATAAGTTAACTTATAGAGTTAATCACTAATCGCGATTCGTTTTATTACGCGGGCGGCGGAATAATGGCGGCTGTCGCGTCAGATAGCCTTTACTGATGGCACTGACGCTGCAGAAGATAACCACCGCTGGAGAAAACGATGAATGCGATTTACTGGCCGGAAGGCTATGCGCCTGGCTTCACCGATAACTTTGTTTCAAATGAAATTATTATTGCGGGGCTGGCGGTTGAAACGATCTGGCCTTTACTGAGTCAGCCCTTTCTGTGGCCGGACTATTATAAAAACGCCGCCGATGTCCGCTTTTATGACAGCAAAGGTCCGCAGCTGGAGGACGGGGTGCGTTTCTTTTTCAGCACCTTTGGGTTTCCGGTTGAGGCGCAGGTGGTGGAATGTGTGCCGCCGTCAGAGGGGCAGCCTGCGCGCCTGGCATGGCACGGCTGGTCCGGTGAAGAGAACACGCCTGAGCGTCTGGATGTGCATCATGCCTGGCTGCTGGAGGATCTTCCCGGCAACCGGGTTCGTATCCTGACGCAGGAAACGCAGAAGGGCGCGCCGGCAAAGGCGCTGGCCATCACCCGCCCGAATCCCATGCTGAATGGCCATCAGGAATGGCTCGACGGACTGACTGAAGCGGCAATGAAAAAATGACCGCTTTCCGGTGACGGTGTTTACCGGGGAGCCGGGCCCTTCAGCGTGCCAGCATGCTGGCACGTTTTTATGAGATTAAAACACCGGCAGCAGATGAAACTCGCTGAGCGTCCACGAGAGGATATTCAGCACCGCGAAGGTCATGATGATGCCCAGCTGCAGCGGATCCCACCTGCTGCTCTGATAGCCGGAAGCGGGGCGTGCCTTCATCTTCAGATGGAGCATTCCCGGAATAATGACGGCCCAGAGCGTTGCGAGCAGGCCCGCATAGCCGATGGCGGTGACGAATCCATCGGGATAAAGCAGCGACAGACTTAACGGCGGCAGGAAGGTTATCGCCGTGGCTTTGAGGCGGCCCATCCGGGTGGTGGGGATGCTGAAGCGATCGCTGATGTAGTCCACCAGACCGGCGGTGACTCCCACGAAGGAGCAGATAACCGCAAAATGTGAAAACACAGAGAAGAGCAGCGAGAGCCGGGTGGTCACGCCGTCAGGGTTAAACGCCCGCATCAGGGCGGCAATGTCACCGCCCTGTCGGGCGATCTCCGGGAACGCAGAACGGGGCAGGTTGCCCATGGTGCAGACGATCCAGAACAGATAGATAACCAGCGCCATCGCCGTGCCGATGCACAGGCACCGTTTCACCCGGCGGGCATCGCCATCGTAATAGGCGATCAGGCCGGTGATGTTACCGTGATAGCCGAACGAGGCGAGGCAAAAGGGTACGATACCGAGCATATAGGGCCAGTAGGTTCCCGCCGGGTTATCGCTATCCAGCAGGTAATCGCTGTTCACGGTCGTCAGTAATCCGCCAAACAACGCCAGCAGCAGCACGATTTTGGCGATGAGCAGAACCGACATGATCCGGCCTATGCTGCTGGTTCCCAGCCAGACGATAGCGGCAACCGTCACGCCCAGGATGATTTTTGCGTCTGAAGATGAGACGCTGAGGCCGGTGAGGGCGCTCAGTGAGTGCTCGTAAACCGGCCCGGTAGCGGAAATATAGGCATAGGTCAGAATGCCCAGCACAAACATCAGGCTCAGGCCGTTGATCTCCGCCCAGCCGCGACCTGACAGGTCACGGACGATTCTGTCATAGCCGGTTTCCAGCGGATAGTGCTGGCTGACGCGCTGAAACAGCAGGCCACTGATCAGCATACTGATCCAGCTGAACGCCAGTATCAGCAACGACCAGCCAAACCAGGCGCCCGCCATCACAACCGGCAGGATGAACATTCCTGCACCAACCACCGTGCCGCAAATGATGGTCGCTCCCCAGAATACCGAAGGGGAACGCCCCGTAATTGCACTGTCTGACATGTGGGTTTCCTGAAGCGTTAAAGTGAGCGCAGAAGAATAGCGTTATTCGCCAGGGGATGGCGAATTAACTTGCGATCTTCTTCCGGTTATCTGTTCAGAAACAGGTCAACTGCGCCGTTCACAGGTCAGTATGCAGGCGATCGTGTTAACCGGCGTCCGCATGCCGCCGGTTACGCAAAATCAGTGCGGGAGTGAGGTCTCGTGCAGGTGACGCCACAGGAGTTCATCATCTCTGTTGACGTCGAACACCACCGTGGAGAAGCGCAGCGTCGGGGGCTGATCCGGCAGGCGCTGTAACTCTTTATAGACAACCGTTGCGCCCTTTTCGCCCTCAGCAATGATCCGCATATCGCTGATTTCAATCTCCAGACCAACGCGTGCGCCGCGCTGCGTGCGGAAGAACGAGGTCAGGGTCGTGATGTCCAGCATACCGCCGCCAGGCGTTACCATTGAGAAAGCGGGGCTGAAACGCGCCAGAAGCTGGTCACAGATTTCATCCTTTGCCGCGTGGTTGCCCAGCCACGCCCTGATTAAGTTATGGGCATCCAGGACTTCCTGAAAATAGCGATTCATTGTGACTCCCCGTTAAGCATAATTATTACTCTGTGATTAGCGATGCGCAGGGCGCACAGCAGCGGGATTGCCGCACTGCAGGCCGCAATCGCAAAGCAGAGATGATAGGCGTGTTGCGGGGCCATCCCCGCGTTCGCCAGAAGATTGAACAGCAGGCTGACCAGCGTCACACCAAGGCAGAAACTGAGCTGGCGATTGATGTTCCACAGGGCGCTGGCATCCGCCAGATCGCGATCGTCGATCTGTATAAACGCCGCACTTTGCGCCGTGCTGCTGCACAGGCTGCCCCCGAATCCCATCAGCGTGAAGGCCAGCAGGCAGAGCGGGGTGTCCGCTGCCTGCTCCGTCAGCGCCAGCAGGCCCATCCCCGCCGCCTGTGCCAGGCATCCGGCAATCAGCAGCGGTCGCGGCCCCCGGCGGTTGAACGTTCTGCCCGTCAGGCTGATAGCGGCAAAAGAGGCCAGCGACCACGGCAGCATCAGCGCACCCGCGACGCTGGCGGCCATACCCAGCTGATTCTGCAGATAAAGCATGGCGATCACACTCACGCCGGTGAACACGCCAGGAATGAACTGATAGATCAGCATCGCGGTGTGAAATAGCGGGTCCTTCACCAGTCGCAGGTTCAGGAGAGGTCGGCTCTTCCTGCATGCGTTTCTGACATATCCGGCCAGCACGACCAGTCCGGCCAGCAGCATCAGCGCACCCTCCCCAGGCCGCGCCGCCTCACCCAGCGCGGTCAGGCTGAGAAGGATCAGCGTGAGCGCGGCACTCCCGCCGAGAAACCCAGTGAGGTCCAGCGGATCGGCTTTCGCCGCCGGGCGATCCGGTTTCAGCCACCATGCCGCCAGCACAAAGGCCATTACCGCCAGGGGCAGGCTGACAAGAAACACTCCACGCCAGCTGAGATGCTCGACCAGTACGCCTCCCAGAGCGGGCGAGAGTGCCGGTGCCAGCAGGGCAACCAGCATCACCACGGATGAGAGTCTGGCGCGTTCATGGTTCTGGTAAAGGGCATAGGTCAGCGTCTGACCGATCGGAATCAGCAGTCCGCCGCCGATCCCCTGCAGCCAGCGCCAGGCGATGAGGTGTGAAATCGATGCGGCCGCACTCACTCCGCAGGTACTGACGATAAAAATGAGCAGTGAGAGCATAAACAGACGCCGGGCGCCCAGGCGGCCAGCCAGCCAGCGGCTCAGAGGAATCACCAGGGTCAGCCCCAGAATGTAGCCGTTACTGATCCACGCCAGCTGGCTGACCGGGGCATCGAAGTGTCGGCCAATCTCCGGGTAGGCGACGCTGGCGATAAACATGTTCACCAAATCGATAAAAAATCCCAGCAGATAAACGCTGGCGACACGGACGCGATAGGTCATTTTTATTCCGGTAGCGGGAGGCTGTGGCGCGCAGTATAGGCGTGACGACGAACGGGATAAATTCGCTTCCGGTTGTTACACTGTCAAAAATATTTTGACAATCAGCCAGCGCAAAGGAGAGGGCGATGATCAATATGCAACGGCTGGGGATATTCGTCGCGGTGGCGGAAGCGGGCAGTTTTACCGGTGCGGCGCAGACGCTGGGACTGACCAAAGCGGTGGTCAGTTTTAACGTCAGGCAGCTTGAGCAAGAGCTGGGTGTCTCGCTGCTCATCAGGAGTACCCGCCGTGTTTCAACCACCGATACCGGTGAACGGTTTTATCATCGCTGCCTTCAGCTGCTGCAGGATGCGGAAAGCGTGCTGGAGGATGTCCGCAGCGATCACGCAGGGTTAAGCGGACTGCTCAGGATCACGACGACGCCCGAGTATGGCGCCCGCGTGGTTGTTCCGGCGCTGGCCGCCTTTGCCGCTATTCATCCGCAGTTGCGCATCCAGCACGTTTCGTCATCTCAGAATGACGATCTGATTGCCGGTCGCTTTGATGTCGCGATCCGGCTCGGTCAGCTGGCCGATTCAAATCATCACGCCCGGCTTATCGATCAGTTCGCGATTCTGGTCGTGGCGGCACCAGGCTATCTCGACACGCTGGCAGGGGCTGCCATCCGGGACCTGACACAGCTCGCGTCGGCAGACTGGATTGCGCACAGCCGCTTAGCGACGCCGCTAAGCTGGCAGGTGATCACGCCTGGGGGAGAAAGTGTGCTCTTCAGTGCCCGTCATCCCGCCATGATCACGGCAGACAGTGCCTCTTCGCTGCTGGCTTTTGCTCTGGCGGGGGCGGGTGTGGCTCTCCTGCCCGCCTGGCTAGTGCAGGATGAAATAAACCGCGGCAGGCTGACGCATGTGCTGCCCGATCATCGCTTTCCGCGCCAGGGGATCTACGCCCTCTACCCCAATACCCGCCATGTGCCGGAGAAGGTGCGCGCCTTTATCGATTTTCTGAGCGATCGTTCCGGTGCGGCGGACAGGGCGTGATCAGGCGGCGGCGATACCCGCCGTCTGTCCGGATTAAAGGGCCGCCTTAATCGCCGCGTCCATCTTTTCCGGCGGGGTGATCGGTGCGAAACGCCTGAGCGGCTGACCATCGCGACCGATTAAAAACTTCGTGAAGTTCCACTTAATCCGGCCGCCCAGGACGCCGGGTAACGCCGTTTTCAGATAGCGAAACAGCGGATGCGCCGACGCGCCATTGACCTCGACTTTGGCGAACATCGGAAAACTGACTCCGTAGTTGATGTGGCAGGTCTGCGCGACCTCGTCGGCACCGCCAGGCTCCTGTTTACCAAACTGATTACAGGGGAACCCCAGAATCACCAGGCCCTGATCGGCATACTTTTTATAAAGCGTTTCCAGGCCCGCATACTGCGGCGTGAATCCACATTTGCTGGCGGTATTCACCACCAGCACTACCCTGTCAGCGAAGTGGGCCATCGTGACAGGCTGGCCATCCAGGCGGGTGGCGGTGAAGTGATAAAAGGGCGACATACCATAATCCTCAGAGCAGAATCCGTATTGCGTCAACCATAACACAGTGAGCGCAGCCGCCGTTCAGCTGAACGCCCCTGCGGGCTGCCTGGCAGGCGGGTGAAAAGAGGCGCTCCCCGCCCGCCTGAACGCGACCCCAGGCACAGGGTCAGGGGATTAGCCGTTGTCGCGGAAGCCGGGATAGAGGCTCATTCCGCCATCAATAAACAGCGTGGTGCCATGCACGTAGTCGGACAGGTCACTGGCCAGCCACACGACCGCATTGGCTACATCTTCCGCTTCGCCGATGCGGCCATAGGGGATCAGTTTCAGCAGTTCTTTGCCTGCCTCGCCCTGCGTAGTGTCTTCATTGATTGCGGTGGCGATCGCGCCCGGTGCGATGCCGTTAACGCGGATGCGCTCTTCACCTACCTCCTGCGCCAGGGTCTGCATCAGCAGATCCACGCCCCCTTTGGAGGCGGCGTAATTGACATGGCCCGCCCACGGAATGCGCTGGTGTACCGAACTCATATGGATAATTTTGCCCGCCGCGCGGCTGATCTGCGTGTCATGGTTCTGTTTGCGGAACTGGCGCAACGCGGCGCGTGCGCAGAGAAACTGGCCGGTCAGATTCACGTCAATGACGGTATTCCAGTCTTCCAGAGACATCTCGATGGAGGGCGCATCTTTCTGGAGGCCGGAGTTGGCGACCAGGATATCCAGCCTGCCAAATTCCGCGATCGTCTGGCTGAAAAGGGCGTCAACGTCCGCCTCTTTCGATACGTCGCCCTTCACGGCGATGGCCTGGCCTCCCGCTGCGCGGATTTTTTCAACCAGTTCCTCGGCCGGTTCTGCCTGACGATGGTAGTTCACCACCACACTGGCTCCTGCCCTGGCGAGTCCTTCTGCACAGGCATAGCCGAGGCCAGAGCTGGCGCCGGTGACCAGTGCAACCTGGTTTTCGAGTGATAAGATCATGAGGCTTCCTTTATTGGCAGATGATGAGCTTCATTAACCCGGCTGGCGTTGTCCGGGGCATAAACGTCGATGCTTCGCAGACATGACGTTCAGTTACCCTGACGCTGGCTGACGCGCGCCCCGGGGCTGAGTCACTGAATTATAGATGCGAAGTCGGGGGTTGGCCGTTATGCGGGCATTGAGGGGCCGGATACACGGGTCAGGTTCAGTTCCTCACCCTCAACGAATGGTCGGCACAGTAAGCGAGCGGCATACCACTGTTGTGACACCGGCGCTGAATCATGAAAATGGATCCTCGCGTAAATGGCTCTCCCAGCCGCGCACTGCGCAGGGCGCTGACCCAGGGATAATGGCTTATCATCTCTGTTCTCTGCCCGTAGCCCCGGTCTTACGCAACACACCCTCCCTTGTACGCTGCTCCCCGCAACCCTCGGCAACGGCACGCCCGTCACATAAAATAAAACTGGTGTGTACTTTTTTGTGACAACTGACACAACCTGATTACATCTTCCGGCGGAGAAGCAGTTTTATCGTGATAATGGTTTTACTGAGTACATCGATGTTTTACAGAGTACAACAAGGCGTCTGGCGTCACACACGCAGGGCGATGACAAAATTGTGAGGATCATCATGTCTGAAAAACAGCACATCACGACATTCTCTGCCGATATCGAGCAGCAGACCGTTAAAAAGGTGGTCTGGCGCATTTTGCCTTTTCTGATCGTCTGCTATCTGATTGCCATTATCGACCGCGGTAATATCGGCATGGCGTCATTGCAGATGAACGAAGATCTGGGCCTGTCAAAGGCGGTGTTTGGTCTGGCGAGTAGCCTGTTTTTCGTCGGTTATTTTCTGTTTGAAGTGCCCAGCAACCTGGCGATGCAGAAAATCGGGGCGAAAATCTGGATCTCCCGCATCATGGTGTCGTGGGGCGTCATCTCGGTCTGTACGGCGTTTGTGGAGAGCGCCAACACGCTCTATGTTCTGCGCTTTTTACTGGGTGCCGCAGAGGCCGGATTCTTCCCTGGCGTAATTCTCTATCTGACCTACTGGATCCCCGGTAAATACCGTGCGCGTGTGATTGCCACCTTCATGGTCGCGATCCCGGCGGCAAACTTTATCGGCTCGCCGATTTCGGGTCTGATTCTGTCGCTCGATGGCTGGTATGGCCTGCGCGGCTGGCACTGGTTGTTTATCCTGGAAGGGATCCCGGCCGTGATTCTGGGCATCGCCGCCTTCTTCTTACTCAGTAATCGTCCCTCCAACGCCAGCTGGCTGAACGAGGAGCAGAAAGCCTGGCTGAACGCGACGCTGGATGCTGAAAACGCGAAGAAAAAAGCGATTGGCCATATCTCGCTGTGGCAGCTGCTGCGTCACAAACATATCTGGGTGATGGCGCTGATTTACGCTGGTGCGTCTGCGGCGGGTTCTACGCTGAGCGTCTGGTCTCCGCAACTGCTTAAATCCTATGGTCTGGATAACCTCACTACCGGATTAGTGAATGCGATTCCATACGGTCTGGCGTCGATTCTGATGATCGTCTGGGGCAGAAGTTCTGACCGCAGCGGTGAGCGTCGCTGGCATACCGCGTTGACCCTGTTCCTGATCGCGGGTGGTCTGCTGTCGGCCTTTATCACCAACAGCCTGACCGGCAGCGTCGTGATCCTGTCGCTGGTTCTGATCGGTGCCTACTCCATGAAAGGGCCGTTCTGGGCGCTGGCATCCGGCTGGATGTCCTCAACCACGGCGGCGGCAGGGCTGGCTGCGATTGGGGCGATGGCAAACCTGATCGGCGGCGGATTGATGGTCAACGTCTACGGCATCATCAATCAGGCGACCGGCAGCCATACGCTGGCGATGGTGCCGCTGGCAATTCTCTGTGGCATCGGCGGTATCGCGGTGCTGATTATGGGCCGAAAAAAAGAGCTGACCATTAACGTCGAAAATGGCGCTTCGCCGGTAAGCAAATAACCTCAGCCCCTGCAGACGCGCGGGAAAGCGTCTGCAGGGAGATCCCGCACACCACTCCGCATCGTCACCTCATCGAAAACCCAGCCTGCAATATTGCCCCGGCCACGCTCTGACAGCCTGTCGGACAGACGCTATCCCCCGTTCATGCTAATGCGAAGAGATATACGCCGAGACCGGCGGCGCAGCCGGAAAGGCGAAGTGACGCTGCATTCTTCGGATCTCTTCTGCCGGTGGCAGCCCAAACAGCCGTTTGAACTCGCGACTGAACTGAGAGGGGCTCTCATAGCCCACGGCATAGCCTGCGGCGGCGGCGGTCAGCTGCTGACGAACCATCAGCATCCGTGCCTGATGGAGGCGGACCGATTTCACATACTGCATCGGCGCCTGCTGGGTTATCGCCTTAAAATGGAGATGAAAGGTTGGCACGCTCATCCCGGTTTCTTTCGCCAGTTGCCCGAGCGTCAGCGGCGCGGCGTAATGCGCATGGATGTGCTGCAGGGCTTTGCCGATCCTGCCGAAGTGACCCTGTAACGACAGGGCGGAGCGCATTGCGTTTCCCTGCGCACCCGTTAGCACGCGGTAATAGAGTTCGCGCAACCGGCAACGCCCCAGGATGGCGGCGTCCGCCGGGTTGTCCAGCACCTCCAGTAAGCGCAGCATCGCCGTTTTTACCCCCGCATCCATCCGGCTCGACATCATGCTTTGCGGTGCGTCACCCGCGAGGGGCGCGCCCTGCTGATCGATCTCGATCATCAGCTCTGCCGCCAGCCGGAAATCAAGATGGAGATACAGCGCCAGCAATGGACGCGCCTCAGAAGCATCGGTTTCCATCGTAAAGGGCACCGGAACCGAGACGGCCAGATAGTGCTGCTCATCATACAGATAGGTCTTCTGACCAAAATAGCCGCGCTTGCTTCCCTGGCAGACAAAGACGATCCCCGGATCGTAAAGCACCGGCGTTTTATCAAGCGGCCGGTTGGCCCGTAAAATCCGCACGTCGGGCAGCGTCGTCAGGTTGTAGCCCTCATGCTCAGCAAGCGCCTTTACCCGTGTAATCATGTCGGTCATCGCTGTTCCTCATAAGATCAGGCAAGGAAAGGAGAAGATCCGGCCTGAAAATCCGTCAGGTTTGAGAAGAACATGCAATTTTTAACCGCAGGAGGAAGCATGATGTCAGCAAAAACGATTCTGATTACCGGCGTCAGCAGTGGATTTGGTCTTGCTCTGGCGAAAGAGGCGCTGCTCGCAGGCCACCGGGTGATCGGGACGGTGCGCAGCCCTGAAGCATTACAGGATTTCAGGGCGCTGGATCCGGACCGGGCTTTGGGTTACCTGCTTGATGTCACCGACACCGATCGCATCGCCGGGGTGGTGGTGGAGGCGGAGCGTGCCGCCGGGCCGGTGGATGTGCTGGTGAACAACGCCGGATACGGGCATGAGGGCATTCTGGAAGAGTCGCCGCTGGCGGAGATGCGCCGTCAGTTTGAGGTGAACGTGTTTGGCGCGGTGGCGATGATCAAAGCGCTGCTGCCCGGCATGCGCGAGCGCCGTCGCGGGCACATCATCAATATCACCTCGATGGGCGGTTTCATTACCCTGCCGGGGATCAGCTATTACTGTGGCAGCAAATTCGCGCTGGAAGGGATATCTGAAACGCTAAGTAAAGAGCTCGCGCCGTTCAACATTCATGTGACTGCTGTTGCACCCGGCTCCTTCCGCACTGACTGGGCAGGACGATCCATGAGCCGCACGCCGGGCACTATCCCGGACTATGACGCGCTATTCGATCCTATCCGCCACGCCCGCCAGGCGAAAAGCGGGCATCAGCAGGGGGATCCCGTTAAAGCGGCGCAGGCCATGCTGACACTGATGGCGAGTCCGGCTCCGCCTGTACATCTGTTGCTGGGCAGCGATGCGCTGGACCTGGTACGGCAGAAAATAGCGGCGCTGAGTGAGGAGATCACGCAGTGGGAAGAGGTCACGCTCTCTACCGGGGGATAGGCCATTCCGGCGCGTGGAGAAGGGGTAAACCCAACCCGCGCGCGCCGTGCGCAGGCCGGGCACCCGCGATCAGGAAACCGGCGTCTCTTTTTTCAGCGGCGCCGCCAGTGCGTTCAGGATATTGCCGGCCGCCACGGTGCCCATCTTCACGTAGGAGTTGTCGCTGACGCCGCCGATGTGTGGCGACAGAATGACATTCTCAACCTGCTGCCAGATGTGCGGGGCTGCCAGCGGCTCGGTGGTGAAGCTGTCCAGTGCCGCCCAGGCCAGGGTGCCGTTGTTCAGTGCCGCTAACAGCGCCTGGTCGTCGATCAATCCTCCGCGCGCCGTGTTCACCAGGATGGCGCCCGGTTTAAACAGGGCCAGTTTCTCGGCATTGATCATCTGCCGGGTCTGTTCGGTCAGCGGGCAGTGCAGCGAAATCACATCGGCCTGTTGCAGCAGTGCGTCCAGCGAGGCGGATTCACACTCATCCGGAAAGCTACTGGCGAAAGGATCATAGGCGATCACCTTCATTCCGAATGCGCGTCCGATGCGGGCCACGCGGCCGCCGATCGCGCCCAGGCCCACCAGCCCCAGCGTTCTGCCTTCCAGCTCAACGGATTTATGCGTGGATTTGTCCCAGTAGCCCTGGCGCATCCGCTGATCGAGCGTCAGTACCGATTTGGCGCAGGCCAGAATCAAGGCCCAGGCATGCTCCGCAACGGCCGCGGCGTTGGCACCCGGCGCGGACGCCACCCGGATATCACGTTCCGCCGCCGCCTGCTGGTCGATAACGTCAATGCCGCTGCCATGTTTGGAGATGACCCGCAGAGCGGGTGCGGCATTCATGATACGGGCGTTAATTTTGCCGTAACGCACCAGAATCGCCACCGGATTATGCTGCTGGCAGAGCTGGATCAGGCTCTGTTCATCGGGTTGCTGACCCGCGTAAACGATCCGGTAATCGCTGAGCATACTGAGCGCCTGCGGTGCCAGGTCAACGCCTGTCACCAGAATCACGGGTTGTGAGGTCGTCATCAGAGTGCCTCCCCGTCCGCCAGCATGCCCGCGCTGCGCAGGGCTTTCTCTAACCAGGGCGCGCGCAGGTCGCCATCACGGATCGCCGCGATACGGCCGGTTTCGAAATCCAGCTTTTTCTGTGCCAGCGCCAGCAGGGCCGGAACGGATTCACGCGGCAGGACCACCACGCCATCGATGTCACCAATGATCAAATCGCCGGGCTGAATAGCGGCACCCGCAACTGAAACCGGCTGATTGACCTGACCCGCGATCGATTTTGTCGGACCACAGGGGTTCAGACCCGCCGCGAACACCGGGAAGCCGTTTGCGCTCAGGGCATCGGCGTCACGCACCGCACCATCGATGATAATGCCCGCAATGCCGGAGGCTTCCGCCTGCGTCGACATAATTTCGCCAATCAGCGCGCAGCTGATGTCGCCTTTGCCGTCGACGACGATCACATCGCCGGGCTGCGCAATCGCCAGCGCGGCGTGGATCGCCAGGTTATCCCCCGGTCTTACCTCAACGGTGATCGCCGGACCGGCCACTTTCATGGTGGGCGAAACGGGTTTAACGCGTCCATGCAGCGTGCCGCGTCGTCCGGCGACATCGGCGAGTATTGCGGCCTGGAACTGAGCCGCCTGTTTTACGAGCTCCGGCGCGATACGGATAATGTCGCGCGTGATGAAAGTACTCTCTGCATGAGACATAGATAATCCTCGCTTGTTTCACCAGGTACAACTAAGTTGTACAATATAAAACAACTATAGCGATGTTAAATCCGATCGCACCAGTGTTAAGCGTTCATTTGTGATGTAAATACGATGTGAATCACAAATTGCGCGGTAAACTGCCTGCCGTCGCAAACAGGAGGACGTACTGATGGGAAATGAAGGCGTAATCGCCGTAGAAAAAGCGCTGGCGCTGCTGGACTGTTTTAAACCGGGCGAGGAGGCATTGACGCTGACCGCGCTCGCGCAGCTTTCGGGCTATCATAAAACCACGGTTTATCGTCTGATGAACTCACTGGAGCGGATGAACTATGTCATCCGCCGCGACACGGGCGTTTATACCCTCGGGCCCCGGCTGCTCTATCTGGGTAAACTCTATGAGCAATCCTTCCATCTGGCCAGCGTGGTTCAGCCTGAACTGCATGCGCTGGCCGCCGCCACCGGCGAGAGTGCGACCTGGTATGTCATCGAAAACGGTCAGCGGCTCTGTCTGTTCAGGGCCGAGCCGTCCGAAGGGCTGCGGGAAACGCGGCTGCCCGGCACCTTTCTGCCGCTGGATAACTCCGCGATCGGGCAGGTCCTGCGTCACTGGGGACAGAATGAAGCCCTGTTTGACGCCACGCCTGCGCTGCCGTTGTTCACCTCCGGCATCCGCGACCCCCATATCGCCTCGCTGTCCCTGCCGGTCTTTGGCGAAGGTGACAGGCTGCTTGCGGCGCTGGCGCTCACCGGGCCAGCCTCACGGCTTACGGAGTCGAAGCGTGAAAGCGGGCTGGGCCAGCTCATGCGGGAGACCGCCTGCCGGCTCTCACTGAAATCCGGCGCCCGGAAAGTGATGTGTGAGCAGTTTTATCAGGTTTAACGGTCGCGATTTGCGCTGAGCTTCTTGCACAGGGCCGGGCTGCCGGGCGCAGGCCTGCGGGGTTCAGCGTCTGCGTTCACGTACCGTCTAGCCCGCTGATGTGAGCGTTCTGCACGCCGTGCCTGCCAGCCCTTTCTTAACCGCCCGGCGCGTGAGACCTTCCGCGCGGCGCAGAAGGCTGGCCGCGCCTGCGAGGCTGGCAGATGAAAAAATTCCCGCATCACGCTGCCAACATGAATTTCCTTCATGTTCGTTGAAAATTGATCACTTTTTTTCAACTCCGGGTTGAGGCATAAAGTAAGAATTGTTAATAACTTTGTGTCATATGACCGTTTGTTAAGGGAAATAGCCCACGACGTTCATATCAGCGAGCAGGATACCGACAGCGATGAATACTTTAGCCTTTACCCTCAAGCGCATTCGTTTCGACGAAAACTATAATCCTTCGAAAAATACGCGGGCGACGACTAACTTCGCTAACTTAGCGCGTGGCGAAAAACGTCAGGAGAATCTGCGTAACGCCCTGGCGATGATCAACAATCGCTTTAACGCACTGGCAAACTGGGATAACCCGAAAGCCGACCGGTACACTGTCGAACTGGATATTATCTCGGCGGAGCTGAACCTCTCAGCGGGTGGTGCGGGTGAATCCTTCCCGGCGATTGAGATTCTGAAAACGCAGATCGTCGATCATCACACCGGGCAGCGCATCGAAGGCATCGTGGGCAATAACTTCTCCTCCTACGTGCGTGATTACGATTTCAGCGTGGTGCTGGCGGAATATAACAAGGGCCAGACGGCGTTCAGCACGCCGGAGGACTTCGGCCAGCTGCACGGTAACATCTTCAAAAGCTTTGTTAACTCGGCGGTCTATAAAGAGAACTTCAGCAAATCTCCGGTTATCTGCCTGAGCGTGTCAAGTAAGAACACCTATGTGCGCACCGGGAATCAGCATCCGGTGCTGGGAATCGAATACCAGCAGGATGCGCCTTCGCTGACTGACTTCTACTTCGGAAAAATGGGCCTGAAGGTGCGCTTCTTTATGCCGCAGGGCAGCGTCGCGCCGCTGGCGTTCTATTTCCACGGCGATCTGCTCAGCGATTACACCAATCTTGAGCTGATCAGCACCATCAGCACCATGGAAACGTTCCAGAAGATCTATCGCCCGGAAATTTATAACGCGAACTCTGCAGCCGGACAGTGCTACCAGCCGACGCTGCAGCATCAGGACTATTCGCTTACCCGTATTGTTTACGATCGCGAAGAGCGCAGCCGTCTGGCGGTTGAGCAGGGCAGATTTACTGAGACACACTTTATTAAGCCGAATCAGACGCTGCTCTCACAATGGTCTGCTGAATCCGTTCTTTGATTAATTAAACAGAAATAAGGTCACCTGCTATGAAAACGTTACTACCGACATCCACTGCGGGCAGCTTGCCTAAACCCTCATGGATTGCGCAGCCAGAAGTCCTCTGGTCACCCTGGAAACTGCAGGATGACGAGCTGGTTGACGGTAAAAGAGATGCCCTGCGTCTCTGTCTGGATGACCAGGTGCGGGCCGGTATCGACATCGTGAGCGACGGCGAACAGACCCGTCAGCACTTCGTGACCACCTTTATTGAACATCTCAGCGGCGTGGATTTTGAGAAGCGCGAAGTGGTGCGTATCCGTAACCGCTACGACGCCAGCGTGCCGACCGTGGTGGGTGAAGTTTCCCGTCCGAAGTCCGTCTTCGTCGAAGATGCAAAGATTCTGCGTAAGCTGACCGATCGCCCCATCAAGTGGGCGTTACCGGGCCCGATGACCATGATCGATACGCTGTATGATAACCACTACAAAAGTCGCGAAAAGCTGGCCTGGGAGTTCGCCCGAATCCTGAATCAGGAAGCCAAAGAGCTGGAAGCGGCGGGTGTCGATATCATTCAGTTTGATGAACCTGCGTTTAACGTCTTCTTCGATGAGGTGAACGACTGGGGGATTGCCGCGCTGGAGCGTGCGGTCGAAGGCCTGAAGTGTGAAACTGCGGTGCACATCTGCTACGGCTACGGCATCAAAGCCAACACCGACTGGAAGAAGACCCTGGGAACCGAGTGGCGTCAGTATGAAGAGGTCTTCCCGAAGCTGCAGCGTTCGGCTATCGATATCGTCTCGCTGGAGTGCCAGAACTCACGCGTGCCGATGGATCTGATCGAGCTGATTCGCGGTAAGAAAGTCATGGTCGGTGCCATCGACGTGGCGACGCATGAGATCGAGACGCCTGAAGCTGTGGCCGACACCCTGCGCAAGGCGCTGCAGTTTGTGGATGCGGAGAATCTCTATCCCTCCACCAACTGCGGCATGATCCCGCTGCCGCGCCACGTTGCGAATGGCAAACTGCATGCGCTGAGCGCGGGTGCAGAGATTGTGCGCCGAGAGATCCTGGGCAAATAATCCTGGCTTAACACGCAGTCCGGCTGGCGATGCTGGCCGGACTGCGTGCAAATCTTCTTTCCTCAGCCGTTGTTTTACCTCCCCCCTTTTTCTGCGTGTGTTCAGCGTCTTACCGCGTTCCGATTATAAAGAGACATGGCATTTTCTGGCCTCAGCCGATATAACTGAGCGTACATCCCGCCCTTCAGAGGAATCACATGGCGCTTTCCCACGAACTGCTGCTGATTTTTACGACCTATCTCGTCGCGACGGCCAGCCCCGGACCGAGCAACATGGCAATTATGGGCACGGCAATGAAAAAGGGCCGGAGTGCCGCGCTGGCGCTGGCGGCGGGGGTGGTGAGCGGGTCGCTGCTCTGGGCGCTGCTCGCCGCCTGCGGTGTGCTGACCGTGCTGGCTGCCTTTGCTCAGTTGCTGATCGTGCTGAAAATCGGCGGTGGCCTGTATTTGCTCTGGCTGGCGTTTAAAGCGGGTAAATCGGCCTTACGCCGGACGGAGACCGCGGCCCTGAACGCCAGCGGGGAGCGGGTCGCCTATGGCCGGCTTTTCCGACAGGGCATCCTGATGCACGTCGGCAACCCCAAAGCGATTCTGACCTGGGTGGCGATAATGTCCTTTGCGATGAGGCCGGACGGGGGCGCTTCGACGCTGCCGATCATCCTCTGCGGCTGCGCCGCGATCTGCATCTGCGTGTTTGGCGGCTACGCGCTGCTCTTCTCCACCGCTGTCATGAGCGCCTTTTACTTACGCATTCGTCGCGGGCTGGATGCGCTGTTAGCCTGCTGCTTTGCGCTGGCAGGCGTGAAACTGCTCTTCAGCCGTAGCTAGCGATGACTATGCCGGGTCTGCCGATGGCCCGGCATCCCAACCGGTAAGGCGATTAAATGAAAGGCACCTGTCTGTGTGAAACCGTGACGTTTGAACTCGCCGTCACGCCAGCATTCTATTACCGCTGCCACTGTTCCCTGTGCAGAAAACAGAGCGGAACCGGCCATAACCTGGCAACACTGGTAAACGAGCGTGATTTCACCTGGTTATCGGGAGAGGCGCAGATCGCGTCATGGTCAAAACCAGGCGGTTATCGATGCGATTTCTGTTCATGCTGCGGCTCGCCGGTGCCAAACCGGTTGCGTGACCCTGCGTATATCTGGATTCCGGTAGGGTTGCTTAATGAACCTGCCGGGATGCAGTGCATCGGGGATTACTGCACCGATGACGCGATGCCCTGGGATACCACCCGATCCGCATCTGACCACGCCGGGCCCGTCGCGTCGCTGGACGCGCTGCTGGTGAGCCTGAAGCTCGTTGATTAATGGCTGGTGTTACCGGGGGATGTTCAGCGCTAACCCCCAGGATTCCGAGCAGGCTTGAATCTCACTCTGTGAGTGAAGCCAGATTTTTGGCAGGCTTACCTGAGCAAAGATCTGCTGATGGCGTTTCCGGTTCTGCGGGGCGGTGCGGATAATATATTTCAGCATCGCCAGGGTTATGGGATCGCGGCCCGAACCCAGCCCGCCAATGCGCGGGGCAGAGGAGTAGCACCTGCGGATGTACCTCAGCAGAGCCACTGGCACGCTGACATCCAGCAGAATCAGCCCCGTGGCGCGAGCGAGTCGCTCTTCAATGCATCGGGTGTAATTTCCCTCGATCACCCATCTCTCCTGCCTCACCGCTTCAGTATGCAGCTGCAAAAATTCGGCTGTGGCTCTGGGTTGCCACTGACTTCCCGGCACATGGTGAAGCTGATCAAGATAGACGGCGGGTAACGCGGTTTTGCGGGAAATCGCCTCTGCCAGGGTCGATTTTCCACTGTTCGATGGCCCCATAATAGAGATACGTGGTCCGAGCGCGTCTAACGCGAGGGGGTTATTCACGACGTTTCCTCTGGCTGAATCCTGCGGAAAGAAGCGCGCAGAAACCGTGTCTCTGTCGCGCACGACTCAAGGCGATGACCATAATAAGCGACAAAAGGGCGATTCGTCACAATATGCGGATGCCGGGCGCACAGGAGAGGCGGATGAGGACGCCGTCCGTCTGCGGAAACCTCTGTCGTGTGCGTCCGCCGGGACAGGCGTTCGCTTAAAAGCGGTGTTAATGCTTCGCCTCATCCTGCCGCTGAAACAGGCTGGATATCAGCAGATGCCCGTTCCGGCGAGCCTCAGATAAAAAAAGCGATTACACATTTACAAATTTAAATGTGTAAATATAATGACGGCTTTTCACGCATCCGAGGATTTTTTTATGCCGTCACTGTTCAGCCCCCTGACCCTGGGCGATCTCAGCCTTCGTAACCGCATCGTCCTGCCGCCGCTGACCCGCTGCCGCAGCGAACAGCCGGGCAATATCCCCGGCGAGATGATGGTGGAGTATTACCGCCAGCGTGCCAGTGCCGGGCTGATGATCACCGAAGGTACCCAGATTGAGCCACGCGGGCAGGGCTACGCCTGGACGCCGGGCATCCACAGTGAGGCGCAGATCGCGGGCTGGAAAAAGGTGACAGAGGCGGTGCATCAGCAGGGCGCCACGATTTTCTGTCAGCTCTGGCACGTAGGTCGCGTCTCTCACAATGCGCTTCAGCCGGGCAATGAGGCACCGGTTGCCCCCTCGGCCATCGCTGCCGATAACGTCCGGGTATTTATCGAAACCGGACCGGGTACCGGGATGCTGACCGCACCCAGCGAGCCACGCGAGCTGACCACCTGCGAAGTCAAAGAGATCGTGGCGCTCTACCGGCGTGCGGCGGAGAACGCTAAAGCTGCCGGATTCGACGGCGTTGAGCTGCATGCTGCCAACGGTTATCTGATCAACCAGTTTATTTCGGCGCAGACAAACTTCCGCACGGATGAATATGGCGGCTCGGCAGAGAAGCGTCTGCGCTTCCTGCGTGAAGTGGTTCAGGCCGTCAGCGCAGTCTTTGGCAGCCATCGGGTTGGCGTCCGGTTTGCGCCGCTGTTTTCGAGCACCGACGAAGAGCGCGTTTACCTCGGTCTGGTTGAACGCGATCCACACGCCACCTATATCCACGCTGCGCAGCTGCTGAATACGCTGGAAGTCGGCTATCTCTCCATCGCCGAAGCGGACTGGGATAACAGCCCGGCGATGCCGGAGAGTTTCCGCATCGCACTGCGCGACACCTTCCGTTCACCGATCATCTATTCCGGCCGCTACACCGCAGAGAAAGCGCAGCAGATGCTGGAAAAAGGCTGGGGTGATCTGTTTGGGTTTGGCCGCAGCTTCATCGCCAACCCCGATCTGCCTGCGCGTATCCGGTCGGGTTATGCCCTGAACGCGGTGGACCACGCCTCGCTGTATGGCGGCGGTGAGAAAGGGTATACTGACTATCCTTTTTACCCATCCTGATACTCTGTGAGGCGGCATGTCCCCGGAAAATGCCCTGAAGCTGCTGGCCAACCCGACGCGTGTGGCCGTGCTGAAGTGGCTTAAAGAACCTGACGAGGCGTTTGCGGGCTATTCGCAGCTCTATCCCTTCGATCAGTACGGTGTCTGCGCCAGCCTCATCCAGGACAAGGCGGGCTTATCACAGCCCGCCACCTCGTTATGCCTCAAGGCCCTGCAGAGTGCCGGTCTGGTCGAAGCCAGCAAAGTCGGTAAGTGGACCTACTACCGCCGCGCCGAACCGCGTATCCGCGAAGTCACTGAGACCCTGACACAGGCGCTGCAGGCGCTCTGATCGCCCTGGCGCCCTGGCGTCGTCAAACGAACCGGGGTTGCCTGTCTCTTTTCTTTCCCCGCGCTTTTCTGCCCCTGCTTTGTGCCCGCGTCTTGACGAACCCGCCCGCTTAACTTACAACTAGAGCCGTCAGGGGAGTCTCGCCGGAGAGACTGAGAGGCTAATAGCGCATCGCGCGGCTTAGCGACCCTTAGAACCTGACCCAGTTGATACTGGCGTAGGAAGACGGGTATCGCAGCCGATACTTGCCGCAGGGGCACATGCGCCTTTGCCTTTTCCCTCTGTATCACGGGTCTTCGTTAACCAAAACGAGGGCAATGTGAAAAATCTCATCCTGAAACCTTCTCTTCCTGCCGGATGGCGGTCATGAGCCGCTGGTCGGTGCTCGGCAGCGGCGTGGCCGGGCTGTGCGTCGCCACGCTGCTGATGGAGCGCGGAGAAACGGTCGAAATCATTACGCAGCCAGCGTGCCGTGCCGCGTCCCACTGGGCGGGCGGGATGCTCGCGCCCTGGTGCGAAGCCGAGAGTGCGCCGCCGGAGGTGATCACCTGGGGCCAGCACGCGGCCGGCTGGTGGGCGAAGCGCGTGGCGGGCGTAGCGCAGCAGGGCACGCTGGTAGTGGCGCCGCCGCGTGACAGTCGCGAACTCATTCGCTTTGCCAGCCTGACCCAGGCGCATCAGTGGGTCACGCCCGGCGAAATCGAGCCTGCGCTGGAAAACCGTTTTGCCCGCGGCCTGTTCTTTGCCCGGGAAGCGCATCTCGATCCACGCCGGGCGATGCAGCAGCTGCGCGACACCCTGCAGCAGGCGGGCGTTGCCTTTCACAGCGGACAACCTGCCGGAAAAATCATCGACTGCCGTGGCATTCACGCCGCCGCACAGCAGCCCGCACTGCGCGCGGTGCGGGGCGAAATGGTGATCCTGCAGACGTCCGACATCCAGCTTTCCCGTCCGGTACGGCTGCTGCATCCCCGTTTTCCCTGCTATCTGGTGCCGCGTGCCGGGGGGCACTTCATGCTGGGGGCGACCATGGTCGAAAGCCACGACAGCAGCCCGATTAGCGCCAGGGCGATGATGGAGTTGCTCAGCGCCGCCTACAGCCTGCATCCGGCGCTGGCCGAAGCCCGCATTGTGGAGAGCGGCACCGGTCTGCGTCCCGCCTACCGGCAGAACCTGCCGGAGGTGCGCTACGAAGAGGGCCGTTTTTCGCTGAATGGCCTCTACCGCCACGGCTTCCTGCTGGCCCCGATCATGGCTGAAAAACTTATGCTGCAACTGACTCAGGAGATGACACATGCGGGTTGAACTCAATGGACGCACAATCGAAACCGCTGCCAGCACGCTGGCAGAACTGATGACGGAGCAGCAGATCGATCCGCGCAGCGTCGCTACCGCCCTGAACGGTGCGTTTGTGCCGCGCAGCGGCTATGCCAGCCAGCAGCTTGAGGCGGGTTGTCAGGTCGAAGTTCTGTCACCGATGCAGGGAGGATAATCATGTTCTATCAGTTTGAACCTCAGTCGCGCTTCCTGCTCGGCACCGCCGGGTATCCCTCGCCGGAGATCCTTCACCAGGCGATCGACGCCTCCGGCACGGAAATCATTACCGTCAGCCTTCGCCGCGAGGGCAGCGAAGGCGGGGCTTTCCGCTCGCTGCTGCAACAGGTGAATAAACGGATTCTGCCCAACACCGCGGGCTGCCACACGGTCAAAGAGGCGGTGACGACGGCGCAGATGGCGCGCGAACTCTTCGGCACCCCGTGGATCAAGCTGGAGGTGATCGGTCACGCCGATACGCTGCAGCCCGACCCCTTTGCGCTGGTGGAAGCGGCCCGGATCCTCTGCGCGGAGGGTTTTCAGGTGTTTCCCTACACCACGGAAGATCTGATCGTGGGCGAAAAACTGCTGGAGGCGGGCTGCGAACTGCTGATGCCCTGGGGCGCGCCGATCGGCTCCGGCCAGGGACTGCGCAACATCGAAGGGCTGCGCGCCATGCGCGCCTGGTTCAGCGATGTGCCGCTGATTATCGATGCGGGCATTGGCGCACCGGGCCAGGCGGCGCAGGCGATGGAGATGGGCTTCGACGGCGTGCTGCTCAACACGGCGGTCGCCAAAGCTCGCGATCCGGTGCGGATGGCAGGGGCCTTTGCCGCCGCGATTCACGGTGGACGCGAGGCATTTGAGGCGGGGCTGATGGAGCCTCGTGATATGGCATCGGCCTCGACGCCGATTTTCGGGCTGGCACAGTTCAGTTAAGGAGCGGCGATGGATCGTTATCAGCGACAGACCATGCTGCCGGAGATCGGCGACGCGGGCCAGCAGCGGCTGAGCCGGGCGCGGGTTCTGGTGGTGGGGGCGGGCGGACTCAGCGCGGCGCTGCTGCCGTTACTGGCGGGCGCGGGCACAGGCTTCATCCGTCTTTACGATGGTGACTGCGTCGAACTGCACAACCTTCATCGGCAGACGCTGTTCGGCGTTGAGGATGTGGGGCAGCCCAAAGCCCTGTGCGCGCAGCGTGCGCTGGCGGAGCGGAATCCGGCGTGTCGGGTGGAGGCGCATCCCTCTGCACTCAGCGCCAGTCAGTTGCCGCAGGCGCTGGAAGGGATCGATCTGGTGGTGGATGCGGCGGATAATTTTGCCATTACCTACCAGCTTTCCGATGCCTGCTACCCGCGAGGCGTGCCGCTGATCTGTGCGTCGGTGCTGGGACGCAAAGGTTACGTGGGGGGATTCTGCGGCGGCGCACCGGGCTACCGCGCACTCTTTCCGCAGCTGCCGGCCGCCGCAGCGAACTGTAATACCGCTGGCGTGATGGGACCGGCTGTCGCGACGCTGGGGGCGATGCAGGCGCAGATGGCGCTGAGCGTTTTATTGGATCTGACGCCGTCGCCGCTGGGCTGCATGATCCACTGCGATTTCGTGGCGTGGCACATCCGGCGCTTCCGCTTTGACGATGCGCAGGAGCCTGACGGGCCCGTGACGCCTTTCATCGATCGGTCGATGCTGACAGAAGCGGATTGCATCGTAGAGCTGCGTGATACGCAAGAGGCGCCGGTCAGCGTCGCCGGGCGGGTCGAGCGGATCCTGCCGCAGCAGATTGCGAGCTGGCAGCCGCCAGCGCATCAGCGCGTGGTCCTGGTCTGCGCCAGTGGGCTCCGTGCCGCCCAGGCGGCGGAAATTCTCGCCGCGCGGGGCGTCACCCGGCTGGCGCTGATAGCGGCTAACACCCTGTAGACCGGTTCAGATCACCTCGACCAGCTGGAAGGTCTCGAAAATCAGCTCCATTTCGGCGTGGAAATAGCCTGCACGCTGGAAGTAACGCTGATGCTCCTGCCGCCAGTAGTCGAGGCTCAGATCGCCTTCGCCTTCCAGCATGGCCATCTCAGGGGTAACCCGGTCAAAGCGTGTCAGAAACAGTCCGGTGGTGCGGATCACACAGACGGGCTTCTGTTCGCCATTCAGCACGATGGTGTAGCCGCCCGGCTGTGGCAGCGGATCCTGCTGCTGCCAGCTCTGCAGCGCGCCGCAGGTGGCCACTTTTTTCCCGGCGATAATCAATGTGGCCAGCTCACTGGCTAAGGCCGGTGAGTCACCGAAGGCATCGGTTATCGCATCCGGGTATTTTTCCTTTACCTGTTCCAGCGTCATCGTCATCTGCAAATCCTTGTTGAGTCACGCGTCTCCGGCGCTGCCGCAGCGTTGTAATGAGCCGCCACCGCGGCTGAGGTTCCGCAGAGGCTGTGAGCGGAACAGCTTAACCGCCCTGATGACAAAAAAACAATCACAATGTCAGGTAATTACCTCTGACGAGCGGAAAGGTGAAGCGCATCATGCGATCCCGTTACCCTCGATTAACGCGTCAGGAAACTTGCCCAGTGTGCAATGTCGTCACCGCTGCCGATCTCCGGCTGCACCAGGCCATTGACCATAAAGGTTGGCGAAACATGGATGCCGTTCTGCCGGGCATATTTACAGTGCCACTTGATGGCGTTCTGCAGGTCAGATCGATCGAACGCGGCGGTGGCATCCACGCCGCTGTACGCCTTCAGGCGCTCAATAATCTGATTCGGAGTCGCATCGCGGTTCGGGCCGGTGCAGTGATCGGTGAACTCAAAGTCTTCGCGGTGATCGGCCACCGCCTGCATCACCCGCTTCGCGGCGGCTTTACTGTCACAGGCCGCGGCAAGGATATAGCGCACGATCACCCCGGAATAGAGGTGCCACGGCTGCGACTGCAGACGGATCTTCAGCGTCATCTGATCTTCACCCACCTGCGCCAGTAACGCGTCTAATTTATTAAATGCCCGCACCGAAAAAGGACAGGTGGGTTCCAGAAAGACCTCGAAAACCGCAGGGCCGTGACCCCAGATCAGGTGATCGGCAGGTTGACTCATCGTTAACTCCTTAAAGATAATCGGAACGTAAAGGGATTTTACCCTGGCAAATTGCCGGGACATCAGCCAGTTAATCGTCGGCCGTAATTGTTACAAAAAGCAGCAGTCAGTCGCGGCAGGGCGTGAAGCAGGCGACAGGCCGGTCCATTAGTCGTTAGAATTGCTGGCCCTGAAAGTCTCACCCGCGGGCATCCCGGCTGACGAGCAGCTATAGTTATCCGCTGAGTTTGCCTGAACCGATGAACAAGCCAGGGCTGCAATGTTCCTGTCTGGCGGCTTCCGGCGCCGACACGCGTTAAAAGAGGTTAATTTTGTATACCGATCTCACCTGGAAAACGCTTCACCGCGTCATCAACCAGACGATCTCAGACATGCTGGATGAGCAGCAGACCCTGAATGTGCCGTCATTGCGCGCCCGGCTGCACGACATGGCGGAGAAAGAGGACGATGAACTCATGGTGCTCTGCTACTGGCAGGCGAGCAAAATTCTGACGCGACTTCCCGCTACCGTTACCGCCACTCAGCTGATTGAGGCGGCCCGTCATGCTTTTCGCACCCCGCTGGATCACGATCTGCTTTAACCCGCGCTGACATACAGAGGGAAAAATGGCCGGCCGCACGCCGACAAAATTATCAGGCTCTCTGTACGCGAATTAAATTAACTTTTTAGATCGAGATTATATTATTTATTCATCGGATTTAATACCTATTCCAATTCTGGAATGGCTAAAGATTTGATGTGAATTAAATCAGTTCAAAAAGTAAAACTGATATTATATGAAATAAATTTTGCTCTTTTTATGCGATTTCTGAGGCTGCAAATTGATACAGATCAGAAAAATAGTCCAGTCTGAACATTTATTTCGGTAGTTAAACGACCTGTTTATCTTTTATATAGTTCCGCAGGCTTACTATGACGCCAGCATAATAAACCCTGTGTTGTTATGTTGGCGCATTTAAAAATGCATATCTACTCATCAGGTGGTGAATTCAGCCACATTGCATGTATTGAAAAGAGACAGGTTTAATGAATATCAGAAAACGTATTCTGCCAGTAGCCCTGGCTGGCCTTATGGTTTCAGCATCCGCATTAGCAACAGGTACCGCGCCTGCTGATGGCCCGTCACCGATTAATCCAAATCCGGGTACCTCTGCCGGTACTCAGGGTGCCGGTGGCCAGGTCAACTTTACGGGTGAAATCACCGATGTTTCCTGTGACGTCTCCACAACCAGTATTAATGTTGATTTAGGCAAATGGGCGAAATCCTATTTCGCCAGCCGCACTGAAACTACCCAGACACCGTTCACTATCTCCGTGAAAAATTGCCCGGAAACAGTGAAGAGCGTGGCTGTGCTGTTTGACGGTGAAAAAGATAAAGGTGACAGCACCCTGCTGAAACTGACCAGTGGCGAAGGCACCGCCTCCGGCGTCGGCATTAAACTCTATAATGCCGACCGAAAAACCGCTATTCCGGTTGGCACCGTTTCCAGTGCGGTCAAAATTGCACATGACAGCCTGAGCGGAACCGGCACGCCCGCCGCTGGCGCAAGCGCAGATTTAACTTTCTTTGCCAACTATAAAAGCGATGGCGCAAGCGAAATCAAAATTGGTAAAGCCGATTCAGTTTCAAACTTTGTGATGGTTTATAACTGATTAATCACAGGCTTTTCCTGTCCCCCCCAAATAATTAACGGCGTACATGACTATGTTAAAAGTACTAAGATCGTTTTCGCTCATCTCTGCGTGCATGTTGAGCATGGCTGCTCATGCCGGTGTTGTGATGGGGGGGACGCGTGTTATTTTTTCAGAAGGTAAGAAAGAAGCCTCAATTTCAGTCACGAATCAGGAAAAAAATATTCCTTATCTGATCGAATCCTGGGTTGAAAATTTTGACCAGAGTAAAGCACGCGTGCCGTTTATTGTCACGCCGCCGCTGTTCCGGCTGGATGCAGGAAAAGAGAGCGAGCTGAGAATTAATTATCTGGGGATGCCGCTGCCGCAGGATCGCGAATCGGTCTTCTGGCTGGACGTGAAATCTATTGCGCCGATGCCGCGTGACGATAGCAATGAACTGCAGGTGAATATTAAATCGAAATTCAAACTCTTTTATCGTCCGAAAGGGCTGACCGGCAAACCGGAAGAGGCCTGGCAGCAACTGACTTTCCGTCATGAAGGCAACCAGTTGATTGCGCATAATCCGACGCCTTACTTCGTCTCTTTTTACTCCCTCAGCGTTGCCCATCATGAGATCAACGATCCCGGCATGATTGCCCCGTTTGCCGATCGTCGCTGGACGGACGCGGATACTGGCGCGGTAACCTGGTCAGCCATCAATGATTTCGGCGGTATTACCGGTCAGCGCACGCGTTCGTAGTCTGTGCGTCGTGCTCGCTTGTAATCTCAATTCGGGGCGTCAATGGTGAAAGTCACTCATTCTTCTTTGATGGGAAAGATCCGGTCTGCAAAGCCGCTCTCTGCCACGCCGTGGCTGGCGGGCGTGCCGGGTTTAATGCTGATTCTGTTCTGCCCGTTGCGCGGTGCCCGTGCAGATGACTATTTCAATCCGGCGGCACTCGAATTTTCATCCGATCAACATAATGCTGCCGACCTTCACTATTTCAATCATGAGGGCGGCCAGCAACCCGGCACCTATCATGTCACCCTGATGCTGAACAACCAGGTCATCGACAGCCGTGACGTCAGCTTCGTGCAGGGTAAGTCCGGCCTGGTGCCGGCGCTGACACCCGCGGCGCTGGAAGCGTTAGGGGTAAACGTTAAGGCTTTTCCTGCCTTTGCCGCTGTGAAGAAGGATGAAGCGATTCATGACCTGGGTAAATTCATTCCGGATGCGTCGACCGATTTCGATTTTGCCCATCAGCAGTTAAACCTGTCCGTGCCGCAGATCGCCCTGACGATGAAGGATCGCGATTATATCGATCCGGCGCGCTGGGACGAGGGGGTGCCCGCCGCGTTCGTGGACTATAACCTTACCGGCAGCAGCGCCCGTAATCAGGATGAACACTGGAACTCGACGCTGCTCAGCCTGCGCAGCGGGGCGAATCTCGGTGCGTGGCGACTGCGCAATACCGCGACATGGCGCTACGATCTGGTCAGCCACTGGCAGTCTCAGACCACCTACCTGGAGCGGGATCTCAAAACGCTGAAAAGTCAGTTCCGGGCAGGGGATACCTACACCGACGGCGACATCTTCGACAGCGTACAGTTTCGCGGCATGCAGCTTAAATCGGACGACAGTATGCTGCCTGAAAGTGAACGCGGGTTTGCGCCGGTGATCCGCGGCATCGCACACAGCAACGCGCGGGTGACCATCAGTCAGCATGGCTACGTCATATATGAAACGGTGGTGGCACCGGGCGCTTTCGAGATCAAGGATCTCTTTCCCACCGCGCAGAGCGGCGATCTGGACGTCACGATTCACGAAACTGATGGCTCCGTCCGCACGTTCACCCAGCCCTATTCGGCGGTTCCCTACATGCTGCGTCAGGGCCATCTGAAATACAGCGTCAGCGCCGGGCGTTTTCACTACTCGGGCGGCGGCGACATGCGCGCGCCGGTGTTTGTCCAGTCGACGGCGTTCTATGGTCTGCCTCACGATGTTACCGCCTTTGGCGGCCTGCAGGTTGCGCAGAATTATCACGCGGTCGCCGCTGGCCTGGGGAAAAGCCTGGGTGACTTTGGCTCGCTGGGCACCGATGTGACGCTGGCGAAAACGCAGTTGCCGGATGGCAACAGCAGCAGCGGTCACTCCGTGCGCGTGCAGTATCAGAAAGATTTCGACTCGACCAACACCAGCTTCAGCATGGCGAGCTACCGCTACTCCTCCAGCGGTTTTTACGGCTTCAGCGAAGCCAATGCGATGACCAGCCCGGCCAGTTATGTCATGAACAAACGCAGCCGGTCGGAAATCTCCCTTTCTCAGGGGATCGGCGATTACGGCAGCCTGAATGCGTCCGCCTACATACAGCGTTACTGGCGCTCAAACAGTGAAGATCGCACCCTGCATCTGGGCTTCTACAGCAATTACAAGAGCGTCTCGTGGGGCATCGCCTGGTTCTACACCGACTCGACCCGCGCCCGCAAAGCAGACAGCGCCATCTCCTTTAATGTCTCGGTGCCTTTCAGCGCCTTGCTGCCTGGCAGCGCGATCAACTACAGCATGAACGCGGGTAACGATGGCAACGTCTCACAGCAGGTCAGCCTCTCTGGCAGTGCCCTGCAGGACGATAAACTGCACTACAACCTGCAACAGGGCCACGACAGTCAGGGTAACAATGTGAACAGCAGTGGCGCACTGGACTATCGCGGCAGCCGCGGCAGCGTGAACGTCGGGGTCAGCCACGACCGACACAGCAGCCAGTTTAACTATGGGCTGTCCGGCGGCATCGTGGCCCACGCGCATGGCATCACGCTGAGTCAGCCGCTGGGCGATACCTTTGCGATTGTCCGGGTGCCGGATACCGCCAATGTGGGCGTGCAGGGCAGCGCCAGCGTCTACACCGATGGCCGGGGATATGCGATTGTGCCCTCCCTGTCGCCCTATCAGGCTAATGCCATCGAGCTGGAAACCGACACGCTGCCGGACAATGTCGATGTCGGACTGGATGGCAGAACGATGATCCCGACCCGCGGCGCGATCGTGATGGCGGATTACGCCACGCGCATCGGGAGCCGGGTGCTGTTCACGCTCAGCTGGCAGAATGCGTTCCCGCCTTTCGGCGCAACGGGCCGGGTGGCACTGGCCGGTGACGATAAAGAGAGCAACACCAGCGGCATCGTGGCCGAAAAAGGCGAACTCTATCTGAGCGGCGTGCCGGTGCAGGGCGTCATCGTGGTCAGCTGGCAGGAAAATGGCGAGAAGAAGAGCTGCCGCGCGCCTTTCCGTTTGCCTGACGCGCCTCAGTCCACCCCGGTCAGGCTGGTTTCTGCCGTTTGCCGGTAACCCACAGGAATTCAGAATGAAATCAGTTCAGCGATTACTTACAGGGGGCGCGCTCGTTGTCCCGGCTCTTTTCTGCCTGCCGGCTTTCGGACAGGAGTCCTGTCAGGGCGAGTCTCAGGCCGTTGTGCAGGTACATAACGTCAACTTTGTGCCCGGCGCAGCAGATGGCACGCCGATTTCGGCCCAGATGCCTATGCAGATCAACAACGTCTTCACCTGCGTCAAAAACAGCGGTGAGCAGGGGTATAACTACAAAGATCTGGGCTTTGAAATCAATGCCGAAGAGTCGGGACTGCAGACCAACATCGCTGGCGGGCACAATACGCCCATTTATCGCATTGCCGGTCTGGACAGCGTGGGCTTCGCGCTGGGCTTTAAAGAGCCGACCTTCTGCAACGCAGCCTTCTCTGACACCACGGGTAAAAACCAGACCAGCTCCGTCTGCAGTTCTCAGGTGAATCCGCAGATCAACGGAGCCAGAAACCTCAATCTGCAGCCCTATATCGTCTTTTATAAAATTCCGGGTCAGGGATCGCCCCTCAATCCCGGCAATCAGCCCGCCAGTATTCATGAGGTGAGCATCGGCACCGCCAGCCTGAAGGTGGGTGACAGTGCCGCCAGCAGTCAGCCCATCAACGATAAGCCGCAGATTTTTCTGTCGAGTTTTACCGTGCAGTATGGCAGCTGCGCCGTGGTCACCTCTCGCGCTTCGATCAATGTCGATTTGGGCAAGGTCAGCCGGACAGATTTCCGGGGGGTGGGCAGCCGGGGCGGCAACCCGAGAGGCTTTCAGATTCAGGTGAAATGTGAGCACAGTGCCGCGGTCAAAGTGGGCTTCTTCGGGATGACGACCCCGGAGGATAAAGATGCGATCAAACTGACACCGCAGAGTAATGTGGCTTCCGGTGTCGGGATCGCCCTGACCTATGGCGCAGGGCTGCAGGTGCCGGAAGGACAGCGGGTGCCGCTGAATGTCTCGCCGGATCAGCTGCCGGTGCTGACCACGGTCGCCTCGCCCGATCAGGCGGCATCGATGGCGTTTAACGCGCAGTATATTCAGACCGGCGGCGAGGTCATGGCCGGTAAAGCCGATGGCACGGTGACCTTTAACCTTATCTATAACTAAGGCATCCGCAGCGCGCCCCCCGCGTACGGGGGCGATGCACGCTGACCTCTCTGTATGCCAACACGTCACTGGCAGTCATCGTTAAAACCTGCCAAACCCGATCCGCCGTTTTCCGCAATCTCTGTTAAAATTGAACCGCTGCGCCACCGTGCAGGAGGTTTATACGGGAGAGATTATGTTGTGGATGTGGAATGCCCTGATTGTTCTGGTCACCGTGATCGGTATGGAGATTACGGCTGCGCTGGCGCATAAATACATCATGCATGGGTGGGGTTGGGGCTGGCACCTGTCACATCATGAACCGCATAAGGGCTGGTTCGAGGTCAACGATCTCTATGCCGTGGTGTTTGCCGGCCTGTCGATTCTGCTGATCTATCTGGGCAGCACGGGTATCTGGCCGTTGCAGTGGATTGGGGCAGGGATGACGCTGTATGGCCTGCTCTATTTCATCGTGCATGACGGGCTGGTGCATCAGCGCTGGCCATTCCGTTACGTGCCGCGTCAGGGCTACCTGCGCCGCCTCTACATGGCGCACCGCATGCATCATGCGGTGCGTGGCAGAGAGGGGTGTGTCTCGTTTGGTTTTCTCTATGCGCCGCCGCTGTCAAAACTGCAGGCGACGCTGCGCGCGCGTCACGGCGCTAAACGGGGCGCTGCCAGAGGTGAGCGGGGCGCGGAGCAGGACGTGCCATCCGGGAAGTAACCGCCTGACCGGAGGCCGCCATCAGCAGCGCCAGTTTCTCTGGCGTGCTGGTGGACTGGCGCTGGTCCCACGCCGCCGGGCCCGCCGCGACCACTTTGATGCCGATTTTGCGATAGACCTGTCTGGCCGTCGCGATCGCCCACGCCGAACGCAGCGACAGGTCAGGCAGCCCTGCCGATGACGAATGATAATAGGGCTCAGCGGCCTCCACCAGTCGCCGGGCGATGCGGCTGAGCGCCTGCCGGTGTCCTTTGTCTGCCAGGTTCTCCCGCGTCAGACCCTCTTCCGCCAGCCAGGTTTCGGGCAGATAACAGCGTCCCGCTTCCGCATCCTCCACGATATCCCGGGCGATATTGGTCAGCTGAAACGCCAGACCGAGATCGCAGGCGCGATCCAGGGTAGCGTTGTCGCGCACGCCCATAATCTGCGCCATCATCAGGCCCACCACCCCCGCGACGTGATAGCAGTAACGCAGCGTATCATCCAGCGTCAGATAGCGGGTCTCATGCACATCCATCGCAAAGCCCGCCAGATGATCGAAGGCGTAAGCGGGCAGGATATCGTGCGCCATGGCCACCTCCTGAAAGGCGGCAAAGGCGGGCTCATGCATCTGCGACCCGGCATAGGCCTGACGGGTTTTGATCTCCAGCTGAGAGAGACGCTGTTCGGCAGACTGCAGCGACGGCGTCTCATTGCTGAAGCCCAGCACCTGATCGTCAATCACGTCGTCACAGTGACGACACCACGAATAGAGCATCAGCACACTGCGCCGCGTTTTGGCATCAAAGAGCTTCGAGGCCGTCGCAAAGCTCTTTGAGCCGACCTCCATCGTCTCTACGGCATGATCGAGCAGTGACGGACTATTCAAGCCAGATCCTCCACCATTAATCCTGCGGTCGCTTTGGCCGAACCAATCACGCCAGGGATACCCGCGCCGGGATGGGTGCCCGCGCCAACCAGGTAGAGGTTACGGATGTTTTTGTCGCGGTTATGCGGCCGGAACCAGGCACTTTGCGTCAGAATTGGCTCTACCGAGAAAGCCGAACCCTGATAGGCATTCAGCTCATCGCGGAAATCGAATGGTGTAAAGATGCGATGCGTCACCAGCTGGCTGCGCAGGCCGGGCATGTAGTGCTGTTCCAGATAGTCGAAGATGCGATCGCGCAGGCGCGGGCCTTCAACCGCCCAGTCGATATCGGCGGTGCCGAGATGCGGAACCGGTGCGAGCACGTAGTAGCTGCCGCAGCCTTCCGGGGCCAGCGAGGGATCGGTCACGCAGGGCGCATGCAGGTAGAGCGAGAAGTCCTCTGCCAGCGCATCCCTGTTAAAGATTTCGTCGATTAATTCGCGGTAACGCGGACCGAAGCAGACCGTGTGGTGCGCCAGCTGATCGTGATGATGATTGAGGCCAAAGTAGATCACAAACAGCGAGTTGCTCATGCGTTTATTCTGCAGGGTTTTCCCCTGTGCCACCGACGCCGGATGCTGACTCAGCAGCTCGCGATAGGTGTGCACCACATCCGCATTCGAGGCAACGGCACGGGTCGGGAAGACACGGCCATCCTGCAGATGGACGGCGGTAATCTGGTTATTCTGCGTTTCCAGATGGGCAACGCTGGCATTCAGCTCCACTTCGCCGCCCAGATCTTCAAACAGTTTCACCATGCCCTGAACCAGCGCGCCGGTGCCGCCGCGCGGGAACCAGACGCCCCACTCCCGCTCCAGCGCATGGATCAGGGTATAGATCGAGGAGGTGGCAAACGGGTTACCGCCGACCAGCAGCGAGTGGAACGAGAACGCCTGACGCAGATGCTCATCTTCGATATAGCTCGCGACTTTGCTGTAAACGCTGCGCCACGCCTCCAGCTTCACCAGCTGGGGGGCGGCCCGCAGCATGTCGCGGAACGAGAGAAACGGCACGGTGCCGAGCTTGAGATAGCCCTCCGCAAACACCGCGCGCGAATAGTCCAGGAAGCGACGATAGCCTTCGACGTCACGCGGATTAAACGCGGAAATCTGCGCTTCCAGCGCGGGCTGGTCGTTGTCATAACTGAAGACCTTGCCGGACTCCCAGCAGAGGCGATAGAACGGTCTGACCGGCATCAGCTCGACGTAGTCAGACAGTTTTTTGCCCGCCAGAGTGAACAGCTCTTCGATAGCAGTGGGATCGGTGATCACCGTGGGGCCGGCATCAAAGATGAAGCCCTGATCCTCATAGACATAGGCCCGGCCGCCAGGCTTGTCACGCTGCTCCAGCAGTCGGGTCGGAATGCCTGACGCCTGAAGGCGAATTGCCAGTGCCAGGCCACCAAAGCCTGCGCCAATTACCGTAGTTCTGTTCATTGCATCGCCTGTTGACGGTGAGGGGTCATAATAGCCTGTAACGCGGCCAGCACGGGAACCGGCGGTTTGCCGCTTAAGATGCGTAGCCGGTCAGGCAGAGTGAGTTTTCCCGCATAAAAACGGGCAATCAGACCTTCGGGAAGGCCATAAAAACGTTGCATAACCTGCCAGCGGCCGTCGGCCGGTCCGGCCAGAAACAGCATACGGTTGAGCATGCGGAAAAAGCGCTGCTGCTGCCACGTCTGGCGGGCGAACTGCTCAATGGCGGCCTGCAGGCGTTCTGTCGTCAATGACGTCATTGCCGCCAGCCGATCCGCCAGGGACACCGCCAGCGGCAGAGAGTAACCGGTCGTGGGATGGAACAGGCCGGCGCGCAGACCGCTGCAGGGCAGGTCACGCGTCTGCCAGAAGGCGTTGATGTCACCGGTCAGGGTAATCGGCAATGCGCCCTGTTCTTCGCGCAGCAGCGTGGCTAACTGCCAGCCCTGCTGCGCGGCGTAGTCGCGAATATTCTGCCGGGCGCGATCGCCCTGCAGCGTAGCGTGGTCGATATAGTGCGTATCCTCAATCAGCAGCGTATCGGCTGAAAAGGGGAGGCTGTAAACGAAGCGATAGCCTGCCTGCTGATCCACCGTCGCGTCCATGATGATCGGGGCGGTCAGGCCATGCGGCTCGCTGAGCCGCCACTCCTGACCGACAAACGACTGAAAGCCCATGCGCAGTGCGCTGTCGGGCTGATAGCCCCGGCCATCGATCACCGCGTCACTCTCCAGTACGCGCCCATCCTCCAGCGTGACCGAATGCGAGGCGACGTCGGCCACGCGGATGGTCAGCAGCAGGTCCGGGCCGAATCTGTCGCGCATGACCTGTGCGAAGCGCCCGGCGGTGACGCAGAAGTAGCCGCTGTTCAGGCTGCGATGGCGCTGGGGGAACCGGACCTCATAGCCGGGCCAGTGGTGCGCCACCAGCGGGGCGATCCAGCGGTGCTGGCTCGCCGTAAGGTCGTCGGCATGAAACGACCAGGTGTGACCGGCGCCCGGCTCGCTTTCGGCGTCAATCAGCAGGATACGCAGTGCTGGCCGCTGCTGGCGCAGGCGCAGGGCGATCAGGCCGTTAGCCAGCCCGGCACCCACCAGAATCAGATCATACCGTGGCATATTCTCTCCTGGCGCTGACCGGCTGGCGGGTGCGCATCGCCTGCTCGACAATGTCCGCCGCCAGCGCCGTTCCCCCCGCCTGATGCAGCGCATCGCGCAGGGTTTTCATCCGCTGACGGTAGCTGTCGTCGGCCAGCAGGGTCTGCAACTGACGGGCCATCGAGTGGCTGGTGGTGAAGCGCGAGGCGCGGCGGCCAATGCCGTGCCAGACCACCCGCGCGGCCACACCGGGCTGATCGAACGCCAGCGGGAGGGTCAGCAGCGGCGTAAGATGAGTGACCGCATCCAGCACCGTGTTCATCCCGCCGTGGGTAATCGCCAGATCGGCCTGGGCCAGCGCCGCCGCCTGATCGGCAAAGTCGATCACCTGAACATGGCTCGCCTGCGCCAGTTTCTCCACCTGGAAAGGCGTCAGGCGACCGCAGTGCGCCAGCAACAGCTGCGCGTCGATCTCCTGACAGGCGCGGACGATGGTTTTGAACAGGCCGTAGCGGTGCCCCTGAAGTGTGCCAAGCGACGCAAAGATGCGCGGTCGGCCGTCGTCGGCGAAGTAAACGGGCTGTGCGGCGGCTGCGGGAATCTCCGTGGCGCGCAGCGGCCCCACCGAATGGAAATGGTCGGGCAGATCCTGGCGGGGAAAATCCAGCGCCGGGATCAGCTGACTGATCTGCGCCAGCGGTGAAAAGCAGTGATGCAGTTTTTCCCGTGACGCCACGCCCATCGCCTGAGCGTGGCGGGCGATCACCCGGTCGTGGCGGCGCATCAGCCAGTCATAGATTTTTTCACTGGCGCGGTAGCGCTCGCGCGCCTGATCGCTGTGACCATACTCAAACGGCATCACAGCCAGCGGGAAATCGGCCTCACGGTTCAGCGGCAGCGCACAGGCGACGGAGACGTAAGGCAACGCCAGCGCCTCGGCCGCCAGTGCGCCCGCAGGCTCCATCTGGTCGACAATCACGCCATCAATCGCCAGGGTGTTCAGCACCCCCGGCAATTCGCGGCAGAGCATATCGGTGCTGCGGGCCATCTCATCGATCAGTTTCAGCATTGAGGGGCCGAGCGGATGGGCCGCCAGCTGCAGCGTGTGCGCCAGGCTGCCCGCCGGATGGGTGGTTAAGCCCAGCGGGAAAAAGCCGATCCGGCTGTCGGTGAGTAGCGTGCTGACATCACTCTGCTGAATAAAGGTGATCTGGTGTCCGCGTGCAATCAGGGCCTGGCTGAGATGCTGAAGCGCCTGCACATGGCTATAGAAGGGCGGTGCTATCACCGCGAAGTGGCTCATGCAGCATCCTTAACTGACGGCAGCGAGTTTTTTCTCAAACCAGGCCTGAACAAAATGATGGGTGGCATAGCCGTCCTGGCAGGCAGATAACAGATGTTCACCGGCGCAGCGCAGGTGGTCGCGCAGCCGCGTTTCAACGGCCTGCGGGCCGAGCAGATTGACCAGCGTCGATTTTCCCGCGTCCTGATGCGCGTCTTTGCCGGTGTCGCTCATACCGTCCGTGAGGTCGTCCAGTAGCTGAAAAGCCTGGCCCAGATTGAGCGAGAACCGGTGCAGTTGCTCGCGCGCTTCGCCTGAGGCTTCTGCGACGATAGAGGCCATCTGCATGGAGGCGCAGAACAGGGTGCTGGTTTTATAGTGGTTGGTCATCAGAATGGCATCGGCGCTGCGTGGCTTATCGCCCTCGGAGAGATCTTTAAACTGGCCCTGCACCAGCCCCTGCATGCCGACCGCGTGAGAGAGTTCGGCCACCGCATCGGCTCTGGCGGCGGCGGTCAGGCCCTCTGCCACGGCGACCACGCCAAACGCCTTGCTCAGCAGTGCCACGGCAGCCAGAATCGCCACATGTTCGCCATACTGACAGTGAATGGTCGGACGCCCGCGACGCAGCTGCGCATCGTCCATGCAGGGCATGTCATCCAGGATTAGCGAAGCGGCATGAACCATCTCCACCGCACAGGCGAGATCCAGCAGACCGGCCGGCGTGGCGCGGCAGCCCAGGTCACGCGCCGCCAGCAGCAGCAGCAGCGGACGGATGCGCTTCCCCGGTGCCAGCGCACCGTCGCGCATGGCGGCGCCCACTAAGTCACGTTCACTTTCAACCGGTAAAAGCTGGTCGAGCCGTTGCTCAATGTCGTTCAACAGAGTGGCAGCATCGCTGTGTATGAAATTGACGTGTTGTTCTGCACAGGCCGTCATCAAGGCTGTCCTTATCTACAGAGGAAGTCACAGCAGGTCGAAATGATTCGATGCCATCTTCAATTATCGTCCCCGACTGCCCTTGCATCGCGGGCAGGTTTTTAACAAACGGCGGGTGAATCCATTACCACTAAGCGTAGTTCAGGATGATAAAAATGTTGGAGAATTCAGGCGCATTCCGCGTTTTGCAGCGTATGCGGGCGCACAACAGAGCGTGAATCAGCCCAGCAAATCGCGCAGCTGTTTCATCACGCTGGCGACATCCTCCGTGGATAATGCGCCATCTTTAGCGAAGCGCACAATACCCTGGGGGTCAATCACCAGAACCGACGCGCTTTCAGGCTGGAGTTGCCAGCGATGGGCGGTGACGCCGCTGCTGTCGATAATGAACTGTTGCCAGGGATCTGCTTTTTTACTGGCTGCGATACTGCGCACCACAAAAAGGGCACTACCGGGCAGCGCATCGTCCGTATTGACGATGGTCGTGGTCTGGAAACGATCGCGCGGCAGCCTGGCCTGCTGAATGGCGTCGATCAGGGGTGCGCTCTGCTCCTTCGCCGAAAGGCGGCCCGCAACATGGATTACCAGCCGCACCTTGCCGGCGAGTGACTGACTGTTCCAGCGCTGATAGTGAATGTCGCCCTGGTTTAAGACCATCTCACCTTTCTCGGCGACCGAGACCGGGGGAACAGGCTGGCCCGTCTTCAGCGTATCCGCCGTGGCGAAACCGGAAAACAGTAAAGCAATCATCAATCCATAATGGCGCACGGGGCTCCTCACTTTTTCTCGGTCTGCGGCAGGCAACATTTCTGATCATCAGGCAGATGATTAGTACCACATCCATGTTTCAGATCAATAAAAGCATTAAAGATTTGGGCTGAAAATGCGGGTATGGATTGATTAACATGAGGTGTAAAATGAGCAAAGCACTGATGACCTTACCCGAGTTTGCCCGCTATATCGGCATCAATACCCCGACGCTGGCGCGTGCCTTCTGCTGCCGGGGATCGCTGGCGGGTGTGCCGCTGCCCCAGGCGCTGGATGATGCCCCGCTGACGCAGCGCCACTGGCTGCGCGACGATGTGCGCCAGTTCGATAATGCCTACCGGCGGGTACAGGCGATGCAGCAGCAGAACGGGCATTAAGCCGCCTGTCGCGCGGAAAAAACGGGATCCGCGCGGCAGGGAAAATTCGCTTCGGTTGCCGCGCGTCCCGCCTGCAGCGGGCGTGATTCGCGCCGCGTACACGACCTGGTGATTGATCGCGCACTCAGGCGGCTGTGGCGCGATCGCCGTCTCTCAGGCCGGACCATCCGGTTTCACCAGGAAACAGACCAGATTAGCATCACGCTCGCCCGTCATTTCCACACCGCTTCCGGAGCCGGTAAGCACATCGCCACGGCCCAGTCGCTGATTACCGACGCGGATAATGCCTTCCAGCACCGTCAGCCAGGCGACAAAGCCCGGCATTGCGGGCACATCCAGCGACTGGTTGCGCTCCAGCAGGGTGTCATAAATATAGGCCTCCTGACGCAGTTCCAGCGGGGCATCGGACGCTTCCGGCCCGGCAAGCTCGGTCCAGCCGTTGGTCATAATCCCCTGATCGCGCTCCAGCACCTGGGTCATCGCCTCGCCGCCGGGCTGAGAAGGCCGGATAACCGCCTGCAGCAGCTCCGCCTCAAACAGTGGCACCGACTCCTCGTACTGCACGCCTTCGCCCGCATTGACGACCATAACCCGCTTTGCTGAGAGCTGCGTCCGCTCGCCGTTGCTGTCCTGATGCTGCATCGAACCGCGCCACAGGTAGGTGAACACCTCTTCATCCTGATGCTGCTGCATCGGCATCCGGGCATCCAGTTTCAGTGACATCAGGTCAACGCTGAGCAGGGGGCTTAAAGCCTCGCCGGGACGCTGACGACGGACAGTAAAGGGGCCGTATTCAAACAGCTGTTCGGGGTTTGCACGCACAATGTTCATGATTTGCTCTTTTTTAACAGGAGTTCACTCGATCATAGACTCCGGACGGAAAATGAGAAGCCGGGATGATTGCCCGGCTTCGTCAGTTATTTCGAACAAAAGCCGCTGAGCGGACTATTTACCCTGTTCGTCGCTCTCTCCCAGGAAGAAGTACCAGAGCGGAATCGACAGCAGCCCGGTAAAGACCGTGGAGTAGAGCAGGATCATCATCGCCTGGGTCATATACATGGTCAGCGACCAGTGGCTGAAGGGGATCTGATACTGGTCGATCACGCCACCAATCATCGCGTTGGCCATCACCGAAATCACGATCAGCGCCAGCACCGTCACGCTGCGCAGGAAGTAACGCATCTCTTTGCGCTTCACGGCAAAGCGTGACTGAACGATAGCCAGCGGAGACTGCTTATCGGGTGCCGTATCCACGCGGACGATCCGGGCACGCCGGGCGCTGCGCCAGCGCTGGATATCCAGCAGTACCAGCAGCAGCAGGCTTACCCCCATCACCGGCAGCGCATAGCCCAGCGCCAGCATCACGATCAGGCTGGTGCCCTGCGCATAGCGTGGCATCGCCAGCCAGGCGGCGAGCAGCGTCTGCGCGGGGCTGAGCTGCGGCACCGCCGGGCGGCGGATCCACCACATCCGGTAGCCCAGCACGATCATCGCACAGAGGCCAAAGCCAAAAAATGCCAGGATCAGCTGATTCGCCAGGCCAAACAGCACGCCCATGTGCGCATCCACGCCCCAGCGGGTCAGTTTTGCCACCAGCGGGAAGTGGGCGAACGCCACCCGATCCACCACACTGAAATCGGTGGGATTGATTGACACCGCATCGACCTGGCTGGGCCAGCGGCGATCGATCTCAGACACCGTCCACGCCTGATCCTGCTTTTTAGGCTGACGCAGCTCCAGTTTTGCCGCATCCAGTCCGGCCTCGCGCGCGGCGACAAGCACCCGATCCCAGCGGGCATCCGGCTGATTCTGCACGACCGGCGCCACGGTTTTCGCGGGCATCGTCATATCGGACATGTTCATCCCGGTCATCGTGCCGCGATGGTCGGCATGAGGATCGGCGGCTTCGGCGGGCGCTTCACCGTTCAGGGCGGTGTTCACCTGCGGCGTCTTCCAGCCGAAGTCACTGCGCATTTTTTCGATGTTGTTGCCCGCCCACTGTGACCAGGTCAGCCCGGTCACAGAGAAGAACACCAGCCCCACCGCCAGCAGCAGCCCCAGCGTGACGTGCCAGTGGCGGGTAGCTGCAAACCCGCGACGAGCTTTGGTGCGTTTGCGTGGCCGGGTGCCTGCCCATAAAACGAGGCCACCCAGGGCGGCAACCCACAGCCATGAGGCTGCCAGTTCGCTGTAGTTCCGGCCAAAATCACCCAGCAACAGACCGCGATGGAGCTGATCCAGCCACATACGCAGCGGCAGCACGCCGCTGGTGCCATAGACCGTCATATCCCCTTTTACCTGAAGGGTGTAGGGATCGATAAACAGCGAGCGCGACTCTGACGGACCCAGATCCGGGCCGCTGAACTGCACGCGGGTCGTGTCCTGTGGACCGGGCGCAGGCCGCACGGCATAGATGTACGCGGCGTCACCGGCGCGCGCGCGGGCAGCGGCAATCTGGGCAGACAGCGGCCGGGCCGCACCCTGAGGTTCGGCAGTCAGGGCATCATGATAGAGGGCCTTTTCCAGCTGCGGCGTCAGGACATAGAGCGTCCCGGTAAGGGCAGCGACAAATATAAACGGCGCAATAAACAGGCCGATGTAAAAATGCAGGCGACGCAGCAGGTTAAACAGCGTGCCGCGTGGCGCAGGAGACATTTCCTGTGAAGAGGACATAGCATTCCACACTTTTCAAAAGATAACGGCGATCAGGTGACATTGTCACTTAATCGAACTATTCAGCGGTGAGTGTGACGCAAAAAGGGCGGGGCACGCGGTCTGTTGAGACGCCATTGCCGCCGCCGACGGGGGACGGCGGGCGCCGGGGCAGGTGGCGCGCGGCTGATCAGGCACATCCACCAGATAAAGGGGATAAAGACCCAGAGCATCAGCGGCACATGCACCAGCAGATCGCAGTAGCCGCAGGCCAACCCCATGTCGCCGGCGGCAGGATCCGCCATCGGCATCTCGCCATGATGATGCATCATCGGCATCTCTGCGCTCATGGCGGACATACCCGGCCTATCCGCCATCATGGCGTGATGCGCCGCGAGATTCTTCGAGATCATCGGCGCAACAAACAACAGCAGCACGGCCAGTATCGCAATACAGGCAGTCAGGCGTTGTCTGAGTGAAGATCTCGGCATTATTTCAGTGAACGTAACAGGGTCAGAATTCAGGGCGGCAGTGTAACGCGAAGGGGATAAAAGCGTTAAATAAAGTGGCTTTGGATGCGAAAAAATTCGCACTCTTTGAACATATTCACTTTAATTTCAGCATCATTTAACTTAATTGTTACCCGGTAAATACATACAAATAACATGAAAGCGCTGGCTGCGTTTAATCGGAATCCATAAGGGACGAAATATGAAAATTGTGATGCTGGATGGTGAAACCGTGCCTCTCTCCCTGCCCACCGGCCAGGTGCAGGCCGACTGGGTAATTCGCCCGCAGACCTCAGCCAGTGATGTCGTCTCCGCGCTGGCCGGTGCGACGGTGGCGATCACCAATAAGGTGGCGCTGCGGGCCGATATGCTGGACCAACTGCCCGGGCTGCGTTTCATCTGCGTGGCGGCCACCGGCTATGACTGTATCGATCTCGACGCCTGCCGGGCGCGCGGCATCCTGGTCAGTAACGTGCCGGGTTACTCCACGCAGAGCGTCGCCGAGTCTGTGATTGCCGCGATTTTTGCCCTGCGCCGTCAGCTGATGGCATATGCCCTGAACACCCGCACCGACTGGCCGCAGGCTGCCCATTTCTGCCTGCATCGTCAGCCGATTCAGGATATCGCGGGCGCCACGCTGGGGATCGTCGGGAAAGGCGATATCGGTCAGGCGGTCGGACAGCTGGCGCAGGCGCTGGGGATGCAGGTGCAGTACGCCGAGCGTAAAGGCAGCGACCGGGTACGCGAGGGTTACGTCAGCTTTGAACAGATGCTGGCGACCAGCGATATCATCTCACTGCACTGTCCTCTGAGCGAACAGACCCGCCAGCTGATCGATCGGCAGGCGCTGCGTCAGATGAAACCTCACGCGCAACTGATTAACACTGCCCGCGGCGGACTGATTAACGAGGACGATCTCGCGGCGGCGTTAAAACAGGGCGTGATTGGCGGCGCGGCGCTGGATGTGCTGAGCAGCGAACCCCCGGCGGCAGATAATCCGCTGCTGGCCGACCTGCCGATGCTGCTGCTGACGCCACATATCGCCTGGGCCAGCCGCAGCGGCGTGGAGAACCTGGTGTCGGGCGTGATGACCAACATCGCGGCCTTTGTTCAGGGCCAGCCCGTAAATCTCGTGCGCTGAAGCCACCGCTCAGGCGCCGGATCGCCTGCCAGCGGCTAAGAAATGCCCGGGCAGGCGCAAACACGCCCGGCACGCAGGGCGCTCACGTCTGCCGTTAATCTTCCGGCACGTCTCGAAAAATCCAGCCAGACCCTTTTACCCTGCGGGTGAATCAGGCTATTAAGCAGAGAGCCTGTTCAGACGGCAGCCATTACACGTTCCAATGAGGTGGACGACGCAGGCTTGTGCCTGCCGGGTTGCGCCAGTTTAGACAGACACAATCGGGGCGACGTCGTCGTCCCTGCCGTTTTATAAACCGAACCGGATGTCGCATGGCTCAGGAACACGCCGTCGCAGAGAACTGCAGGAAAAGGGATTTGGCTGATGACTAAAAGAGCGGGGACACCCACACCGCATGATGCGACCTTCCGGCAGTTTCTGACGCAGCCGGATATTGCCCGCGACTTTATGAGGCTGCATCTGCCGCCGGAGTTGCGGGAAATCTGTGATCTCAGCACGCTGAAACTGGAGTCGGGCTCCTTTGTTGAAACGGATCTCCGGCACTATTTCAGCGATGTGCTTTACAGCCTTAAAACCACGGCGGGCGAGGGCTATATCCATGTGCTGATTGAGCATCAGTCTGTGCCCGACAGGCACATGGCCTTTCGCCTGATGCGTTATGCCATTGCGGCTATGCAGCGCCATCTGGAAAGCGGCCATAAAAGACTGCCGCTGGTGATACCCATGCTCTACTACGCTGGCCGCCGCTCACCCTATCCCTATTCCACCCGCTGGCTGGATGAGTTCGACGATGCCCGGCTGGCAGGGAGGCTTTACAGCCGCAGTTTTCCGCTGGTGGATGTGACGGTCATTCCGGACGATGAGATTATGCAACATCGCCGCATGGCCGCGCTGACCCTGTTACAGAAGCATATCCGACAGCGGGATCTGGCGGAACTGATGGAGAAGCTGGTGTCCGTTTTGCTGAAGGGCTATCACTCTTCAGCGCAGATAGTTTCGCTGGTACACTACATGGTGCAGGCGGGCGAAACGGCTGATGCCGAAGCCTTTGTTCGGGAGCTGGCACAACATGTGCCACAACATGGAGATGCCCTGATGACTATCGCACAGCAGCTTGAGCAGATCGGCGAGCGCAAAGCCGCGCTGAGAATTGCCCTCGCCATGCTGCAGAACGGTGTGGAGCGCCCTGTCGTCCTGAAGCTGACCGGGCTGAAAGAGGAAGATTTAGCGCAGATCGGGCACTAAGCCCATCGCAGCAGCAGGGCGGTCACGACCGCCTCTGCAACGCTGACCGCTGGCTGGCGGAGTCGTTCACCGCCGCCCGCCAGGCGGCTGGACTCCGTCTGCCACCCTGAGCGGCCAGGCGCAGGCCAGCCTCAGAATATCGAGCGGCCCAGCTTTTCGGTCAGTAACTCCAGCGCCGCGGTGCCCGCCAGCGAGTTACCTGCGCTGTCCAGCCCCGGCGACCAGACGGCAATGCTCATCTCGCCCGGAATGATAGCAATGATCCCCCCGCCGACCCCGGATTTCGCGGGCATCCCGACCCGCCACGCAAATTCGCCGGCGCCATCGTACATGCCGCTGGTGATCATCAGCGCGTTGATCTGCCGCGCCTGACGCGGGGTGATCATCTCGCTGCCATCCAGCATCCGGCCCTGATTTGCCAGATAGATAAAGGTGCGCGCCAGCTCCACGCAGCTCATTGAGAGCGAGCAGTAGTGGAAGTAGGTCTGCATCACGCTGGTGACATCGTTATCAAAATTCCCGAAAGACTTCATCAGCCAGGCGATCGCAGCATTGCGCGCAGAGTGCTCGAACTCCGAGCGGGCAACGTGGCGGTCGTAGTTGATATCGGGCTGCTGACTCAGTTGCCTGACGATCTCCAGCATCCGCTGACGCGGCGCGGTGAGGCGGGTTTCCAGCAGATCGCAGATCACCAGCGCACCGGCATTGATAAAGGGATTACGCGGCTTGCCCTGTTCCAGCTCCAGCTGCACCAGCGAGTTAAAGGGCTGACCGGACGGCTCTTTGCCGACCCGCTGCCAGATTTCACTGTCGTCATAACGGGTCAGCGCTACCGTCAGCGACAGCGCTTTGGAGATGGACTGAATGGAGAAGCGCGTTTCTGCATCGCCCGCCTGAAATAGCGTGCCATCCCGCAGGCAGACCGCAATGGCCAGATTGTCCGCCGCCACATCCGCCAGGGCAGGGATGTAGTTCGCCACTTTTCCCTGATGAACCAGCGGACGCACCTGATCCAGCACTTCCTGCAGCAGAGCATTATTCAGTTCAGACACGCACCTTTCTCCTGTTGTTACGGGCCGCCCGCGATGCCGCGCATCAGCGAACTGCCATTAATAGTATCAGCGGCAGATCGCCCTTAGCTGATGGGTTTTGACTGCGCCGCCAGCGGTGCCAGCAGCATCTGTAGCAGGCTCAGCAGCGTCAGCATGCCAAAGGGCAGCGTCCAGCTTCCGCTCTGCTCATGCAGGACGCCGAAAAAGAGTGGCCCGAGCGCCGCCAGCGCATAGCCGACACACTGCGCCATGCCGGAGAGCTGTGAAGCCTGACGATGGCTGCCTGCGCGCAGGTTAAACAGCGAGAGGCAGAGCACCAGCGAGGCGCCTGCTCCCAGCCCGGCCAGCGTCAGCCAGAGGATGGCCCACTGCGGATAGAGCAGCAAGCCCAGCAGGCCGAGAAAAATGCCAGAGGAGGCCACAAACGCAGTGATCCGGGCATCCTTTACCCGCTTCAGCGCCACCATGCAGCCCAGGTTAGCGACAATGGCGACCGCCTGATACCAGAACAGCAGCCAGCCCGCCTGTGCCTGGCTGAACCCCCTGTCCTGGGCAAACGGGCTGAACCAGTCGATCAGGGTATAAAACGCCAGCGACTGCAGCGCCATAAACAGGGCGATGTGCCAGCCGCCCGCTGAGCGCCAGGGGTGGCGCTGCGGGATCGGGGCCGCCGCAGTGGCTGAGGCAGGCTGTTGCTGACGTAACAGCGGCAGCCAGGCGAACAGCGCCACCAGCCCGGGCAGCGCCCACACCACCAGCGAGAGCCGCCAGCCCGCTGCTGAAATCTGACTCAGCGGCACGGCGATGCCGGAGGCCAGGCTGGCGGTAATCGACATCGTGGCGGCATACAGGCCGATGTAGCGGGCGGTGTGCGCGGTAAAGTCGCGTTTGATCAGCGGCGGCAGCAGCACGTTAGCGGCGGCGATGCCTGCGCTGAGCAACAGCGTGCCGCCCCAGAGCGCCGCTTCGGCTGACAACCCGCGCAGCAGCGAACCGGCGGTGATCAGGCACAGGGCGCCCCATAAACTGCGCACGAGGCCGATGCGGTTGCCCAGCCAGGCGGCTGGCGGCGCGAGCAGGGCGAACAGCATCAGCGGAATGAAGTTAAACAGACCGGCTTCACCGGCGCTCAGACCGAACGTCTGACAGATATCCTGTAAAACCGGTCCGGTGACGGTAATCGGCGCCCGCAGGTTCGCCACGGTGAGAAGCAGAACGAATAAGAAAAAGGAGGCGCTGGAAAACGCAGCGTGAGGTCGGGCTCGGTGCTGTTCAGGCATCATGGCAGGGATCATCACAGGCAGCAGTGCTGCGGGGGGCGTTGGTTGACGTTAACGCTTACGCATCAGAGTTGATGTCTGGGCGCTACTTTACTGACCGGTTAGCGGAGTGTAAAGCCTTGTTATGCGATGAAATAGCGTAAATCTAATCCTGTAACAGGATTCACAAAATCAGAACGAATGGAAGGCGGATTCGGGAACGTGACCACCGTCGTTCTGACGGGGTATGGCGCCGGGCTGGCAGGTCTGCTGCCGGGTTTCAGCCGGCGGTACGGTTTTCCGGCATGCCCCGGAGCACCGCAGGCATGGAGAAGGAAGCCAGTATCACCACACTGAGAAGAGGCAGCTCCGCGTCTTGTCCGCCTTCAGCATCACGCCGGTGATCGCCGCGTGCAGGTCGGGGGCACCTGACCGGCGTCGGGTGTAAAACGGTGTTCAGTCAGTCAGAACAGCGCAAACATCAGCGCCACAGGGAAGCTCATCGGCCAGGTTGCGCCGACTAAAAAGGCGCTCAGCAGTTTGATGCTCAGCTTATCTTTGGCGATGAAGAAGGTGATTAGCGTAGCGAACAGTGCAACAACGGCATAAAAAATAAGCATACCCTGGTACAGTGTCATTGTTCTCTCCGCAGCGTCAGTCAGGTTTTGCTGCGCATGATGCGGATTTTTGTGATCCAGATCAAGTGGGACAGGGTTTCGCATCTAAAGAAAGCAGGGCCGTGCGCTGACATTATCGCGGGCGATTTCAGGCTGAAAACCGGCGGCTGAACGCCCCTGAAACCCCCGCAGGCAGGCGCCAGCGCCAGCTGGTAACTTCTGGCGAAAACGCCGCAATTTCCCCGGATCTGCAGACCAGAAGCCCGCCTCTGCGGGCGGGCTTTTAGCCTGTCAGCGCGGGTTCAGCTGTGACGGTAGAGCGCCATCACGGCCTCCAGATCGGGCGCGCGTGGGTTGCCGCCGGTGCAGACATCGTCCAGCGCCGCCTGCGCCAGTGCGGGGATATCCGCCTCCTGCAGGCCGACATCACGCAGTGAAAGGGGGATGTTTACATCGCGACAGAGCTGGCGCACGGCAGCGACGGCCGCCTCCCGCGCGGCCTCCAGCGGCAGCGAGTCCGCCTGCCTGACGCCCATGGCGCGGGCGATGTCACGATATTTCTCGCCGGTGCAGGGGGCGTTCCAGGCCATGACCTCAGGCAGCAGAATGGCATTCGCCACGCCGTGCGGAACGTTGTAAAAGGCGCCCAGCGGATGGGCCATGCCATGCACCAGGCCCAGGCCGACGTTGGAAAAGCCCATGCCGGCCACATACTGCCCCAGCGCCATCTGCTCGGCCGCCTCCGGATCGCCCGCCATCGATCCACGCAGTGACTGGCTGATCATCTTTATTGCTTTGAGATGCAGCATATCGCTCATCGCCCAGGCGTCACGGGTGAGGTATCCCTCAATCGCATGGGTCAGGGCGTCGATACCGGTGGCCGCCCTGAGCGACGCGGGCATCGTCATCATCATCTCCGCATCGATAATCGCGACTTTCGGGATGCAGTGCGGATCGACACAGACAAACTTGCGCCGATTCTCCTCGTCGGTGATCACATAGTTAATCGTCGTCTCCGCCGCCGTACCGGCCGTGGTGGGGATGGCGATAATCGGGGCGGCCGCAAAGCGGGTGGGGGCAGTTCCTTCCAGACTGCGCACATCTTCAAAGCCGGGATTGGTGATAATGATGCCGATCGCCTTGCTGGTATCCTGAGGGGAGCCGCCGCCGACGGCGATCAGGTAGTCGGCACCCGCGGCTCTGAACGCCGCGACACCCTGCTGCACCGTGCGAATCGTCGGATTCGGCACGACCTCATCATAAACCGCCCACGCCAGCTGGTGGGCAGTCAGCAGATCGGTTACCCGCTGCAGCACCCCGGCTGCTGCCAGCGCTTTATCGGTGACGATCAGCGCTTTTCGCATCCCGCGTCGGCTGACCTCTTCCGGTAAATGGTGCAGTGAACCGGCACCAAACCAGGCCGTTTCATTCAGAATCATACGGTGCGTCATCAGAACATCCTCTGTCAGCAAATGATTTTTTTACCCTCTGCCATTATCAGGGCTGCTTCTGCGTGAAACTTCTCAATTCCTGACAAAGCCAATTGATATTAATCAATAAATTAGCAAAAAATCGTACATGCCAGGCGCGTTTAACCCGCTTCCGGGCGGTCGCCCTCCGGCTACGGATGTCTCACTGTTGCCGGCGGTGTGCAACACTGGTTTATCTGTTACCCGACACGCCCATGAGGAAAGATATGACCCGATTCGTAATGAATAAAAAGGATGATCTCGTCGACAGTGCGTTAGATGGCATGATTTACGCCAGCCCGTGGCAGAACCTGGTCCGGCTGCAGGTCGATCCGCACATCCGCATCGTGATGCGTCGTGACTGGCAGAAGCAGCAGGTTGCCCTGATCTCCGGGGGTGGCTCCGGCCATGAACCGGCCCACGTCGGGTTCATCGGCAAGGGGATGCTGACGGCGGCCGTCTGCGGCGATGTGTTTGCCTCGCCCAGCGTTGACGCCGTCTATAACGCCATCATTCATCTGACCGGTGAGGCGGGATGCCTGCTGATTGTGAAAAATTACACCGGCGATCGGCTCAACTTCGGTCTGGCAGCCGAGAAAGCCCGCAAAGCGGGCTTCAGCGTCAATATGGTGATTGTCGGGGATGATGTGGCGTTGCCGGACAATCCGCAGCCGCGCGGGGTAGCGGGAACGTTACTGGTGCACAAAGTGGCGGGTTTTGTCGCAGAGCGCGGTGACGATCTGGCGGCGGTCACCGGGGCGGCCGAGGCCGCGAGCCAGGCCATTGCGTCCATGGGTGTGGCGCTCTCCGGCTGTCATCTGCCGGATGAAGAGAGCGGTCAGCGCGTGCCTGAGGGCAGCGTGGAAATGGGACTGGGGATCCATGGCGAGCCGGGCGTGGATGTCATGCAGACGCAGAACGCGCAGGCGATTGTGCAGCATCTGCTGGAGAAGGTAATGCCGGGTACTGACCAGCGATGCGCGCTGCTGGTCAATAATCTTGGCGGCATGTCTGCGCTGGAGATGAGCCTGGTGACGCGTGACCTGATCGCCTCGCCGCTCAGCCAGCCATGTGATTATCTGATCGGCCCGGCTCCGCTGATGACCGCGCTGGATATGAAAGGCTTTTCAGTCACCCGCCTGACGCTCAACCCGCTGCTGGAGGAGGCGATCTGCGCGCCGGTCGAGGTCACCGGCTGGGTTAACGCCGTGAAGATCGCGCCGCTGGCACCTGTGGTGGTGACCCGTGAGGCCAGCGCGCAGCCCGTGCAACCCTCCGCGAACCCCAGCGTAGCGGCGATGGTTAACGCTATCTGCGATACCCTGATTGCCAGCGAAAGCGAACTCAACAGGCTGGATGCCCAGGTGGGCGATGGCGACACAGGCTCCACCTTTGCGGTCGGCGCACGCCAGATCCAGCGGGAATGCGCCGATCATCAACTGCCCCTGAATGCGCTGCCCGACCTGCTGGCAGTGACCGGTGAACGCCTGGCGACGGTGATGGGCGGCTCCAGCGGCGTGCTGATGGCGATCTTCTTTACCGCAGCGGCGCAGCAGCTGGCTGAAGGGGATACGCTGCCGCAGGCGTTACAGCAGGGGCTGGAAAAGATGAAGCAGTATGGCGGCGCACGACCGGGCGATCGCACGATGATCGATGCACTGCAGCCCGCTATCGAAGCGCTGGTGGCGGGCAAATCGCTGGCGGCGGCGGCGGACGCGGCGCAGCAGGGCAGTGACGCCACCGCCGGGATGGGGAAAGCCAATGCGGGGCGGTCGTCTTATCTCAACAGCGCGAATCTCAACGGCGTGCCGGATCCGGGCGCGGTCGCGGTTGCCCGGGTCTTCGCGGCACTGAAGCAGCAGTGAGTTTCAGCCGCGGCCAGGCAGGCAATGGGCCGGTCAGCCCTCCTTTACCGGCCAGACAGCACCCATTTTCCTGTCCGCGCCGACGCGCCCGGCGGCAGCGGGTCATGCAGCCGGGCGCCCGGCTGAGCGCGACGACGATCATAGATCTGGCGTTTCGTTCGCAGGAAACGGGCGGGTCGCCGGGCCAACGGCGCGAAAGCCGTTATAGTAAGCAGGTTGCAACGCAATCTGCACGGGCATGCGTGTCCGGGTTAATCTGATAAGGAGTGGCTGGTGAAAAAATTACTCTGCGCGACGATACTGGCAGCGTTGCCCGTGACCACACTGGCGGCGTCGGTATTTACGCTGCAATCGAAAGACTTCAGTGACAATGCGCTACTGGATAAGAAATTTGCCGGTGCCAATAAAAGTAATCCTTCCTGTACCGGTGAGAACGTTTCTCCTGAACTCAACTGGTCTGCCGTTCCGTCCGGCACCCGCAGCCTGGCGCTGCTGATGACCGATCCGGTCGGGGCGAAAGGGCTGGGCGTCACGCACATGGTGGCCTATAACATTCCCGCCAGCCGCTCTTCATTCGCTCAGGGGGCACTGACGCAGGGCAAGGGCTATACCGGCGGTAAAAACAGCCCCGGCACGCTGCACTACTATGGGCCCTGTCCGCCGGCGGGCAGCGGCCTGCATCACTACAACTTCGTCCTCATCGCCACCGATCTGCCGGTGGGCCAGCTGAAAGCGGGCCTGACCCAGACAGAGCTGGTCGCCGAGCTTAAAGGCCACGCGCTGGGCGCGGCCAGCACGGTCGGCCGTTTCAGCAACGAATAGCAACGCCCCCGCAGAGGCAGCCACCTGCCTCTGCACATCGCCTACTCTGCGCTGAACCGAGCCCGTATCCGCGACGCGATATAGTCGGTATGCGTCTCCAGCGCAAAATGCCCGCTGTCGAGCAGTTCTACTTCCGCCTGCGGATTATCACGCTGCCAGGCGGCTGCGCCCGGTGGAATAAAGAAGGGATCGTGCCTGCCCCAGATCACCAGTGTGGGCACCTGATGCTGGCGGAAGAACGCCTGAAACGCAGGATAGCGTTCCAGATTGCTGGCGTAATCCAGAAACAGGGCCAGCTGAATCGCTTTGTTGCCGGGGCGCGCCATCAGCAGCGTGTCCAGCGTGTAAGTTTCCGGCGCGACCTGCTGTGGATCACTGACGCCATGCAGATACTGCCATTTCACCCCTTCCGCCGTCAGCACATTGTCGCGGACCACCTGACGGTTCGCTTCGCTGGGGTCCGCCCACATCGCACGCACCGGCGCCCAGGCTTCCCCCAGTCCTTCCAGATAGGCGTTGCCGTTCTGCGAAATTAATCCGGTGACGCGATCGGGATAGGCCAGCGCCAGCCGCAGGCCCGCCGGTGCGCCATAGTCAAAGAGATACATCGCATAACGCGTCAGCCCCAGCGCATCGACAAACGCGGTCAGCGTCTGGCCGAGTGCATCAAATGTCCACGAATAGTGGCGTTCAGCCGGGACCTCTGTAAATCCAAAACCCGGTAAATCGGGGGCGATGAGGTGAAACTTATCGGCCAGAAGCGGGATCAGATTCCGGAACTGATGTGATGAGGCGGGAAAGCCGTGCAGCAGCAGCAACACCGGCAGGGAGGGATCGCCCGCTTCGCGGTAGAAAACGTTAACGCCGTCCGCCTGCTGATAGCGGTATGAAACAGAGTGTGCGCTCATAGGAGATTCCTGTAACTGGTAAATTGGGATTTATATGGTTACATAATCAGGGTAGGTCGCCAGGCTGTAACCTGTCAAATGAATTTATAAGGGTTACATCACCCGAGGTACCTGCTAAAATCGGGGTTGAAAGCAGGCGCCGGGGCGAAACCGCATTATGAGAGGAGGCAGTAGCATGAGTGACACACAGGTACACAGCGGCCAGGGGCCGTGGTTTCTGGCCGATCATCCGGCGCTGGATTTCATCAACACCGAGGCCATCGTCGAGGGCGCGCCGCACGATTTCTGGCAAACCGATCGGGACGTGGACGCCTGGCTGACGCAGGCCGGACTGGCATCCGATGAACCGGCGTCAGACGGGGCCGAAGGTGCGCTGTTGCAGGCCGCGCGGCAGTTGCGCCAGCTTATTCGCGACAGCGTGCAGCAGCAGAAAGCGGGTAAGCGCGTGGACTGGCAGGCGCTGAATGGCTGGCTGAATCAGGCCACCAGTCATCTGCAGCTCACTGAAGAGCAGGGTGTCTGGCAGATCAGGCGAATCTACGCGGGTCAGAATGCAGAGCAGCGGCTGGGTAAGGTGGCGGAGCAGGCCGCGCTGCTGCTGACGCAGGAGGATTTCAGCAGGGTGCGTGCCTGTGAGCATCCTGCCTGCACGCTCTGGTTTTATGACCGGACGAAAGCGCATCGCCGACGCTGGTGCAGCATGGCGCTGTGTGGCAATCGGGCGAAAGTGGCGCGTTTCCGGCAGTTAAATGCGGTCACCCGATCGGGGGATTAAGTGATAAAAAAACACCCTGCAGCGCAGGGTGTCGGAAGCGTTATTTTGCCGGTGTGGCGGCGGGCTTGTTGCGCTTGCGCAGCTTGTCGATCAGACGATGCGCCTCCGCTTTGGTCGCTACCGCCGGGGATGATCCGGTCAGCGGCTGGCGGGCCGTCTCACGCACTGTGAGGATGGTCAGCAGACCGATAATGCCCGCGCCCATCATATAGTAGGCCGGCATCATGGTATTTTGGGTGGTATCCACCAGCCAGGCGGTAATCAGCGGCGTCGTGCCGCCAAACAGCGACACCGAGAGGTTAAAGCCGATCGCCAGGGCGCTGTAACGGATGTCAGTGGTAAACAGCGCAGGCAGCGTCGAAGGCATGGTGCCACTGAAGCAGGTGTGCAGCACACCCAGAATCAGCAGACCGCCAAAGACGGCCCACATATTACCGGAACCGATCAGCATAAAGCTCGGGATAGCCAGCAGGATCATACCCACCGCGCCGAAACCGATGACCGGACGACGGCCGATGCGGTCGGTCCAGCGACCCCACAGCAGCGTCAGCGGCATCATCACAAACATGGCGACCATCACCAGCAGCAGACCGCTTAGCTCCGGCAGGCCCAGCACGCCGGTCAGGTAGCTCGGCATGTAGGAGGTCAGCATATAGTTGGAGACGTTAAACAGCAGCACCAGACCAATACATTTCAGCATCGGCGCACGGTATTTGCTCAGCATCTGCATCAGCGTCAGACGCGGTTTACTTTGCTCCAGCGCCTCCTGCTTTTCCATGTGCTGCTGGAATGCCGGGGTCTCTTCCAGCTTCAGTCGCACATAGAGACCGAACAGGCCCAGCGGCGCGGCGATGAAGAACGGCACGCGCCAGCCCCAGGACATCATCGCTTCGTTCGACATCAGGGTCGTCATGACCGTCACCAGGCTGGCACCCAGCAGGTAGCCGCCGATGGTGCCGAACTCCAGGAAGCTGCCCATGAAGCCACGGCGTTTATCGGTGGAGTACTCCGCGATAAAGGTCGCTGCGCCGCCATACTCACCGCCGGTGGAGAAGCCCTGAACCAGGCGCGCCACCAGCAGCAGAATCGGTGCCATGATGCCAATTGACGAGTAAGCCGGGATCAGCCCGATACAGAATGTCCCGATCGACATCATGATCATCGTCATTGCCAGCACTTTCTGTCGGCCGATGCGATCCCCCAGCGGACCAAATACCAGTCCGCCGATCGGGCGCACCAGGAAGGCCGCCGCAAAGGTACCGAAAGTGGCGATCAGCTGCACCGCGTTGTTGGCGTCGGGGAAAAAGACTTTGCCGATAATGACGGCGAGATAGCTGTACACCCCGAAGTCGAACCATTCCATCGCATTACCTAATGCCGCCGCGCCAACCGCACGCTTCAGCATGTCATTATCAATAACGGTAATGTCATCCACAGTCAGCTCTTTAGGCTTCCTGTTCCAGAAATGTTTCTTAGGGTGTTCAGACGATGAGTTTCTGGTGTCCATATTCTCCTCAGGTACTTCAGTGAAGGAGTCTTATAGCTTTCGCAGCCGCAAACGGTGTTCAGAAAATGTGGAAAAGAAAGCTATAAGAAGCCGAAAAAGATCCGTGCAGCGGCAGAAACCGCAGCCGCTAAACCATAGACCACGATTGTAAGGTTTTGCAAGTTTTCAGCCGGAAAAGCTACATTTGCTGACAAAAGCAGCAGGCTCTGCTTAGTCGGATTCACTTTGCTGCTGAAAAAAACTGGCCGAAGAGGCGGGCTTTTTTCGCGTTTCGGGAACACGCAGGAGTCTGATGTGACAACGTCACCATCGGGCGCGTGGCGACGCTGCCAGACAGAGTAATCTGCGGGTGAGAGCGAAAGAGAGGGTGGGATATATTCATCCGCCGCATATCCATAGCAGGATTAGTTGGTAGTTAACGCGTAACTGAAATGGCAATGTAAACCTATTCCATGCCAGCAGAGTGTTAATCATGAGCACATTAACCCCGGCCGCATTGCCGGTCATCGATTTCGCCTTATTGTCGGGAAGTCAGCAGCAGAAGCAGCAGGTTCTGAAAACATTAAGCCAGGCCGCGCGTGATGTCGGCTTCTTCTATCTGATCAATCACGGCGTTGACCGCCAGCTGTCCGATGCGGTGCAGCAGGTCTCGCGGCAGTTCTTTGCCCTGCCACAGGCGGATAAAGACGCTGTGGCGATGGCGAACTCCCCGCATTTTCGCGGCTACAACCTGGCGGGCGTGGAAATCACCCGCAGCCAGCCCGACTTTCGCGAACAGTTTGATATCGGCGCCGAGCGCGAAGCCCTGCCGGTAACCGCTGATTCACCCGCCTGGCAACGGATGCAGGGGCCGAACCAGTGGCCGCAGGCGTTGCCGGCACTGCAGAGCGTCGTGACACGCTGGCAGGAGCAGATGACCGCGGTAGCGCTGGAGCTGCTGCGCGCGTTTGCCGATGCGCTGGATCTGCCGCGCAACGCCTTCGATAACCTCTACGGCGACTATCCCAATGAACATATCAAGCTGATCCGCTATCCGGGCCGCACAGAGGGCGAATCGCGCCAGGGGGTCGGCGCGCATAAAGATTCGGGCTTCCTGACGATGTTACTGCAGGATGACCAGCCGGGTTTACAGGTTGAGGTGACGCCGGATCGCTGGATCGATGCGTCACCGCGTCCCGGCGCGTTTGTGGTCAACATCGGCGAGCTGCTGGAGCTGGCGACCAACGGCTATCTGCGTGCCACCGTGCATCGCGTGGTGTCGCCGCAGCAGAACAGTGAGCGCTTATCCATCGCCTTCTTCCTGGGCGCCCAGCTCGACACCGTGGTGCCAGTCTATCAGCTTCCGCCGCAGCTGGCGGCCCTGGCGCAGGGTCCGACCAGCGATCCGCTTAATCCGCTGCTGCGAGAAGTGGGCTGGAACTACCTTAAAGGCCGTCTGCGTTCGCATCCCGACGTCGCCCGGCGCTTTTATGCTGAACAGCACACGCACTAACCTACTTCCCATAACGATAAGAGATAAATGATGATGAAAAAGCCCTTACTGGTGCTGGCCGGTCTTTCCCTGCTGATTGCACAGAATTTACAGGCCGCACCGCTGCGCGTCGCCGCCGACCCGCTGCCGCACGCGGAGATCCTGGAGTATGTCAAAACCCTGGACCCGAAACTGGATATAAAGATTGTCGAGCTGAGCAACGGCGTGAACGCCAATGAACTGCTGGCTGCCGGTGATGTGGATGCCAACTACTTCCAGCATCTGCCTTACCTGAAAGATCAGGAAAAGGCGCTGGGCAAAACCTTTGCCGTGGTGGCCAGCGTCCACATCGAGCCGCTGGGCATCTATTCGCACAAGGTAAAATCGCTGGCAGCGCTGCCTGAAGGGGCGAGCATCGCCGTTCCGAATAACACCACTAACCTGAGCCGCGCGCTCTGGCTGCTGCAGGACAAAGGGGTGATTAAGCTCAACGCCAAAGGCGAGGCGGGTTCGACGCTGGTCACGCCGAAAGATATCAGCGACAACCCGAAAAAGGTGAAGATCGTTGAGATCGAGTCTCCCCAGATACCCCGTTCGCTGGATGATGTGGACGCCGCCGTCATCAACGGCAACTACGCGCTGGAGGCGGGGCTGAACCCGGCCAAAGATGCGCTGGGGCTGGAATCCGCGGCCCATAACCCTTACGCCAACCTGCTGGTGACCACGCCGGCGCTGGAGAAAGATCCGCGTGTGGTTCAGCTGGCGAACGATCTGCGTTCGCCGCAGGTGGCGGCGTTTATCCGCAAAACCTACCAGGGCTCTGTGATCCCGGTTGCGGACCCGCAGCATGATTAACATCTGTCATCTGCATAAACAGTATGCTGGCGCGCCTGCGCCAGCCCTGGACGACATCTCGCTGACCATCGAAGAGGGCACCATCTTCGGCATTCTGGGCCGGAGCGGTGCGGGCAAAAGTACCCTGCTGCGCTGTCTGAACCGGCTGGAGCATCCCTCTTCGGGCCGGATCGAGATTGACGGGCAGGATCTTGCGGCGATGGACCTGGCGCAGCTGCGCCAGCAGCGGCAGCAGATGGGCATGATCTTTCAGCACTTCAACCTGCTCCATTCCCGCAACGTCCATGACAACATCGACCTGGCACTGGAAATCGCCGGGGTGCCGGCCAGGCAGCGTCGTGATCGGGTCGCCGCGTTACTGACGCGGGTGGGGCTGGATGACTTTGCGGCAGCCTGGCCGTCGCAGCTCTCCGGTGGACAGAAGCAGCGTGTCGGCATCGCCCGCGCGCTGGCTGCCCGTCCCCGCTATCTGCTGTGCGACGAGGCGACCAGCGCACTGGATCCTGAAACCACCACCGCGATTCTCGATCTGCTGGCCGATATTCAGCAGCAGCTCAACATCACGATTGTGATGATCACGCATGAGATGGCGGTGGTGAAGCGCATCTGTCACGGCGCGGCGCTGCTGGAGCATGGCCGGCTGGTGGAGAGCGGCAGCCTGAGCCAGATCATGGGCCGCCAGGAGGGACGCCTGCGCGCAATGCTGCTGAAGGATGGCGAAGCGGATCGGGCGTTTATCGAAAAATATCAGCGAGAGGCGATGACCCGATGCGTAGCATGAGTCTTGATCGGTTCCAGGCACTGCTGCTCAACGCCACAGGCGAGACGCTCTACATGGTGCTGATGGCGGCGCTGTTCACGGTCGCGATAGGGCTGCCGGTGGGTGTGCTGCTGTTTCTGACCCGGCCGCAGGGCCTGCTGCCGAATCGCGCGATCGCGCTGCTGCTGAACACCCTGGTCAACACCGGCCGCGCCCTGCCGTTTGTGGTGCTGCTGATCGCACTGATCCCCGTTACCCGACTGCTGGTCGGCACCACGCTGGGCAGTACCGCGGCGATCGTGCCGATTACGCTGGGCGCCTTTCCCTTTTTTGCCCGCATCGTCGAGAACGCGCTGGATGAGGTCGATCGTGGCCGCATAGAGGCGGTGGTGTCGATGGGCGGCACGCTGTGGCATATCGTCAGCCGCGTGCTGCTGCCGGAAGCGCTGCCCGCGCTGGTGGCGGGGATCACCCTGACAATCGTGATGCTGATTGGCTTCTCGGCGATGGCGGGCGTGGTCGGTGGCGGGGGGCTGGGCGATCTGGCGATTCGCTACGGCTACCAGCGCTTCGACAATCAGATCATGGCGGCCACCATTGTCGTGCTGCTGGCGCTGGTGATGCTGATCCAGAAACTCGGCGACCGGCTGGTCCGTTCGCTGGCTTATCGCCGCTGACCGCCCCGTGATGCGGGCAGACCCGTGACGCGTAATACAACGGCCGGAAGGGTGATCCGCAAGGGGGTGAATCCGGCCGCTCCGCTTTTCCGCTGTCCTCAGTTGTATGCCCCCGCCACCCTTTAACAGCAGATGCGTTTTGCAGGGTTATTAATCACCGCCACTTGCTAACCTACCATTAGTAACTTACCTTTAGTAACTTAATGGTGAAGCAGGTAAGGTGACGACGATGCAGGCATTATTGGTAACTTCTCATCCTCATCATGAGGCGCATACCCACCGCGTGGCGGACCAGCTGGCGCAGGGCATTATGGCGACCGGGCAGCATACCGTGGAACGCGCGGATCTGGCGGCAGAGGGTTTCGACCCCCGTTTTACCCTCGATGACCATCGCCGTTTCAACGGCGAGACTGGCGTTCCCGCCGATGTGCTGGCGGAGCAGCAGCGTCTCGATCGGGCGGATGCGCTGGTGCTGGTCTATCCGGTTTACTGGTGGTCTTTTCCGGCGCAGCTGAAAGGGTGGATTGATCGGGTCTTTATTCAGGAGTGGGCCTTCAGCGAACAGGAGGGCCGGATCGTGAAACGGCTCGGGCACCTGCCGGTGCATCTGTTCGCTATCGGCGCGGCCGACACCCGCACATATCTGCGGCGCGGCTATTTCACCAGCATGCGAAATCAGATCGAGCAGGGTATCTTCGGCTACTGTGGCGCGCCGGTGGTAACCAGCGAACTGTTACTGACGGGCGATGAGGGGTATCCTGACGCCCATTACCGCCAGGCCCGGCAGTGGGGCCAGCAAATTTTTAGCCCGCAGGAACCCCGATGACCGCTGAAAAACCGGCCCGTAAACGCCTTTCCCGCGAGGCCCGGCGCAGACAGTTAGCCGATGTCGCATGGCAGATCATGCGGGCTGAAGGAAGTGAGGCGCTGACGCTGGCACGGGTTGGCGAGGCGGCGGGCGTCAGCAAGCCGGTGGTTTACGATCACTTCACCACCCGTCACGGGCTGCTGGCCGCGCTGTATGACGATTTCGACCGCCGTCAGACTGAGCGAATGGACGCCGCCATGCGTGCCGCGCCAATGCGCGTGCAGGCGAAAGCGGAAGTGCTGGCGGCCTGCTATGTGGACTGCGTGATGACGGAGGGCAGAGAAATCCCGGACCTGCTCTCCGCCCTCAGCACTTCGCCGGAACTGGCTGCGGTCAGGCGCCACTATCAGCTCGATTTTATCCGCCGCTGTCAGCACTGGTTTGCGCCTTTTACCGGCCGCGCGGGGATCCCGGAAGCCGGCATGTGGGGCTTGCTGGGGGCTGCGGATGGCATCGCGGGGGCGGTTGCCCGCGGCGATATCGGGCAGGCAGAAGGTCAGCAGGCGCTGACGGCCCTGATCGTGGCGCTGGTGGCGGGCGACCCTCGGCCGGAAGCGCCATAAATGAAAAATGGCGGCCCGCAGGCCGCCGAAACATTCAACCACAACAGACGTTGTGTAAGCAGTGGCAACGCACAATGATGATCGTTTAGCCTTTCACCCCGCCAGCGGTCAGACCGCTTACCAGCCAGCGCTGCGCCAGCAGGAACACCAGGGTTATCGGGATCGCGGAGAGCACGGCCGCCGCGGCAAAGTCGCCCCACAGATAGTTCTGCGGATTCAGATACTGCTGCATTCCGACCGCCAGCGTGTAGCTGTTCACATCGCGCAGCAGCAGCGAGGCAACCGGCACCTCCGTTACCGCGGCGATAAAGGCCAGAATAAACACCACCGCCAGAATCGGCACCGATAACGGCAGCAGAACCAGCCGGAACGCCTGCCACGGCGTCGCGCCATCGAGCGCGGCGGCCTCTTCCAGCGATCCATCGATCGTTTCGAAATAGCCCTTAATCGTCCAGACATGCAGCGCGATACCGCCCAGATAGGCGAAGATCACGCCTCCGTGCGTATTCAGCCCGATAAAAGGCAGATACTGACCCAGCCGGTCAAACAGGGCATAGAGCGCCACCAGCGACAGCACCGCCGGAAACATCTGGAAGATCAGCATCCCCTTCAGCAGGCTGGCACGACCGGCGAAGCGCATCCGGGCGAAAGCGTAGGCGCAGGTGGTGGAGAGCGCCACGATGCCCAGCGCGCTGATGGCGGCAATCTTGACGGAGTTCCACAACCAGAGCAGCACCGGGAAGGGCGGCGGCGTGACCCGCCCATCCGCATGTTCCACGCTGAAACCCAGCGCCAGCCGCCAGTGCTCCCAGGAAATCTGTTCCGGTAACAGGCTGCCGGTGGCGAAGTTACCGGCACGCAGCGAAATCGCGATCACCATCAGCAGCGGAAAGAGGATCGCCGCGATAAATAACAGCAGCAGCAGATGCGTGAACAGCAAACGCAGCCGTTGAGATTTGGGTTGGACCATAGCCATAAGCACTCCTCATCGCCCGATCCCCGGGCTCTCTTGTTGGTCAGCACCCGGCAGCGCATACCCGTTTACGGGCACCTGTTGCGCCTGCCGGGCCAGAGCGTTAGTCGAACTTCATCCGCGAGGCTTTCAGGTTGATTACCGCCAGCGCCCCCACCAGCAGGAAGATCAGCGTGGCGATGGCCGCCGCCAGGCCAAAGTCCTGCCCGCCGCCGCCTTCGAAGGCGATACGCCAGGTGTAGTTGACCAGCAGGTCGGTATAACCGGCCGGGGTGGTCGTCCCCAGACGATCCGGTCCGCCGTTGGTCAGCAACTGCACCAGCACGAAGTTGTTAAAGTTGAAGGCGAAGCTGGCGATCATCAGCGGCATCAGCGGCTTGAGCAGCAGCGGCAGCGTAATCAGGAAGAAGTTCTGCAGCGGACCGGCACCGTCCATCGCCGAGGCTTCATAGAGATCGTCCGGAATGGCCTTCAGCAGTCCCATGCAGAGGATCATCATGTAGGGGTAGCCCAGCCAGGTATTGACGATAATCAGCATGGTGCGCGCCAGCGTCGGATCGCTGAACCAGGCGGGCTTAACACCAAACAGCCCGCTGAGCATGACGTTGATCTCACCGAAGCTCTGGTTGAACAGCCCTTTGAAAATCAGGATCGAGATAAACGCCGGAACGGCATAGGGCAGGATCAGCATGACCCGATAGATCGCCTTGCCGCGCAGCGCCTCCCACTGGACCAGACAGGCCAGCACCATCCCCACGGCGACCGTCAGAACGACGGTGATCAGCGAGAAAAAGAGCGTCCAGCCAAATATCGCCAGGAACGGCTTCTGAATGCCTTCATCGGTGAAGACCCGCACAAAGTTTTTCCAGCCAGTGTTGACGGTGAAACCGGGGCTTAACGTTTCGTTGCCCCAGTGGTTCTGCGCATCCACCACCTGATAAAAACCCGTCTCTGGATTGGCACGGTAGCGGGCACCGGTTTGCTGGTTGATGAGTCCCTTCTCTGCGTCCAGCCGATAGAGCGGCTGAGTGCCGGAGAACTGGCGCAGCGAACTCATGCGCAACGTGCGGCCATCGGGCAGCGTGGCCTGAATCTGGCTCAGTGCCTGACGGTGAGTGGTAATGACGCGCAGGGTTGCGCGTTCACCCGCAGGCGGCGGCGCGGGCGTCATTTTCAGCGTCTGCTCCGCGCCGAACTGAAAAGGCGGCGAAAGATAGTGCTCACTGCCGTCGCTCAGCGCCAGCTGCCAGCGATCGCCCGCCGGGAAGAGCGAGAAACTGACCGCTTCACCCGACTGAAAGGCGCGGCTCAGCAGCACCTGCTGCGCCCGCTCAAAGGTAAGCTGGTTGCTGCTGCTGTAGTTAGTAAAGGCAATGGCGATGGTGCAGGCGAGCGGGAACAGCACAAACAGCGCCATGCCCGCCACGCCCGGATAGACATAACGCCACGCATAGGCGCGACGGTTACCATAAATCCAGAGGCCCAGCGCGCTGAGGATCAGCGTCAGCAGCGCAAACAGATATTCACCCTGCGCGTACATCAGCACCAGCAGATAGCCGACCAGCAGACAGCCAATCCCGATGAGAACGCTCTTAAGCAGCAGACTGCGCGTTTTCGGTTTTCCTGACATGATGCGGTTTTCCTTAACGGTCACTCAGGCCGGGCAGAAGCCCGGCTGCAAAAGGGGAATTACTTTTTCAGGCGGGCCTGGGCATCTTTCAGCGCTGCGTCAACGCTCTGACGACCGCCCAGCGCGTTCAGGGTGGCGGTGCGCATGGCGTACCAGAAAGCGGCCATCTGCGGAATGTTCGGCATGATGTCACCCTGCTGAGCGTTGCTCATGGTGGCGGCGATCCGTGAATCCTTCTCCAGGGTCTGCTGGAACGACTTCAGCGCGACGGCGCCCAGCGGTTTATCTTTGTTAACCGCATCCAGTCCGGCGTCGGTCAGCAGATAGTTTTCCAGGAACTCCTTCGCCAGCTCTTTGTTGGGGCTGGCTGCGTTGATCCCGGCGCTCAGCACGCCCACAAAGGCTTTCGACGGCTGACCTTTCAGGGTCGGCAGCGCCGTAACGCCATAGTCGATACCGCTCTTGTCAAGGTTGCCCCAGGCCCAGGGGCCGTTGATGGTCATGGCGGTTTCGCCTTTATTAAAGGCGGCCTCGGCGATGGAGTAGTCGGTGTCCGCATTCAGCACTTTGGCTTTAACCTGGTCGACCAGGAACTGCATGCCCGCTTTCGCACCGGCGTTGTCCACGCCTACATCCTTCACATCGTAGTGGCCGTCCTTCAGCTTAAACGCGTAGGCGCCGCCAGCGGCCAGCAGCGGCCAGGTGAAGTAGGGCTCCTGCAGGTTGAACATGATGGCGCTTTTGCCCTTAGCCCGGAGCTGTTTGTCGAGCGCGGCGATCTCCTCCCAGGTTTTCGGTGCGTCCGGCAGCAGTTTTTTGTTGTAGATGAGGGATAACGACTCCACCGAGATCGGGTAGCCGATCAGCTTGCCGTCGAAGCGAACGGCGTCCCAGGTGAACGGAAAAATCTTCTCACGGAAGCTGGCGTCCGGGGTGATCTCCGCCAGCAGGCCCGACTGCGCGTAGCCACCAAAGCGATCGTGCGCCCAGAAGATGATGTCCGGGCCATCGCCGGTCGCCGCTACCTGCGGATACTTCTCTTCCATCTTGTCAGGATGCTCGACCGTGACCTTGATACCGGTCTCCTGCTCAAATTTCTTGCCCACTTCGGCCAGGCCGTTGTAGCCCTTGTCACCGTTGATCCAGATGACCAGTTTACCTTCCTCGATTTTTGCCAGGGCACTTGCCGAAAAGAGCACGGCAGAGAGGGCAGAGAGGGCCAGAATTCTTGCTCCGGTTTTCATCGTCATAAATCCATCCTGTTTGCGGAAGTGGGGAATGCTCTACCGGCATCATTGTGCGTATCCGTCGGGGCTTCTCATCCTCCCCGCCTCTACGCCCCGCAGGCAATCGCTGTGATCGCGCTGGCAAAAAGCCCGTTAAGCGCGCGCTTAAGCGATAAAAATCGATGCGGGTCTGCGCGGGCGATCACAAAAAAGCGTGGCGGCGTGCGGCGCGCCGTTTGTGGCCGCGTTTCTCCTCCTCCCGTCTCCTCCCCCAGCAGATTGCCGGGCGGCGGAGGATGTTACCGATTATCTCCTCTCGCATAGTGAGCCCCGGAACCCGTCTGCCGCGGAGCAGACACCAATGAGCAGCTAAGAGGGAAGGGATCATGGCGAGCGTTGTGCTACGCAATGTCACAAAAGCCTGGGGCGATACGGTGGTGTCGAAAGATATCGATCTCACTATCGGCGAAGGGGAATTTGTTGTTTTCGTGGGCCCATCGGGCTGCGGCAAATCGACGCTGCTGCGCATGATTGCCGGACTGGAAACCATCACCCGCGGCGAGCTGTTAATCGGCGACCGCCGCATGAATGAGGTGCCGCCTGCCGAACGCGGCATCGGCATGGTGTTTCAGTCCTATGCGCTCTATCCGCATCTGTCGGTGGCGGAGAACATGTCGTTTGGCCTGAAACTGGCGGGCGTCAGGAAAGCTGACATTCAGCAGCGGGTAAACCAGGTGGCAGAGATCCTGCAACTGGCGCATCTGCTGGATCGGCGGCCCAAAGCCCTGTCGGGCGGGCAGCGTCAGCGCGTGGCGATTGGCCGTACGCTGGTGGCCGAGCCGCGCGTTTTCCTGCTGGATGAACCGCTGTCGAACCTCGACGCGGCGCTGCGCGTCCAGATGCGGATTGAGATCTCCCGTCTGCACAAGCGCCTGAAGCGCACCATGATCTACGTGACCCACGATCAGATTGAAGCGATGACGCTGGCCGACAGGATCGTGGTGCTGGACGCCGGACGCATCGCGCAGGTCGGCAAGCCGCTTGAACTCTACCACTACCCTGCGAATCGCTTTGTCGCCGGGTTTATCGGCTCACCCAAAATGAATTTCCTGCCGGTCAAAGTGACCGCCACCGCCATCGACCAGGTGCAGGTGCGGCTGCCCAATCAGCAGCTGGTCTGGCTGCCGGTGGACAGTGCCGGCGTTCAGGTGGGCAGCAATATGTCGCTCGGCATCCGGCCGGAGCACCTGCTCTCCAGCGACATCGCCGACGTCACCCTGGAGGGTGAGGTGCAGGTGGTGGAACAGCTGGGGCATGAAACACAAATCCACATCGAGATTCCCGCTATCCGTCAGAACCTGGTCTACCGCCAGGAGGACGTCGTGCTGGTAAAAGAGGGCACCATCCTCGGCATTGGCCTGCCGCCCGAGCGTTGTCACCTGTTCCGTGAGGACGGGAGTGCGTGTCGCAGGCTCTATCAGGAGCCGGGCGTATAGCCCTGCCAAAACAATAAAAGCAATGACCTCAGGAGATAGAAAATGTTAACTCTGCGCAAACTTCCCCTTGCCGTTGCCGTCGCGGCAGGAATTCTCTCCGCCCCGACGATGGCGGTCGACTTTACCGGCTATGCCCGTTCCGGCATCGGCTGGACCGGCAGCGGGGGCGAACAGCAATGTTTCCAGGCGACCGGCGCGCAAAGTAAATACCGTCTGGGTAACGAGTGCGAAACCTACGCCGAACTGAAATTAGGCCAGGAAGTGTGGAAAGAGGGCGATAAGAGCTTCTATTTCGACACCAACGTGGCCTACTCCGTGGCGCAGCAGAATGACTGGGAGGCGACCTCGCCCGCCTTCCGTGAAGCCAACGTCAAGGGTAAAAACCTGATCGACGCGCTGCCAGGCTCAACCATCTGGGCCGGTAAACGCTTCTATCAGCGTCATGACGTACACATGATCGACTTCTACTACTGGGACATCTCCGGTCCGGGTGCCGGTCTGGAAGATGTGGATCTCGGCTTTGGTAAGCTCTCCTTCGCCGCGACCCGCTCCTCGGAAGCGGGCGGTTCTTACACCTTCTCCAGCGATCGTATCCGTGATTTTGCCACGCGCACCGCCAACGACGTGTTTGATGTGCGCCTGGCGGGTCTGGAAACCAACCCGGACGGCGTGCTGGAGCTGGGTGTGGACTATGGCCGCGCCAATGCCCGCGACGGCTACCGCATCGAAGATGGCGCGTCGAGGGATGGCTGGATGTTCACCGCCGAACATACCCAGAGCATGCTGAAAGGCTACAACAAGTTTGTGCTGCAGTACGCCACCGACGCGTTGACCTCGCAGGGCAAAGGCGTGCCGCAGGGCACCAGCCTGAACAACAACGGGGATATGTACCGCGTGCTCGACCACGGTGCCATCTCGCTGGCCGAACGCTGGGATCTGATGTATGTGGCGATGTACCAGAACATCGATCTGGATAACAACCGCGGCACCCAGTGGTACACCGTGGGCGTGCGCCCGATGTACAAATGGACCCCCATCATGAGCACCCTGCTGGAGCTGGGCTACGACAACGTGAAGTCGCAGCAGGCGAACGAGCGTAACGGCCAGTACAAAGTGACGCTGGCACAGCAGTGGCAGGCGGGCGACAGCATCTGGTCACGTCCGGCGCTGCGTCTGTTCGCGACCTACGCCAAATGGGATGAGAAGTGGGGCTACAACAAAGACAGCGCTGGCGATCTCACCACGTTCGCCTCCGCTGACAGCAGCGGCAACGGCATCCTGACCAACAGCCGTGGTAAAGATGATGAAGTGACTTTCGGCGCGCAGATGGAAATCTGGTGGTAAGCCAGCCCCTGTTCTGACAGGCGCAACCCTGCGCCTGATGGATCGCTTTGGTGGCGGTGTGCCATTGCCTGGTTCACACCGCTGCCCGCAATAAGGTAAGCATAATGAAAATGAAAAAACTGGCTGCGCTCTGCCTGAGTGCGGCGTTACTGACAGGCGCCGCGCGGCCCGTGCTGGCTGAGGTCAATCTGGTGCCACAGGATCTCTCTGCTGCGCCCGCTGTCGCGCCCGAAAATCTTCAGCGCCTGAGCTGGCAGCCAGTGGCGGCCGCGCAGACGCAGACCACAAAACTGGCGAACAGCGGACAGACGCTGAATGCGCCCACCATCGCCGGGCCGGTGGCGGCCTACAGCCTGCCCGCTAACATCGGCGAACTGACTCTGACGCTGAGCAGCGAGGTGGCGAACGGCCAGGTCTTTGCCCCTAACGTGCTGGTGCTGGATGAAAATCTGCGTCCCGCCGCCTGGTTCCCGAGCCGCTATTTCACCTATCAGAAGCCGGGCGTGATGACGGCCGATCGGCTGGAAGGCGTGATGAAACTGACCCCTGCGCTGGGGCAGCAGAAAATTTATCTGCTGGTGTTCACCACCGACAGCGATCTGACCCAGACCACGACCTTACTCGACCCGGCGAAAGCCTATGCGCTGGGCACGGGCCACGCCGTGCCGGATATTCCCGATCCCGTCGCCAGCCACAGCCGTGAAGGCACAATTAAGCTGAAAATGCAGACCAGTTCCGGTTCGTCTATCCTGGTCGGCCCATTGTTTGGCTCATCCGGCCCGGGCGCGGTCACCGTTGGCAATACCGCCGCACCTGCACCGGCCTACGCTGCAGCGCCGGCACCCGCTCCGGCCGCCGCGCCTGCGGCAAAACCGCGTGCGGAACCGATCATGCACGACACCGAGCGTTACTTTAATCAGCAGATCACACAGGCGGTTAACAGCGGCAATATCGATAAAGCGCTGAAACTGCTGGATGAAGCTGAGCGGGTGGGTTCCACCTCCGCACGGCAAACCTTTATCAGTAGTGTTAAAGGCAAGGGGTGAAGCGGCCCCGATACTATTGATGCTGACCCATCTGGTGCGCTCCGGCGCACCTTTTTTTTAAGGGCAGAACAGGCAGGGCGCCGGGATAGGGCGACAGAAGATTGGCAGGCTATCGGCGCAATAGCATGATGGGAGAGCGGCCCGCCAGGCTTACCCGCCGCCGCCGGTGAAACCCGTTAACCGGTGGCGGGCGACGCCAGGCTTGCCGCCCTCCTTATTTACTTCAGCGTTGCACCGACCGCTTCCGCCTCGCCGTCAGATCCCGCAACAGCGAATGGGTTTTGGGATCGCTGAACATCTCCTCAATCGTCACGCTCAGTTTCCGCCGCCAGTTGGGATATTCGTCGCTGGTGCCGGGGATGTTGACCGGCGCGGCCATATCCAGCCAGTCTTCCGGCTGCAGCCCCAGCAGGGCGCTGTGACTGTCAGCCAGATAACGCTGCATCGCCCGGTTCAGCGCCTTGCTCATCCCGGTGCGGCGCGCCTCGCGTCCGGCCCGTTTCGGCAGCGCACCGACCCGATGCAGGCTGTTCAGCAGCGCCTGTTTTGCCCGCAGACGATCCTCATACAGCCCGGCCAGCACCCCTTTATCCGGATAGAGCCCGAGCTGAGCGCCAGTGGTCAGGTCATCACTCTGCCACCAGCCGCGCAGGGTCGGCAGATCGTGCGTGGTGGCGACGGCCATCGCCTGTCGCGGCCAGCTCGCGGGCGCGCGGAAGCCATCGTCGCTGCACTGTTCAAACCAGAGCACTTTGTAGGAGTAAACCCCGCCATCCCGCAGCTTATCGACAATCGCCTCCGGCACGGTGCCGAGGTCTTCGCCAATCACCATACAGCGATGACGCTGACTTTCCAGCGCCAGAATCGCCAGCAGGTCGTCGAGGGGATAGTTTACGTAGGCGCCGTGCATTGCGCTTTCCCCGGCCGGGATCCACCACAACCGCATCAGCGCCATCACATGATCGATGCGCAGCGCGCCGCAGTGACGCATGTTGGCGCGCAGCAGGGCGATCCACGGCTCCCAGGCGCGCTGGCGCATCACCTGCGGATCCATCGGCGGCAATCCCCAGTCCTGGCCGCGCGGGCCGAGAATATCGGGCGGTGCGCCGATGCTGGCGTCCAGGCAGTAGAGATCGCGTTCGCTCCAGGTTTCTGCACCGCCGCGTGCGACGCCGACGGCCAGATCGCGATAGAGTCCCGGCGTCATCTGCTGCTGCTGGCAATCCTGCCAGCACGCCGCGAACTGCTGTGCGGCCAGCCACTGCAGCCAGAGCCAGAAGCGAACCTGATCCTCATTCACCCGCAGGAAGCGCTGCACCGCCGGACTGCCGGGGTGCTGCATCTCTTTCGGCCAGGCTGGCCAGCCCCAGCGCTGGCTGTCCTGCGCCATCTGGTCGGTGTGCAGCGCATCAAACAGCGCCTGATGCTGCAGGCTTTCGCCGCCCTCGCGGATAAACGCATTAAACGCCTCTACGTCGGGGTCGCTCACGGCGCGCCCGGTGAAGTGCGGCCACGCCAGGCGCAGCGCCGCCAGCTTCAGCCGGGTGACTGCGGCATGATCGACCCACGCCGCCGCGCGTGCCTCTGCCAGCGCCTGCTGCGTCTCCGTCTGCGCCCACCAGGCCTGCGCGGCGGGGCTCTGCCGGAAGTCTGTCACGGCGTTCACATCAATATAGAGAACGTTAAGCCAGCGGCGGGACGAGGGGCTGTAAGGACTGGCACTCTCCGGGCTGGAGGGGAACAGCGCATGGATCGGATTCAGGCCGATAAAGGCCCCGCCCCGCGCGACGACCTCCGGCAGCATCCGGCGCAGATCGCCAAAGTCACCGATGCCCCAGTTCTCCGCCGAACGCAGGGTGTAGAGCTGGACGCAGGCGCCCCACAGTGAGTCGCCCGCTTGCAGCGCGGGTGGCTCATAGCAGCGGGTCGGGGCGATGATGATCCGGCACGACCACTGCTGTGCATCCTGCTGCAGCGTCAGCTGATGATAACCTTCGGGCAGCGGCGGCAAATGCAGCGGCTGGCCGGGCTGGCAGCGCCCGGAACTGATCCCGCCCGCTTCGCTGGTGAGATGCCAGTGGGCATCCCCCTGTAACTGCGGCGACAGGCGCAGCGGGTCGTCGCGGCGAAAAATCACCGCCGGCGGCAGCGGCGTGCCGGGCTGGCCCGGCGGCTGCATCACCGCCAGCAGGCGCTGACGGGTCTGGGCCGGGATCGCCTGCGGCTTGCCGTGCGCATTAATATACTCTGCGGCGATGCCCGCCCTGGAGAACGCATCCAGCATGGAATCTGTTTTCATGGCGTTCCTTAGCGTTTCGCTTGCCAGATGCGCTGCTGATAATCGCGGATGGCGCGATCGGAGCTGAACATGCCACAGCGGGCGGTATTGAGGATAGCGGCTCGCGTCCAGGCGTCCGGATCGCTCCACAGCGCCTCAGCCTGCGCCTGGGCGGCCAGATAGGGCTGGAAGTCGGCCAGCACCAGATAGGGGTCGCCACCCTCCGGGCCGAGACTGTGCAGCATCGCGTCAAAAGCACCGCGATCGCCCTGGCTGAAGGTGCCATCTTCCAGCGCCTGCAGCACCTGATCAAGCTGCGGATCTTTGCTGCGCCACAGCGTAGGGTCGTAGCCGCTCTCTTTCAGCGCCACCACCTGCTCCACGGTATGGCCGAAGATAAAGATGTTTTCACTGCCCACCTGCTCCGCGATTTCGACGTTCGCGCCGTCAAGTGTGCCGATGGTCAGCGCACCGTTCAGCGCCAGCTTCATATTGCCGGTGCCGGAGGCCTCTTTCCCGGCGGTGGAGATCTGCTCGGAGAGATCGGCGGCCGGAATCAGCCGTTCAGCGACGGAGACGTTGTAGTCGGGAATGAACACCACTTTTAAGCGGTCGCCAGTGCGCGGGTCCTGATTGATCACCTCTGCCACTTTGTTGATGGCATAGATGATATTTTTCGCCAGCGCATAGCCCGGCGCGGCTTTGGCCCCAAACAGCACCACGCGCGGCGCGCGATTTGCCTGCGGATCGGTTACCAGCGTCTGCCAGAGCGCAATGATGTGCAGCAGGCTCAGATGCTGACGTTTGTACTCATGCAGGCGTTTGATCTGGACATCAAACAGCGCGGCAGGGTCGATCGCGATGCCGGTGCGCTGCTTAACCCACTCCACCAGCGCCGCCTTATTCTGCTGCTTGATGGCGCGGTATTCAGCGCGGAAGGCGGCGTCGTCCGCAAAGGCTTCCAGTCCCTGCAGCGCCGTCAGATCGTTAAGCCAGGGCTGTTGCAGCGTGCGGGTGATCAGCGCACTCAGCGCCGGGTTACACTGATTGATCCAGCGGCGCGGGGTGATGCCGTTGGTCACGTTATGGAATTTCTCCGGCCACAGCTGGTGATATTCCGGGAAGAGATCCTGCACCACCAGTTTTGAATGGAGCGCCGCCACACCGTTAACCGCGAAGCCGCTGGTGACGCAGAGGTTCGCCATCCGCAGCTGGTTATTGTGGACCAGCGCCAGCTTCGCCCATTTCGCCTCATCATCCGGCCAGCGCGCCATCACGGTGGTTTTCAGCTGCGCATTGAGGGTATTTATAATCATCATATGGCGCGGCAGCAGGCTGCGCACCAGCCGCACATCCCAGCACTCCAGCGCTTCAGGCATCAGCGTATGGTTGGTGTAGGCAAAGGTCCGCTGCGTGATCTGCCATGCGCGATCCCAGCTCAGCTGATGCTCATCCAGCAGCAGGCGCATCAGCTCCGGAATGGCCAGCGTCGGATGGGTATCATTCAGCTGGATCACTTCGTGATCGGCCAGAGATTCGATGCTGCGTCCGGCCTGATGGTGGCGGCGCAGGATGTCAGCCAGCGCACAGGCGCACTGAAAATATTGCTGCATCAGACGCAGTTTCTTCCCGTTCTGATGGTGGTCATTGGGGTAGAGCACTTTGGTCAGTTTTTCGGCATCGATGCCCTGTTGCTCCGCCCGCAGAAAGTCACCGTCGTTGAAGCGGCCGAGGTTAAAAGGCTGCGCATGTTTCGCCTGCCACAGGCGCAGAGGCTGACTGAGGCCATTCTGATAGCCGACCACCGGCAGATCCCAGGCTTCGCCCACCAGCTCAAACGCCGGTTGCCAGTGAGTCTGTCCCGCGTGGGTCACGACTTTGCCGCCGAGTCCGACCCGCACATTCAGCGCGGCGTTGTGGTTGAACCAGGGATAGCGATCGCGCTGCCAGTCATCCGGCTCTTCAATCTGCGCGCCCGCCTCAAAGTGCTGACGAAACAGCCCGTACTGATAGTTCAGGCCGTAGCCTGTCGCGGGCTGGCCCACATTCGCCATCGAATCGAGAAAGCAGGCGGCCAGCCGGCCCAGACCGCCGTTGCCCAGCGCCGGGTCAGTCTCATTTTCCAGCACGTCGCTCAGTGAAATATGCCAGGCCGAAAGCGCCTCATTCACTGCGTCATACCAGCCCAGATTCAGCAGGTTGTTGCCGGTCAGGCGACCGATCAAAAACTCCATCGACAGGTAGTTCACATGGCGCAGCGGGGTCGTGGCGGTCTGGACGGGCTGAGCCGCCAGCATATCGGCGAGCGCACCGCTCAGGGCCTGCCACCACTGTGCCGGGGTCATCGCCTGCGCATCGCGCAGGCCAAAACGCTGCCACTGGCGGGTCAGAGCAGCATGAAACTGAGTGGGATTAAAATCGGGCTGTGTCATCGCAGACGTCCTTTATAACGAAAAATGGGTCAGTGTGGTGACAGTTTGCCCGGCTGAAAAAGGGGGGGCCTCCTCCTGCAGAGAATAAGCGCAGGAGGATGGGGAGGGTGGAGAGGATGAGGCTTTTCCTAAATCGTTTAAGGAGTGTGATAAGGGGCGCTTTTGTAAAGTTTAAATAATGGGTTTGCTTGCATTCATCGGACGAAATGCTGAACCTGTGTAAGGAATAATTACGAAGCGTAAAATAATGATGCGCTCGACAAATGGAGAAACGCGCGCCCATGTTAATACCCGCCAAACTCAGCCGTCCGGTGCGTCTTGAAGGCACCGTGATCCGTGAGAGACTGCTGCAAAAACTCACCGCGGCCGGCAACTACCGGCTGGTATTGGTCACCAGCCCGGCAGGCTACGGCAAGACCACACTGGTGTCACAGTGGGCGGCGGGGAAACGCGATCTGGGCTGGGTTTCTTTAGATGAGGGCGACAATCAGCCGGAGCGCTTTGCCGACTACCTGATCGCTGCGCTGCAGCAGGCCACTCACGGCGGCTGTCCGCGCAGTGAACTGCTGGCGCAGAAGCGCCAGTACGTCAATCTTAACGCCCTGTTTTCGCAACTGTTTATCGAGCTGGTGGAGTGGCAGCAGCCGCTGTGGCTGATTGTGGATGATTATCATCTGATCACCAATCCGGTTATTCATGATGCGATGCGCTTCTTCCTGCGCCATCAGCCCGACAATCTGACCCTGATCCTGATGTCGCGTAATCTGCCGCAGCTGGGGATTGCCAACCTGCGCGTGCGTGAGCAGTTGATCGAGCTGGGCAGCCAGCAGCTGGCCTTTACCCATCAGGAGGCGCAGCAGTTTTTTGACTGCCGCCTGGCGGCTCCGCTGGAAAGCGAAGAGAGCGGCCGGTTGTGCGATGATGTGGCGGGCTGGGCTACGGCGCTGCAACTGATCGTGCTGTCGGCCCGGCAGGGGGCCTGTTCGGCCCAGCACTCCGCCCGGCGTCTCTCCGGCATCAACGCCAGCCACCTGGCCGATTATCTGGTGGAGGAGGTGCTGGATAATGTGGATCTGCCCACCCGCCATTTCTTACTGAAAACTGCCCTGCTGCGCTCGATGAATGATGAGCTGATCGCCTGCGTCACCGGCGAAGAGAACGGGCAGATGCGGCTGGAGGAGATTGAACGTCAGGGGCTGTTTCTGCAGCGCATGGACGATTCCGGCTGCTGGTTCAGCTACCATCCGCTGTTTGGCAATTTCCTGCGTCAGCGCTGTCAGTGGGAGCTGACGGCGGAGCTGCCCGCGCTGCATCGTGCCGCCGCCGAGAGCTGGATGGCGCAGGGCTTTCCGGGCGAGGCGATTCACCATGCGCTCGCCTCCGGCGATGCCACAATGCTGCGGGATGTCCTGCTGAAACACGCCTGGACGCTGTTTAATCAGAGCGAACTGCCGCTGCTGGAGAACTCCCTGAAAGCCCTGCCGTGGGAGATGCTGCTGGAGAACCCGATGCTGGTGCTGTTGCAGGCGTGGCTGATGCAGAGTCAGCATCGCTTCTCTGAAGTCGACAGCCTGCTGGCGCGGTTTGAACAGGCGAGCCGCTGCGAAATTGATGCGGCCCTGCGCGGTGAGTTCAATGCGTTGCGCGCCCAGGTGGCGATCAACGACGGCAATACGGAAGAGGCCGAGCGGCTGGCGAAAGTGGCGCTCGATACGCTGCCCGCCAGCCGTCACTACAGTCGCATCGTGGCGACCTCGGTACACGGTGAAGTGATGCACTGTAAAGGCGAGCTGGATGATTCCCTGAAGCTGATGCGCCAGACCGAACAGATGGCACGGCGCGATGAAGTCTGGCACTACGCGCTCTGGAGCCTGATCCAGCAGAGCGAGATCCTGTTTGCTCAGGGCTTCCTGCAGGCCGCCTATGAGATCCAGAGCCGTGCCTTTGTGCTGGTCGACGAGCAGCATCTGGGGCAGTTTCCGCTGCATGAGTTTCTGCTGCGTATCCGCGCGCAGCTGCTGTGGGCGTGGGGGCGACTGGAGGAGGCGGAGCAGGCGGCGCGCGAAGGGATTAAAGTCCTGAACGGTTTCCAGCCGCAGCAGCAGATCCAGTGTCTGGGGCTACTGGTGCAGTGTTCGCTGGCGCGCGGCAATCTGGATAACGCCCGCAGCTACCTGAACCGGTTGGAGAACCTGCTGAACAATGGCAACTGGCACAGCGACTGGATCGCCAACGCGGATAAAGTGCGGGTGATCTACTGGCAGATGACCGGCGACAGCCAGAATGCCCGTGACTGGATGCGCCAGACGCCTAAACCGGCCTTTGCCAACAACCACTTCCTGCAGGGCCAGTGGCGTAACATCGCCCGCGCCCAGATCCTGCTGGGTGACGTCAGTCAGGCGGAGGTGGTGCTGGAGGAGCTGAATGAGAACGCCCGCGCGCTGCGCCTGATGAGCGATATGAACCGCAATCTGCTGCTGCTGAATCAGATCTACTGGCAGACCGATCGTAAGGCGGAGGCGCAGCGTGTCCTGATTGAGGCGCTGAAGCTGGCGCGCAGCACGGGCTTTATCAGCCATTTCGTCATCGAAGGGGAGATGATGGCGCAGCAGCTGCGGCAGCTGATTCAGCTTAATACCCTGAACGAACTGGACAGCCATCGCGCGCGACGCATTCTGCTGGAGATCAACAAATATCACCGCCACAAGTTTGCCCATTTCGATGAGGGCTTTGTCAGCCGGTTACTCAACCATCCTGACGTGCCGGAGCTGATCCGCACCAGTCCGCTGACGCAGCGTGAGTGGCAGGTGCTGGGGCTGATCTATTCGGGCTACAGTAACGATCAGATCGCCGGTGAGCTGGCGGTGGCCTCGACCACGATTAAAACCCATATCCGTAACCTCTATCAGAAGCTGGGGGTCACCCATCGCAGCGAAGCGATGAATCAGGTGCAGTCGCTGCTGAAAATGATGGGCTACGTCTAGGGATAGCCGACTGCAGGGGGTGGCGGCGGGGACCGCGATGCGTCGGTCCCATCACTTATCCGGCAGTCTCCTTTTACCCGTGTTACGTCCTTTCTGAACAGCAGCCGACCGCCCCGACACCGCCTGTGAAGTAGGGCAGCACGACGCAGGCGCTCGCGCTGAAAGCAATGCAAATCCCTGTTTATACCGTGATAAAAACAGCCTGAAAGTATAAGCAGGGTAACTGATTGCTAAGAAAATTCTGTGTGCACGGGTAACTGTCACTATGGTAATATTTTCGCGCTTATTCAGCGTTTCTGCCGTGCGTAGTATTACTGGAATGCAGTATGACCGATAACTATGTAATTCATCCTGAAGCCGGACTGCCGCTTCTGCTACGCCGCATCTGCCAGATCTTCGTTACGCTCCTTATTCTGCTCGCCTTTCATCCGCCTGCGGCCCGCGCCGGACTAAAAGATGACCAGGCGAATCGTATCGTCAGCGGCATAATCAGTTTCACGCACTGGAACGGTTTAACGCATCCGCCAGAATTATGTGTTTTTCCGTCGGCACGCCATCTCTCATTGCCGGAAAACAGCCGCTCTGCACCCGCGGGATTTACCACCGTTTATCTTGCGGCGGCCGGTGATGTTGCCAGGCACCGATGCGACGCCCTCTATTTCGGCGATGAGACGCCGCAACAGCAGGTGGAGCTTATTGCGCAGTTAACGGGGCGAGGGGTGTTAACCCTTGCCGAGAATAATGCGGAATGCACGCTGGGCGCCGCTTTCTGTCTGATCTTTCAGCCAGACCATACGCACTTTGCCGTTAATCTCGACTCTCTGGCCCGCAGCGGGGTCAGAGTGAGTCCGGATGTTCTTCTGCTCTCCCGCGAGGGAAAAAAATAAGATGAAATTCGATGAATCCCGGCACGATAAATCATCTATCCGCAATAAACTGCGGAAAATAAGCACCATCAATTCAGCGGTAATATTACTGCTCTGCTGGCTGCTGCTCTCATCAACGTCGCTCTTTTTTATTAAGAATTACGAGAAGTGTAATCTCGAGCTGATCGGCTCAACCTTAAGCACCACTTTAACGGCGGCCACCGTTTTTGCCGACAGCTACGATGCGCGCAGTAAAATAGAACGCTTTGGGAATGAGGGCCTCTATGCTTCTGCGACGCTGGTCACCCGGGATCATACCGTGCTGGCCCGGTGGCAGGCACAGCAGGAAGAGGCGGGCTGGTATTCGCGGCTGCTGCGCGACTGGATTTATCGCCAGCCGCTTAACGTTGACATTATTCATGCTGACGTTGCCGTGGGCACCCTGACGCTGGAAGGCACCGTCACCGGTGCGAAGAGTTTCATACAGTACTCCTTTATGATCCTCTCCATCGGGATGCTCTGCGTGCTGATCATCTCGCTGCTGCTGAGTGAGTTTCTGCATCGGGGGATGATCGCGACTCTGCGAACCATCACCAGCTCGATTCACTATGTGATTAACTCCGGCGATTTCTCATGGCGCATTCCGGGCGGCCCGATCAGGGAGTTTCAGCTCTTTTCAGACGACCTCAATTCGCTGCTGAGGGAGATGCAATCGCTCAAGGCTTCGCTGATCCGTGACAACCGGTCGCTGGCTGCGCAGGCGCTGACCGATCCGCTGACCGGGCTCGCCAATCGCAGCGCCTTCACCGCGCGCCTGACCCAGCTCCTTGCGTCGCCGGATCGTGCGCGCTTCGCGCTGCTGTTTCTGGATGGCGATCGCTTTAAAAGCATTAACGACAACTGGGGCCATGCCGCCGGGGATGAGGTTTTAAAAGCGACCGGATCGCGGCTCCAGTCGCTGGCCGCAGAGCCGGATCTGGTTGCGCGATTAGGCGGGGACGAATTTGCCATGCTGGTCTGCAGCCGGACAGGCGAAGCGGAACTGCAGGCGCTGATGCAGCGCATTCATGACGTCACTCAGCAAAAGATTCTGATTATCGAAGGCATGCCGATGACGACCTCGGTGACCATTGGCTACGCCTGGTCACAACCGGGTGAAACGGTGGCGTCGATTCTTGAGCGTGCCGACAGGGATATGTACAAAAACAAGCGGAAAAATAGGGCGTAAATATGAAGAAAAACCTTTCCCTGCTGTTGCTTGCCCTGACGCTGGCGGGCTGTCAGTCGAAAGAACGTTTCAGCGAGGCGCAAATCGCCGCAATGAGAAGTGCCGGGTTCACCCAGAATATGGAAGGCTGGGGATTAGGCTTATCCGATAAAATCCTGTTTGGGGTCAATGAATCAGAACTGACGCCCGCCAGTAAACAGACGATTCAGGGGATGGCGAAAAACCTGGCCGTGACCGGTATTACGCATGTCCGTATCGACGGGCACACCGACAATTACGGCAAACCCGATTACAACCAGCAGCTGTCGCTGAAACGTGCGGACGCGGTTGCCGCGCAGTGGGCGGCAGGTGCGGCGATACCGCCTGGAAATATTGTCACCCGTGGACTGGGCATGAGTGCGCCGGTCAGCAGCAATAACACAGCACAGGGGCGCGCGCAGAACCGCCGCGTCGCCATCGTCATCACCGCCCCCTGAGGCCTGGCCGCCGCCTCATGTAGCGCGCCGATCGCCTGATACTCTCCGCTCAGCGTCGGTTAACCGGGACGCGCAGGGTCGCCCTGCGCGAGGGGGCGGGTCTCAGCGAATAGCGAGTTCGTTCAGTGCCGACAGCAGCGCATCGACTTTGGGCAGAAACTGTTTGCGGCGTGGCCACACCACGCTCAGGGTCAGGCCATCAGGCTGCAGATGCGGCAGAAGGATCTCCAGATCGCCCGCCTCCACGGCGCGCTGAATCAGCCAGGAGGGCATCTGCGCCACCCCCAGCCCCGCCAGCACCGCCTGTAGCTGGGCATCCACATCGCCCAGCGCCAGCCGGTAAGGCATCTCGCGCCAGTGCGGCTGTCCATCCTCGGTAGTAAACAGCCAGGGCTTGGTGCTGCCATCCACCCGCTCATAGAGGATGGCGGGATGTTTTAATAATTCTGCCTCACTCTGCGGGCGGCCGCTGCGGGCCAGATAGGCGGGGGAGGCACAGAACTGCATCTGTTCACGCCCCATGTTACGCCAGCCCAGCGACGCAGGCAGATCCGGCGCGCCGCCGATCCGTACCGCCACATCAACACCCTCTTCAAACAGGTCAACAAACCGGTCCGACAGGCTCAGGCTTATCGCCAGTTCCGGATGCTGCTGGCAAAAGGGTACCAGCAGCGGCATGACGTTGAGGCGGCCATAGGTCGTCGGCACGGCCAGTTTCAATCGGCCGGATGGAATGGTGCGCTGCGCCGCCAGCACCGCTTCCGCTTCCGCCAGATCCTCCAGAATACGCAGACAGGTCTGATAGTAGGCGCTGCCCGCATCGGTCAGGCTCAGGCTGCGGGTAGTGCGCTCCAGCAGCTTCGAGCTCAGGCGCGTCTCCAGGCGGCTGACGCTTTTACTGATTGCCGAGCCGGTCACATGCAGGCGCTGAGCGGCGGCGGTAAAGCTGCCACATTCGACGCTGGCAACAAACGGCAGAATATCCTTAAGGCGGTGGTCGTGCATCGATTAATGAACTCAGGTTAAGAATGCTGTGAATAAATGCCAGAGATAAGAACTGAATTCTCTATTAGGCTTAGAATTACGCAAAACGAGGAGAAATCAAATGAAAAAGCACGCTTTGATTGTGGGCATCAGCGGCGTTATCGGTCGCGCACTGGCAGAAAAACTTCAGCAGGAGGGCTGGGAAGTCAGCGGCCTGTCCCGCGGACGCGGTGCGGTGCCTGAGGGCGTGACCAGCCTGACCGCGGATCTGACGGACGCCGACGCCGTGCGCGAGGTCCTGAAATCGGAGAAACCGGATGCGCTGTTCTTCAGCGTCTGGGCCCGTCAGGAGACGGAAAAAGAAAATATTCGCGTCAACGGCGGAATGGTGCGCAACGTGATCGACGCGCTGGGCGATCGACTCAAAGGTTCGCACGTTGCGCTGGTCACCGGGCTGAAACACTACCTGGGGCCGTTCGAAGCATACGGAAAGGGCGCGGTGCCGGTGACGCCGTTCCGTGAAGAGCAGGGCCGTCAGCCGGTCGATAACTTCTATTACGCGCAGGAAGATGAGCTGTTTGCCGGTGCAGAGAAATATGACTATCGCTGGAGCGTGCATCGTCCTCACACCATCATCGGCTATGCGGTGGGTAATGCGATGAACATGGGGCAGACGCTGGCGGTCTACGCGACGCTGTGTAAAGAGAAGGGCTGGCCCTTTATCTTCCCTGGCTCACCGGAGCAGTGGAATGGCGTGGTGGATATGACCGATGCCGGTCTGCTGGCTGAGCAGCTGCACTGGGCGGCCACCTCACCTAACGGTGCCAATCACGATTTCAACGCCGTGAATGGCGACGTGTTCCGCTGGAACTGGATGTGGCCGAAACTGGCGGAGTACTTCGGTCTTGAGGCCGCCGCACTTCCGGCGCAGATGATGCCGCTGGAAAACCGGATGGAGGAGGCACCCGCAGCGTGGAAGGCGATTGCCGCACAGCATCAGCTGCGTGAGGCTGACGTCACTAAGCTGGCCTCCTGGTGGCACACCGACGCCGACCTGGGGCGTCCGATGGAAGCCTTCACCGATATGAGCAAGAGCCGCAAGGCGGGCTTTACCGGCTATCGCAGTACGCTCGACGCCTTTACTCAGCTGTTCGACAAGCTGAAAGCGGAAAAAGTGATCCCGGAATAATTACCCACAGGCGCCGACACCGGCGCCTGTTTTGTTTCCGGCAGAGGCTATACTCAGGCACGCGATCAGAAAAGGGAGGAACCTATGGCAACGTGTTTCATCATCGGCGCGGCGGGCAAAGTCGGCCGACAGCTCACCCGTCAGCTCAGCCGTCGTAACCATGTGGTCACGGCGCTGCATCGTAAACCGGAACAGGCTGAGATGCTGCAGGCGGCGGGCGCGAAGCCGGTGGCAGGCGATATTCAGCAGCTGGACGTCACCGCGCTGGCCGCGATGATGGCCGGGCACGATGTTGCCGTCTTTACGGCGGGTGCAGGCGGCGCGGGCATCGCGCTGACCAACGCCATCGACGGTGAAGGGCTGAAGCTGGCCGTAGCAGCCGCTACGCAGGCGGGCGTCCCGCGTTTTATACTGGTTTCCGCTTTCCCGGATGCGGGGCGGGGTAAAACCCCGTCAGAGGGTTTCGAAAACTACATGCGTGTTAAACGTCTGGCGGATGCAGCACTGGTGGCGAGCAGCCTGGCGTGGGTGATCCTGCGGCCCGGCACGCTGACCGATGACGCCGGAACGGGGCGGGTTCATGCCGATCTGGCGATTCCCTATGGTGAGATCCCGCGTGAAGATGTGGCGGCAACGCTGGTCGGGATAATTGAACACCCGGCGATTACGTATCAGATCATCGAACTGACGAAAGGCGACAGGCAGATAGAAGCGGCGTTGCAGCGGTTGCAGCGCGGCTAAAAGAGAAGCCAGAACGGCGTGAGTCTGGCTGCCGCTCACCGGCCAGAGTCTTTCCAAAAAAAAGCCCCGAAACCGGGGCTTTTTTTCTGTCTGGCCGTCAGCGTTACTTGACGCATCTGGCGCAGTGCGCGCGCTCGATGTGCTGGAAGAAGTCATTGCCTTTGTCATCGACCAGGATAAACGCAGGGAAGTTCTCCACCTCGATTTTCCAGATCGCTTCCATGCCCAGCTCAGGATACTCCACACACTCCAGGCTCTTGATGCTCTGCTGTGCCAGGACGGCGGCCGGACCGCCGATGCTGCCCAGGTAGAAGCCGCCATGTTTCTGACAGGCATCTGTCACCTGCTGGCTGCGGTTACCCTTGGCGAGCATGATCTTGCTGCCGCCGTGGGCCTGCAGCAGATCAACGTAGGAGTCCATACGTCCTGCGGTGGTCGGGCCGAGCGAACCGGAGGCGTACCCTTCCGGCGTCTTAGCCGGACCGGCGTAATAGACCGGGTGATCTTTGATGTACTGCGGTAAGCCTTCGCCGTTATCGATGCGCTCTTTGAGTTTGGCATGGGCGATATCACGCGCCACGATGATGGTGCCGGTCAGGGAAAGACGGGTCGAGACCGGATAGGCGGAGAGCTGCGCCAGAATCTCCTCCATCGGACGATTAAGATTAACCTGCAACACTTCGCCTTCACCCTGCTGACGCAGCGCTTCCGGGATCAGACGGCCTGGATTGGATTCCAGCTTCTCAATCCAGATGCCTTCACGGTTGATCTTCGCTTTGATGTTACGGTCAGCCGAGCAGGAGACGCCCATTCCGACCGGGCAGGACGCGCCGTGACGCGGCAGCCGAACCACGCGGATGTCGTGGGCGAAATATTTACCGCCAAACTGCGCGCCCAGGCCGAGCTGCTGCGCCGCTTCCAGCAGTTCCTGCTCCAGCTGAATGTCGCGGAAAGCCTGACCGTGCTCGTTGCCTTCGGTGGGCAGCCCGTCGTAGTAGTGCGTCGAGGCGAGTTTAACCGTTTTCAGCGTGCTCTCTGCCGAGGTGCCGCCGATGACAAAGGCGATATGGTAAGGCGGGCAGGCGGCGGTGCCGAGGGTCCGCATCTTATCCACCAGGTAATTCTTCAGCTTGCCCGGGCTGAGCAGCGCTTTGGTTTCCTGATAGAGATAGGTTTTGTTGGCGGAGCCGCCACCCTTGGCGACACAGAGGAACTTGTACTCATCGCCATCCACGCTGTAGAGATCAATCTGCGCAGGCAGGTTGGTGCCGGTATTCACCTCTTTGTACATATCCAGCGCAGCGTTCTGCGAGTAACGCAGGTTTTCTTCGATATAGGTATTGTAGATACCCTCTGACAGTGCGGCTTCATCTCCGCCGCCGGTCCAGACGCGCTGACCCTTTTTACCCATGATGATCGCGGTGCCGGTATCCTGACAGGTCGGCAGCACGCCTCGGGCGGCAATTTCGGAGTTTCTCAGAAACTGCAGGGCGACATATCTGTCATTGTCGCTGGCTTCCGGGTCGCTAAGGATAGAGGCAACCTGCTGCTGGTGGGCCGGACGCAGCATGAAGGAGGCATCGTGGAACGCCTGCTGAGCGAGTAAGGTCAGGGCCCGAGGCGCGACTTTCAGGATCTCCTGGCCCTCAAATTCAGCGACAGAGACATGCTCGCGACTCAGCAGATAGTATTCGGTTTCGTCGTGGGACAGTGGAAAGGGGTTCTGATAGACAAAAGGTTTGTTCGACATTTTTTCTCACTTACTGACTGGCTGAACCCTCGCGTGCAGGCGGCGGGGGAGCAACATCATAGGCGAATGTAGTGTTTATTATGCTTCCCCGCCGTGGGTACGACGGGGAAGTGCAGGAATGGTATCTTATAACGCGTTGATCTGCATTTGGTATCCGTCAGAACATCCACACCATCCACGGATAGGCAATCAGCATCATAGAGACCAGGAAGATGGCACCGAAGATGGTGCCCAGGCGCCAGTAGTCTTTGGTCGGCAGATAGCCGCTGCCGTAGTAAATCGGACTTGGGCCGGTACCGTAAGGGGTGATGATGCCCATCACACCCAGAGAGGTACATAACATCAGGCAGAAGACCGGCATGTTAATGCCCGGGATAGAGGCGGCGATGGTCAGCATGGCCGGTAACAGCGCGGTGGTGTGCGCGGTAGTACTGGCGAACAGGTAGTGCAGCAGGAAGAAGGCGATCAGCAGAACCACGGCTGACACCTGCGGGTCGTAACCCTGCAGCAGCATCCCCCCCTCTTTACCTAACCAGGTGATGAACCCTACACGGGCCAGACCATCGGCCAGAGCCACCAGGGTGGCGAACCAGGCGAAGGTGTTCCAGGCCGGTTTGTTACTGGTAATGTCGTTCCAGTTCAGCACGCCGGTCCACAGCATCAGCACCACAACCAGCAGGGCTGCCAGCGCCGGTTCAATCCAGGAGGTGGCGAAAATCCACATCAGCAGCGCACAGACCACAAACACCAGCAGCAGGATCTCATTGCGGGTCAGACGGCCCAGTTTCTCCAGTTCGGCGATAGCCCATTTTGGCACTTCGTCGTTGATTTTGACTTCAGGCGGATAGAACCAGTAGGCCAGCAGCGGCATGGTCAGAATCAGCAGCAGGCCCAGCGGCAGGAAGGCCAGGAACCACATGCCCCATGAGATATCAAAACCGATGATGCTTTTCACCAGCGCCAGCGCCAGCAGGTTAGGAGCCAGCGCAGAGAGGAACATTGAGCTGGTAATACAGGCGGCGGTAATCGCAACCCACATCAGGTAAGAGCCGATTTTACGGGCGCTCGGATCGTTGGGTTTAGAGCCATACAGCGGTGGCAGGTTGGCAATAATCGGATAGATGGTGCCGCCACTGCGCGCGGTATTCGACGGCGTAAACGGCGCCAGCAGCAGGTCAGCGAAGGTAATGGCGTAACCCAGCGTCAGGCTGCGACGACCCAGATACTTCACCAGAATCAGGGCCAGGCGACGACCGAACTGCGTTTTGTCATAACCGGCGGCGAACATAAAGGCACCGAAGATCAGCCAGACGGTGGAGTTACCGAAACCGCTCACCGCCCACTTAAAGGATTCGCTGGCGGCTTTGAATTTCGGGTTGGCCAGCTCTGCCGGACTGAAAAGCAGGAACTGACTGAAGAGGGCGATGACCACGACCCCGGTCAGGCCAATTACGGCACCCGGCAGCGGTTCGAAGATCAGACCGACGATGACCCCGACGAAGATGGCGAAGAAGTGCCAGGCGTAGGGTTCGAGCCCGGCGGGGGTGGGCACCAGTAACAGCAGCACGGCCACAATCACCGGTAAGGCAAGCATAAGCGCTTTCTTTCTGGCCGCCGCCGCAGGTGAGGCTTTTGGCGGTTCGGTTACAGCTGAGAGTGTTTTCATAGTGTTTTATCTGCAAGTTAAGAAGAATACGATGTGCGCCCCGGACCTTCATGAATGACTTTCTTTTTTATTCTTGAGTGTATGAATAAACCGCGATGCACGGATTTAGGATAATCTGCTGACGGTGTGTTGAGCACTGATTTTAACGCCATGTAAATATGATGCGATTTTCTGAAATATGAATTTTGATCTGGATCAAAGAAATTTAGTTATTATCCCCGGATTTTAACATTTATTTTCTCTCTATTTTCCGGTGCGCAGAGTTTCGGCCTTTTTGTGATGGAGATCGCCAGATTATCAGCGACGGCGCGGCGTGATGTCTCATCTAACTATCTGATAGAGATTGTTTTATTTTTTATGTAAACGATGTGTTGCTTTTCAGTTTCCATTAGTTAACAATCAATATAACTTTACTCTGGTAAATCAGCAAATTAAATTTCCAAATCGTTTAAAAGTTAAAAAAGTAAATTTATTACTTATGAAAGCAAAGAAAGGCGTATATTAACGTCATGACATCGGACCACTTAATTAGGCGATAATTTGCGTCCGCTAAAAAATTTCCAGACTTTTAAATCTTGGAGTTTATCGCAATGAATACTCTCACTTCCATCCTGAATCCCCTGACGCTCCCTGGCGGCGCCGTGCTGAAAAACCGGCTGGTGATGGCACCCATGACCACCTGTACCGGTTTTTATGACGGTACGGTCACCAGCGAGCTGGTTGAATATTACCGCGCGCGTGCAGGCAGCATCGGTACGGTGATCGTCGAGTGCTGTTTTATCGATAACCGTGGCCCGGCGTTTCCGGGTGCCATTGCCATCGACAGCGATAACAAGATCCCCGGTCTGAAACGCATTGCGGACGCGATTAAATCTGAAGGTTCTACTGCAATCCTGCAGATCTATCACGGTGGCCGCATGGTCGAGCCGGAACTGATCGGCGGGAAAACCCCGGTTGCGCCCAGTGCGATTGCCGCACCGCGTGAAGGGGCGACCAAGCCGCTGGCGCTGACCGCCGAGGAAGTCGAGACCATGATCACCAAATTCGGTGATGCCGTGAACCGTGCCATCAAGGCGGGGTTCGACGGTGTGGAAATCCACGGTGCCAATACCTACCTCATCCAGCAGTTCTATTCACCGAACTCCAACCAGCGTGATGACAAATGGGGCGGCAGCCGAGATAACCGCGCGCGTTTCCCGCTGGAAGTGCTGGAGATCACACACAAGATGGCGGCACGCTTCGCGCATAACTCCTTCATCATCGGCTACCGTTTCTCACCCGAAGAGATCGAAGTGCCCGGCATCCGGTTTGATGACACCCTCTACCTGCTGGAGAAACTGGCCGCGCGTGGCCTGGACTACGTGCACTTCTCCGTAGGTCAGCTGCTGCGTCCGTCGATTGTCGATACCCAGGACCCTACGCCGCTGATCGAGAAGTACATCGCGATGCGTTCGCCTGAACTGGCGAAAGTGCCGGTGATTGGTGTCGGTGGCGTGGTGAACAAAGCGGATGCGGAGCTGGCGCTGGAGAAAGGCTACGATCTGGTGGCGATTGGTAAAGCCTGCATCGCCTATCCGAACTGGGCCGACCGCATTCTCAATAACGAGCACCTTGAACTCTATATCGACAGCAACAAACGCGAAGCGCTGCAGATCCCGGAACCGCTGTGGCGCTTCTCACTGGTCGATGCGATGATCCGCGACATGAGCGAATCGGGCCGCAAATATAAAGCGGGCGTCTATCAGGAAAAAGTGGAAGCCGAAGCGCTGAAGCTGAAAATCAATGTGACGCTGGATACCGACCGTATCACCGACATCACGCTGGTGCCGGATGACACCCTGGACGTGGACTTCACCACCACCTTTGAAAGCCTGCGTAACCGCATCCTGGTCGCCAACAGTCCACACGTCGATGCGATTACCGGTGCCACCACGCAGAGTGAGGCGCTGAAAAAAGCGGTCTCACGCGCCATGACCACCTCCAGCAAAGAACACGTTATCGAAGAGGGCGGCAACCCTGACGCGCCGCAGAACTTCGATGTGGTGGTTGTAGGCAGCGGCGGTGCCGGTCTGGCAGCGGCGATTCAGGCGCACGATCAGGGCGCGCGCGTGGTGATTATTGAGAAGATGCCGACCATCGGCGGCAACACCATCAAAGCCTCTGTGGGAATGAACGCCGCAGAGACCCGCTTCCAGAAACTCAAAGGCATCGAGGACAGCAAAGAGCTGTTCTATGAAGAGACCCTGAAAGGGGGCCAGTTCAAAAACAATCCGGTGCTGCTGCGTGAGTTTGTTGACCTGGCACCGGAAGCGATTGAGTGGCTGGCGGAACATGGCATTGAGCTGAATGACATCACCATCACCGGCGGGATGAGCATCGATCGTACTCACCGCCCGGCGGACCGCTCAGCGGTCGGCGGCTTCCTGATCAGCGGCCTGGTGAAAAATATCAACAGCCGCAACATCGAAGTGCTGCTGGAGACCTCCGTCGAAGAGATCCTCTATGAGAATGGCGCGGTCACCGGTGTCAAAGTGGTGGATGAGTACAACGACAGCCGCATCCTGAACGCGAAAAGCGTGATTGTGGCGACCGGTGGATTCAGCGCCAACCGCGAGCTGGTGGTGAAATACCGCCCGGAACTCGATGGCTTCGTGACCACCAACCACAAAGGCGCGACCGGCAGCGGCATCGCGATGCTGGAGAAAATTGGTGCCGGAACCGTGGATATGGGCGAAATCCAGATCCACCCGACGGTGGAACAGACCACCTCTTATCTGGTGTCGGAGTCCATTCGCGGCGGGGGCGCCATCCTGGTCAGTCAGGCCGGTCAGCGTTTCTACAACGAAATGGAGACCCGCGACAAAGTTTCCGCTCAGATTATCGCCCTGCCAGAGAAAAGTGCCTGGATCGTGTTCGATGAGCAGGTACGGATGAACAACAAGGCGGCGGACGAATATATTGCCAAAGGCTTTGTCATCAGCGCGCCGACCGTGGCGGAGCTGGCCGTGAAACTGAACATGAGCGAGTCTCAGACGCTGGAAGCGACGCTGGCCCGTTACAACAACTTTGTCAGAATGCAGAAAGATGAAGATTTCGGTCGTCAGACCGCGCTGCGTCACCCGCTGAGTGAAGGTCCGTTCTATGCGATTCGTATCGCACCGGGGGTGCATCACACCATGGGCGGCGTTACCATCGACACCACGACCGCCGTGCTGGACAGTCAGAAACAGGTGATCAACGGTGCCTGGGCCTGTGGCGAGGTGGTTGGCGGTATCCACGGCGCGAACCGTATCGGCGGTAACGCCGTCGCCGATATCATCATCTTCGGTATCCTGGCGGGAGGTAACGCCGCGGCCTATGCCCGCCGTTAATCACCCGCCCCGGCATCCGCCTCTGGCGGGTGCCGTTTTTTCCTCTTCAGAGCAGAGTCGCCTATGTTAAACGATGCGCGTGTCTATGCTTACTCCGCCGTATTAATGGGGTCACCCATTCTGCTGAAACTCTTCGACGATAATCAGACCCTGGCCGGTCAGGTGTTTCGCCTGATCAAACAGCAGGAGAATCTCTTCACGGTCAACCGTGCCGCGTCAGAAGTGATGGCGATCAACCATGCGGCGGGGCAGCATCCGGTGGTGGTGAGTCAGCCCGTGTTCGATTTGATCGCCTGTGCACATGCGGTGAGCCTGCTGCCCGGCAGCCTGTTTAACCTGGCTATCGGCCCGCTGGTGAAGTGCTGGAAGATTGGATTTCAGGGCCACAGCGTGCCCTCCGACGCGGCGCTGCAGGCGCGTCTGGCGCTGACCAATCCACATGAGGTGATCCTGGATGCCGACGCCCGCAGCGTGATGCTGGCCCGGCCAGGCATGGAGATTGACCTGGGTGCCATCGCCAAGGGGTATATTGCCGATGTCGTGCAGGCCTTTCTGCGTCAGCAGCAGGTCAGCCGCGCCCTGATTAACCTGGGCGGCAACGTCCAGACGGTGGGGGCGCCGCCCGATGAAGCGGGCTGGGCCATCGGCCTGAAAAAACCCTTTGGTGAAGAGGGCGCGCTGATCGGGGTGATCGAGGTCTGCAACCGCTCGGTGGTCACCTCCGGGATCTACGAGCGCTACTTCGAGCAGGAGGGCGTCCTTTACCACCATATTCTCGATCCGCGCAGCGGTTATCCGCTGGATAACGCGCTGCTGAGCGTCACCGTGATCGCGGACCGTTCGCTGGATGGCGACATCTACACCACACTGCTGTATGGCCTGGGCGTGGAAAAAGGCATCGCCTGTCTGGCCGATAAGCCGGGCATTGAGGCGATTTTCGTGACCCGTGACAGGCAGGTGATCTGTTCGTCACAACGTCACTTTTCATTCCGGTTACTGGACACCGACTACCGGCTGGTTCACTGACAATACTGCTTCAGCAGCGTGTGATACTCCGGCTGCAGACGATAGCGATAGACCGGACGGCCCGTCACGCCGTAATGAATGCTGGTGAACAGGATATTGATCTGCGCCAGCCAGATCAGATATTTGCGGCAGGAGACGCGGGAGATATTGACCTCGGTTGCCAGCTCGTCGGTGGAGAACTCGGTGCCCGGATGCGCGTCGATCCAGAGGCAGAGCGTGCGCAGCGTCTGCGGCGTCAGCCCTTTTGGCAGGCGCTTCTGTTCGCTGGCACCGGGCGGATTGCCATGCAGGAGCTGATCCACGTCCGACTGCTGATAGAACTGATGATTGTCCATCAGCGATTTTTTCTGCCGCCAGCCGGTGAGCGCCTCTTCGAAGCGGGCAAACTGGAAAGGCTTAATCAGGTAATCCACCACTCCGTAGTTGAGGGAGGTTTTGATGGTCGCGGCATCGGCAGCCGACGAGATGATGATGACGTCAACCGGCCGTCCGGCGCTGCGCAGCTCCGGCAGCAGGTCGAGACCGTTCTCCTGCTGCATATAGATATCCAGCAGGATCAGATCAACCTGAGGCTCAGCCTGCGCCAGAAGCTCTTTGGCCTGCTGCAGGGTAGAGGCGGTGCCGCAGCAGGTAAAGCCCGGTATCTGCCCGATATAGCAGCGGTTCAGCTCGGCTACCATCGCGTCATCATCGACAACTAACACATTGATCATTGGGTAATCATTCCTCTCTCCCACGGAAGTTGCACTAAGAATTGGGTAAATACACCCGGTTCCGACTCCACGCTGACGCTACCGCCCAGGCTTTCGGTCTGCTGCTTCACCAGGAACAGCCCGACGCCGCGATCGTCACCTTTGGACGAGACGCCTCGCTCGAAGATGGCGCTGAGCTGCGTGCCGTCGATACCGGGGCCGTCATCGCTTACTTCGCAGGCTAACCAGCCGTTCTGATAATGCAGCATGAGGTGAATTTCACCTTCAGCCTCCGGGTCCAGCGCCTCAAGGGCATTTTCAATTAAATTGCCCAGCACCGTGATTAACACCGCGCTCTGCTCCTCGCTGCCGCAGTCGGGCAGGAAACTCGCCTCGTCGATGATCAGCTGATGACCCTCATCGGTCACCCGGTTGATCTTACTCAGCAGGAAGCCCGCGATAATCGGCGATTTGATCTTCTGCAGCAGAGAACCAATCTCGGTCTGATAAGCGTTCGCGGTTTTCAGGATGTACTCTTCCATCTGCGCATAGTTTTTCATATGCAGCAGGCCCAGAATCACATGCAGCTTGTTCATAAACTCATGGGACCGCTCACGCAACGCATCCACATAGTTTACCATGCCGTCCAGACGCTGCATCAGCTGGCTGATCTCGGTCTTATCCCTGAAGGTGGTCACCGCGCCGATAATGCGCTCGCGGCTGCGCACCGGCACGGTGTTGCTGATCAGGATACGGTTTCCCAGCGTCAGCTCCTGATCGTACCAGGCTTTGCCCGCATGCAGCGCATCCTGCTGATGACGATGCATCACGCTCTCTTCGGCAATCAGATCGCCGCTGGTGGGCATTTTACGGGTGGTATCGTGCAGCAGCTGCTGCGCCGCATGGTTAATCAGGCTGATCCGTGACTGATCATCGACCGCAATCACGCCCTCTTTAATAGAATTGAGAATCGCCTGGCGCTGCTCAAACAGGCTGGAAATCTCGTGCGGCTCCAGCCCCAGCAGGATGCTCTTCAGTCGCCGGACCAGAATAAATATGCCGACCAGCGCCACCAGCCCGCCGAACAGACCGGTCCAGACGATATTCCAGCGGCTTTTGGCAATCTGCGCCGCCACATCGTTCAGCGCGATCCCGATCGCCACCACGCCAATCTGCTGATGCTGTGCGTTAAAGATCGGGGTAAAGACCCGCAGCGCCTCCACCAGCACACCGTGATTCACGGCCACATTCTCCCGGCCGGCCAGCGTCGGATAGATGTCGTTGCCGACGAAATGTTTACCAATAACCGCCGCGTTGGGATGGGAATAGCGGATGCCCTGCATATCGGTCACCACCACGAACAGCAGGCCGTTACGTTTGCGCGCGGCCTCCGCCAGCGGCTGGATCTGCTGGCTGCCGTCCGGCGACCCTAAACCGCGCTGGATCTCCGGGCTGTCTGCCAGCGTGCGGGCCACCGCCATCGCCTTGTCCTTGAGATGCGACTGCGCAAAGTTATCAATCTGCACAAAATAGAGCAGATGGACCGCGACCAGCACGGTGAGGATAACCGCGGTCATCATCAGGGTAGTCAGGGTACTGAGTTTCATGGGTCGTTTCGTCACGGCATGTCGGTTCTGTGGTTGGCTTTTCATTGGCGCTCAGCACGGAGAGAGGATCGCCGGGAAACATACGCGAACTCTGCGCATCCGTACAGTTTTAGCGGTCTGCAGACGGGCGGTCGCCAGAGAACAATATTTGTGTTAGGGGATTGTATAATTCAAAGGACACCCTTAATGTGTGGTTAAAATATGTGATCGGTATGGTAAGCCTTTTGTAATTAAATTAAGGCTAAATTGCTATTTTTAATTTTATAATTATTTTCGAATTAACTCATAAATAACATTCTTTTAAAATTTGAGGACTTTTTTTAACCAGTACCGTCTGAGCTGTAGATTAAATGATGAATTCAAAGAAAGTTATTCCTACCCTTTCCCTCGCGGCCTTGTTAGTTTCTTCAGCGCTTCACGCTGAAACTTCACCAGAAAAAACCGACGTCCTGTTAATCGGCGGCGGCATCATGAGCGCCTCAATGGGCACGATGCTGGAAGAGCTGCAGCCTGGCTGGAAACAGATCATGGTTGAGAAACTGGATGGCGTGGCGCTGGAATCTTCCAACGGCTGGAATAACGCCGGTACCGGTCACTCTGCCAACATGGAACTGAACTATACGCCTGAGCGTAAAGACGGCTCCATCGACGTGACCAAAGCGCTGGAAATCAATGAAGCCTTCATGGTTTCACGCCAGTTCTGGACCGCACAGATTAAAGAGGGCGTGATGCACGATCCTCGCTCTTTCATCAACTCAACGCCGCACATGAGCTTCGTCTGGGGCGACAACGTGGACTTCCTGACCAAGCGCTACGCGGCACTGCAGAAAACCGCGCTGTTCCAGGGCATGAAGTTCTCTACCGATCACAAGCAGATTGAACAGTGGGCTCCGCTGGTGATGGAAGGCCGCGATCCGCAGCAGAAAGTGGCCGCGACCTGGACCCCGGTCGGTACCGACGTCAACTACGGTGAAATCACCCGTCAGCTGATCGGCAGCCTGAAGAAGAACGATAACTTCCGTCTGGAAACCTCGTCTGAAGTCACCGATTTCAAGCGTAACGACGACAACTCCTGGCACGTCACCATCAAAGATGCCAAAAACGGCAACGAGCGTGCGGTTGACGCGAAATATGTCTTTATCGGTGCAGGCGGCGGCGCGCTGAAATTACTGCAGAAGACCGGTATTCCGGAAGCAGACAACTATGCAGGCTTCCCGGTCGGCGGCTCCTTCCTGGTGACCGAGAACAGCGCGATTGCCGATCGTCACCTGGCGAAAGTCTACGGTCAGGCGTCAACCGGTGCACCACCGATGTCGGTTCCGCATCTGGACACCCGCTACCTGGATGGCAAACGTGTTGTACTGTTCGGGCCGTTTGCGACCTTCTCAACTAAGTTCCTGAAAAACGGTTCGCTGTTCGATCTGCTGAGCACCACCACTGCCCACAACATCGGTCCGATGACCGATGTTGGCATGGATAACTTCGATCTGGTGAAATACCTGATCGGCCAGGTGATGCTGAATGATGAAGATCGCTTCGAATCACTGAAAGAGTACTATCCGGACGCGAAGAAAGAGGACTGGAAACTGATCCAGGCCGGTCAGCGTGTGCAGATCATCAAGAAAGATGCCGATAAAGGTGGCGTGCTGAAACTGGGCACCGAAATCGTGACCGATCAGCAGAAAACCGTGGCAGCCCTGCTGGGTGCGTCACCGGGTGCGTCTACCGCTGCACCTATCGCATTAAGCGTGATGCAGAAACTGTTCCCGGAAGAGTTTAAATCCGCAGAATGGCAGGCCAAAATTCACAAGATGATCCCAGGCTACGGTCAGAAACTGAATGACAACGTGCCGCTGCTGCAGCAGGTGTGGAATGACACCGCCGCGACCCTGCAGCTGACCACGCCGCCGGTAATCAACATGGATGGCAAAACTGCCGAGGCACCTGCCGCGCAGGCTCAGCCCGCTGCCCCATCCGCGAAACACGACATGGCGCTGTAATCGCGACCTGACGTAAAAAAAGCCCGCACAGTTAACCTGTGCGGGCTTTTTTATTGCCTGCGGTTGCGGCCTGTTACGCTGGCTTGCCGCCGCGCCAGTTCCCCCAGGGATCCCCGTCGGCAGGCGTATCCGCTTTCTCTGCAGGGGCGGCGCGGGGGACGGTTTTTCCCGCTAATGACGCAAGGTAGAGCGCCTCGACCTCGGCCCGCGCCCAGGGCGTGCGGCGTAGAAACTTCAGGCTCGACTTCACGCTGGGGTCGCTCTTAAAGCAGTTGATAGTGATCCGCTTTGCCAGTTCTGCCCAGCCATACTGCGCGACTAAACTGTTGATCTGCATCTCCAGCGTTACGCCATGCAGAGGATCCTTTGAGGTGTGTGCGTTCATCATCTGTCCGTTCCGTTCACATAATGCCGCACATCCTGACGATCGTTGCGGCGTAGTGCAAGGCGCAGAGACGAAAAAGGGGGACATTGGAGCTTTTTATGTGTCCGCGATAACGCCGCGCGCAGGCGGGCGCGCAGGTGTCCGGCGATTATGCTAATCATAACCCGGTGATGACACTGAAAAAGGCGCTGTTATGCATGAACCCGTAAATGATCTGCTGAGTGCTGCCCGACGCAGACGTGCGTTAATTGCCGGTTCCGTGGGTAATTTCATCGAGTGGTATGAGTTCGCGGTGTACGGCTTCCTCGCCACCGTGATCGCGCAGAACTTTTTCCGGCTGGAGGGCGAGTCTGCGCTGACCGGGCTTCTGCTGACCTACGCCTCCTTCGCCATCGCCTTCTTCTTCCGGCCACTCGGCGCCGTCCTCTTCGGGAGGATGGGGGATCGCATCGGCCGCAAGCCCACGCTGATCTTTGTGTTGATAATGATGACGCTGGCAACCGCCGCCATTGGCCTGGTGCCCCCTTACGCACAACTCGGCGTGCTGGCTCCGCTGATCGTCACCGCGCTGCGTATTCTGCAGGGGCTGTTCGCCGGGGGCGAGTATGGCGGGGCGGTCTCCCTGATGACGGAGTTTGCGCCGCGCGGCCGGCGGGGGCTCTATGGCGCCTGGCAATCCTTTACCGTGGCGCTGGGGCTGCTGGCCGGCGCCGGTATCGTCGCGCTGCTCTCCGTGCTGCTGACCCCGGAACAGATGCTGAGCTGGGGCTGGCGTATCCCGTTCTTTTTGGCGCTGCCGATGGGCGTGCTGGCGCTCTGGCTGCGGGTACAGATGGAGGAGACCCCGGCCTTTATCCAACAGCAGGCACAGCCCGTCCGGAAAGTGCAGGCCAGCCTGGGCGACACGCTGAAAACCATCCTGCTCGGCATCTGCCGGCTGATGGTCTGGTCGGCGGCCGGGTACACCTGGCTGGTGATCATGCCGACCTATCTGCAGGCCTCACTGCATACCGGCTTTAACCAGGCGCTGCTGATCGCGGTGATCTCAAACCTGGGCTTTGCCAGCACCATTATTCCCGCCGGGATGCTGAGCGACAGAATAGGGCGCCGGACGGTGATGGTCACGGCGGCAGTCTTGCTGCTGGTGCTCTCGCTGCCGCTGCTGCATCTCCTGCAATCCCCTGAAACCGGGCTGCTGCTGAAAGCGCTGGTGGTCTTTCTGGCGGGCGGGGTGGTCGGCCTGCTGGCCGGGCCGGGGCCTGCGATGCTGGCGGAGATGTTTCCGACGCAGGTGCGCTACACCGGGCTGGGGCTGGCCTATTCGCTCTCGAATGCGGTCTTCTCAGGCTGCGCCGGATTAATCATCACCGGGCTGATTAAAGAGACCGGCAATCCTGACATTCCCGCCTGGTATGTGATGGCGACGGCGCTGGTCAGCATTGTGGCGCTGATGACGCTGAACCGGGACGATCACCTGCGGCAGCTCGACGAGCCACCGGAGCGCTGAAAACGGATCCTGGAGTGCGCGATCACTGACACCCAGCCTATTCGATTCTCATTTGAGACGCGATTTTGTCTGCAGGCAGGCTATATCCTCCTGAAGTGCAGGGCTATTTCATCTGCCCTGTTTCCTGATTATGAGAGGAGAGGATATGGAATTATCAGAAGAGGAACGCGAAATCGTCGCCTGGTTTCTCAGTCAGCACTGGACAGCATTCGCAGAGGCAACAGAGGACTATCTTTCACAGACAGCGCGACATCGACTCGCGGAAAAGCCGGGTCTGGAAGACGCAGAAAAATAAAAAAAACCAGCCGGGTGGCTGGTTTTTAGTCGGGGAACAGGAACGTTACACCAGCTGCTGTGCGGTGGTCTCCACCAGCGTCAGCAAGACTTTAATATCGTCCAGTGTCACCGTCGGGTTCAGCAGGGTCATCTTCAGGCAGGTCACGCCCTCGTGCTCGGTCACGCCGACGTTAGCGCGGCCCGACTCCAGCAGCGCATCACCGATACGCTGATTAAGCAGGGCAATATCGGCACTGCTCAGATGCGCCAGGTGCGCCGGACGATAGCGGAACAGCACGCTGGCGAGCTGCGGGGTCATGACCAGTTCCAGCGCAGGCTGCGCATCCACATACTGCGCCACCTGCTGCGCCAGCGTCACGCCGTGATCGATGATGTCGGCATACTGCTTCTGACCCAGCGCTTCCAGGCCCATCCACAGCTTCAGCGCATCAAAACGGCGGGTCGTCTGCAGTGACTTCGACACCAGATTCGGCACGCCCTGCGCTTCATCGAACTCTGAGTTCAGATAAGCCGCCTGGTAGCGCATCAGCTCATAGTGACGCGCTTCCTTCAGCAGGAAGGCGCCGCAGCTGATGGTCTGGAAGAACTGCTTGTGGAAGTCCAGGGTAATGGAATCCACCTGCTCAATGCCGTCCAGATAGTGACGATACTTCTCCGAGAGCAGCAGCGCGCCACCCCAGGCCGCATCGACGTGCACCCAGATGTTCTCTTCTGCCGCCAGCGCCGTGATTTCGCGCAGCGGATCGATCGCACCGGCGTCGGTGGTGCCGGCCGTGGCGACGATCGCCAGAATGTTTTCACCGTTGGCTTTGGCCGCCGCCAGTTTCAGGCGCAGATCGTCCATATCCATGCGGGCGAAGCGATCGCACTTCACCTGGGTCACGGACTGGTAACCCAGACCGAGCAGCGCCATGTTCTTCTGCACGGAGAAGTGCGCGTTCTCTGAACAGAAGACCTTCATCTTCTTCAGATCGCCGGTTAAGCCATCCTGCTGGACAGAGTGACCCTGACGGGCGTACCAGGCGTCACGCGCCAGCATCAGACCCATCAGGTTGCTCTGGGTGCCGCCGCTGGTGAAGACACCGGCATCGCCCGCCTGATACCCCACCTGGGTACGCAGCCACTCAATCAGCTTCATCTCAATCAGGGTGGCAGAGGGTGCCTGGTCCCAGGAATCCATGCTCTGGTTGGTGGCGTTGATCAGCACTTCCGCCGCCTGGCTGATGACCAGGCTCGGGCAGTGCAGATGCGCTACGCACTGCGGGTGATGCACCGACAGGCTGTCCTTGAGGAAGTACTCAATGGCGCGTTCAATCGCGGCCTGGTTACCCAGGCCCTGAGGATTGAAGTCCAGTGTGATGCGCTCACGCAGCTCCGCGACGGTTTTTCCCTGATACATCTCAGGTTGTTCCAGCCACTTAACGACGGCCGCACTGCTCTGGGCGATCGCCTGCTGGTAGGCCTCGGTGCTCTGCGCTGAGGCCGCCAGAATCGGGTTTAACCGGGACATTGCATTCACTCCACTCAAACTGGTTGTACGCCAGCTGACAGCAGGGCGTTTTCAAATTTATCCATAAACACGTCCAGTTCTGCATCCGTGATCAGCAGGGAAGGCAGCAGACGCAATACGCTGCCGTGACGTCCACCACGCTCCAGAATCAGGCCGTTCTCAAAACATTTCTTCTGCACCAGCGCTGAGAGGTCGCCATCTGCCGGGAAGCTGCCCATGTGATCGGCAGGCTCGTGCGGCTTGACCATCTCAATGCCGAGCATCAGGCCCAGACCACGCACGTTGCCGATGACCGGATAGCGCTGCTGCAGTTCACGCAGTTTGCCTTTCAGCATTTCACCCTGCGCCGCCACTTTGTCAGCAATGTTGTTGTCTTTCAGCAGTTTCAGCGTGGTCAGACCGGTCGCCATCGCCAGCTGGTTGCCACGGAAGGTGCCGGTGTGATGACCCGGAGACCAGGCGTCGAACTCTTTCTTAATACCCAGAACCGCCAGGGGCAGACCACCGCCGACCGCTTTTGACATTACGATGATGTCTGGCTCGATACCTGCGTGTTCAAACGCGAAGAACTTACCGGTACGGGCAAAGCCTGCCTGAACTTCGTCCAGGATCAGCAGAATGCCGTGCTCTTTGGTGACCTTACGGATGCGCTGCAGCCACTCAGCCGGCGCCGGGTTAACGCCGCCTTCACCCTGAACGGCTTCCAGGATCACCGCCGCAGGTTTACGCACGCCGCTTTCCACGTCGTTAATCAGGTTATCGAAGTAGTAGGTCAGCGCTTTCACGCCCGCTTCGCCACCGAGGCCCAGCGGGCAGCGGTATTCGTGCGGGTAAGGCATGAACTGCACTTCCGGCATCATGCCGTCGACCGCTTCTTTCGGTGAAAGGTTGCCGGTCACGGAGAGCGCACCGTGGGTCATGCCGTGGTATCCACCAGAGAAACTGATGACGCCGCTGCGGCCGGTGACTTTTTTCGCCAGTTTCAGCGCGGCTTCAACCGCATCCGCGCCCGAAGGGCCGGTGAACTGCAGGCAGTACTCTTTGCCCTGACCTGGTAAAACGGAGAGCAGGTACTCAGAGAACTCATCTTTTAACGGTGTGGTTAAATCCAGAGTATGTAACGGCAAGCCGCTGGTAATGACATGTTGAATGCTCTGCAGAACGTCTGGATGGTTATGACCCAGTGCCAGCGTTCCGGCACCGGCAAGACAGTCGAGATAGTTGTTGTTCTCGACGTCGGTGATCCAGACACCCTGTGCCTTCGCGATCGCGAACGGCAGTTTGCGCGGATAACTTCGAACGTTTGATTCAAATTCAGCCTGACGGGCCAGATAGGTTTCATTGGTTGCGTTTGCGTTTTGTGCATTCAAACTATCAATACGGACTTTATCCGTCATCATATCTCTCCTACAACCGAAACGGTCAAAGCGTCCCAGTTGAATAAATGAATGGTAAAAAGGGTCTGTGTTTAAAGCGCGGCCAATATAGGGTTTTTTAAGGTCCGACTCAATCTTTAATTTTATCGGTGAAAAAGAGATTCTTTGTTATAGGAATCAATCAGTTGTTGAGTTTCTGACCGGATGTATTGCATAGGCTTTAAAGGCATGTTTCCAATAAGTGGCGTAAAAACACCAGCTTACCCGGCTCAGGCCGCGTCAGATCAAAGATAATAATCTGTGTAAACAGCTGTTTCCGGAGAAAAGGCTATTAAAAAGCGGCCGTTTCAGAGAGAAAAAATATATGCCGCCTGCGCTGATAAAGTCGCATCCTCTGGCGTTAAAAACCGCAGATTAATTAAAATAATAAACCTTCTATTAACATTTAATTAAAATCCGGGCGGAACATGAACGGGATCCGCCGGATTAATCTGACTTATGACAGGCAGTGATCCACAAAATGGTTCAGGTCGGCCAGCGCCTCGCGCACCCGGCTGTCGGCGGCGTTGATCGTCAGCAAATCGGCGTAGCCGTTTAACATGGCGCTGATTTGTCGGGCGGTGCGCGGGATATCGTCACAGCGCAGACTTCCCTCTGTGACGCCGTCACGGATGATCGTCTCCATCAGTGTCTGCCACAATTGTGTCATCTCTTCGGCCAGTAATGCATAGGGTTCATTGTGAGCCGCCATCTGCCAGAACGAGGAATAGAGTTGCCAGGTGGTGTCCGGCGCGCTGGGCAGATGGCTTTCAAACAGCACATCCAGCCGCTGACGCGGGGTGAGGGGCTTCAGGGAGTCCGCAAAGGCTTCAAAATCCACCCGCATAAAGCGATCCAGCGCCGCCAGACAGAGCGCCTGCCAGTTGCTGAAGTAGTGGTAGATGTGGCTGCGCGATATGCCGACCGTCTCTGTCAGTTCGCGGGTGGTCACTTTTTCGATCCCTTTTTCAATAAATAACCCGATGGCCGCATCCAGGATTTTTGTTCTTAGTACTTCTGCTGACTCTTTCATCATGACTCTCACGTTGACTTTGAGCAACCGCTCAAATAGACTGCTTTTTGAACTTGAGCAACCGCTCAAAATTAATCATAACAGAAACCGAAAAGATGCACTCCCTGAAACCTGTCCTGCCCGTTGCGGCTCCCCGCAGCGCCATTCTGACATTAAAATCGCTGGGCCGTCTTCACAGCCGTAAGCTCATCCTGACGCTGCTGCTGGTGGTGGCGGAGAATGTCATGTACCTGCTTTATCCCCTGCTGGCGGGATTCGCGATCAACGCCATTGTCGCCGGCAAGAGCTGGCACGCGGTGCTCTATGCGGTCATGGTATTCACCATGTGGGCGATCGGTGCGGCGCGGCGCAGCGTGGACACCCGCACCTTCGCGCGGATCTATGCTGCCCTGGCGGTGCCGGTGATCGTGACGCAGCGCAGCGAAAACCAGAGCGCCTCCACCATTGCCGCGCGGGTGGCGCTGTCACGCGAGTTTGTTGACTTTTTCGAGCAACATCTGCCGGTGCTGATTACCTCGCTGGCCTCCATGACCGGCGCGGCGGTGATGCTGCTGGCGATCGAGTTCTGGACCGGCGCGGGCTGTCTGGCGATTCTGCTGTTCTTTGCCTGTTTTCTGCCAGGCTTTACCCGGAAAAACGATCGCCTGTTTGGCCGGCTCAATAACCGGCTGGAGAAAGAAGTGCGCTTCGTCAGCAGCGCCAGCGCCACTTCACTGGGCCGTCATTACCGCGTCCTGGCCAGCCTGCGCATCCGGCTTTCCGATCGCGAAGCCCTGGGATATCTGGCGATCGGCAGCGTAGCGGCGCTGCTGTTTGCGATTACCATCGCGGCGATGTCCCGTCGAGGCGGCATCGATGCGGGACACATCTACTCGGTAATGACCTATATGTGGATGTTTGCCATGAGCCTGGACGATGGCCCGCGACTGCTGGAGAAATATTCGCAGCTGAAAGACATCGGCCGCCGGGTGAACACCGGGACGTACTGATCCCGCTGAGCCGGAGCAATGTGTGCGCCAGATCACATAAATGGATTGCTAAGCGCAGCCTGAGTTTTTATAGTCTGAGCGCTGTTGCCGGATGAGAATGCGTTTTACTCTTCTTTCCGGCTCACTTCTGCTTTTACCTTCAGGCCATTGGGAATCCATTTTGTTAAGAAAAAATCATAAAACCGACGCTGCCGGTTTTGTCGGCTGGGCATTGCTGGCCCTTGCGCTGGGCGGCTTTGGCATCGGTACGGGCGAGTTCATCATGATGGGCCTGCTGCCGGACGTGTCGCGCTCTCTGGCAATCACCGAGCCGCAGGCAGGCAACGCCATCGCCGGTTATGCGCTGGGCGTGGTCGTGGGTGCGCCGGTCATTGCGGTGATGGCGGCGCGCATGGCACGGAAAACCCTGCTGCTGATTCTGATGGCGCTCTTCAGCATCGGTAATGTCGCCAGCGCAATGGCCGACAGCTACCACGGCCTGCTCGTGGCGCGTTTTCTGACCGGTCTGCCGCACGGCGCTTATTTTGGCGTGGCGTCGCTGGTGGCGGCATCGCTGGTGCCGGTTGAACGACGGGGCCGCGCACTGGCATCACTGATGCTGGGGCTGACGGTGGCGACGCTGATCGGTGTGCCGCTGGGCTCGTGGATCGGACAGCTCTTCAGCTGGCATGTGGTCTTTACCTTTGTCGGCGCGATCGGTCTGCTGACCTGCCTGCTGATTGGCCGCTATGTGCCTTACACGCCCGGCGATGCGGATGCGCATCCGCTGCGTGAACTGGGTGCGCTGAAAAACGCGCAGGTCCTGCTGACGCTGCTGGTGGGCGCGGTCGGATTCGGCGGGATGTTTGCTATCTTCAGTTATATCGCGCCTACGCTGATTAACATCGCCGGGCTGTCACCTTCGCTGATCCCGTGGGCGATGGTGGCATTCGGACTGGGAATGATCATCGGAAATCTGGTTGGTGGTCGTCTGGCCGATGGGTCAGTGCTGAACATCATTGGCTGGACGCTGCTCTGGAACGTGCTGGTGATGCTGGCCTTCCCGGTGCTGGTTCAGCATGTGGCGACCGGACTGCTGGCAACCTTCCTGATTGGTACCTGTTCGGTGCTGCTGCCGTCGCTGCAGATCCGTCTGATGGATGTCGCCAACGACTCCCAGACCCTGGCGGCCGCGATGAACCACTCGGCGCTGAACATCGCCAATGCGATGGGCGCGTATCTGGGTGGCCTCACCGTGTCGCTGGGGTATTGCTGGCTCTCCACCGCCTGGGTGGGCGTGGCGCTGGGCGTCGGCGGTCTGCTGGTGTTTGTGCTGACGGCGCGACATGCCGCCCGTCAGCAGACTCAGCTGGCCTGATGGCAGGAACGCGCAGCGGCAGTCTCTGTCGCTGCGCGTTCAGACTTACCGCCTGATCGTTCAGCCTCTCTTATCGATTTTTCAGCCCGGAAAGGGAAAAGGGCAGCGATGACAGCAGGGCGTTCCGGACGTCTGGATGTTAAAAATAAATTAAAATAATGTTCGCTAATGGGATTTATGTATGTTCTGATAGCGTCATCGGTTTGGAACACAGACCTTATCAACGCAGTTTTAGTCAAGCAGTCCTCAGTGCAAGCGATATCTCAAGATACCCCTTCTTTGTGAGTCTCCTCCTAAAATCCTGGTAAGTAACCCTCTGGAAGACAGGCCATCTCTGCCACGTCGTGGCTCATTAATTAAGGAAGTATCGATGTCGAATAAAATGACTGGTTTAGTAAAATGGTTTGATGCGGGTAAAGGCTTCGGTTTTATCTCTCCTCAGGATGGCAGCAAAGATGTCTTTGTTCATTTCTCTGCCATTCAGACCAACGACTATAAAACGCTGGACGAAGGTCAGCAGGTTGAATTCACCATTGAAAACGGTGCTAAAGGGCCTTCAGCGGCAAACGTTGTCCCGATGTAAGAGATGACCGATCGGGCTTACGATAGCGATGATGGGAACACCCTGAGCAGTGAAGCCTGAAACGGATAATGACAAAAACCCGCCCTGTGCGGGTTTTTTGCATTCTGGCCCGGGTAAAGGCGGCCAGAGGGCAGCGCGAGGCGGTCTGTCTGGCCGGCGGGATTAGCGCAGGCTGTTAATCAGCCACTGCTGTAATTCAGTCAGCTCCGTCGCCTGCAGAGGAAAATCGCGTATCAGCTGATGTAATACCGGTTCGAGCGCATCCGGCCTGTAGCTCACACCCTGCAGACGCTGCGCCAGGGCTTCCAGCGGCGCAGGATTCAGGCTGTCGCTGAAGATCTGACAGCGGCTGATCACCCCGCGTTCGACATCGAAGTGAATCTCCACGCCACCCCAGACAAAGCGCTGGTCCAGCAGATGGGAGAAGTCTGGTGCCTGGCCGAAATTCCATGCCCAGCTACGCTGGTGCGAAAACTGCGCGGTAAAACCTGGCAGGTCGGGCAGGGCGTCCGGCGAGATAAATTCCGGTTCACAGCGGGCACCAAAGTGGTCAAAAAACGCCTCTTTGATGGCCTGACAGACAGCCTCATAGCGGATATCTGGCATCAGTTCGGCAAGATTGGTGACACGGGCGCGTACGGAAGTGATCCCTTTAGCCTGCAATTTTTTCGCGTCAGGATTCAGGTAATCTGCCAGCCGCGACAGGTCGGCGTTAATCAGAATGGTGCCGTGATGAAAACCGCGATCGGGTGTTTCGCGGTAGGCTGAACCGGAGATTTTGCGCCATCCCTCCGTAGTGTTGACCACCAGATCGTTTCGCCCCGACGCCTCAGCCACAAGTCCGGTCGCCTGAAGTGCCTGCAGAATAATGTGGGTTGAAACGCTTTTATCGTAGTCCGGCTTGCCGGCCATGAAGGTGAAACAGCAGTTGCCTGTATCAAAAAGAGATTTTTGAGCGTTCGTTTTTTAGTCGATATCGGGTTAGTGAAAAGTTCATTACTGAGATCTGAGTACAGGGTATTTGGTTGGCGGGCTTGAACCTGATCATACGAACGAGATTGTAAATCGTGCAGAAAGATACTGACTGTACTTTTATCTCAGTAAACGATCCCTTTAACTTTTTTGTCAAAATCGGGATACCTGGGATATGGTTATTTTATGATCGAAAGACCAGTAACCTTATCGCTTTCGTATTCACGAACAAGAAAAGCCGCTTTAGCGGCTTTGTAAAATAGGCTTAGAGAAATAAGTAAGATGTTATAATGGTTGTACAAAACAGAAAAATCATTATTAAGAATAAAGTGAACTTAACTTTTAGCCACGATATTTCCTCTTTAGGTAAATTTTTGATGAAATCATAATGTTCGGGATTCATATTTCTCACAGGAAAACTTCCCTTTTTAAAAGCAAATGGGAAGATGAAGTACATATCCTTCTGAAAAGCTAAAAATATCCCTCCAGCTTGTGCAATGATTATACCTGCGGGTACGTGTCCAAATCGTTCTTTAAAAATATCGCACAATAAAAGGTGTTGTTTATTCTTCGTCACCGAATATGCATACGCTACAATTGTCGATATGATAAATAATATGAATATGATAACAGATACAATTTTCATCATTTTCCTACTGCGTTATAAATTATTTCACCATATTCTTCACCTTTGTCTGAAAGATACTCTCCGCCTAAATACCCCCCACCAGTACCAAGAGTTACACCACAAGCTAATGCACCTGCTCCGGCAGCTTCTATTGTTAAAGCCCCCAAAATGACAGAACAGAGGCCAACACCAGCAGCACCGCCAGCATAACTACCAGCAAGCCCCCCTGCAAAGCTACCTATTTCCGTGTATTTCTTTTTAGTACATTCGTCTTCACGATCAACAGAACAAGCCTCATTTATCTCATTGATTGAATGCAGGGCACTAAAGCCGATCCCGACATAACCAACATATCGCATAGCTGCTACATATTTTGCTGCTCGTTCTATATGCGTAGCGTAGCCATCAATATCACTTATTCCCGTTTGATTCCATTTATGAGTTATCGATTTAGTTGATAAACCAAGAGCACTTTTTAAGTTGTTGTACTCACCAAGTTTCATAACTTTGTTAAGGAAGCCGACTTTAAGTACACGATCAAGTTCCTTGAATAGTTGAGCACGTCTTTCATAGAACTGCTCACCAATTAAAACTCCTCTTGTGATGTATGTATTCTTGTACGTTTCCTGAATTTCTTTCAGGATTTTCTCAATATTATCAAAATACTTCCCAACAGGTTCAGCAGCAAGCCCGATTCCTTTGTCGGCAATGTTGCTAAAGTTAGCTATTGTTGCATAGTGATTGTGTAAGAAGTTAGCCTCCTTATGCGTAAGCGGTTCTAATGCTGTATCAATACGCTGTTTAGCGGCCTGCATATGTGCGATCTGATCACTGTCCTGTTTTTCTGGATCAACAACAAGAAGGATAGAACCCGCTTTATATTCATTACCTTCCCCATTCAGTGAACGGTAAAGTTCGCGTGTTCCTGCTGGCGATTCACTTTCAAATAAGTATCGCTCATAAGCACCAGTTTCAGCACCGTAAGGAAGTACACAGAAGCCAGCATCTACTGGTTCACGTTTGGCTTCTTCCTTATGTGGTTTTTTAGCTGTCTGGGCGTGCTGTACGGGTTCTTCCGCTTTTGTTGGTGCAGGAACAGCTAAAGGGGCAGCAGCAACTACAGGGGCAGCCTTAACGGCTTTCTTTTCCTCGACCCAATAGGAAGCATTTGGGAATGACGAAATGAAACCTGCGTCACAGGGGCATGTACTGCGGCTGTGCAAAGTACCTGCTGCGGCAACGCCATGAATCGAATAAGTGGGGATACCACCTGCGATATGGTATACCTTGCCATCTTTACCACAAGAGACAGAATCGCCATTTCTCGCGGTCGCAATCTCTCCAAAGCTGTGATTTGGGGAACCTGAAAGAATACTACCCCCGCACGTTGTTTTGTCGCCAATCCTCAGAAAATGACCAGTAGCCATAGAATCATCCTTAATGAAGTTTGTTAGCAGGTTCAGAACCCTTCGCTGCCAGAGAAGATACAATCCACATTTGCTTTTCGATGGAATAGGTGGATACACAGTATTGCGTTGCCGCGCGAACGATCGGTGTTGCGGTGACAAGTGCTGTTGATACAGCATTCCGGGCATGTTCTTTTATGAAGTCGAGAGGTTGAGAGTTCAGGATCTTCATTGATTCACAGTAGCTGGGGAACTCTTCATGCCAGTAACCATTCATCCCTTCGAACAGGGATTCATCAAATTTCAGGGTTACCTTGTTTGTGATGGGATTTAAACCGTCACCGATAGGGAATGATTCAGGAAATTGCAGAGTACGGTATAGATCAGATTGCAGTATAAGGTTTCTGAAATCGTCGATTGAGAACCCAAACACAAGCATCATGTCGTAATGTGATTTATGGGCTTTGGTGTTGATCATCATCTCTGTGATGTTCAGATCAGAGAATGGGTAAACCTTCCATTCCGGCGGGGTTTCTGCCTGATTCAGTACTTCAGCAGCAATTGCCGCATCAAGAATCGAAGTGTAAAGAGCCATCCCCTGAACATTGCCACCGCCAACCCACTGAGTCTCTAACCACTGAATCCCGTCATCATTTACCGTCATCCGGGCAACTGAGAAAAGTAAAGCCGGGCTGATGTAATCGTTTGTACCAGGCGCAAAAAAATAAATCTTTTTAGTCATAACGTCCTGTTCTGTTGGTGCTTTTTTAGACTCTGATTCTCACATGAATATTATGGTTTTGTACAGAGGTTGAGCTATCAACCTCACATTCCTGCCACAAATACATAAAAAAAAGTACTGAGATATCATTTGATTGCCATTAAAAAAGGCCGCTTTCGCGACCTTTTAGCACCGTGCTCATTGAGTGCGATCAAGCACTACATACGCTGGCTGGCACATGCTTCCACCTTTCTGTAGCCAGTAGTAATCCAAATCAGCTACCCGATCATTCAGCCCCGAATCCACCCGGTTGATCTGTAACCGTAGCCCTATCTGGTTTTTCTATTTTCCCATCTGGTACAGCCTGACCTGCTCCCCATTGAGTGGCAACGCCCCGAATCAGGGCAGAAGGCAGAGTGTACCAGCCGGGCCAGCACACCGTGTGCATCTTCATGCCGTGACGCCATGGCAAAAAAAGATAAAATGCCGTCTGCAGCGCAATCGCGGCAGATTGCCGCACAGCATTATGCCAGTATGGAGAGTAAGGATGCTGATTCCGCTGCGTATTTTCCCCAATCATGAGATAACAAACCCGATGAACGCTTCTGCTGGCATAGCCATGAAGATTACCGCTGCGCTGAGTTCCACGCTGATGCTGGCCTGTGTAAAAGGACTGGATGGCGCGATACCGGTGGGCGAGGTGATATTTTTCCGCTCGGTGCTGGCGCTGGTGCCGCTGTTGATCTGGCTGCGTTTCCAGGGGGGCGTGCTGGAGGGGATCCGTACCCGCAATATTCGCGGTCACTTCGTGCGCGGCCTGGCCGGAACCGGCGGTCTTTACTTCAGCTACCTGTCGCTGCTCTATATCTCCCTGACCGACGCCACCGCCATCAATTATGCCGCGCCGCTGTTTACCGTGCTGCTGGCGGCGCTGCTGCTGCGGGAAAAAGTGCGTCATCATCGCTGGGTCGCCGTGTTTACCGGTTTCAGTGGCATTTTGGTGATGTTCTCCGGACACCTCACGCTGACGAGTCAGGCGAGCTTCTCGCTGTCGTCGTCGTTGGGCATCCTGCTGGCGCTGATGGCTGCGCTCTGCACCGCCTGTGCGCTGGTTCAGATCCGTTTCCTGAACGGAAAAGAGAAGCCGGGCGCTATCGCGTTCTGGTTCGCGGTGACCACGGCACTGACGTCGCTGGTCACGCTGCCCGGCGGCTGGAAGGTGCCACACGGCAATCAGCTGGCGCTGCTGATAGGGTGCGGGCTGCTGGGGGGGATCACGCAGATCCTGATGACCCTGAGCCTGCGCTACGCGGAAGCCTCATTACTCGCTCCGTTCGATTACACCACGCTCCTCTGGTCGGTCGCAGTGGGGTATCTGCTGCTGGGGAATCTGCCCACCTCAACGACCCTCATCGGGGCGGCGCTGGTGGTCATTGGCGGGCTCTATTCGGTGCTGTATGAGCGTTACCGGTTTCGCAAAGCGCAGGTCGTTAACGTTTCGACCTAAAATCAGCATCAGACTACCGCGCCGTGAATGGTTAATTACGCACGGTTAATAATTTGTGATCGCGGCAGAGGAAACACCGGCAGTAATCGATTACTTTACACGCAGACAGTAAAAAGTAATCGATTACTTATTGGTGAGGTTCCTATGATTGCGACGGTACAGCAGAATGCAGGCCAGCGGGTGCAGCATAAGCTGCTGGTGCCGCGCCTCTCTCTGATGATGTTCATGCAGTTCTTTATCTGGGGAAGCTGGTCGGTAACGCTGGGGCTGGTCATGACCCGCCACAATATGCCGCTGCTGATCGGCGATGCGTTCTCGGCAGGGCCCATCGCCTCGATTCTCTCGCCGTTTGTGCTGGGTATGCTGGTCGACCGCTTTTTCCCCTCGCAGAAGGTGATGGCGATGATGAATCTGGCGGGCGCGGCAATCCTCTGGTTTGTGCCGCAGGCGCTGATTGCAGAAAACGGTGCGCTGCTGATCGCACTGCTGTTTGGCTACACACTCTGTTTTATGCCGACGCTGGCGCTCTCAAATAACATCGCCTTTCACAGCCTCGCCAGCAGCGAGAAAAGTTTCCCCATCGTCAGGGTCTTCGGCACCATTGGCTGGATCGTGGCGGGGATCTTCATCGGCGTCACCGGCGTGGCTGACAGCGTGGCGGTCTTCCAGCTGGCAGCGCTCTGTTCCGTGCTGCTGGCGATCTACAGCCTGACGCTGCCCCATACCCCGGCCCCCGCCAGAGGGTTGCCGCTGAAAGTCCGCGATCTCTTCTGTGCCGATGCCTTTGCGCTGCTGCGTCTGCGTCATTTTATGGTCTTTGCGATCTGCGCCACGCTGATCTCCATCCCGCTCGGCACCTATTATGCGTTCACGGCTTCGTGGCTGTCGGATGCCGGGATCCGGGAAGTCAGTACGCTGATGTCGCTGGGTCAGATGTCTGAGATTGTGTTCATGCTGATCATCCCGCTGCTGTTTCGCCGCCTGGGGGTGAAAACCATGCTGCTGATCGGTATGGCCGCATGGTTCGTCCGTTACGCCCTGTTTGCGCTGGGAATGAGCGATGAGACGCGCACGCTGATTTACCTCGGGATTCTGCTGCATGGCATCTGCTATGACTTCTTCTTTGTGGTGGGATTCATCTACACCGACAGGATCGCCGGCGAAAAAGTCAAAGGGCAGGCGCAGAGCATGGTGGTGATGTTTACCTATGGCGCAGGCATGCTGCTGGGGTCGCAGATTTCGGGGGCGCTTTACAACCATCTGGTTGCCGGTCATGCCAGCGCGCAGAGCTGGGCCACATTCTGGTGGATCCCCGCTGTTGCCGCCGCGCTGATCGCCCTCATTTTCTTCTTTTCCTTTACCTACCGCGACCCGGCGATGGAAGAGCAGAGGAGCCGCCGATGAAAACCATTAAAGGGCCGGGCATCTTCCTGTCCCAGTTTATCGGCGAGCGGCCGCCGTTCAATACGCTGGCGGGGCTGGCGGCGTGGGCCGCCGGGCTGGGCTACCGGGCGCTGCAGATCCCCTGTCATCAGCCTGGCATCTTTGACCTCGAACGGGCGGCGGTGAGCCAGACTTACTGCGACGAGATACGCGGCGTGCTGGCCGGGTTCGGGCTGGAGATCAGCGAGCTTTCGACGCACCTTGAGGGGCAACTGATGGCGGTGAATCCCGCCTATGACCTGGCGTTTGATAACTTCGCGCCACAGGCGCTGCGGGGCGACCCTGCCCGGCGCACCGACTGGGCCGTCGCCACGCTGAAACGTGCGGCGGCGGCCTCTGAAAAACTCGGCCTGCGTGCCCATGCCACCTTTTCCGGCTCACTGGCGTGGCCCTGGTTCTACCCCTGGCCGCCGCATCACGAGGCCCTGTTTGATGAGGCGTTTGCGGAGCTGGCGCGGCGCTGGTTACCGGTGCTGGAGACCTTTGACCAGCACGGCGTCGATCTCTGTTACGAGCTGCATCCCGGCGAAGACCTGCATGATGGCGTCACGTTTGAACGCTTTCTCCAGGCGGTGAATCAGCATCCACGCTGCCATATCCTGTATGACCCCAGCCATCTCTTTCTGCAACATATCGACTATCTGCAATTTATCGATCTCTATCATCCGCACATCAGAGCCTTTCACGTTAAGGACGCCGAGTTTCAGCGTAACGGGCGCAGCGGCGTGTATGGGGGCTATCAGCCGTGGCTCTTACGCGCCGGACGCTTCCGTTCGCTAGGGGATGGCCAGATCGATTTCGGCGGTATCTTCAGCAGGCTGGCGCAGTACGCCTTCAGCGGCTGGGCCGTGCTGGAGTGGGAGTGCTGCCTGAAGGCGGGGAAAACCGGCGCACGCGAGGGGGCAGAGTTTATCCGTAACCATATCATTCCGGTGTCTGACCGGGCATTTGATGATTTTGCCGCAGCCGGAAACGCCTCATCGGTCCGGCAGCAGTTAGGTCTGGATCGCGACGCCTAGGGCGGTGGCCAGGCGACTACGTATAGGCCGGTATTGCACGGATTACCAGAAGGATCGCTATGTCTGTACAGAAGATTGCGCAAATGGCGGGTGTCTCGGTCGCCACGGTTTCCCGGGTACTGAATAACAGCGACAGCGTAAAACCGGCGAATCGCCAGAAAGTGCTCGCCGCCATAGAAGAGAGCCACTATCAGCCTAACCTGCTGGCGCGCCAGCTGCGAACCGCCCGTAGCTCGATGATTCTGGTGCTGGTGTCGGACATTTCCAACCCGTTCTGCGCGGAGGTGGTCAAAGGGATCGAGGCGCAGGCGGAGAAAAACGGCTATCGCATCCTGTTGTGTAATTCGGGTGCAGATATCGCGCGTTCACGTTCCAGTCTGCAACTGCTTTCCGGTAAGGTGGTGGAGGGTATCATCACCATGAATGCCCTCAGCAGGCTGCCTGAACTGAGCGAGCTGATTGGTTCGGCGCCCTGGGTTCAGTGTGCTGAGCATGATGACAACGGACAGATCGCCTGCGTCGGCATTGATGATGACGCCGCTGCACAGTCGGTGGTGCACTACTTAGCCGGGCAGGGAAGGGAGCGCATCGCCCTGATTAATCACGATCTTCGCTACCGCTACGCCCGCCTGCGTCAGCAGGGTTACACCACTCAGCTTACCGAGCAGCAACTTGCCTGGCAGGCCATCGTCTATGCCAGCGAACTGAGTTTCAGCGCCGGCAGGGTGGCCATGCAGCAGCTGCTGGCTGATACAGTACGCCCGGATGCCGTATTTGCCGTCTCCGATACTCTGGCAGCCGGAGCCATGGCGGCGATTCAGCAGGCGGGACTGCGGATACCCCAGGATATTGCTGTGGTCGGCTTCGACGGCAGCGACCTTGCTGAGATGATGTCACCGCCCCTGACGACGCTGGCTCAGCCTTCTCAGGCGATTGGGCGCCGGGCCTGCGAGCTGCTGCTGCAGAAGATTGCCCTGCCGGACGTGCCGCCGCAGTACGTGATCATGCAGGGTGAGCTGGTGGTGCGGGCCAGTAGCTGAACATCGCCTCTGTAGCCTCTCTTCACGCCACGGCGGGGGCCTGGCATATGCCCGTTATCGGATGCAAAAGCGCAGAGGGGAACGGCCGGCAGGAGGGTAAAAGGCGGGGGCTTCTGCTGGCATCCTTCGTCAGACCGCTGTTCAGGCTACGCGAAGCACTGCGCGGCCTTCACCGCGCAGTGTTCTGCATTACTGTGCGTTCAGGAATGCCAGCAGATCCTGATTCAGCTGATCCTGATGCGTGACCGCGAATCCGTGCGGTGCATTGTCATAGACCCTGAGTTCAGCCCCTTCAATCATCTCTGCGGCGACCTTGCCCGTCGATTCAAACGGCACGACCTGATCGTTGCTGCCGTGGATCACCAGCGTCGGCACATTTACTTTGGCGACGTCGGCACGGAAATCGGTCTCTGCAAAGGCGGTCACGCAGTCGACGGTGCTCTTCAGCGAGGCCAGCAGCGCGATGTTCAGTGTCTGCGTCATCACCCCCTCGGAGACGGTCTGTCCGGCGTTGGTGCCATAGAAGGGGGTTGCGAACTCTTTGATGAACTGCGCGCGATCTTTCAGCAGGCCATCGCGGATCCCCTCAAACACCGACATATCCACTCCCTGCGGGTAGTCAGCCGTTTTACCAAAGACAGGCGTGACGGCACCCAGCAGCACCAGCGCCGCGACGCGATCGCTGCCATAGTTGCCGATGTAGCGTGTGACATCGCCGCCGCCCATGGAGAAGCCGACCAGGGTGACATCCTGCAGATCAAGATGAGTGATCAAATCATTGATGTCAGAGGCGAACGTATCGTAGTTGTTGCCGTTCCAGGGCTGGTCGGAACGACCAAAACCGCGGCGGTCAAACGCAATCACCCGATAGCCATTTCCGGCCAGGAAGTTCATCTGGCTGTCCCACATATCGGCATCCAGTGGCCAGCCGTGGCTGAACAGGACCGGCTTACCGGTTCCCCAGTCTTTGAAGTAGATCTGTGTGCCGTCTGTCGTTTTAAAGGTACTCATAATCTTGCCCTCTGTATGACGTAATGGTTGGATGTGGCGCTGTCTCAGTCAGGCAGCACCCGATGACGAATCCGGGGTAAAGGTTCACCCAGTTTACCTGCCACTTACCGTCAGGCTGAGGCGGGTCTCTGGCACGCGCGGGCCGGATGCTGACCTCTGTTCCGGGACCGGACTATCGGGCCGCTGAAGTGCCGTGCAACGTGCCCCGATAAGCGCCAGTTCGTGAGGTTTCATACCGACGAAAAAGGCCTGTGCATCATCAATAGTAATCCGCTATTTGTAATTCACCATGACAGGGGCGTGTCAGCATCGGTTTTGTCGTGGGGGCAGGAGGCTGTCGCGACATCCGCCAGGCGAGGGGTTTGCGTACAACCTCTGCGGTTAAGTCCACGCCATATTTGCCCTCATTGACAGAGATGTGCGTATCGGGTGCCATCTCATTATTTCCGTCGGGTGCGCCTGATGAATTCACGATCGCCATTCTGCAAAGCTTCTGTTTCGGGCCGGAGGGGTCAGAATAATGCTTCATTACAGCGGGTCATAAAAAACGCCTGGTCAAACGTCATATAGTTACAACATCCTTAATGTGAATAACCCCCATAACCTGATCCTCTGCACCCGTTAGCGCCTTGCAGAAAAGAGGTCCTCTCTCTCCGGAGACAGTTGCGCCCGGTGGGCGGGCCGGTAAGAAGTCATTACATTTAAAAAACGTCCGAATAATCAGCAGGTAACCGCGTTAAGCGTAGCGGTATTCATGACGGAGTCGTTAATCCTCACTAAGCTTGTGAAGTAACCCCTTAAATAAAGGGACCTTTTCCAGCCGCAAGCGACAGGCGATATCGTCATGAGGCGTATATGAGTGAAAACTACTGCACCATTACTTTTAATGGTGGACGGCTGAAAGGGCTGGCGGATCAGCCGCTGATCGATTTTCTGGATGCCCACGGAAAAAAACTCCTTCATGTCTGCTATCACCCGGCGTTGCCGCCGCTGCAAAGCTGCGATGTCTGCTGGGTGGATGCGGATGGTGAGCGCGTCCGGGGCTGCACGCTGCGTACCGAAGAGGGTCTGACGGTTCAGAGCGAAGGCGCGGCACTCAGGGCCGCCCAGCAGGAGGGCATGGACCGGCTGCTTAACCGTCATGAGCTTTACTGCACGGTCTGTGAGCACAACACCGGCGACTGTACGCTGCATAATGCGGTGGCGGATATGCACATCCCGATTCAGTACTATCCACATCAGCCCAAACCCTATGCGAAAGATCACTCCAATCCGTTCTACACCTACGATCCTGACCAGTGCATCCTGTGCGGGCGCTGTGTTGAGGCGTGTCAGAACGTCGAGGTCAACGAAACCCTGTCGATTGACTACACCCAGGCACATCCGCGCGTCCTCTGGGATGGCGGAACGGAGATCGCCGGTTCGAGCTGCGTCAGCTGCGGCCACTGCGTGACGGTCTGCCCCTGCAATGCGTTGCTGGAAAAAACCATGCAGCCCGACGCCGGTCCGTTTACCGCGATGGATGAGGGGCTGAAGCGGCCACTCATCGACTTTGTGAAGTCGCTGGAAAACAGCATCGGCATGGCGCCGATCACCGGCGTGTCAAATATCGATGTGGCGCTGCGCCAGTCTGAAATCAAACGTACCAAAACGGTCTGCACTTACTGCGGCACCGGCTGCAGCTTTGAAATCTGGACCCGCGATCGTCACATCCTCAAAATCCAGCCGGTGGCTGAAGCGCCAGCCAATGGCATCTCTACCTGTGTGAAAGGAAAGTTCGGCTGGGACTTTGTTAACAGCCCGGAACGCCTGACAACGCCCTTAATTCGCGAGAATGGCCGTTTCCGGCCCGCCAGCTGGGATGAGGCGTTGCAGCGGGTGGCTGACGGGTTGCGCGGCATCGCGCTGCAGCATGGGGGGGATGCGATTGGCTTTATCGGATCCAGCAAGGCCAGCAACGAAGAGGCCTATCTCACGCAGAAAATTGCCCGGCTGATCTTTGGCACCAACAACGTCGATAACTCCTCGCGCTATTGTCAGAACCCGGCCACGGAAGGGCTGTTTCGCACCGTCGGCTATGGGGGCGATGCCGGCACGATTGCGGATCTGCAGCAGGCAGGGCTGATTGTGCTGGTCGGCAGCAATCTGGCCGAAAACCATCCGGTGATCGCGTCACACATCAAACAGAGTCACAAACATCGGGGTCAGAAACTGCTGGTCGTCGATCCGCGGCGGCATGAGATGGCAGAGCGCGCTGACTGCTATCTGCGCATCCGTCCGGGGACCGACCTGGTCTGGGCCTCGGCGATGGCGAAATATATGTTCGACCACGGCTACGCGGATGAGGCTTTCCTGACGCAACGGGTCAATAACGTGGCGGCGTATCGTGCCTCACTCGATCCTTTTACGCTGGCTTATGCCAGCGAAATATGCGGACTCAGCGAGTCAGCGCTGACCGAGGCGGCCGGACTGATCGGCCAGGCGGGCAGCGTCTGCATACTGTGGGCGATGGGCATTACCCAGCACAGCCACGGCGCCGATACCAGTACGGCGCTGTCGAATCTGCTGCTGGTCACCGGTAACTATGGACGTCCCGGCACCGGCGGCTATCCGATGCGCGGCCACAACAACGTGCAGGGTGCCAGCGACTTCGGCTGCCTGAGCAATCTCTATCCCGGTTATGAGAAAGTCACCGATGCAGCGGTCCGGGAGAAGTGGGCCCGCGCCTGGGGTGTCTCTCCGGAGGCGCTCTCCGACCAGGCGGGTGCGGATAACTTCAGAATGGTGAAGCAGGCGGGCGAGGGGAAAATTCGCGCGATGTATATCACCGGCGAAGAGACCGCTTTTGCGGATGCCGACTCGGCGTCTGTCCATGCCGCCTTCAGCCGGCTGGATTTCATGGTCGTGCAGGATATCTTCATGTCGCGCACGGCCGAATTCGCCGATGTGGTACTGCCCGGCGCGCCAGGGGTGGAAAAAGAGGGCACCTTTGTGAACACGGAGCGGCGGATCCAGCATTTCACCCCGGCGATGAAGCCGCTGGGCGACTGCCGTCCCGACTGGCAGATCTTTACCGAACTCGCGGCCCGTCTCGGGCATCCCTGGAACTACCCTAATCCGGGCGCGATCATGGCGGAGGTGGCGGGGATTGCCGACATCTTTGCCGGAGTCAGCTACGAGCGTCTGGCCGGCTGGCAGTCTCAGATCTGGCCGGTCAGCGCCGCAGGCGAGAGCACGCCGCGACTCTATACGGAACGTTTTAACTTTCCCGATGGTAAAGCGCGACTCTATCCGCTCCACTGGCAGGCGCCCGCAGAACAGGCGGATGCAGAGTACAATCTGCTGCTGAACAATGGCCGGATGCTGGAACATTTCCAGTCGATGAACCAGACCGGGCAGGGCGGCCGCATCCTGTCGCTGTCGCCGAATGCTTTTGTGGAGATCTCACCGGAACTGGCCGCCTCGCGGGCGTTGAGTGAGGGTGAGTGGGTCCGCATCAGCTCGCGGCGCGGTTCGGTGGATGTGCCGGTGGTGATTACCGATCGCGTGGCGGGGAACGTGCTGTTTATGCCGATCCATCATGGTCAGGACGGCGTCAACCCGCTGACCGGTGACCATCACGATCCCGACGTCAATACACCCGCCTATAAAGAAACGGCCGTTAACATGAGGCGCATCGACCACCGCCTACAGCCTAATCCCCTGCCGCTGCATAATTTCCGCAATGGCAGCCGCACCCCTTTACCCCATCTGCCGATTGAGCAGAAATGGCAGCAGGCTGGCTACCGTGAACCGCCTGAACACGTCGAAAAACCGGAGAAATTCTGATGGCAGAACGGATGAAATACCAGGTTACGCCTGCGCGCACCGAGCCCACGGCGCGCGAGGCGCTGGACGAGCTGATCGAAAATCTCCACCAGCACTGTTTTCTGCGGCTGGCGAACGATCTGGTGAAATCCAACAGCGAAGTGGGAAAGATTCTGGTTTCAGGGCTTAATCAGCCCGGCACCCAGAACGCCGTGCAAAACCTCTCGCTGCTGATGATGACGCTGGGCACTGTTCCGCCGGAACGGTTTACGCATCTGCTGCTCGCCGTTCGCGATGCGGCGATGGCCGTTAAACCGGCCCGCGATGAGGCCCGGCAGGAGAAAGCCGCACCCGGCATTCGCGGCATGATTCGGCTGCTTAATGACGAGGATCTCTGGCGCGGCCTGCGCCCGATATTCGCGGCGCTGGAGGTATTTTCGCAGCAGATTGACCGCGAGGAGCAGAAGCCGATCACCCGCTTCAGCGGCAAAAGCAGCCGGGAATAGCGCAGTCGGTCAAGCGTCAGGAGGGCGTGGGGTGTAGACCAGATGACCGGCAACACCGCCCGCGCCGCCATCCTTAGGATGGTGGATGCCATCGGAGACCGGCACATCGGTGAAATCGAAGGGCGAAACGCCTTCCAGACAGGCGACGTTGACCCCGAACTGTTCGGGCTGCGAGCGGCTCTGATGAAAGGTGTAGATGCCGCAGACAGCGCAGAAGTAGTGGCCTACCGCCTTGCTATTGAAACGGTACTCGGTAAGCTGCGCTTCGCCCCGAATCAGCGCCACATTAGTCGCAAATACCACCACCGCGCCACGCATCCGGCAAAATGAGCAGTTGCAGCGGCGCACCGTATTAAATCCATCCTTCAGCGTCACCCGGTATGTCACCGCGCCACAGTGGCATTGTCCTGTCATCTCATTATCCATCATCCTCTCCTGTAATGTGAAAACGGCCTCTGTTCAGCCTGTGTCAGCGGCGGGGTTCTGGCCCCCCTAATAACGGCTTTTCGTGTCACACGCTAAAACAGCGGGCTGAAAAGCCGGATTTGCAGCCTGCCGCCTGCGGTTGCCGTGTAAATCGGCTCCGCCTGTTTCAGGCGGACAGAAACTGTCTCTGCTCAGTCGCCGAGCTGCACCCAGCGGCGACCCGCGATCACCGTCAGCGCCACAATCGTTATGCCTGCCGCCAGATGCATGGAGAAATCGATAAGATGCAGGTGCGTATCATGGCAGAGCGACAGCAGCATCGATGCGGTAAACGCGCTGCCGCAGCCGCTCAGCGCCAGGCTGCGCGCAGGATAGAGTGAGCGGGTACGCTGCAGGGTAACCACCGACATCAGCATCATGGGCAGGCTGGCCGACAGCATAAACAGATAGCAGTGGATCCCTTCACCCAACCGGGCCGCACCCGCAGGCGGGGTTTCTGAAGTCAGGTTGAACAGGTTCAGCGCCAGCCAGATGCCGATCATCAGCAGCGGCCAGCGGAGGCTGACCGGTTTTCTGCCGGCAATACTCAGCGTGAAGGCGGCGGCCAGCGTGCTGCCCGCGATAACGAGCGACAGCAGCAGGGCCGCCAGCGCGACGAGGGCGCCAGGCTGAGACCAGTCAGTGAGCCGGGTATGAAATGCCCAGCTGGTCAGCGCGCCACAGGGCAGGGCGAGCGCGATCCAGCCCGCGACGCGCCAGGCGGTCGGCCAGACGCGGCGGACCGGCTGTGCGGAAGCACTGAGCTGATTAATTAACTGGTCATGATTTCTCATGATGCGTCCGTCCGAATTTACGAAGATTAACCATTGCGCGATGCAACAGGGATTTAACCGCAGAGAGCGACTGATCGGTTTCGGCGGCGGCCTGCGCCAGACTCTGCTCACGCAGATGAACCGATTCGACAATGGTCCGCTGACGCTGCGGCAGGGTCTCCAGATAGCCGGAGAGGCGATCCGTGTCGTCGGCGGCGTCCGCAGGCTGGGCGGGCTCAGCCTGCAGCGCCTCCTCATCCTGAATTTCCTGACGACGGCCCTGCTGGCGCAGCATATCGATCGTCCGGGCCGAGGCGATGGCGGCAACCCAGGGAAGGATCGGGCGTTCAGGATCGTAAGTGTGGCGCACACGATGAATGGCCAGCAGGGTCTCCTGAATGACATCCTCTGTCAGCGCCTCATCATGGATTTTTTTGCGCACCAGTGCCCGGATGGCCGGAACCATCGCTTTCAGTACCTGGTTGTAGGCAGCCCGGTCGCCCGCCTGCGCGCGGGCCATCAGGGCTGGCCACTGCGCGCGTTGGTCACGCTCTGACATCGGTCACCCGCAGGTCACTCTCCTGTCGCGCTGCCCCGGCAACGCGTCAGCCAGTCCTGTCGTCATCAGTTTCAGGTTTTCTTTCCTTTTTCTGTCGCCTGATCCAGGGCGGAAATCACAATGCCCGGCGTCAGCACCTGCGGCAGCACCACCGGTTTACCGCCATCAGCCGGATAGACCACATAGAGCGGTAACCCGCCACGGCCAAAGTCGCTGAGCGCCTGCTCGACATCGGGATTATATTTAGTGGAATCGGCAACCATGTAAATCGTACTGGTGCGCGCCATCGCGGCTTTCACCGCCTGGGTCGACAGCGATGTCCGATCGTTAACCTGGCAGGTAATACACCAGGACGCGGTAAAGTTCACCAGAATGGGCTTGCCCTGACCTTTGATTGCATCGACATTCTGCGGCGACCAGGCAACGGCGGCGGCGGCCTCAGAAGCGGCCTCCGTTTCAGCCGGTGCACTGGCAAAACGGTTCAGGTTCATCAGCGGCACGATCACCAGCGCCACAAAGAACGCGGTTGCAACATGCAGCATCACATGACGCTGACCCATCATACGGCGTTTCTGCGCCATGCCATACAGCCAGGCGGCGAAACTCAGCAGTAAACAGCCGATCAGGATCGCGGCCAGCGCCGCCGATCCCGCCTGACGCTCCAGCACCCAGATCAGCCAGCCCACCGCGCCCAGCATCGGAAACGCCAGCCCCTGCTTCAGCGTGATCATCCACGCACCGGGCTTAGGCAGGATGCGAGCCAGCAGCGGGAAGAACGAAATCAGGGTGAAGGGCGCAGCAAAACCCAGCGCCAGCGCGATAAAGATCACCAGACTGACCAGCGGAGGCTGGGTCAGCGCATAGCCGACCGCGCTGGCCATAAAAGGAGCGCTGCAGGGCGTGGCAACAATTATCGCCAGCGCACCGGTCAGGGCGGAGCCGACCAGCCCGCCCCTGTCGCCGCCCATGCCGCCCACGCGCTGTATCGACAGCCCCACTTCAAACAGTCCGAGCAGGTTCAGCGCCGACCCCAGCATCACCAGAATCAGCGCGGCGATAACCAGCGGCGATTGCAGCTGAAATCCCCAGCCGACCGATGCGCCTCCCGCCCTGGCGAGCAGCAGCACGGCGGTCAGGGCGACCATCGTCACCACCACACCCAGCAGAAACGCCACGCCCTCTGCGCGGGCATGACCGGGCGCGTCATGATGGCGGATCAGGCTCAGTGCTTTCAGCGAGATCACCGGAAACACGCAGGGCATAAGGTTCAGAATAATGCCGCCGAGGAAGGCGGCTGCAATCGCAGTCAGCATGATTTACCTGCTCAGATGATGAAGTTAAGCCGGATTGGCCTGACGGTACTGTTTAACGGCATCCATCGCTTTCTGGATGTGCGTATCCGGATTCTTATCGGTGAAGCTCATCAGGATTTTGCCGTCCGGGGCAATCACGTAAGAGGTGCGGTCTGAGACTTTCTGACCCTTCATCTCCATCGTGCTTTTATATTCGGTCGCGACTTTCGCACCCGGATCGGCGGCCACGGTGAATTTGTCACGGCACTCCAGCTGCGAGAACTTCGCAATCTGATCGGTATTGCCTGCGGTCACTCCAATCACTGTCGCGCCCAGCTTTTTGAATTCGTCCGTCGCTTCAGCAAAATCGTGTGCTTCGAGCGTACAGCCTGCGCTGAAGGCTGCGGGGAAGAAGTAGAGCACCACCGGACCTTTCTGCAGGGCCTGCTGCAGAGAGAAGGTGGTTGATTTACCGGCCAGCGCGGCATCGAGTTTAAAGTCAGGCGCTTTCTGACCGGCTTCTAATGCCGCAAAAGCGGAGGTGGCCGGAACACTCAGTGCCAGCAGCGTCGCGACGGCCAGGGTTTTCAGGGTCTTTTTCATTGGCATTACTCTCTCCATTGACGAACAGACGGAGTTGTCTGCTGCCTCTGTTAACAGGTTCGCTTAGAAATGGAAAAAGTTGCGCTGGTTTTAAAATTTTTCACGGATTTTTATCAGGAGGTGAGCGTCCGGTTAATCTTTCGTCGGGTTATCAACGCTGAATCGATTAAAGCTACTGACCTTCCGCGTCTCATAATGCGCCGTTGTTATTCCTGTTTATGCGGAATTTATGTGATTCAGTCCGCATTAATGCCGCTTAAAAATACAAATTTAGTATCAGGTGAGCATGGTCACGTTTCTGAAAGGCGTCAGCCAGTAAGTTTCGCTTACACAATGAAAAAACGATTCAGCTAATGGAGCAAAGGATGAAGATAAAACTGACGTTAACGATGCTGGCGGTTCTGGTTTCCGGCTCAGCGGCTGCAAAAACCTGGGTGCTGACTAGTGCTGAACAGGGCACCGAGCAGGGAAACTGGAAGATCACCAGCAGCGAGCTGAAAGCGCAGGGTAAGCCGTTCAGCATTGAGCAAAAGGTGCTGCACGGCGGCAAGCAGGAGGGCAGTAAAATTCTGACCATCCACAGTCAGGATGGGCTGACCATTACACTGAGTCCGACGCGCGGCATGAACCTGTTACGTGTTGAAGGCTTTGGTTCCCGCATGGGCTGGGATTCGCCGGTCAAAGAGGTGGTCAATCCCGCCTATATCAATCTTGAGAGCCGTAACGGTCTGGGCTGGCTGGACGGCTTTAACGAAATGATGGTGCGCTGCGGCTATGAGTGGACCGGCCATCCGGTTACTAATGAAGGGCGTATTTACACCCTGCACGGTAAAGCGGGCAACACGCCGGTTTCTCAGCTGGAAGTGGAGGTCGCCGATGCAGCTCCGCACGAGATTCGCATTCGTGGCCTGATCAAAGAGAGCACCTTCAAGAAAACCGATCTGCAGACCATGACCGAACTGCGTTACGTACCGGGCAGCGACAGTTTCAGCCTGCATGACGTGTTAACGAATCATGCCGACTATCCGCACGATTATCAGATCATCTATCACAGCAACTTTGGTCAGCCTATCCTGGAAGAGGGCGCCCGCTTCATCGCGCCCATGTCCGGCATCAGCCCGTTCAATGACTACGCGAAAGCCGGGCTGAAAGCGTGGCAGACCTATAAAGGGCCGACCAGAGATTTCGATGAGATGGTGTTCAACATCAAGCCTCTCTCTGACAGCAATCATCAGAGTGTGGCTGCGGTTGTTAACAAGGCGGGAAACAGTGGCGCTTCGATTCAGTTTGATACCCGCCAGCTGCCCGTGCTGACGCTGTGGAAAAACACCGACACCCTCAAACAGGGATATGTGACCGGCATCGAGCCGGGCACCAGTTATGCTTATCCGGTGACCGTGGAACGCGAGCAGAAACGCGTGAAGCAACTGCAGCCGGGCGCCAGCACGCAGTTTGATCTGACGTATACCCTGCTGCACAGCCGCGAGCAGGTCAGTGAGGTGGAAAAACGTATCAGCACCATTCAGGGCGAGACAAAGATTGAGGAAAGTGAAACGCCGATTGCAAAAGAGTAAACCACGCACCCATCCCGGTCCTCCGGCACCGGGATTTTTCATTCTGGCTAAAGAGTGAATTAACGCGTGAGGCGCATCATTGGCTATACCGCGCGCTGCGGGTCTCTCTATACTGGCGGGATAACAGGAGGAACTATGTTACCCGCACTCGAATACAGCTTCAGAATTGATATTCACGTCGATAAACCCATTGTGATCTCCAGCAGCCCTTTAAAGGGGAAGCGCCAGCTTATCCCGATACGCTCCGGCACCGTCTCCGGCGCGCTCAACGGGCAGGTCATGCCGGGGGGTATCGACAGCCAGTTTATTGATCCGGATGGGATTTGCCGCCTCTCGGCCCGTTATGCCTTACATGTCGGCCAGGGCACAGTTTATGTCGAGAATAATGGCATTCGTCGCGTACCTGACGCATTTAAAGAGAAGCTGTTCGGGGATGACATGCGCTTTTTTGATGAACTGCCGCCTTCACAGATTTATTTCAGAAGCGTCCCGGTATTTGAAACCGATGTGCCTGAGTTGTCATGGCTCACGACATCGGTGTTTATCTGCGCCGCAGAAAGAACCGCGTCCGGCGTGACGCTGGAATTTTACAAAGTAGTCTGATTTTTAACTCACAGTAAATACAATCTCTTTGCTCAGCCCTGACGCCCTGGTCCTCGCCAGGGCCGTTTCCGCTTGCTGCCCTCCCTGACCGGCAACGCAATCCCTGCCGGATCCTGCTCCGGTTTCCATTAACTGCGAGATGAAGATCCGTAACACCCTTTCTGTCACCCCAAATCAGCAGGCGCCCTTAACAGTTAATATCCGTTAAAGTCTTGCCGGTCACTTCCGATAATGCTTAGAAGGTGTGCTTCCATGTGCAGGCCCAGGCCTGAGTGTTTTTCCGGTCTGCGTGGCGATATCGGTGACGCTTAAGGCGTACAAAGGATTTTCTTGCATGTAACCGGCATTGATCTGATGCGGCAATACGTCAACGAAAAATGAAGATACATTACAGTCATCCTCTGAGGTTTGTATGTTCAATGTGAATGAAGTCATCCAGAGAGCGATAAAATCAGACGCCACCGGAATGGTTGATGATGTCAGCGCTATTAAAGGCGCAATGGGATGGGTTGAATTTTCTCCTCAGGGGAAGATCATTAAGGCGAATGATATTTTCCTCGCGATGACAGGCTATACGCTGAGTGAAGTGACGGGGTTGCATCATCGCGCACTCTGTCAGAGCGCCTATACGCAGACGGCAGAATACGCCAGCTTCTGGCAGTCATTGTCTCAGGGCAACGCAATAAACGGCGTTTTTGAACGCTGCCGGAAAGATAAATCCGTTTTTTATATTGGCGGTTCCTATTTCCCGGTAAAAAATAAACATAACGAAGTGGTGCGGGTGATAAAAATCGCCAGCGACATTACGGAAGAACACAAAGCACTGAAAAGCAAAGAGGCGATTATCAGCGCCATTAACGCCTCAATGGCGTTAATTGAGTTTACGACCGACGGTGAAGTGTTAGATGCCAATGATAACTTTCTGAAGTTAATGGGTTATCAGCGCAGTGATATCGTCGGCAAGCATCACCGGATGTTCTGTTTTAATGATTTCTATACGAAGAACCCCGATTTCTGGGCGAAAATCCGCAGCGGTCACTCTTTCAGCGGGCGATTCGAAAGGAAAAACGCCGCAGGAGAACGTGTCTGGCTGGAAGCGAATTATACGCCGGTGCTTAACGCGTATGGCACGATTGATAAGGTGATTAAAATCGCCTCTGACATTACGGTCAGAGTCGAAAATGCGCGCAGAATCGCTGATATTGCGGTGACGACCTCTGAAGAGACCTCGCAGATTTCACACAACGCCAAAGACGTGTTAACGGAAACCGTTAAAAACTCGATGCTGGTTTCGGACAAGGTAGAAGCGGCAGTTACGGTGAGTAAAAAGCTCTACGAATCGGCGGCGAACATCAGCGAGATAATCTCGACAATCAGCAGCATAACGTCACAGACCAATATCCTGGCGCTGAATGCGGCGATTGAGGCAGCACGGGCAGGCGAAGCGGGCAGAGGATTTGCAGTCGTGGCTGGCGAAGTCAGGCGGCTGGCCGCGTCCACGTCGTCATCCACCCAGAAAATCACTGCGGTAATCGAAGAGAATAACCGGCTTATCAGCGACATGTACCATCAGCTCGATGAGATAAAGAGCATCATCACCCGCGAAAATGACAAAATTACCGAGCTGGGCCGGAGCTTCCAGGAGATTAACAGCGGCGTCAATGAGTTTTCGACCGTTATCCATCAGCTCAATGCTTAACTGATTTATCCCCGGAGCGCCTTTCGCGGAGCCGTGAGCGGCTCAGGCGAGGCGCTTTTTTCTGGCTGCGGTTTAGGGCAGGTCTGGTCGGTTTTTTCCGCCGGGCTGTATCATTGCGGTGAGGTTGAAGCATTTTTTCAGGCTGAACAGGGGTTAGGGTGCCTGGCGGCTTGACGCTAGCGTCAGTTCAGGCTGAAGAACAGAAGGGAACGGAGCGGCAGTATGATAAGCCGCCGACACATTCAATTTAACTTATGTTGTGTAAGAATTCAGTTCATAAGGCAAATGCGGCACATTTAGTTGTTTTAAATGAATATTTCTAATTTAGATACCAACTAACTTTCAGGTAACTTCATGAACTAACAGAGAGTCCGCTTCTTATGGGCATTTCCTGTCAGCTTATTTTACTCTAGTTCATGAACTATTTCCTTCCGTAATCGCATAACCAGGTTCATAATTTTTTAGGGTTTATCTGATTGCATTCTTGAGCAATCCATGAATTTCGGTAATATATAGATGCATCAATATTTAATCATAACTGATATCTCTGAGGGCGGTAGCGTTGTCAAGGCTGGCTTGGTTTATAGTCTGGTAAGAGGGCTATTAAGATCTATGTTGGATGAGCGGCGTGAAGCGAGCACTAATGGTATGTTGGTGCAGTTTATAAGTCTTACAAGGTGTTATAGCCCTTACTATTTTGCTCTGATAGGGTTAAAAATAATTCTGATAGGTAGGCTTAATTTTCAAAAGGGATAACTCATGGATAACGAATATATGTATCAGGAAGCAATTGGAAATATCAAGTATCAAGCTCACAAAATAACATATCTTGCTAATGATTTCAATGCTTCACTTATAGATGCTATTAATCTTTTTTTAAAGTCTGGCAACAATAACGTTAATCCAGTCGATAATGATGTTTTTTTTAAAGCTCAAGTGAATGCAGATTCATTGTTAAATGCATATGCGTCATTGATAGATTATTATTATATCGCTATTGCGATTAAGATGAATGCCCCTTTAGATGTTATTAATAGTGTTCAATACAAGAAAATCACTAACGAGTTAATTGCAAAGAAAGAGTCATGGAGTAAATATCTACAACATTTAAAACCAATTCTTGAGGAGAAGTTTGAGCCTGAAAACGACATATGGAATGAGTTTTATTTTATGTGGGGTGGTGTTTTTAAACAAGAACTAGTTAAATGGAGAGTGCTTAAGACTGAAGATCCTGCATTCTCAGAATTGACGAAAGAAAATGGGAAGATTGACATTCTTCCCAACGAAGCTGTTCTGGAATATTACCGCCTTACACATTTCCTTTACTGCAATAGAACAGGTTCCGGTCATAAGTATAATATTTATTTGGAACTTAACAACTACTTGAAACACAATAGATATCCATTAGTTAAGTATGAGACACAGAGGCTTAAAGATGGTGACTATGCTTATGCGTTTTATACTATACATCAAAATGAATATCATTTATTAAAAGCTGGCATTATACGAACTTTCGCTGAGATTGATTTTGATACTCTGAAAGAGGGATTGAAGCATTGTTATGAAAACAGAGGAGTAATCTCTAGTCTGGAGATGGAAATTGGTTTACCCATTATCAATGTTGACCGGGCGAATGGTTATGAATCGAATTCATGTCTTTATTTTCAATTGGATGGAGTTCTTATGTCAAGGAGCGTAGATTCTATATCGGTCAATGCACATAGCCTTTTTTCAGTCTCAGGATCGTTACTTCGAGAAATAAGCAATGCTCTTGACTGCAAGTTGATACCAGATATATAGTAATGCAACCAGAATGTTACGCCATTCACAGCATGGTGTAATTATAACTATATAGAGGGTTGATTTTCTTCGAGTTGGTAATCCCCGCATATCCTTCCCCACGAACATACTACGCTGGAGTGCGGGTGTTTGCGTTAGCAAACTGGCAAAAAAAGCAATAACTCAGAATGTCAGTGTAAATAACCTAATGTTCTATTTAGTTATTCAGTAAGTGTACTCTGAACCCAACGCAAGAAACGGGAGGGATTTCAGAAAACACAATGTATTCCCTTTAGTGGAAATCAGCTTTCGAATATATTTATCATGTACGCAGTTGGCACAAATGCAATGCTCTTCGTCCATATTTTCCATCATTAATTTTGCTGGTGATTCTGAGATAGAGTGTAACCTTTTGAATATCCTCTATGTCAGAACGATGAGAGAGCCGCGGGGGTGTTTCGCCGCGCTGACAGCAGCGTGCATGATTGCGCACCGGTCGGGTATGGGAAAATTATCTGCTTCACCGTAGTGAGTCAGTTCACGAAATCGTTGCGATAAGCAAATAGCTAGGAACTATTTTTGATTGCCATCCCATGCCCACAGGGAAATCCTCGCGAATTAGAATACGTTCGCTAATCGTGATTTCTGCACCTGTTTCAAACAAAACCTCCCGTTCATGGCCTTTCCTTGAAAATCCCTCTTCGTTATCTTCGTGCGAGAAGAAATAAGCCCTAGATTTGGGCTGTGTAACGGTCAGCATTACTAGATCAATGTAACCTGCCTCAAAGGCTTTACCCAAGTGCCATCCATTTGCAATTGCAGCTCCCGGACAGAATGATGTAGCTAGCGGTCTTTGAGAGGTGTATTGCCAAGGCAGATCAGCAAATTGCCCGCCGTGGAAAAGTACCTGTCCTTCAGGAGGGATTGCACCATATTGTTTAATGAGAGTGTCAACGTTACTAAGATTCAGCACATTATAAGTTTCCTGATACCGCTCAAGTGCAGCAGGCGTTGGCTCAGGCATAAGATGTCGCCAGTTCTCGAATATGGGATTGCTCCTGAAGTAATCGCTAACATGTCTGGTTAGCCTAGGAGAATGCGCAAATGCGGTAAGCGCTCCTGCTTTGCAGGGGGCATCAATGAATCCAAATTGGTCATCCTCATATAAACCAGGATACAAGCGGTTAACTCTATCTGCCTCTGGCGGAGCCTCTGCAATTCTGTAGCATTCCGGTAGAAAACCATCGGGCATTTTAGCCGGGCATGGAGTGCAGAAAGGATTTAAAACTTGTAATTGCATAGCTGACGTTCCATGTATGTAATGTAACTAGCCATTATCGGCATGAGCAATAAAGCCAGTATTTTACCTCCGCGAGAACATTGATGTAAATCGCCACGGATAATCTAGACACTTCTGAGCCGTTTATAATATTGGTTTACATATTCTGTCGTTGACATCTGATCACTCGAACCATGCCGACGCTTACTGTTATAACTCATTTCGATGTAATCAAAAATATCGCTACGGGCTTCTTCCCGCGTTCCATAGAACTTTTTCTTTATCCGCTCGCGTTTCAACAACTGGAAAAAGCTGTCTGCAACCGCATTATCGTGGCAGTAACCGCGACGGCTCATGCTGCTCTCCAGGCCGTATGATTTCAGGAACGACTGCCACTCATGGCTTGTGTACTTACTGCCCTGATCCGAGTGAACCAGCACCTGTTTTTGGGGATTACGCCGCCAGACAGCCATCAGTAGTGCGTTCAGGACAATGTCCTTTGTCATCCGGGATTGCATTGACCAGCCGATAATTTTGCGTTAGAACAGATCGACAACCACGGCAAGATACAGCCAGCCTTCGTAGGTCCTGATGTAGGTTATGTCTGTTACTCAACGCTCATCCGGATTGAACTGTCGTCAGACTCTGTTCACTCCGCACTTTTGCCCACTGTCCCGTAGATCCAGATGGATCTTTCGATCTCCATATACGCATACCGATTCCAGCCAGAACTGTTTAATCTGCCCTGTAGTCTTAGGTCTGCCTGATGGCGTTGCGAATGCGGCTGCTGAAGCCAGGCGTAAAAGCCACTGGGATGAACATCCAGCCCCCGACAGAGCAGGCGAACAGGCCAGCAACAGCTGTTGTCACGGATAAAGGCGTACCTCAGTCGGACAGCTTTGCGAAGTACGCCGCGGCTTTTTTTAATATGTCCCGTTCGTCGGTAACTCGCTTCAGCTCTTTCTGGAGACGGCGGACCTCAGTCTGAGCATCTGACTGTTCTTTATGAGTGGAAGAATCTGGACCGTACTTCTTTATCCAGGCATAAAGGCTGTGGGTGGTGATATCGAGACGTGTTGCAACGCTGGAAACAGAATTACCACGATCAATAACCTGCTTGACTACTTCAATTTTAAACTCTTCGGGATAACGCTACCGCTCATGGGCACCTCTCTTTAAGCCATCTTAAATGACTCTGAGGTGTCTGTTAAAACCGTGGCGATTTAGTTCAATTCATGAGGTTAGGTAACATCTTGTCACGCCATTTCCAGCTCTTTACTTGATGAAGGTTGGAATCAGGCATAGTCTACGATGAAATCAAGCGCGAGCTGATTAAGAAAGGTTGAACTTACTAGACGCTGGAAGGTGCATTTTAAGTGGAGTGATTTCAGACCATGTTGTACAAATATGTAGGGAATGTTGACGACAATAAAGTCATCGAGTATTTAGATGCTTTTGTTGAGAAAGGTACAGTATATGCCAGCAGAGCCTTAGGATTTAATGATCCAGCCGAGCTAAAGCTAATTTTTGACTTCAATGCCGAATTTGAGGTGATCAAAAAACGATTTCATCAGGCCCGTCCAGATAGAACAGAACAAGAATTTTGGGCATGGTACAAATCATTTGATGAAAACTCCAGGTGGGGTGTTGAGAATAGTATGCGAGAGCATAATTTGACGACAAAAGGTATTGTGTGCCTTACGCGTGACTATGATAACTATTTGATGTGGTCACATTACGCTAGTTCGCACACCGGATTCTGTATAGGCTTTGATGATGCTTTCTCTCATAGTATTGAAGATCGTGGGATTGAGGGCGATGTTCTCTATGTTGATTCATACCCCCATTATAACTATTACACTGATTCTCCGAAAGACTATTTAAACGCCACATATCTTCATAAGGGTAAACCGTGGGCTTATGAAAATGAGTACAGGGTAATTACTGAGGGTTCTGGTGTTAAACAATTTGATAAGTCTCTTATCAAAGAAATTACTTTAGGTTGCAGGGCTTCAGTTAAACTTCAAGATTACGCCAGTAAGCAAATAGACAAAGGAATAGATGTCTACAAAATGGCATTAGATCGTAATTCATATAGATTAATACGAATTTGTGTAAAAGAAGGCCATTATTTCCAAGGTGACACATAGTCCGTAAGTAAAATCAGGCGGGTAGAAACCCCCGCCTAATACATTCTAACCCAGATTATTAGTAATTTAACTCGCCGAATAATCCGATCATCAGGACTCCGTCCAAAATTTTCATAGCTGCGACATTAAGGATCTGTTCTAGAGATGGCCGGTATTTGCCGTCATATTTAGTGCGCAAGGCGTCGAGAGGATCACGCAAATACGAACGATAGTGCCCGTTCAGCTCTTAAGCCGCCTCAATAAGCTCGACAATGTGTGTTGTGTGTTGTGTGTTGTGCGCTCCAGCGAAAAGGCGTTACGATTGAGTATCTGGTCCTGCTATGTCAGTAGCGCAGACAACGCCGCCGCCTGCGCAGCGATTTTCTCATTTAGTTTAGTCAGCCTTCAACCGACTGCTATTATCCCTAGTGCCTTAAGCCCTCGCAAAAAAATCTGCTCCAGAAACGTGTAGCACTTCTTCCAGCAAAGCCGCTGCTGCGCAATGTTTTCCCATACCTGCATCATTTCTGTTTCACGGGAAATAAGCCTGTCCAGCAGCGGCCAGTGTGGCTTTCGTAACGTATGCTCGTGGAAATAATCACGGTACGCTTTAATTGTATTAAGCACCTCATCGGCAGTACGGGTATGCAGGTATTTCATGTCTTTTCCTCATCATTTGCGGCTCCACCAATTATGTCCAGGCACCACAAAGATGTCGGGAACGCAGGAGAGAAATATTTTCAGTCGCTGCGTTACTTCACTTCCGGATCTGGCATTTTTCGGATCTTAGCGGAGGAGGAGAGAAAGTTAGTACAGATAAAGCACTAATGAATCAAAACTATTGTGAATAAGGGATTATTGCAAATATTTAAAGTAAATACTTTCATTATTAGCATATAAGCATAAAAAGGCGACGCCCTGTCTGCGTCGCCGGAAGGATGAAATCAAAGGTGGTCGAACCGGCCGGCCAAGGGGCCTTTTACCTGCATGTCAAATTCCCACACCGTTCTAAGCTCCCCCTCAAGCGGATCGGCGCTACTGCGATAGAAGGTATTGAAAAGCGTGCCATCCGGATACCGGAACAGCTTCAGTTCACCAAAGGTTTCCCTGTTGACCAGCAGGGAATAATTCTGCAGGGCATGGCGAACCTGATAAATGAGACAGTTATTGATCCTGACGGGCAGTCCGTGGACACCCCGGACAGGGGTATCAATCTGTAGATTTAGCGCAGCATGCCTGTCCGGCTGGTAACTCAGCTCCCGTAATTCGTCACTGAACCGGGAACCATAAATAATGAGCACAGAATCGCGCTGATCTGCTGTGTGCTGCCGGACAGCCTGCAGCAGATCCGGCAGGTTGCTTACCGGTGTATTAAGGGTGGAGGGTAATTTACCCAGCATAAAATGCAGCCGGTGAAGCATGCTTCCCTTCAGGTCTGCCGTGGCAGGAAAATCGCCGTAGAAATTCGTGTTCAGATGGCGGGCCACATATTCTCTGGGCACTCCTGCCGAATAGCACCTCATTTGCCAGTCATGCCGGAAATCCGGGTCCGCAGTGAAGTTGAAGCGTGCAAGGAGAGGGTCTTCTGACAACGCCCCTGGCAACTCTGCCGTCAGACGAATATCGGTCTTTCTCAGTCGTTCCGTATCCACTTCTGCTGCCAGGATATCAGCTGTCCTGCTGCGGCTAAACGCCTCAATATACCGGTCCAATATGCCATTGAAAAAGGGAACCTGTCCGGCATATTCGGCGGCCGACAGCATATACCCCTGATAAGGGACAAACGGGTCTCGTTTGAGTCTTTCGAGTGTATGAATGATCTGCTCTTTACGGAAATAAGAAAACAGGCCCCCGGCCAGTGCCTCCGAAACGCGTTCGGTTACAGGCTCTGACGTTCTGGCGAGCCGGATGGCCAGGAGCGCAAACGCACCATAAAGAGAATCCAGATCATCCTTTATCCCTGAATAGACTCTGCCGGATATTAACGGTCTCTCATTAAACGAGGTCAGGGCTTCAATGGTCTCTGACAGGGCACCATACCAGTTGTCATGGTTCTGCGACCGGTAATGTTCGATTCTCAGGATTATATCGATAATATCCGTGGCCGTTTTGAAAGCGGGCGTGGCGGCGTCATTGTCATCCCTTTCTTCAAATAATGACGACAATCCCAGACGGTTAACCAAGTCAGCGAGATCAATATTCCCCTGGGGCTCCAGGTTGGCAACGATATACCCTGATATCAACAGCCGCATATCGCATAAGGCATTACTGAAAATGATGGCTGATGCTGCCTTTTCATTATACGTACCGCCCCTGAGCATCGTGGTCCACTGCGGGCCCGAAGGTTCCAGATTAATATAATCAGGATTGAGGAAGAAGCTGTGCCATCGAAATTCTTCCTCCCAGTACCGGGAGAAGCGACTTTTCTCATTCCATAGACACAGCACATCATGCGCATGTCTTGCAGACGACACATTGTCGGCCACTACCGGAGGAATAATTAGTCTTACGGTGTAGTGCAGATGGAATAAAAGGCGGCTGGCATAATCCCCGGCGTCAGGTTTACCGATGACGTCCCCCATACTCCAGCCTTCCCACAGACTGATGAAACTGCGGATCAGATCCTGGTGTGTCTGCTCCTGGCTGACGGATAGGGTACCGCCGTTTCCTGCTTTCCATTCAGTAAGGGTGTGCCATACGCTAAAGAGTGACTGTATAAACTGTCTGAAATCCGTGAAACTGGTGCTGTCAGATTCCCTGTAGACGTGTAAGGGGACATACATCGCTTCACTGAAGTAGGCACCCGTCGTCTCAGTTGATTTTACCGTTTCCCTTATAAACTGCCTTAACTCAAAATGAAACGACTGGCTTAAAGAATAGCTCAGGCCTGAGGCGTCCTGTTCGTCCAGAAAATTACCGTCAGCATAACAAAAGCTCCTTTTGACAGACGTGTAGGTTCCCGTAAGTCTTTTTACAGCCATTTTAAAAATGCCAATGTTTTTATCATTCAGGGCATCATAGGCCTCACCAAAAAAATCATAGGGGATGTCATTATAATCTTTCTTTTGCCGAGGTATGCCCGTCGGAATACAACGTCTGTACAGCCAGTTCCACAGCTGGGAGGTAATGACTCCTTTTGCCGACAAAAGGGTTAAGTTGCCGTTTTCTCTGCCGGACGAAGGTAGAATCACAATCTCAGCCTCCTGATCCGAAACGGGCCGTAATCGTCTCAGAAGGAAAAGTAGTGGCCTCAGGTAAATATCCTTTACGATTTCATTTTTTTTAACGGGGCAGGTAAGCGTGTTCATCCCGTCGTTCATGGCGTCTGCGTAGGGCAGTATTTTTATCGTTTTCAGATACTGGTAACCAATATAATGACCCGGATACTGCAACCAAGATCTTATCATGGATTGCTGTATATACTGGCTCACCATCTGTGACTGATAGTATTTTTTCATCAGACGGTCCCGTTTGTCATCATCTAGGACATTGAGACTAGTGACAAAGAACCAGATGGACAGAAAGATATTGAACAGCATCCAGATAAAGGCGGTAACCGCTATCGCAGTATTGAGATAGTTATCCCCGAGTGACGACGCTATCCCCGCCATCAGAATAAAGCCCGCCAGGGAAAGGGCGCTTAATCCTGCAAACATATACCCGGAATTCAGCTGATAGGCAGACTGGATATGAATCCGGGATGATTTTTTCTGAAAAAGAACACTGATCAGACCGACAACCAGCGGGAACACAATACCGATGAGGGTCACCTGGCTTCCCAGCAGGCTGGACATCCACCCGGGCAAGGCGGTAATACCTTTAAAATGTTGACGGGCAAACGGATCAAAGACAGGGCGGGCATAGTGAGCCACCGCCACCGCGCCGGCTGCCACTCCCCAGAGTATCAGCATGGCCCGAATGTAATGCGTGGAGCAATAAACCTGCAGCCTTTCCGCCAGATTCCAGCTGAGATTTTTATGATCCCGGTTGGCTTTGAGTTTGCGGCGGAGGTCAGCTCTGACCTGCCAGGTCACGCTGTTAAGGAGCTTTCCAAACATAGATATCCTGAATTCCCTATATGCTAAGTGCAGAAATAATAAGCGTTAACCCACTTTTTATCGCGGGGAAATTCACAATTAATTACCTGAGCCTGTCCGGGCCCCGTGGTTACTGCCAGAATGCTGAGATCAACGACACGGCCAGCACTAGGCATACCGTTACGCTAGGTTGACGAAGAAGCTCAGCAAGACAGAAGGTGGCTCCCCGGCGACGTGCTTTATTTAAAAGTGATGGATGACCGCACTTTTCATCGGTCTTGTTAGGTATCTTTTCTCCACCCTTAAATCAACTAGCGAGAAAAGTATTTATATTGTGACGAGGAATATGAGTGCGGAGCTGGGTAGGGCGACCGTCATCTTTGAGTGGCCTATAATCCTTCGTCATGTAGTCAGACTGTCCTTGTGACAGAACGTGTACTCCTTAGGTTAAGTTATAGATTTTATAATCAAAAATAATAATTAGGCTAAAATACGTTTCCCACATCACAAATTACGGGTCAGCTCTTCGATGTTATCGGAAAGCATATCCAGCAGGGATCTGACATAAATATTATTATTTCCCTGATGCCACATTGCGCTCAGTGGTAGCCCTTCAACATGCTTCATCGGCGAGAGAGCAAGGTATCTGACACCGTCGGCATTCATATTTTTATATGATGCAGGCACCAGGGCTACGCCCAGCCCGGCGGCAACAAAACTCAGGATGGTCTGCTTCTCTTCGGCATATTGCGCAATAACGGGCATGCTGCCACCCTCCCTGAAAATATTCATCGTCAGATCATGGCTGTGACGCCGGGTACGTCTTTCCGGCACGATAACGGGTTCATTACGAAAATCAGCGATACTGACTTCGTCATAACTGACCAGCCGGTGGTCAGCAGGTACGGCAAGCACACAGGTCTCATTCGCGATAAAACGGGTAGTCAGCGTAGCATCAGCATGTTCAGGCGGACGCACAAAGACCAGGTCCAGCCATCCGGAAATGAGCCGCGGAATAAGATTGTGAGATTTATCTTCCGTGATATGGATATCTGCATCAGGAAACTGCCTGACAAAAAGATTAAGTAACTCCGGCAGTAATCCTCTGGCCGCGCTGTCAATAGCACCGATCCGCAGCGTCCTCTTTTGCGGCAGCACATTTTTACGGAACCGCAGCCGTAGCGCATCGAAATCAGCAATCACGGCTTTAGCCTCATTTAAAAACTCTGCGCCTTCAGGCGTAAGCGACACATTCCGGGTTGATCGATTCAGTAGCCTTATCCCCAGATCTTCTTCCAGCAGTTTGATGAAACGGCTGAGTGACGCAGGCATCATTTCGAGATTACGGGCAGCCCGGCCAAAGTGAAGCTCATCACCTAACACCACAAAGCAACGCAGCTGATTTATATCCATTTTTTCACCAGAAACCGATTATCTAAATAATTTGTATAAAGCAGTGCTGATGATAAAACCCCACACCTCTCCATACTGGGTTTATTACAAAACGATAACAACCCTACACGACAATGGAGCATCCCCAAAATGAATAATCACCTCGAAAAAAAGGTTATGCGCAAGGTTACCCTGCGCATTATTCCTTTTATCATGCTGCTTTATTTCATCGCTTTCCTCGATCGGGTAAACATTGGTTTTGCCGCCCTGACCATGAACGAGGATCTGGGGTTTTCGCCCACCGTTTTCGGGATGGGCGCCGGCATTTTCTTCCTCGGCTACTTTCTGTTTGAAGTCCCGTCAAACTTAATCCTGCATAAAGTGGGAGCCCGCATCTGGATCGCCCGCGTGATGATCACCTGGGGCTTAGTCTCTGGCTGCATGGCTTTTGTGCAGGGTACAACAAGCTTCTACATTTTGCGTTTTCTGCTCGGCGTGGCGGAAGCCGGTTTCTTCCCGGGCATTATCCTTTATCTCAGCTATTGGTTCCCGGCAGCCCGACGCGCGCAGGTTACAGCCATCTTTATGGCCGCTGCACCGCTTTCCACCGCGCTGGGATCGCCTATTTCAGCCGCTCTCCTCGAAATGCACGGTTTCCTCGGCTACGCAGGATGGCAGTGGATGTTTGTGCTGGAAGCCTTGCCGGCACTGGTACTTGGGGTTGTGGTTCTGTTCTTCCTTACCGATCGTCCGGCCAAGGCCAAATGGCTGACTGACGAAGAGCGTGCGTGGCTGGAAAACACCATGCAGGCCGAGGAACTGGCCCGGGCGGCAAAACAGAGCCACAGCAGCGCATGGAAAGGGCTGGCGGATAAACGCGTGCTGGCTCTGGCGCTGGTCTATTTTGGTACGTCTGCCGGCCTGTACACGCTTGGGATCTGGTCTCCGCAAATCATCCGCAGCTTCGGTGCTACCTCGCTGGAGATCGGTTTCCTCAACGCTTTCCCGGCTGTCATCGGCGTAATCGCCATGATCCTGTGGGCACGGCATTCAGACCGCACCAAAGAGCGCAGCTGGCATGTGATTGGCGCCTGCCTGCTGGCGGCAGCCGGTCTGATTTACGCCGGTAACGTCAGCACACTCTTTACCGTGATCGTCGCCTTAACGCTGGTCACGGTGGGCATCAGCGCATCGAAACCGCCACTGTGGAGTATGCCTACAGTGTTCCTGAGCGGCCCGGCAGCAGCAGCTGGTATCGCCACGATTAACTCTATCGGCAACCTCGGCGGCTTTGTCGGCCCGATGATGATTGGCGTAATCCGCCAGCAAACTGGTAGCTACACCTGGGGCCTGTACTTTGTCGCCGGACTGCTGGCGCTTTCGGCCCTCATTGTCCTGATTCTTTCTGCCAGGGCTGACAAGCCGCAAACGGCAGAGATCCCTCATCCTCATACTCATCAACTGGAGAAGTAACTATGCGTACCTACAAAATTGCTGCCATACCCGCCGACGGCATCGGTCCGGAAGTCATCTCTGCTGGGGTTGAAGTGCTGCATGCGCTGACGCGCCACGATCCGCAGCTGAACTTTGATGTGGAGACCTTTGACTGGGGGTCGGACTATTACAAAAAACATGGCGTGATGATGCCGGAGGAGGGGCTGAATACGCTGAAAACGTTTGATGCTATTTACTTTGGCGCAGTGGGCGCGCCGGATGTGCCTGACCACATCACTCTCTGGGGGCTGCGTCTGCCAATTTGCCAGGGCTTCGACCAGTACGCCAACGTGCGTCCAACCAAAATTTTGCCGGGTGTCACCTCACCGCTGCGTAACCGCGGTCCGGGCGATCTTGAATGGGTCATTGTGCGTGAGAACTCGGAGGGGGAATACTCCGGTAACGGCGGTCGGGCACACCGTGGCTTACCGGAAGAAGTCGGCACCGAGGTGGCCATCTTCACCCGCGTCGGGGTTACGCGCATTATGCGCTATGCCTTCAGGCTGGCGCAGTCTCGTCCGCGCAAGCTGCTGACCGTGGTGACCAAATCCAATGCCCAGCGCCACGGAATGGTGATGTGGGATGAGATTGCTGCCGAGGTGGCGCAGGAGTTCCCGGATGTCCAGTGGGACAAGATGCTGGTCGATGCCATGACGCACCGCATGACGCTGCATCCGCAGACGCTGGATACCATCGTTGCCACCAATCTGCACGCCGATATCCTTTCCGATCTGGCCGGCGCGCTGGCTGGCAGCCTAGGGGTAGCGCCGACTGCCAATATCGACCCGGAACGCCGATTTCCCTCCATGTTCGAACCTATCCATGGTTCAGCATTCGACATCACCGGCAAAGGTATCGCTAACCCGATAGCGACCTTCTGGACTGCCGTACAGATGCTTGAACATCTGGGAGAACGCGACGCCGCAGCGCTGATTATGGAAAGCATCGAATATGTTTGTGAGAAAGGCATTCTGACGCCAGACGTCGGCGGAACGGCCAGTACCGCGGACGTCACCCGCGCTGTAGTGGAATTTATCGAAGCCAGAGCAAATATTGCCGAGACCGTATAACCATGAAAAATGAACAGGCTGCAGAGATCCTGCAGGATATTTTTCAGCATGCTGTCGAAAGCGCCCGAGCCGGGCCTGCGATCCTGTCTAACCTGCCGGAAAAACCGCGCGGCCGCTGCGTGGTAATCGGTGCCGGTAAAGCCTCGGCGGCAATGGCGGCGGCTGTGGATGCAGCCTGGCCGGATGTGGATGTTTCTGGCGTGGTGGTGACGCGTTACGGTTACGCGGTGCCTGCTGGCCGCATCCGGATTATTGAGGCTGCTCATCCGGTATCGGATTCGATGAGCGAAGTTGCCGCAATGCTGATTGTGGAAGCGCTGCGCGGGTTGACCTCTGATGACCTGGTGCTGGCGCTAATTTCCGGTGGCGGGTCGGCGTTGATGGCGCTGCCCGTACCAGGATTAACATTGAAAGATAAGCAAGCAATTACCCGCGCGCTACTGCACAGCGGTGCCAATATCAAAGAGATGAATCTGGTACGTCGTCATCTCTCCGCGGTGAAAGGCGGCAAGCTGGCAAGAATGGCGCAACCGGCCCATATTGTGTCACTGATTATCAGCGATGTGCCGGGGGATAACCCGGCAGATGTGGCATCAGGTCCTACTGTTGCAGATGACAGCACGCCGCTTGATGCGCTTCGGGTACTCCAGCGCTACGGTATTCAGACCCCGGAACCTGTTCATAAACTGCTAAGCCAGCCGGCAGACCCGGTTGAAAGCACAGCGAACAGTGAGGTTAAACTCATTGCCACGCCGCAGCTGGCTTTGAAGGCTGCCGCGCTGGCTGCGTGCAGACACGGACTGACGCCGCTTATTCTGGGCGATGCGATAGAAGGTGAAAGTCGTGAAGTGGCCATTGTTATGGCCGGGATTGCTAAATCCGTGAAGCAGTATGGTCATCCGGTTTCCGGTCCGGCAGTACTGCTGTCGGGTGGTGAAACCACCGTAACGGTAAACAATGACCAGCCCGGAAAGGGTGGGCGAAATACTGAATTTTCGCTCAGTCTGGCCTGTGCATTGCAGGGGGAGAGCGGCATATGGGCTATCGCCGGCGACAGTGATGGTATCGACGGCACAGAAGATGCAGCAGGTGCTCTGGTATTCCCGGACACGTTAATACGCGGCAAAATGGGAGGTCTGGATGCAGCTAATTATCTCGATGTTCACGACAGTTATAGCTATTTTCACGCGCTTAATGACCTGGTGATAACCGGACCAACGCTAACAAACGTAAACGATATTCGGGCAATAATGATTATCTGACGCTGCCGTTACTTGCGCGCCGCCGCGCAGAAAGAGGGAGGACGCCGCCCGCAGGCGGCGCTGGCACCCTATACAGAGGTCAGCCGGTGACTTTCAGACAGCAGATCGTGGATCTAGTCTGGCGTGATGGGACCGTCCAGGATCACGCTCACCCAGTGCTCTTTATTCATGTGCCAGGCAGGGTGACCTGCCCCCAGTATTAGATACAACCTTCAGTTAGTAATGTCGGTTGGTTTTTCTTCATTTTTTCCGTTTCGCCAGCATGCTGCAAATTCAGACGGCGTCTGATAATTCAGCGATGAATGAGGTCTGGACTCGTTATAGTCCTGCCGCCAGTCATTAATGATTTTCCGGGCATGGAGAATATCGCTGAACCAGTGCTCATTAAGGCATTCATCCCGAAAGCGTCCGTTGAAACTCTCAATAAATCCGTTCTGTGTTGGCTTGCCCGGCTGGATAAGTCGCAGTTCTACGCCATACTCAAAAGCCCGCTGGTCGAGCGCACGGCAGGTAAATTCCGGGCCCTGATCGGTTCTGATCATTGCCGGATAGCCACGAAACCGCGCGATGCTGTCCAGAATACGCGCGACCTGAACGCCTGAAATACCGAAAGCAGCG